>Ga0187894_10004185_pt1 | contig 15660 bp, 19 predicted proteins | sample GBC1701081metaG_FD_136650 | JGI IMG/M metagenome (GOLD analysis project Ga0187894, IMG submission 136650) | White microbial mat communities from a lava cave in the Kipuka Kanohina Cave System on the Island of Hawaii, USA - GBC170108-1 metaG ... | reverse complement strand
TTGCGCAAGCTCTGGATGAAACTGATGGTTTCCTATGCGGTGGCAACCATCCTGGCGCTGGTGGCCGGCAATCTGGTGAATGGGATGATTGAGGACTATCGGTTGCGTAAATGGCTCAAGCCGAAATACCAGAGCGAGCGAGCGATAAATGTGAGCAAAGAGATTGCGCCCTGGCTCAAGCCCTCTTCGCGAGATGTAACCGCGCTGACTTTGTGGCTGGAAAAACCGGATCAAGCAGATCAGTCCGCGCACGCAGATCATCATTCTGACGCCTGCGTCTTGCTGATCTCGCGCTTCCCGGCCAGCACATCGGAAACGCGGCTGCGCCCGCCGAACAACGGCGCCAGATCAATCTGCTTCAGGCCGCGGTCTTCCATCAGCGTCTTCAACACGGCGCGCGGCGGGGCTTCGTCAATGGGATAAGCCTTCTCTTCAAAGTCCTCGATCAGGCGGACCAGCATCCTTAGCAGCCAGCGCTCTTCCGCCGTGAGCTTCTTTTCGCCTTTGCTCATCAGACGGTTGACGATCTCGATCGCCCGTTCATTCTCAGCTTCAGTCTCGATGGGCTTCGGCAACACAGTCGCCAGCAGTTCTGCGTACTTCTGCGCGGTAGCCTTTCCGGTTTTAGCAATTGCAGTCATCTTTCCATTTCTCCCGGTCGTATTCAGAATGCGTCAATACAAATGGTAACAAAAAGTCAAGTTTGTTTTCCGGGCGAAGATGAGTTGATGATCAAGCTTCTTCGGACATATCATTTCACCGGAGGCGCTTATGCGGTTCGAAGAATTCAATTTTGGCGCGATTCGGATTGACGGCGCGACCTACGAGCACGATGTGGTGATTGATCGCGGCGAGGTGAGTAAGCGTCAGAAGAAAGCCTCAAAAAAATTCCGGGATGAATTCGGCCACACGCCACTTTCCATTGAAGAGAAAATCCCGTGGAAATGCCGCCGGCTGGTGGTCGGCACGGGAGCATATGGCAGGTTGCCGGTGATGGATGAAGTGGAGCGCGAAGCTCAGCGTCGCAGGATCAAACTGCTCGTCCTGCCGACAGTCGAAGCGATCAAGGCGCTGCAGGAGAACCCCGAAGACACCAACGCCATCTTGCACGTGACGTGCTGAGCGGTTCGCCATCACCCTCCCCAATCGCCGAGCGACTTCCGGATCTGCACGATCTGGCCCAGGTGATAAGCGTTGTGGTCGGCGACCAGCAGTATCTCGCGCAAATACGTCCGCCCCTCGCCGTGCGGAATCTCAGCCGTCAAATCCAGACTTTGATCCTCGACCAGCTCGATGACCGCTTCGAGGTCGGCGAAGAACGCGGCCACCGAAGCCGCCCACGCCTCTTCCGTCAACTCGCCAGTCTCTTTCGGCCAATAGCCTTCGGGGAAAGCGAGCGAGACCCAGGAAGCGTCAAGCGTGTAGCGCAAGATGTCTTCCTGCGCCAGGCGCATGTGTTCGAGATTCTCCCAGACTGAGTGCGGACTGTTCGCCGGCCGAATGTTTCGCAGCGCCGGGCCGAGGCCGTCCAGAGCCTGCTCCGGCGTGACGTGCGCGTGCCCGCCACGCAGCAACTCAACAAGATTTTTGCGCAAGTTCGAATCGTTCATCTCTCCTCCATCGCCTCGGTTTGCAGCAGCGCGCCCGCTTCCGCCGTGACGTCCACGGAAAGCTCCTGCGTCCCCGGCGCGAGTTGCGCGTCCACCGAGGCCGTTTGATTGGCGCTCACGACGATGTTGTTTTTGACGACCGCGCCGAAGCCGGGCGCTGTGAATTTGATCGAGTAAGTGTCGAGGTCAACGGCGTCGAAGCGGTAGAAGCCCTCTTCATTGGCGACGGTCGAGCGGCTGACGGAAGTAGCCGTGTTGGTGGAATTAGTGACAATTGTTTCAGGATCGCCGGAAGCGCGCCTGGTATGAAGGTTGCTCCGCATGTCGTGATCTACCGACGTTACATTTTCGGAGGGAATTATGAACTCAAGCTCAACCCAACGATCCAGCCGCCATGCCGCCGCCACGCTCTTCCTGTTTTTCATCGCGTGGCTCGCGGCCTCGTCAACTTCCGCGCGCGCCGACGCCGTCACCGATTGGGATGTGATTGCTTTCGACGCCGTTGACGCTTCTGGCAAGACTGGCCCAGTAACCTCTTGCAGTATCGCGATGGCGCACGTGGCGATGCACAACGCGCTCAACGCAATTGACCGTCGCTACAATCCTTACGCCTACGACGCCGTTGCGCCCCGTGGCGCTTCGCCCGAAGCGGCGGTTGCGGCGGCGGCCCACGGCGTGCTGATCGTCAAAATTCCGAACCAGAAAAAAGCGCTCGACGCGGCTTTAGCCTCGGCGCTCGCGGCCATCCCCGACAGCAAAGCGAAAGCCGATGGCATAGCGACTGGACGCTCGGCCGCGGCTGCGATTCTCGCGCGGCGCGCGAATGATGGCTCAGATATCGTCACGCCATACACACCAGGCGCAAAGCCGGGCGTCTGGCGCCCGACGACGCTTGCTTCCGCCCCCATTATCGGCGTGCGCTTCGGCCAGGTTAAGCCTTTCACTATGACCAGCGGCGCGCAGTTCAGGCCGCCAGCGGCAGCCTATTTCAATTTGAGCAGCGCCGAGTACACGGCCGATTACAACGAGATCAAAAGCATCGGCGGGGCCGGCAGCAAGACGCGCACGGCAGAGCAGAGCGAGATTGCGCGGGTCTGGTATGAGCCGTCGCCGGGAGTTCATATTCGCCTGGCCAGAGACCTGGTCGTCACACAGAAGCTCGACTTGTGGGAGAGCGCGCGCTTGTTCGCGTTGCTCCATCTCGCCTGCGCGGATAGCCTGATCACCGGCTATGGCGCTAAGTACCGCTACAACTTCTGGCGTCCGGTGACCGCCATCCGCAATGGCGCAAACGACGGCAACCCGCAAACCGCCGGCGATCCGGCGTGGAACTCATATCTCGAGACACCGAACCACCCTGATTATCTGTCTCTCCATGCCGTCCTGTGCGCCGCATGGGCTGAGGTGTTGGCGCGCTTCTTCGGGACCGACCGGTTCAGCTTCACCGTGACTAGCGCCAAGCCGTACCCCGGCATCAGGCGCTCGTTTAAGAGCTTCTCGCAATCGGCGCGGGAGGCCGCCGACTCGCGCATCTACGGCGGAATTCACTTCCGCAGTTCCTGCGAGGACGGGCTGGCTATAGGTCGCAAGATCGGCGCGCAGGTGTTCGAGCATTTCCTGCAGCCCGCGTTCGATCCTTCCTTGCAGTATGGCCGAGCCGACGATTTCATCACATCAAAGTGATTCAAGCGCTCATTGCCATTCACGCCGCCGCTCCCAAATCCCATCCGCCGCGCGCAATGCCAGAGCGCCAATCGTCGAGGTCGGATTGACTCCGGCGCTCGTCACGAACGAACTGCCGTCAACGATGAACAGATTCTTGACATCGTGCGCTTGATGCCAGCGATTGACCACCGACCGCTTCGGATCATCGCCCATCCGCGCCGTGCCGAGCAGGTGGAAGGCGGGCTGGATCACGCCGCTGTCGAGGATTTCATACGCGCCAGCCGCTTCGAGCAATTGCGTGGCCGTCCGGCGCGCGTGTTCGTGCAATCGCAGGCTGTTTTGGCTGTACGAATAAATCACTCGTGGCGCCGCGATGCCGTCGCCATCCTTCACGTTCGGATCGAGCTCGACGCGGTTCTTTTCGTCCGGCAAATCTTCGCCGAGCAGCGTCACGCGGATGACGTGGCCGAAGCGCCGCTTCATCACGCGATGATGATCACGGCCCCAGGGCAGAGGCTTTCCGGCGAATCCGCCCCAGGCCTGGTGCAGCGGGCCGAAGGAGCGTTCGATCTGAAACATGTAGCCGCGCACGAAGCCGCGCTTCAGATCGGTCTCGTAAAAATGCTGCGTCATCAGCGGCACGCCGAACGGCCCGATCCACCCATCCATCTTCGCTTCAAACACGCCCTCGATCATCCGAAACGGGTGGAGCATGAAGTTTTTGCCGACCAGCCCCGAAGAGTTGGCCAACCCGTTGGGGAAGAGCTTCGATTTGGAATTGAGCAACAATCGCGGCGTGCCGACGCCGTTGCAACAGATCACGACGACGCGCGCCAGCGCTTCGTGCGCCTTGCCATCACTGTCGTGATACAACGCGCCGCGCGCGCGGCCTTGATCATCAAGGAGAATCTCACGCACGCGCGCGCGCGTCTTCAATACCGCGCCACCCTTAAGCGCCTTCGGCCAGTAGTTGACGTCCGTACTCGCCTTCGCGCCAATGGGGCAGCCGAACATACATTTGCCGTGGAGCGTACAGGCTGGGCGTCCGTCGTAATTGCGCGAGATGATTGCGTTGTCGGACACCCACCAGCCCCAGCCGAGCTTGTCGAACGCGCGGGCAATCGTTTCGCCGAGCGCGCCCAGCGGCAACGGCGGCGTCGGGCGTTCCTTGCGCGGCGGATTGCCGGGATCGCCGGCGAGGCCGGCGACACCTATCTCGCGGTCGTTCGCCTCGTAATACGGCTCCAAATCTTCGTAGCTGATCGGCCAATCATCGGCCACGCCGTCCAGCGTGCGGACGCGAAAATCCGAGGGGCGGAAGCGCGGGAAGTGGCCCGTCCAGTGGATCGTGCTGCCGCCGACCGCGTTGAACATCAACACTTCAGGCGGATGTTTGCCGCCCGCCGTCACCGGATAATCTTCAGGCAAACGGCGGATGTTCGGGTTGAAATTCCACGGGCCGCGCCGCAATTGCACTTCCCAATCGGGCCTCGTCGAAGGATAGGCCGAAGGGTTGACCCAATCGCCCTGTTCCAGGCAGACGACCTTCGCGCCCAGATCGGTCAATCGTTTCGTCATCGCAGCTCCAGCCGCGCCGGAGCCGATCACCAAGACATCCACTACATTTGGGCGATCTTGCCTCATCATTTCACCTCCCGGTAGCTCTTCGGACGTTTACGAACTTGCGCGAGGATTGATTCGTCGAACGGCTGCATCGCCGGGCCGCGCCTGCTGGTCGGATGAAATTCGTAGCCCAACTGCGGCCAGGCTTTGGGGCTGGTGTAATAACCTTCGTAGACCAGATCGCGCAGCAGGGCGAAGAGATTATTGCCCGCGCCGTAGAGCGATTCCGCCGCGCCGGCTCGCGCCGATTCTTTTTCAAAAGCCTGCAGCAGTTTGACGCGCTGAGCGGAACTCAATTGATCGAATGGTTGTTTGTGACGAGCTTTGGTAATGGCTTCGAGCCGGGTGAGCGCCGCTTGCGCCTGCTTTTGCAGATCGGGGACTTTGCCGAGCAGCGTTTCGATGTAATCGCCCGCGCCGGCTTCGGTCGCGGCAAGAGCGCCGTCAACGGCGGGAATGATCTCATCAGCGGCGGCGCGCAGCAGCTTGCGATGCGCGTCTGAAAGCCCCTCTGGGACTGTGGATGACGGTTGAACGGCGCCGCCTGCTTTTTCAATCTCTTCCCAAATCTGGCTGGCGCTAAACGAAGAGAATTGACTTGAAGCAGTCAGCGCGACCAATGAGCCTGCGCCGCTTTGCCGGAGAAACTTGCGGCGGGCGATTTCTTTCGACATGTTTCACCTCCTGAGATTTGATTTTTGATCGTTCAATAAAGAAGGAATAAAGGAGCCAAGCCATCACTTCTTGCTCACGTCGGCGCCGGCAAACTCCCTTAGGTAAGTGTTGCCTTTGTATTCAAGTTCGTCGTGAATGCCGATCTTCGAAGTATAGTAAGCGTGCGCGACGCGCGATTTGATCTCGACGAAGAATTTCTCTTCCGGTTTTTGGGGGTTCGCCTCGTTCTGCGCGATGCGCTCGATCAAGGCGACGCGTTGTTCTTGCGAAGCTTGCGCAAACGGCCGCCCGCTCATCTCGTTTGAAATTCGATCAATCAACTTCAACCCTTCGCGCCACTCCCGCTTCGGCTCTTCTTCCCGCGTTTCGGCCAGGCGCTGATCGATATACTCGGCGGCTTTCGCCGCGCGAGCGCCCGGCGAATGGTCGTCGGCGGGAATGATCAACTCGCTCAATTCGTCAACCATCGCAAACTCCGCCTGAGTGAAGAACCGCCGGGGTTTGGGTCCCGGCTTTCTCGCCCGCGGTTTGGATTGAAACACTGGCGGAACGATCATTGCGCCCGCCGCCAGCTTGATGATTTCGCGGCGAGTCGCAATTTGAGACGCGGGATTCGAGATTCGAGATTCCGCCTCTTCTTCTTCTTCTTTTTTTTCAATCCGCAATCCGCAATCCGCAATCCGCAATTTCATAGGTTTCCTTTCTTGAACTCATCGGCAAGGTAATCGCATGAACGCCAGCACAGCGCCATAATCGTCCACGTCGGATTTTGACAGGCCGCGCTCACGTGGCTGCTGCCGTCAACGACAAACAAATTCTTTACATCGTGTGATTGTTGAAATTGATTGAGCACGGAGGTCTTCTTGTCATCACCCATCCGCGCCGCGCCGAGTTCGTGGATTGACCAGCCTTCGGTCAGCATTCGCTCGGTGACGCTGACGATCTCTATGCCTGCCGCTTCGAACATCTCCCGCGCCGCTTCGGCCATGTCTTCGACCATACGCTTCTCGTTGTCGCCGAATTTGTAGTTGAAGCGCAGCGCGGGAATTCCCCAGCGGTCTTTCATCCCGGGATCAATGTCAACGTAATTTTCGTAGCGCGGGAGCGCTTCGCCGAACCCTCCCATCGAGATGAACGCGCCGGCGTAATCGCGCACCTTCTTTTTATAGCTCGCGCCGAAGCCCGGCTGACCGATTGCGTCTCCGGGAAACATGGTGGTCCCGCTGCCGCCTTCAAACCCATAACCGCGAATGAATTTCGGATGTTTTTCCGACAGATTGCGGAAACGCGGTACGTAAAAGCCTCCGGGTCGCCCGTCGTCGAGCGTGCGTTTCGCGCCGATCTTGTCTTTATAAATGCCGAGCACGCCCGGCCCCATCACGTGCTCGCAGAAGTTGTGGCCGACGTGCCCGCTGGAATTGCCTATGCCCGCGGGATGAATCCGCGATTTCGACAACAGCATCAGCCGGGCGGATTCAAGTGTTGACGCGGCCAGCGCGACGACCTTCGCCTTAGCTTCGTAGCTCTTACCTGTCATCGTGTCAATGAAAGCCACGCCGCGCGCTTTGCCAGTACCCGTGTCAACCAGGATTTCGCTGACTGTCGCGTTCGTGCGAATCGTCAAATTGCCCGTGTCGAACGCCGGAAAGATCAATCCGGTCGGCGAATCGAAGGCGGCGTGAATGTCGCATCCGCCCGCGCGCCGGGCGCACGCTCCGCGGCCGTAACAGCGCATTCGATATTTGTTCTTTACGCCGTCAGTCGTCACGCCCGCGCGGTAAGGCGTCAGCGTCCGCCCCATCTTCCCCAGCGAATTGCGCAGATGGACTTCGGCTTCATTCAATCTGGTCGGACGCTCGAAGATGCTGTCGGGCAGAAAGGGCAGGTTCTCTTTGACGCCCGAAATGCCGAGCAGCAGATCAACCTTGTCGTAGTAAGGCGCGATGTCCGCGTACTCGATCGGCCAATCAACGCCGTAACCATCGCGCGACGCGGCTTTGAAATCGTAATCGGACAAACGCAGCGCCAATCGTCCCCAGATGTTGGTCTTGCCGCCCAGACAGCGAGAGCGCACCCAGGCGTAATTCGTCCCCGTGTACGGATGGTCTTTTTCATCAACGACAAGGTTCTTGCTGTAATCCGAACCGCCCCAGCCCTGCACGTACGAATAGACGTGATCGGCCTTGACCCCTTTTGCGTAAGGCGGCTGGCGGATCGTGTATTCGTTCAGCGAGAGCGCATGATTGACTGGAGGCATATCGCCACGACGCGGATGCTCGTAAGGCCATTCGGTGGATTTCAGCTCTTCCGTCGTGTCGATTTTCCTGCCCGCTTCGAGCAGCAGGACTTTCATCCCGCGCAAGGTCAACACGTATGCGGCCATCCCACCCGCGGCGCCCGAGCCGATGATGACGGCGTCGTAGACTTTGTTGAGGTTGACTGTTTTGTCATTCGGCAAATTGATCGTCTTCAAACTCATCTTTGCTCCTACTCTCAGGAAGTTCAGTTTCGATGGGCTTGGGCAATACTGTCGCCAGCAGTTCTGCGTACTTCTGCGCGGTCGCCTTTCCGGTTTTAGCAATTGCAGTCATCTTTCCATTTCTCCCGGTCGTATTCAAGATGTGTCAGTACAAATCGAATCAAAACAGTCTGAAGTCTATTCCTGTATCGTCAAGGCAATGTTCTTGACCGCAATCGCCCCGTGTCCGACAGCAGTCGCCACGCTCAAACAAACGGGCCGGCAAACGTCTCCCGCCGCATAAACCATTTCAGCCGACGTCCGCTGGCGTTGATCGGCCTCGATGAATCCCGCGTCGTCCAGGTCAATCTGCCCGCGAAACATCTCTGTGTTCGGCGCGACGCCCACGCGGATGAAGACGCCTTCGGTCTCGATGGTTTTGATTTCGTGTGTGCGCGCGTCTTCGATGATCAGCCTTTCAACCTGATCGCCCCCTTCAATGGACTTGGCTTCGGCGTTGTTGATGATCGTGATGCGCGGGTTTTCCCTGGCCTGTTTGAGCCAATCTTCTCGCGCGCGGAATCTGTCAGAGCGGTGAATGAGCGTGACGTGTGGACAGACGCTGGCGAGGATCAAACTGTTCTGCACGGCTGAATCGCCGCCGCCGATGACCGAGACCTTTTTGCCGGCGTAGAGGCTGTGGTCGCGAGTGGCCGAGAAACTGACGCCGTGAATCTCGAACCTGTCTTCGCCGGGAATGCCAAGTCTTCGTTTGCGAACGCCGGTCGCGATGATGATCGAGCGAGCTTGCAGCCACTGGCCATCGCAGCGCGCGCGGCGTTCGCGCAGATTGACCTCTTCGATTTTGCAGGACATTCGATAATCCAGCTTCAACTCATCCAGATGCGCGGCGAAATGCTCGCGCAACTCACGTCCGTTCTCCGCGATCAATCCTGGGTAATCGAGGACGCGATGGAACATCTGCAGCATTTGACCGCCGAGTTCCGGCGATTGTTCCATCAACACGCCGCGCAAACCGAGCGAATAACACCAGATTAAGGCGCTGATGCCCCCTGGGCCACCTCCGATGATGATCACATCGTAATCGGTCATTTGAGTTTCATTACACGACTTGGAAAGTTAACCGGTGAAGGCTAACCGCCAAGACGCCAAGATCGCCAAGAGAGCCCCAAAGGGTTGGCTTTTCATTCTCTCCGCTGGTTTCTCCCTGTCTTTTTCTTGGCGATCTTGGCGTCTTGGCGGTTGATTCGCATTAACTTTCCAAGTCGTGTCATTACTGAAAAGACGGAGGGATGGAGAGACGGAGGGGCGGAGGGACAGAGGGACGGAGGGAGTGATCGTTAATTGCCATCTCCACCTCTCTGTCCCTCTATCCCTCCGTCTCCGTCTCTCTGTCCCTCCGTCCCTCTGTCTTCATAACTGCGCTATCAGATCAACCATCGCCCGCGGCATAGGCGCTTCGAGATTCATCTCCTTGCCGGTCGCGGGATGGCGAAACACCAGCCGCGCCGCGTGCAGCAGATGGTGTTTCAGTTCGTGTTTCGTAGTGATTGGATCAACCGTTGAAGCGTAGATCGGGTCGCCGACGATCGGATGTCCGATCAGATCGCAGTGAATTCGTAGTTGGTGTGTGCGCCCCGTCAGCGGCTCCAGCTCAACGAGCGTATGCGCGTTAAACCTGCGTTTGACTCGATAGAGAGTCCGCGCCGGTTTGCCGCCTTCGCTCTCCCGCATCACGCGCCAATGTGGCCAGACTTTCGGATCGCTGCCGATGGGCGCGTTGATCTCGCCCGAATCTTTTTCGACCAGCCCACTGACCAGAGCCACGTAGAACTTCTTCACCCAGCGTTCGCGGAAATGTTTCGAGAGCGTGCGGTGCGCGCGCGGCGACTTGGCGATGACCATCACTCCCGATGTGTTGCGGTCGAGGCGGTGGACAATGCCTGGGCGAATCGGCGCGCCGCTGGTTTGCCAGAAATGATACGCCAGCGCGTTTGTCAGCGTGCCGGATTTTTCAGTGTTCGACGGGTGCGCGAGCAGCCCCGTGGGTTTGTTGACCGCGATGACGTGGTCGTCTTCAAAGAGGATGTCGAGCGGGATCGGTTCGGGCGTCGCCGAAGATTTTTCGGCGGCGAAGATTTTCACCGAGACCTTGTCGCCCGGTTGCAGCCGGGCGCCTTTGAGCGATCTTTCGTTGTTGAGTAGGACGTCGCCTTCGGCGATCAGACGGCGTATGCGTGTGAGACTGATTTTGGGGAGTCTCGCCGCGACGAATTCGTCGAGACGCGGTTTGTCCGCTCCCACCTCAAACTCAAAACTCAAACGATCAGGATCAAGCATTGCGTCTCGCCAGATATACGATCAGCGCGATTGCCCCGAGGATGTCGAATCCCATTAGCCAGACCGAGTATTGATGCAGGCTGTCGAACGCGATACGGGTCGGATCATTGGCCGCGAGCAGCGCAATCTCGCCGAAGCTTACGCGCATCTCGCGCATCCGTTTGGAAACGACGAAATGCGATACGAGCATCGAAACAGTCATCAACGCGAGCGCGATCAATTCATAGAGACGGGGCTTGCCGCCGCGTTCCCCGGAGGAAATCAGGATGACGATCAACAACGCGCCGATGATCATGCCGATGATTTCGAGTATGCCAAGAGTCCGCGACACCAGCGCGCCCGCAAGCTGTTGTTGCGGCAGCGTGGCGAAGGCCGCCGGCGCGACGACGAAGCTGAAAAAAGCCATCGCGCCCAGCCACAACCCTAATAGCGCAATTCGTATCTTCACTGACATCACAGAAATCACGGTTAATGATACCGTAAACAGGGACGCCGATTGATCGTTCACGCAATGTGGCTACGGCGGCTATTACTTGATGCCAGCCATTTTGGGGATAGAACGTCACCTCGCGCGCTCGATCACCGAACCATCGCCCGTAAAACCAGGGATCGTCCTCATAGCTGTTCCCTTCGACAATGATTGCGATGCCGCTTCCCGTAGAAAATTCTTTTTCAAGTTCATCGAGCGACGGAGGGACTTTCACGCCACTTCCTCAACGCCGCTGACACCTGCCACGAACTGTAGCAAGGCCTCGACAGCGTCGAAGATAGTTGTCTGCCGGTACCATTCGTTCCCGCGATAACTGTCACTGGGCGCACGGCATCCGTCAGCGGGTCCACAAACGAGATGCGATGTTCACCCCGGAAAGCGCGCACATTGTGGAAGTAGATTTCTCGGATACGCATCGTTACGCCTCACTTTCGCGCACGGGACAGCGCCATTCGCCGCGTCGAACATTCTATTCAGCACGCTGAATATTCAATCGGATTTGAGGCAGTGAAGCAAGGGGGGCCGCAAGATTGGGCTGATTGACGAAGAAATCTTCCAACTCCTGCGCGAAAGCTTTAGTGTTGAGTTCCATCACCGTTGGAGGCAAGGCTGCCAGCTTTCGTTGCGCGCGCCGGTAAACGCTCGACGCGCCCTTCAGATTGCCGCGTTGAAAATGGTGGAGGGCCGCCGCCGATTGGATCAGCGCGTGCAGAAGCTCGCGCTCCGCGCCTTCGGACTTCAGCCAGACTTCCTCCAAGGCTTCGTGGCTCTCGAAAAATCGCCCGGCGTTGAACATCTCGATCCCGCGCAGGTATTGAACGGGCAGATCGTCCATCTTCAGAATTCAATAGCGCGGGACTGATGGGTCAACCTTCAACGACCATTCATCAATGCCGCCGATCAGGTTTTTGACGTCGGTGAAGCCCTGCGCCGCCAGGAACTGGCAGGCGCGGTCCGAGCGCATCCCGTGATGGCAATGCAGGACGATCTCTTCGTCTTTATCCGTTAGTTCACTCGCCCAGCTCATGATCTGCCCGAGCGGTTTCAGCTCCGAGCCTGCGATCTTCGCCGTCCCGTATTCCGAAGGCTCGCGCACGTCAATCAGACGGAACTTCCCGCCCGCGTCGAGCCTGGCTTTCAGCTCTTCGACAGTTATCACTCCGTAATTCGCCATAGCCTGTCACTCCGATTGCTTCGATTCTCCGCGCATCCGCTCGATCAACGCCGTCAGGCGTTCGACATCCTGTTTGGCGTCGGTGATCGAGCGTTTGCTCGCCATATAACTTTGCCAGTATTCGCTGGCCGCGATTGATTTGATCCGTTCTTCGCCGAGCGCGCTCGCCAGCAACGCGATGATGATCCCCGACACCTGCGTGTGATCAACGTACCGCGCGATCACGCCGTAAGCCAGTTCAGCCGATTCCAGGTTCCATTCCAGTCCGGCGTTCGGTTGTTCCGCGCTTTGTGTCTCTTCCATTATTTTTTGACAAACGGTAATTCAACCAATTCCGCGCGACCCAGCTCTGAACCGCCCTGCTTCAACGTGAATTCAGTCCCGGGCGTCAGGTAGTAACGATGCGCATAGCCGAGCGCGATGAAACGATCGAGCGCGAAGCTCCGCGCGCTGCTGGTGATTTCGCCCACCTTCTTGCCGTCGCTCGCGTAAATCTCCGTCCCCGGCGCGGGCGGTTGATCGGCGTCAATCAGCAATCCGCGCAAACGTTTCGCCGGCTGGCCGCGCCAATGGATTCGCGCGATGACTTCCTGACCCAGATAACATCCTTTCGTATAGCTGACCGCGGATTCCAGCTCGGATTCGAGGACGATGTAACTTTCGCCGGCGTCGGCGCCTTCGCGCGGGACGCCCGCTTCAATGCGCGCGATCTCGAACGCCTCAGAGCCGGCTTGGCGCGCGCCGAAGACAGCCCCGCGCGACAAAATTGTTTCAAGAGTTTTTCGCGCGAATTCGGCTGGAACGAAGAGGTCAAACCCGGTTTCGCCGCATCGGCTGTGAGACGCGATGAAGACTTGCGCTTCCGCGACCTGCCGCTCGATGATTTTGTATTGCCTCTCGTCATCAATCGGCTGATCGGTCAGGGCTTCGATCAATTCCGCTGATCGCGGCCCTTGCAATGAAAACAGCGCGAAATGATCGCTGACATCGGTGACAAAGAATTCTCCGGCGGGGACGAACCGGCTCAGGTTCTTGAGTATCTTTTCGCGGTTGGCCGCGTCGAGTTCCAGCAGCAGGTATGTGGCGAGATTATAAATCCGGCAGAGCGCGAGCAGCTTGCCTTGAATGTTCGGGAACGCCGCCAACACGCCGTCGCCCGCCTGCAACGATTTGACATCATTGCTGACCAGGCCGTTGAGGAACTGCGTCGAGTTTTTGCCGCTCAACTGCAATTTCCCCGTGGCGGAGAAATCAATCACCGCGACGCCGCCGCGAATCGCGTCGTATTCGCCGCGAAGATCGCCGTAATCATTCGGCAAAGTTTCGTTCACTTCCTTCACTTTCTAACTATGAGACCTATGGGACCTATGGGACCTATGGGACCTATGGGGTCTATAAGACCTATAAGTCTTATGAGTCTCATCAAAAGAGATCTTTGGCTAATTCTTCGCGAACCGCGCCTTCGATCAGCGCGTCGTGCCGGTAATTCTGATGATTGATTGCCAGCCGCGCCTCTTTCGCGCCTGTCACGAACGCCTCGCGCTGCGCGTCATTGAAACGGAACCGCACATATTGTACCGCGCTGATCCGCCGGTCGTCGCTCTGCCCGGCGTCGAAAACGCCCGGCGCCCGCTCATCGCCGATCCGCAGGTAAGTCGCTTCGCCGGCGTTCGCGCCGTAAAACTTTGTAATCTCGTCCCGGATGCGCGCCGCGTCAGGCAGTTCGATCAACATCGTCGCCGCGAGTTCGTTATCGCCCGGCAGCAACTGGTTGTACGTGTCAATCTCGTGTTGAACCGCGTCGTCCCGAACGATCCGCTCGGCGCGCATCATCTCCTGAACTTGGAAGAGCACGGTGTCATGGTTTTCAAAGACGAAGGTCACCATCGGGCCGACTGGCACACGGCGATTTTTTTTCATCTCGATGATCCGGCGGCGAAACTCGTCGCGCGCCCTCTCATATTGCGCGATGTCGAGGATTTCTGATAGTTCGACTTTATTCATCTGTGACAACTCCATCTCTCCGTCTCTCCATCCCTCTGTCCCTCCGTCCCTCCGTCCCTCTGCCCCTCCGTCATCCCTCCTCCTCGATTCCATAAGCCTTTGCCAGGACCTCAATCGGGTGTACGGTCGCGCGTCCCGTGCCTTGCTGAATTTGCAATCCGGCTAAAGAGCAATCGGTGGCGACGAGATCGGCGTTCGATTCGTTCACGCCGCGATGCAGCCCGCGCGCGACTCTCTGCGCCAGGTCGAAATACTCTTTCTTCATCGCCCACGCGCCGTCGTGGCCCGAACAGCCTTTGTCAATGAAGATCACCTGCGCTCCTGCGAGCCGCAGCAGTTCGATTGATTTTGCCCCGATCGCCTGATATTTCAAATGGCAGGGCTGATGATAAGCGATCTTGCCGACATCGACTTTGAAATCTTTGCTCAGGCGGCCTTCGTTGTTGAGTTTGACCAGATACTCCGACAGATCGTATACGCGTTTTGAAACCTCCAGCGCCTGGTCGCGCTCTTCGCCCTGCAGGTAATCGGCGTACTCTTTCTTGAGCATCATTCCGCAGGTCGGTTCGGGCACGACGATGTCGTAACCTTCCCGGACGTAAGGCAACAGTATCTTCACGTTGTCTCGAAAATGTTCGAGGGCCCCTTCGACGCGGCCCGCGTCCAGATACGGCATTCCGCAGCAACGCTGGCCTTGCGGATCGCAAACCTCGACGTTGTTTTTCTGAAGCGCGCGGACAGCGGCCTTGCCGATCCGCGGCTCGTTGTAATTGACGATGCAAGTGTGGAAGAGCGCGACTTTCAATTCGCCCATCCGCTCGCTACCGCTCGCGGTACTGACAATCCGCGCCTGCCCGATGTTCTTCCTGAACCATCTCTCGAAAGTTTCGGCGTGGAAGTTTGGGAGAATCTTGTCGCGGTGAACGCCGACTGTCTTCTCCATCATCACGCGGTTGGCGCGATTCCTATTGGCGAAATTGACCAGAGGCGCAAGCTTGCTCGCGACGGGGCCGATTTCGTCAGGACTGCTCAACATCATGTCGCGCAATTCGACGCCGTTGTTCTTCGCCTCGACAGCGCGCGCGCGCATCACCAGCTTCGGAATGTCGATCAGGAATTTATGCGGAGGGGTGTAGGGGCATTTGATGAAGCAGAGTTTGCAGTTGTAACAGAGATCAACGAATTCCCAGACCTGGTCCTTCGTCAGTTTGTCGGGATCGGAATCAACCTCGTCTTTGTCGAAGCTCTCGAAGAGTTTCGGGAAGCCGGGACAGAGATTGAAACATAGCCGGCACGAATGACAGATGTCGTATTGCCGCCGCAATTCCCGATCGAGCGATTGTTCATCCCAGTACTCCGGCTTATCCCATTCGACTGCGACTGATGAGAGATCGCCTTGTTCAAGTGACATAGTTTTGGTGGTTGGTGGTTGGTGGTCATCACGCCGACCAACCACCAGGCGCCAACCACCAACCACCGTCTTCCTCAATGTTTGCGTTCAGCCTCTACCTTGCAGGTCGAAGCGGTCGAGGTTCATCACCTTGGCCCACGCCTTGACAAAGTCCTGCACGAACTTCGCTTTTCCGTCAGCCGCGGCATA
>Ga0187894_10004184_pt1 | contig 15661 bp, 15 predicted proteins | sample GBC1701081metaG_FD_136650 | JGI IMG/M metagenome (GOLD analysis project Ga0187894, IMG submission 136650) | White microbial mat communities from a lava cave in the Kipuka Kanohina Cave System on the Island of Hawaii, USA - GBC170108-1 metaG ... | reverse complement strand
TCGGAATTCTCGATCACCCGGGTGTCGCCCCCTTCCATGACGGCGACGCACGAATTGGTCGTGCCCAGGTCGATACCAATAACCTTCGACATTGCTTGCCTCTCTCTTCTGCGGCGGGCCGGGCCAGCCCTGACGGCGCTGAATCGGTCCCCTGGAGGTGGGATTATCGCGACACCGGCAATAAACCCGTGTGCAACATGGGCTATATAGGGTGCAACCGTGGCGCTGCAACGGGTCGTTTAGACCTGCTGCAGGGCATTTTGGCCTGCTTGAGGCCTAAATCGGGTGATTTACCCCTGTGCGGACGTGGAAATTGCCGCGCGGCCTCGACGGACAAGGCAACGGGCCTCATGCGCCGTCGGCATCCACTGCCGCGTTGGCTGGCTCCGGCTCGGCCGGCGCCGGCGCCGCAGCGGGGCCGCCCTTGGCGACAACCACCATGGCGGCACGCAGAAGCCGCTCGTTCAGCGTGTAGCCATCCATGAAGACCTGCGCGACCGAGTTGTTGGGCCGCAACGGATCCTGGATCTCGCTGACCGCCTGGTGCAGCTGCGGATCGAACGGAGCATCCTGTGCAGCGATCTTCTTGATGCCGTGGCGCTCGAAAACGCTGAGCAGCTCGCGTTCCGTCGCCTGAACACCAGTAATGACGTTCTTCAGCCGGTCGTCGAGGCCTTGACCATCGGGCGGCAGGGACGCCAGCGCCCGGCTGAGGTTGTCGGCGACCGACAGCAAGTCCTTGGCGAAGCGGGAGACCGCGAACTTGTGCGCCTCTTCGACGTCGAGCTTGGCCCGGCGACGGGCGTTCTGGGCGTCGGCGGCAGTCCGCATCCAGGTATCGCGCGCCGTGGCCAGCTCCGCCTCGAGCGCTTCGATTTTGGCTTCGGCAGCCGCGCGGATGACCTGGGCAGGCTCCGCGGCATCTGGGCGCCCTGTGCCGGGCGCGTCGGGAATATCAAAACCGGTGTCGTCGTCGGGCGCACCCTGCGCGCCTGGCGACTTGGTCTGTGCGGGTTCGGTCGGCATGACGATCCTGTCGGCCTGAACGATCTGAAAACGGCGGCGGCGAGACCCAAGCCCCGCCGCACGCCCCGCACTTAGGGTCTGCATCGCCCCGGGTCAAGCGGGGCAAGCCGCAGGCCAGCCCCTCCTAGAGATCGCTGGCTATCCCAGGCGCCGCCGGCCAGCGATGCCGACATCGACTGTGGGGGCAGCCGCCACCGCTTCATTTCTGCATTTCCGTGCGTTTTGGTTACCAGCCACGGGCACCGCCACTGCCTTGCCGGAAGGACCGAAACGGCCCAGCATGACCGCTCAATCCGGCGCAGGAAAAAAAACACCAATCGAGAGGGCAGGAACGATGCGCAAGATGGTGCTCACCATGGCCGGCGCGCTGCTGACGATCTTGACCACCGCGGGGGGACTCCGCGCCGCGCCGGAGGTCGAGGTGCTGCATTGGTGGACATCAGGCGGCGAGGCGGCAGCGCTCAACATCCTCAAGAAGGATCTGGAGGGCAAAGGCGTCACGTGGAAGGACATGCCTGTGGCTGGCGGCGGCGGTACGCAGGCGATGACGGTTCTGCGCGCCCGTGTGTCGTCCGGTAACCCGCCGGTCGCGGTGCAGATGCTGGGCTTTGACATCCTGGACTGGGCCGAGCAGGGCGCGGTCGGCGACCTCAATGAACTGGCGGCGGCGGGCGGCTGGGACATGGTGATCCCTGCTGCGCTTCAGAAGTTCTCCCGGTATGACGCCAAGTGGATCGCCGCCCCCGTCAATGTCCACTCGACCAACTGGATCTGGGGCAACAAGGCAGTCTTCGACAAAGTCGGCATCTCCCAGCCCGCTACATGGGATGAGCTGATCGCCAGCCTCGACAAGATCAGGGCGGCCGGCATCATCCCCCTCGCCCATGGTGGCCAGCCGTGGCAGGACGCGACGCTCTTCGACAGCGTCGTGCTCACCACAGGCGGCGGCGACTTCTACAAGAAGGCGTTGATCGAGCTCGATGCCGGCGCTCTCGGCTCCGACACGATGAAGTCCGTGTTCGACCGCATGGCCAAGCTCCGCTCCTACGTCGACCCGAACTTCCCCGGCCGTGACTGGAACCTTGCCTCGGCCATGGTCATCAAGGGCGAGGCCGGCATGCAGATCATGGGCGACTGGGCGAAAGGCGAGTTCGTTGCCGCTGGCAAGAAACCGGGCACCGACGTCGTCTGCTTCCGCTTCCCCGGCACCCAGGGCAACGTCACGTTCAACACCGACCAGTTCGTCATGTTCAAGGTCGGCGCCGATCGCCGGCCGGCGCAGCTGGAGCTGGCGAAGGCGATCATGTCACCCGCCTTCCAGGCGTCCTTCAGCATGATCAAGGGCTCGGTGCCGGCGCGCAATGATGTGCCCGATACCGGCTTCGACGACTGCGGCAAGAAGGCGATGAAAGACCTCAAGGAGGCGGCGGCCAGCGATCGCTTGATGGGCAGTCTCGCCCACAGGCACGCCGCGGCGGCCAGCGTCATGAATGCCATCTATGACGTGGTCACCAATCATTTCAACGGCGGCATCAAATCGTCTGATGACGCCGTGAAACGACTGGTCGCCGCTGTTCGAGCGGCCCGATAGGGAGCGCCCGGCAGGCCGCCATGGGCGCGCCGGCCATGCCACGCGGGCGAACGCCAACGGATCGGGCTATTGGCTGGCTGCAGGTGCAGCTGCCGAAGCTCGTGCTGTCACCCTCGCTGGTAATCGTCCTGCTCTTCGTCTACGGCTTCATCCTCTGGACGATCGTGCTGTCGTTCAGCCGCTCGCGAATCCTGCCTGTCTATACGTTCGCCGGTTTTGACGCCTATGAACGGCTGTGGAGCCTGCCCAACTGGTCCGTAGCGCTGCAGAACCTGGCGATCTTCGGCGTTCTCTACATCGGCCTGTGCACGCTGATCGGCCTCGCGCTCGCCATCCTGCTCGATCAGCGCATCAGGATCGAAGGCGTGCTCAGGCCGATCTACCTCTATCCGATGGCACTCTCCTTCGTCGTCACCGGCACCGCCTGGAAATGGTTCCTCAATCCCGGCCTCGGTTTCGAGAAGGTGGTCCGCGCCTGGGGGTGGAGCGACTTCACCTTCGACTGGCTGGTCAACCCTGACATGGCGATCTACACCATCGTCATCGCCGCGATCTGGCAGTCGTCCGGCTTCGTCATGGCCATGTTCCTGGCCGGCTTGCGTGGCATCGACAACGAGCTGATCCGTGCCGCACAGATCGATGGCGCTTCGCCGTTCAAGCTCTACTGGCGGATCATCATCCCGCAACTGCGGCCGGCGTTCCTGAGCGCCGTGATCATCCTCGCGCACATGGCCGTCAAGAGCTACGACCTGGTCATCGCGCTGACCGGCGGCGGTCCAGGCAACGCCACCGAACTGCCGGCGACCTTCATGTATTCCTACACCTTCACCCGCAACCAGATGGCCGTCGGCGCGGCCAGCGCCGTGATCATGCTGATGACGATCGCGGCAATCATCGTCCCCTATCTCTATGCCGAGCTCAGAGGCGACGACCGTGGCCGCTAGCACGAGAACGCCCGCAGACGGCCCGGCCCGGTTCTGGCGCGCTGTGATCTATGTGACGCTGATCGTCTTTGCGGCAATGTACCTGCTGCCGCTGTTCGTCATGGTCGTCACTTCCTTCAAGTCGCTCGACGAAGTGCGCGAAGGCAACATGCTGTCGCTGCCGGTCCGGTTCACCGTCGAGTCCTGGCGCGCCGCGTGGGGCACGGCATGCGTCGGCGTCACCTGCGAGGGCATTGCCGGCTATTTCTGGAACTCCATCAAGATGGTTGTCCCGGCCGTCGCGATTTCGACGCTGATGGGTGCCTTCAACGGCTACGTACTGACCAAGTGGCGATTTCCCGGCCACCGATGGATCTTCGCCTTGATGCTGTTCGGTTGCTTCATCCCGTTCCAGGTCGTGCTGGTGCCGATGGCCCAGGTGCTGGGCACGCTGGGAATCGCCAGCAGCACCGCCGGCCTCGTGCTGGTCCACGTCGCCTACGGGCTCGGCTTCACCACGCTGTTCTTCCGCAACTACTACGAGGCCTTTCCCAGTGAGCTGACCCGGGCGGCGATGATCGACGGCGCCGGTTTCTTTCAGATCTTCTGGCGCATTCTGCTGCCCAGCTCCGGGCCGATCATCGTCGTGACCGTCATCTTCCAGTTCACCAACATCTGGAACGACTTTCTGTTTGGCGCCTCGTTCGCGGCCGGCGGCAGTGCGCCCATGACCGTGGCACTCAACAACCTCGTCAACAGCTCGACCGGCGTGAAGGAATACAATGTCCATATGGCCGCAGCGATGATCGCCGCTCTGCCGACGCTCCTCGTCTACATCATCGCCGGACGCTTCTTCGTGCGTGGCCTCATGGCCGGCGCTGTCAAAGGGTAAGCCATGGCCTTTCTCGACATACGCGGTGTCAAGAAGCGGTTCGGCCATCTCGATGTGCTGAAGGGCATCGACATTGCTGTCGATGCCGGTGCTTTCCTGGTGCTGGTGGGACCATCCGGCTGTGGCAAGTCGACCCTGCTGAACATGATCGCCGGCCTCGACCAGATGACCGAGGGCGAGATCCATATCAACGGCACCTGCGTCAACGCGCTACATCCCTCCCAGCGCGATATCGCCATGGTGTTTCAGTCCTACGCTCTCTACCCGAACATGACCGTGGCGCAGAACATGGCTTTCGGGCTGGAGATGCGCGGTATCGCCAAACCTGAGCGCGAGCGGGCCGTGGCCGAGGTGGCGAGGACCTTGCAGATCGAACATCTGCTCGCGCGCAAGCCAAGTCAGCTCTCCGGCGGCCAGCGCCAGCGCGTTGCCATGGGCCGGGCCCTTGTCCGCCAGCCGCAGGTGTTTCTGTTTGACGAACCGCTCAGCAACCTCGACGCCAAGCTGCGCGTCGAGATGCGTACGGAGATCAAGCGCCTGCATCAGGCCATGAAGACGACCATGGTTTATGTCACGCACGACCAGATCGAGGCGATGACTCTGGCGACCCGAATCGCGGTGATGAAATCCGGCGAGATCCAGCAGCTCGGTACACCCCAGGAGATCTACAATCGGCCGGTCAATACCTTCGTCGCCGGCTTCATGGGATCGCCTGCCATGAACATGATCACGGCGCCGATCGAGAATGGCGCTGGTGGTGCTGCGTTGCGCCTGGCCGTCGACGGCGCGCCGCCGGTTCTATTGCCGCTGGGGCCGGCACATCAGGCGCTGGCCGGCTTCACGGGCACATCGGTCATCCTGGGCCTCAGGCCGGAGGCAATCACCGATCCGGACAGTGCTGATCGCGGCAGCCGTGCCACGGTCAACAGCGACTGTCTCGTCGAGGTGGTGGAGCCAGCCGGTTCCGACACCTTCGCGGTGACGCGGCTCGCCGGCGTCGAGGTCATCGCGCGCATGCGCGCCGATGCCGATGTCCGACCCGGCAAGATGGCGCCGTTCACTTTCAACATGGAAAAGGCCGTATTGTTCGACCCCCAAACCCACCAGCGGCTCGGCTGACGGGTGCCACTGATTACGGAGGTGTCGCCATGAGTCTCGTCATCGACGATCTCCCGGCTACCATCAGGCAAACGAAGCGCCAGTTGAAGGCGCAGTTTGCCGATCTCAACCAGACCTTCGCTGCTGTCGAGGATCATATTCGTCGCGAGGTCGACGCGGTTGTCGCCGCCGGCGCGCACGGTGGCGGCGTCATTCCCGTCATCGACTATCAGGCGATTCACAGCGGCTCGCTCGCGGAGACGGTGAAGGCGGAGATCCGGCGCCGCGGCGCTGCTATCGTGCGCCGCGTTGTCTCGACCGAGCAGGCCAGCGAGTGGAATGAACGCATCGGGGACTATCTAAGACGCAACGGCTATGGGCAGCAGCCGGTGAATCCGGCGCTGGACACCTACTTCAGCAAGCTCAAGGCCGGCCGGGCGCAGATCTTCGGCGTCTACTGGTCGAAGCCGCAGATGGAGGCACGCCAACACCCGGCGTTGGCGCGGACCCGGGCCTTTCTCAATAGCCTGTGGCGTCACGAGAGCGAAGGCTCGGTTCATTTCGATCCCGACCGCGAATGTACCTACGCTGACCGCATTCGCCGGCGCGCACCGGGTGATACCACCCTCGGTCTGTCGCCGCATATGGACGCGGGTTCGGTGGAGCGCTGGATCGATGCCGGCTATCGCAAGGTTTATCGCCACGTTTTCGCCGGCGATTGGCAGGCTTACGATCCCTTCGACGGCAGCGGACGGACGGCGACTCGGGAGATCCCATCGCCGGCCGTGTGCAGCAGCTTTCGCACCTATCAGGGCTGGATGGCATTGACGCCGCAGGGTGCGGGCGACGGCACGCTGCAGCTCATCCCGATTGCCAAGGGCATCGTCTATCTGCTGCTGCGCCCGCTGCTCGATGACGTCCCCGACGATGTGCTCTGCGGTGCCGAGCCTGGCCGCGCGCTCTCGATCAGCCGCCAGTGGCATCCCAGCCTGATGCCGGCACTGTCGCCGATCCCACGGGTCGAGCCCGGCGACACGGTGTGGTGGCATCCCGACGTCGTGCACGCGGTCGAAGACAAGCACAGCGGCCGCGGCGACAGCAACGTCATGTACATCGGTGCAGCGCCATACTGCGCCAAGAATGCCGCCTATCTGGAGCGCCAGCGTGCCGCCTTCCTGGCCGGCACCAGCGCGCCGGATTTCGCGCCGGAGAATTACGAGGTCAATTATGAAGGGCGAGCCGCGCTCGACGATCTGAGCGAGCTGGGCAGAAAGCAAATGGGCCTGCAGGCATGGTAGGGCCAGAGGTACAACCGACGGCCGTCACCGATGCTCGGTCGCGAGCCGCAGGCCCAGCCCCACCAGGACGACGCCGGTAAGCCCCTCCAGGATTTGGCGAACGCGCCGACGACGCAGGAACTCGCCGGCACGCGCTATCGCAGCCGCATAGGCCACGAGCCAGACGAACGTCATGGCGCTGAAGACGAGGCCGAGGAACACGAGCGAGCCGAACGAGGCATCGCCCGGCAGTGTGAACTGCGGCAGCAGGCTGGGGAAAAACGCGGCCATCTTGGGATTGCCGAGATCACTGATCAAGCCCTGGCGAAAAGCACGCCACGGCGCCAGGTGCCGAGCCGCCAAACCCTCGCCGAGGCCACCGGGCGTGTGATGTGGACGGAAAGCCGCCAGCAGCGACTGAATGCCGAGCACGATCAGATAGGCAGCGCCGGCCAACTTCACGGCCAAGAACAGCGGCTCGGACGCCAGCAGCAGAGCAACGATGCCGGCACTGGTTGCCAGCGCCCAGATGGTCTGGCCCGTGGCGACACCCAGGGCAGTGAACACACCGCCTGTGCGGCCGCCCAGCAGCGTATTGCGGATCGTGACGGCGGTGTCGGGCCCCGGTGTCGTGATGACCAGCGCCGCGACGCCCAAATAGGCAACGAAAAGAGGAGAGAAGACGACGTCCATGGGTCCACTCCCAGCTGTGGCTGCATCACTTGAAGTGAACTATTATTCAATTCATATCGTCAATGATGAAATCGCGATACAATCGCACGTCCGATGCTGAAGTAGACTGCAACATCGAAGAACTGACCAGAGATTCACCACGTGGCCTACCGCAAGACTGAGCGCGTGCAGGAACAACTTGCCGACAAACGCCTGCGCATCCTGAACGCGGCGCGGCAATTGGTGACTGACGGCGGCTTCCAGGAGGCGCCCATCACCGCGGTGGCCGCCTTGGCCGGGGTCGCCACCGGCACTGTCTATCGCTACTTCGCGTCCAAGACTGAGCTTCTTGCCGAGGTCGTGAGCCAGACCTCGCAACGTGAGCTGGAGGTGGTGGCCGCGATCGTCATGTCCGATGGGCCGGCGATTCGGCGTCTGGAGGACGCCGTGCGCACCTTCGCTCGTCGTTCATTGCAAGGTCGGCGCTTGGCCTATGCGCTGATCGCCGAGCCGGTTGATCGCGAGATCGACGAGACGCGCCTGAAATATCGGCGCGCGCTGGGACGGGTTTTCGAAACCATCATCGAACAGGGCATCCGCGGTGGTGAATTCCCGCAACAGAACGTGCCGGCCGCGGCCGCATGTCTTGTCGGTGCCTGCATGGAGGGCCTGGTCGGCCCCCTCTCGCCCGAGAGTCTGGTTCTCGAGGATGACGGCCAGCCGCTGATCGACAGCATCATTGTTTTTTGCCTGCGGGCCGTGTCCGGCAGATCGAATCCGTCTTGACGAGCATGATGAATCATAGTTCATTTCATTAAGAAATGAATTTTGATTCATGGAGGCTCGGATGTCCGCATTCCCGGTCGCACCTGAAACCCTCGCGCACGAGGTGACCAACCAGGTCCCGCCGCTTGTCGACTACAACGCCTTCACCCAGGACACCGTGCTCATGGCGGCGCTCGATCGTGAAGGTGGCAGCTGGGCCACTGACGCGGCCCGGGACTTGGGCGCCACAGTCGGCAGCCAGCCCGTACAGGAGGCGGCGCGGCTGGCAAACCGCCACACGCCCGAACTCAAGACGCACGACCGCACGGGCAACCGCATCGATTTCGTCGAGTACCACCCCGCCTATCACGACCTGATGCGGCATGCCTTCGGCGCCGGCGTGCACTCCTTCGCCTGGACGCACGACCGTGCCGGCGCGCATGTGGCGCGCGCCGCGCTGAGCTTCCTGTGGAACCAGGCAGAGAACGGCACCGCCTGTCCGACCGGCATGAATTATTCGGCGATCCCCCTGCTCGCGAAGACGCCGTCGATCGCTCGCGACTGGGTGCCGGCACTGAATGCCACGCATTACGATTCGCGGCCGCTCCCCATCGCGCAGAAAACGGGTGCCACCATCGGCATGACCCTGACCGAAAAACAGGGCGGCTCCGACCTGCGCGCCAATACGACCCGCGCGCAAGCATTGGGGCGCGCTGAACCTGGTGAGCCCTATGAACTTACTGGCCACAAATGGTTCTGCTCGGCGCCGATGTGCGATGCCTTCTACACGTTGGCCTACGCCGACAATGGACCGACCTGCTTCCTGGTGCCGCGATCGCTGCCCGACGGTCGGCGCAATCGCTTTTTCATCCAGCGGCTCAAGGACAAGCTCGGCAATCGCTCCAACGCCTCCTCCGAGGTCGAGTTTGATCGCACCTTGGCGTGGGCACTCTGCGAGGAAGGACGCGGCATCCCCGCGGCGGTGGAAATGATCCATCTCACGCGGCTTGATTTCGCGATTGGCTCGGCCGGTTTGATGCGCCAGGCACTGACCCAGGCATTGCATCACACGGCTCACCGGCGTGCTTTCCAGCGCACGCTCGTCGATCAGCCGTTGATGCGCAACGTGCTGGCCGACCTCGCCATCGAGAGCGAAGCGCACACCGTATTGGCCTTTCGGTTGGCGCGGGCCTGTGACGCGGCGCGACGCGGCGATGCCGAAGCGGCGCTGTTCGAGCGCATTGCGACGCCGGTAGCGAAATACTGGGCCTGCAAACGTGCCGCCCCCTTTGTGCACGAGGCCCTGGAATGCCATGGCGGCAACGGCTTCGTTGAAGAGCACGTCATGCCCCGCCTCTATCGCGAGGCACCGCTGAACGGCATCTGGGAGGGATCCGGCAACGTCATCGTGCTGGATGTGCTGCGCGCCATCCGGCGCGATCGGCCGGCATTGGCCGCGCTCTTTGGCGACCTCCGCCGCGCGCGTGGCGGCGACCGTCGCCTCGATGCCTTCGCCGATCGGCTCGAGACTGACCTGGGCGATACGAATGACATGGAAACACGTGGCCGAGCCCTGGTCGAGCGATTGGCGCTGTCGTTGCAGGGGGCCTTGCTGGTCCAGCACGCGCCACACGCCGTGGCCGACACCTTCTGCGCCTCACGCCTTGATGGCTATTGGGGGCACGCGTTCGGCACCCTGCCGTCGGGATTTGACCTGCGTACCATCATCGACCGCGCGCGGGTCGCTGCGAGCTGATCGCTACCCGACCAGCCGGCCGACCACCTTGGCCGTGTAGTCAACCATGGGCACGATGCGGGCATAATTGATACGGGTCGGCCCGACGACGCCGATGGCGCCGACGATACGCTCCTGGCTGTTGCGGAACGGCGCTACGATCACGGAGCAGCCGGCATGACCGAACAGGGGATTCTCGGCACCGATGAAGATCTTCACCCCCTCGGCGCCGCCGGCCAGCTCGAGCAGGCGCCCGAACGACTCGCCCCGCTCCAGGGCGTCGAACAGCCGCCGCACATTCTCGAGATCCTCCAGCGCCGTGACGTCTTCCAGGAGCCGCGCCTGGCCGCGCACGATCAGCGCCGAGCCCGGCCCGCCGCTCCAGGTCGCCAGCCCGGCTTCGACGATGCGCTGGGTCAGGGCATCGAGCTGGGCCCGCTGGGCGGTGAGCTCGGTTTCGATGACGCGGCGCGCCTCCTCGATGTTGCGGCCCACGAGGCGCGCCGACAGGTAATTGGAGGCCTCGACCAGAACCGACGGCGGCAGGCCCAACGGCGTCTCGATGATGCGGTTCTCGACCGTGCCGTTCTCGGTCACGATCACGACCAGGGCGCGGCCGGGACCGAGATTGACGAACTCGATATGCTTCAGCGGCTGCTCGATACGCGGTGCGATGACCACCCCGGCGCAGCGCGACAGGCCGGACAGCAGACTGGACGCCTCGCCCAGTACATCCTGAACGCTGCGACCGACGGCAGCGCATCGACCATCGATATTGTCGCGTTCTTCCTGCGACAAGTTGCCGATCTCGAGCAGACCATCCACGAACAAACGCAGGCCGGCGTCGGTCGGCACGCGGCCGGCAGATGTGTGTGGCGCGAACAGCAGGCCGGCGTCCTGCAGATCGGCCATGACGTTGCGGATCGTGGCGGGCGACAGCTGCTCGGCCAGACGTCGGGTCAGGGTACGTGAACCGACCGGCTCACCGCTCTCGACATAGGCCTCCACAATGCGCCGGAAGACCTCACGGGCACGCTCATTCAGCTCAGCAATCGGCGCACCGGCACCGGCAAAGGTGCGCGCAAGACCGGTCTCGATGCGCGATGCAGCGATCTGGGGCGGATCAACACGGCTGACGCGGCTCATTGCTGGCTGCACCTCCGATGGTCTCAAGAGTTAGGCTCGGGCACGCCCTGCGTCAACGCGCGATCATAGCGCGGCAAATAGTTGTTGTCGGCTGAACAGGTTCCGGTGTTGGTGTCATCAGCACAACAGGAAAGAGACCGCCATGCGACCCTCCGGCCGCGCCCCCGACCAGCTCCGCCGCATTGAACTCGTCCCCGGCTTTTCGCGCCATGCCGAGGGATCGTGTCTGGCCAAGTTCGGCGATACGCACGTGCTGTGCACGGCCAGCGTGGAGGACAAGGTGCCCGGGTTCCTGCGCAACTCCGGTCGCGGCTGGGTGACGGCCGAGTACGGCATGCTGCCGCGGTCGACCCATACCCGCACCGACCGCGAGGCGGCACGCGGTCGCCAATCGGGCCGCACCCAGGAGATCCAGCGATTGATCGGCCGGGCGCTGCGCGCCGTGATCGACCTGGAGGCCATGCCCGACACCACGATCAAGATCGACTGCGACGTCCTGCAAGCTGACGGTGGCACCCGAACCGCCAGCGTCACCGGCGCCTGGGTCGCCCTGCGTCAGGCGGTTAATCTCCAGCTTCAGGCCGGCAAGTTGTCGCGCGATCCTGTCGCCGGCCAAGTCGCCGCCGTGTCGTGCGGCATTCACGAGGGCACGCCGGTGCTCGATCTGGACTATCCCGAGGACTCCGGTGCCCAGGCGGATGCCAACTTCGTGCTCACCGGCGTGGGGGGCATCGTCGAAGTACAGGGTACCGCGGAGAAGGCGCCGTTCAGCGAAGCCGAATTCCTGGCACTGCTGACCTTGGCGCGCAAAGGCATCACCGAACTGTGCGCGGCGCAACGGGCCGCGCTCGGTCTGTCGGCCTGACGTCAGGTACAGGCCCATGGCGCGGCACTTCGCCGAACCGAAGCTCGTGGTAGCCACGCACAACCGCGGCAAGGCGGAAGAGATCCATCAACTGTTGGACGCCTTCAACGTCACTGTCGTTTCGGCGGCGGATCTCGGACTTTCCGCGCCGGAAGAAACAGGCGCGACGTTCGAGGACAACGCGTTGCTCAAGGCGCGCGCGGCCGCCGCTGAAACCGGCCTTCCCGCGCTGGCCGACGATTCAGGCCTGTGTGTTGCGGCGCTCGACGGCCAGCCAGGTGTTGTCACGGCCGATTGGGAGGGGCCGACACGCGACGCCATGGTCGGCATGGCGCGCATCCAGCGCGAGCTTGCCGCGCGCAACGTACCCGACTTGCCCGACGAGCGACGCGCGACCTTCGTTTGCGTGCTGGCACTGGCATGGCCGGACGGCCGCTGTGAGATGGTACGCGGCGAGATGCCGGGCCATATCGTCTGGCCGCCCCGCGGCACCGGCGGACACGGCTACGATCCGACATTTCAGCCGGAAGGGTCAGTCCTCACCTGCGCCGAGCTGGAGCCGGCGGCCAAGAACGCCATCAGCCACCGCGGCGCGGCCTTTCGCAAGCTGATCGATGCGTGCTTCCGGTGACAGCACTCCGCGACGTCGGGCAATATGTGAAGGGTAGCCGCAGGGCATAGGCAGACGCATCATGCCCGACACGCTTTTTGCCATCTACGTGCACTGGCCGTTCTGTCGGTCAAAGTGTCCGTACTGCGACTTCAACAGCCACGTGCGCGATACCGTCGATCAGCGCCGATGGCGCAATGCGTTGCAAGCCGAGCTGTGGCACTACGCGACGCAAACCACCGGCCGCACGGTCACCAGCGTCTTCTTCGGCGGCGGCACGCCCTCGCTGATGCCGCCGGAGACGGTTGCTGCCGTCATCGACACGATCCGCCATCTCTGGCTCGTCGCAGACGACGTCGAAATCACCTTGGAAGCCAACCCGACCTCGGTCGAGGCGGCACGGTTCAAATCCTTGCGCGAGGCCGGCGTCAATCGCGTGTCGCTGGGCGTGCAGGCCTTCGACAGGGACGCGCTGCGCTTCCTCGGCAGGGAGCATGACGTCGACGAAGCGATCGCGGCATTGGGCTTGGCGCGGGACACCTTTCCGCGCCACTCGTTCGACCTGATCTATGCGCGTCCCGGTCAGACCGTCGATGGCTGGCAAGCCGAGCTGGCCCAGGCGCTGACCTTCGTCCGCGACCACCTCTCGGTCTACCAGCTCACCATCGAGCGCGGGACCCGGTTCTGGCAGGACCATGCACGCGGCCTGTTCGCCCTGCCCGATGAGGACACGCAGGCAGCGCTATTCGAGACCACACAGGCGCAGCTGACCGCTGCCGGCCTGCCGGCGTACGAGATCTCCAATCACGCGCGGCCCGGCGGCGCCTGCCGGCACAACCTCACCTATTGGCGATACGAGGACTACGTCGGCGTCGGGCCCGGCGCGCATGGCCGGCTGTCGCTGCCCGATACCAGCACCGTCCGCAAGCGGGCCACACGCCAAATTACCGGCCCGGAGGCGTGGCTTTCTGAAGTCGAGACGCATGGCCATGCGACAGCCGAGGCGATCGCCATCGAAGGCCGGGATCTCGCGACCGAAGCGTTGATGATGGGACTGCGTTTGCGTGAAGGGATCAATCGGGATCAGTTTTTTCGTGCTACCGGCATCGACCCTGTCACCGCATGCGATACCGCACAGCTTCGCCGTCTGATCGATGGCAATTTCATCGTCATTGATGAATATACGCTTAGGGCGACGGATTCGGGGCGACAGCGTCTCAACGCTGTTCTCGGCCGGCTGTGCCAGTAGCAGGCGGGCGCGTCGGACTGCCTTAAAACAACACGCATTTTCCATTTTCGCCATTTTTTGGAACTTCCAGCCGCCACAATCGCTTTACATATCCACTAGCGACGCAAATGCGGAGGACGTCATGAGGACGAAGCTGATGGCCGTCGCAGTGCTGGCTGCGCTGACAACCGGTACCGTCAGTCAGGCCATTGCGCGCGATGACTTCCAACAGCGCCGCGATGAGTGGCGCCGCCAGCAACAGCAGCTGGAGCGAGACCAAGACCGCGACCGGTATCGTGACCGCGATCATCGCCGTGGTGTTGATCGCCAGAATGAGCGGGACAAGGAGAAGGCGTGGTATTGGCAGGAGCGAGACGCCAAGGAAAAGCTTGGGACATATCCCAGGCGTGACCGCTAGTTGAGCTTCTGCGACGTCCGACTCCCGGTAGTCGGCGGATGTAGACCAAAAAAAGAGAGCGGACCGAAGTCCGCTCTCCCTGTTCTCAGACCCGAGAGTATCGGTATCAGAAGGTCAAAGCCGTGCCGAGCACGACGGCCCACGAGTCGGCCTTCTCGCTCTTGCTCTGGCCCGAACCCATGTAATAGATCACGCCACCCGTGAGCTTGATGCCCGGCGAAAGCGCGTAGTTGGCGCCGACTTCGAAGTAGTCGAGCTTGTCCTTGCCCGGCGCGTTCTGCGTGCCCAGCACGGCGTTACCGTCGTTGTTGCGACCGCCCCACCAGCCGGCCGACAGCTGCCACGGTCCCGTTTCGTACATCAGCGATGCAGTGTACCAACGGGTCGCGTTGCTGCCGCGCAGACCGTTGTTGTCACGGCCCGCACCGCCACCCAGCGTGAAGCCCGCGAAGCCGAGCTGTGCGCCCGCGGCCCATGTCTTGTAGCGGCTGAGGAGCGACGGCGCCGGCTGGTTGCCCGCCCCGGCAACGCCGCGGTCAAAGCCGGCCGTGGCATAAGCGCCGTACAGCGCGATCGACACGTCGCCGAACTTGTTAAGATAGTTCGCCGAGATATCGAGCCCGTTGTGGAAGGCGTTGTTGTTTCGCGGGCAGTTGTTGAAGTTCGCGCCACCACCACGGAATTGGCAGCTCGCGGTCGAACCCGTTCCGGAGAAAGACGGCGTATACGAAAAGCCGATCTGGAACCCGGCAAAGCGCGGTGTGAAGTACGTCAGCTTGTTGGCGTCACCGCTGAAGCCGGCATTGTGGGCAGCGCCGGCGCCGAGGATGTTGCCGCCACGACCAGCGTTGTTGGACGCCCCGAAGCCATTGCCGAAATAATTGAAGTTGTGGTCGTTGAAGCCCCAGCCGATCAACGCCGACGGCGACGAGTACTGCATCTTGAACGACGCCGAGTCGGTGCCGCCGAACTCGATACGACCCCAGTCACCGAACGCGAAGAGGTATTCCTCGTCGATCTGGTCGATCGAACCGGTCGGATTGCTCGCGCTGACACCGGTGTTCTGCGACCAACCTTCCAGTTCGATGCGAACACCGATCGACGTGCCGTTGTCCAGCTTGGTTGTACCGGTGAACCAGATTTCGCCCTCATACTTGAAGTTTTCCGGGCGGTAGCTTTGGCCAGAGGTGCCAATGACATCGCGGTCGGTGTGGCCGACGACGATCATAAACTGGAAGTAGCCACGCAACTCGAGCTTGATCGGATCGGCAGCCATCGCCGGTGCGGCGAATAGACCACCGGCGACCAGCGCGGTCGTGCCCAGTAGTGCTTTTTTCATGTTCTCCCTCTCTCGTGGGTCTGAATTACGCTACGCAGGTCGGACCGTATTGGCCGGTTCGAGGGGTCTAGCCTGA
>Ga0187894_10004183_pt1 | contig 15662 bp, 11 predicted proteins | sample GBC1701081metaG_FD_136650 | JGI IMG/M metagenome (GOLD analysis project Ga0187894, IMG submission 136650) | White microbial mat communities from a lava cave in the Kipuka Kanohina Cave System on the Island of Hawaii, USA - GBC170108-1 metaG ... | reverse complement strand
TTAATGGCTCATTCTGTTAGGTGCTCTAAGTAATTTCTTTTGCTTCCAATACGCTTCAAGGTCTCCGGACTCTATGCAATCACGCGATAGCAATTCCAATTTGTCCCACAATCCTTCGGAGTCCGCCGCCAACTCGTCCAAGAAATTGCATTCAAAGGCAAGATCATGAGCGATGCCCTCTCCTTCGGCGAACGTCAAGTGATAAAGTTTCCATTCGATGCCGCTAGTCAGGACAACCCAACAGATACCTTGTCTTGATGCGTAGTTTTCGGCTTGCTCGATATGTTTGTCGACAAGTCCCTTCAATCCTGCCGCCTTGCATTCGACCAAGAATTGAACCACGCCGTTGACTTTGATGGCGATATCGCAGTAGCGGTCTTTGATCTGTAATTCTTTTGATATCTCGCCTTTGAGACTGTCAAACCCCAAGACGTCCTCAAAGAATTTGACGAGAAACATCACGGTATCAGACTCGTTCGCATTGCGGTCTCTTGCGTCTTTGAATGCGGTAGCAAAACGAGTCAATTTGTTTAGCGTTGCTTTATCGACAGCCATCGAAATAACTCCAATAGTTGCCTACCAACAGGATACCCTGCATCCCGATTGACAACAAATCTGGATCGTCGAAGATCATTTCGTGTCTGCGAAATAATGGGAATCAATCGCCTTTCAGGCATCAGCGACCATCATGAGATTTCTGCAATCGTATTGGTCTGACATTCGGACTATAATGTCCGGCAAGCAACCTGGCCAAGCCGTTGACATCGAAGGCGAACTTGGTCGCTATGACGACTTTACCCTTGAATGGCTCAAGAGCATAGCCGACGAGTTCCTCGTTCGTGAATGGGCCGTACACTTCAGCCGTGTCGAAGAAGGTTACATCCCGATCTACCGCCGCATGGAGGTGCCGGTCATTTCCTATTTGTCTTTCGGCGGGCCATACGAGAAAGTCATGCCCATACAGCCACGGCCAAGGGCGGAAACCTCCAGGCCGCTTTTTTCGAGTGGTCGTTCTGCATCGCTGACTCTTGCCTCTCGAGGCCCTATTCGTAATACAATCACCCGCCACAATGCGTGGCCACTACGATCGTTCGATTGTCCTGCGACGGCTCGTCTTTAGCAAACGCACGGTTGTCATGCTCAATACGGCTGAGCAAATCGCGTCTCCGGCGTTTCGATGGCGGGCGTAACGCGCCCCCGGTAGTTTGAAATTGCAGTTTTCATGATCCGGCCTTGGCGCTGGTGCAAGGGGCGTTGTTGCCGATATCTTGGCGGGGCGGTCTACATTTTGGATCCATGCTACGGCGCTTGTGTACGGCCGCGCCACTCGCTTGCCTTTGCGGCCTTGCCGGTGCCCGGTTCGGCGGCGTCCCACGTTTCGTATAACTTCACGAGATAGCCGATCGCGCCTGCCTGCCATGCCGGCGACACATCGGCCTTGCCCTCCATCGCGGCTTGCGCGTCCAGGAGCAGTCGCTCGGCCTGCGTGAAGGTGCCCGGCTTCGACAGGCAATAACCCAGGGCCAGCCTGACCTGTGCAATTTGCGGGTGGCCTGCCGGCAAAGATCCTTCGATAATGGCCAGCGACTCGCGTAGATAGGGTTCGGCCCCCGCGAAGTCTCCACGTTTCATCAGGACCCGGCCAAGATTATTCAGATGCATTGCGAACCTCGGATGGCTGGGCCCCAGAACGCGGCGTTCAATTTCCAGGAGCTGGCGGAAGAGCGACTCCGCCTCGTCGGGCCGATTGGCCTGTCGAAGGACCTCGGCCAGATTGCCCATGGCACTGAGGGTATCTTCATGTTCATTCCCCAGAACGACCCGGCGCTGCGTCAGCACTTCCCGCAGAATCGATTCGGCTTCGTCCAAGCGACCGCTCTCGTTGAGAAGCAGTGCGAGATTATTCATCGTGCGAAGCGTATGCGGGTGCGCCGGTCCCTTCACGCGGCGCTCGATGTCGATCACTTCCCGATACATGGGCTCGCCCGCATCCAGCCGCCCCAGTTGAAAATGGAGGCCGGCGAAATTGTTCATCGATGTGAGCGTGTCCGGGTGCTCCGCTCCCATAACCTGCCGTCGAAGCTCCAGCGCTTCGCCGCAGAGTTTCTCCGCCTCGGGGAACTTTCCCTGAATTTCATCAATTTCGGCCAGATTGCTCATCGACACGAGCGTGTCCGGGTGCCGCATGCCGAGGATTCGCCGGCGTCCATCGAGCGCTGCCGTGGCGAGCGACTCCGCCTCTTTGTACCGGCCCTTCTCGTTGTAGAGCATTGCCAGATCATCCATCGACGCCAGGGTGTCCGCATGGCTGTCGCCGAGCGCCTGCCGGCGCATCGCCAGGACCTCTTCCAATTGCATCTGCGCCGTGTTCAATTCGCCGATCGCAAAGTAGGCCTTGCCGATGGTGCGTCGAACCGCCGCCTGTACTTCGGGCTGACCGGCCAATTCCGCCTTCGCGCGTTCGGCGGATCCATCGAGCAACAGGCGCATCAGGCGTTTGTCCATGCCGCCCGCCGTCGCGGGATCGATCCCGCTCAACATCTCCTGCGCAAACTTCGCCACCTGAATTGACTTGGCCGCGGAAATGTCGGCTTGCTTGCGGGCCTGCACGGCGCGATCGCGCTCCACCGATGCGGCGCGCCAGAGCGCGAGGGAGATGATGCCCGCCACCGTCAACAGGGTCACAAATGCCAGGGCGATGGAAACGGTCGCGCGATAGCGGGACAGAAGCTTTCGGATCAGATATGCGCCGCTGTCTCGCCGCGCTTCAATGGGATCGCCGGCGAGATAATGTCTGACGTCGCGGGCCAATTCGCCCAGCGATTGATAACGCCGCGACGGGTCCTTGGCGAGACATTTCAGCGCGACGGTCTCAATGTCCTCGTCGATGTCGGGCGAATGGAGCCGGGGCCTGACGGGCTCGGCCGTGCGTATGACGGCCAGCACCTGTTCAAGATCACCCACGGTCGAATAGGGCAGACGATCGGTCAAGAGTTGATAGAGAACGACGCCCAGCGAATAGACGTCGCTGCGAGTATCAACCTCCGCGTGGAGCCCGCGCGCCTGCTCCGGCGAGGCCCACGGAAGCGATCCGATGAACTGTCCGGTGCAGGTGGCTTCGACCTCGCCGCCGCCGACCGACATTTTTGCCAGGCCAAAGTCGAGAATTCTCGGTTCGCCGTCCGTATCGACGAGGATATTGCCGGGTTTGAGATCGCGATGGATGACGCCGCGCAAATGGGCGGCGCTGACGGCATCGCAGACCCGGCAGAACAATTCGAGTCGCTGCCTGAGTTCCAGCCCGTTCCCTCTCGCGTAGCGATCCAGCGGCAGGCCGTCGATGTAATCCATGACCAGGAAATGACTCCCGGCCGCTTCGCCTCGATCGAGTATTCCCACGATGTTGCGATGCTTGAGCTGTGCGAGAACGGTCACCTCCCGGTCGAATCGCACCCGATCCAACTCGGCGGCGAAGGGGCCCTCGCGCATGACCTTGAGCGCCACGATCCGGCGGGTAGACTGCTGCAAAGCCTCGTAGACGATTCCCTGGCCGCCGCGATGAACCTCTCGAATGATCTCGTAGCCCGCCATCTGGGTCCGATGCCCGGGCTTCGCGGTATCGCCCAACGATCCGCCGTCGGCTGACGATCCGGTCGCCAGCGTCTGAGCCGATTCAAATTGACGCCTCGCATGATCGATCAGCGCGTCATGGCCCCGGTTCGGATTGGAATTTGCCCGCACGTGATCCCTCAAGATGCCGGTGACATTCGACAACGGACCTCATACCCCCTGCGACAAATCACCCTCCCGATTCACGCGCTGGATTTGAACCAGGTCGCCGCCGTCTCCAATAGCTCCGCCAGGCGATCGTGTGCACGGGCCCTTAACATGTGTACGGCGCCGGTGGAACGGCCGATGGCGGCGGCCACTTCTTCGATCGATCGGCCTTCCAAGTCGTACAGTTGAACGACCTTCGCATAGTCCGTCGGCAGTCGGCTCAAAGCCGATTCGATCAGGCGATGGATGTCTTTCCGCGCCAGTGCAACACTGGGAGTCGTCCCCTGGGCCGCGAGTTCATCGTAAAGACCGGCGACAGAGTCAGTTGTCCCCACCGCCAACGGCACTCGACGACCGGCAGGAGGCAATTTCTGTCTTTCCATGCCCCGAATCGCATCGCGCAAATTGTTCTCCGCGATCCGACGAAGCCAGGCCTCAAACGACGCCGCCTGCTCCGGCCGGAAGCGGGAGATTTGCAGAAACGCCTCCAGGTAGGTGATTTGCATCACATCGCCGGCCTCGAAAGATTGTCGCCAGCGCCGGCCGATCTTCAGGCTCTGCTCGACCCTTGGACCCGCTATTGAAAGCAGCCGACTGATGGCGTCGGCGTCGCCCTTAACTGCCTTGGGGAGCAGTGTTTCGAGTTCGGAAGCATCGGTCTGATCTGAGCGCATGGGGCGTCCTTGGATTGCGACGAATCTTACTTCAATCCGCATCAATTAGCGATCCGGTGCGTGAATCAGAGCGACATGCGTCGCACTTCACTTGAGAGGCGGCAATGGCCCGCCACCCTGCCACGGAACGAGCTGTCCGACTTCCGTGTCACCGGCTGATTTGAAAAAGGTGCGTGCTCTGATGTTCGAAGTCATGACGCTGACGTGGCAGGGCTGGATCGACACGAATCCTCTGGGGCTCGATGCGGCGACGCGAGTGCAATTGTGCCTCCTGATGCTCTTCGTCTGCGCCTGGATTGGTTGCGTCGCCTACGCCGTCGTCGGATGGGCGCTCGCGACATTGTTGCAGCGATGGAACACGGCCTGGAGCGCGCGTATTTCGACGGAGGAAGCGCATTCGAGCTGAGTGTCGATGCACCAACCTCGAGTCCTGGAATGTCGGCTTGAGCGACACGAGCATGTCTCGCTCAACCTTGATCTCAAGATCGGCATCGGGCGAATCGACCGAATGAACGGTTGAACCTGGTATTTCGAGAATTCATCCGGCGTCGATCGTGCGATGCAATCGATATTTTCCGTCTCAGTGGATCCGGTACCTCTTGAATAGGGAATGCGACTCATGATTTCAAGACGAACATCGTTCCTGGCAGGCCTGCTGATCGCCGTCAGTGGCGGGGCCCAGCTCGCTCTCGCTCAGTCGACAGCCTTTACTTATCAGGGCCGGCTCAAAGATGCCGGTTCGCCGGTCAGCGGCGCATACGACATGGTCTTTCGTCTCTTCGACGCGGCCTCCGGCGGAAATCAGGTCGGCGCCGACTATCCGGTGGCGGGGGCCGTCGTGAGCGACGGCTTGTTCACCACCTCCGTCGATTTCGGAGCCGGAGTGTTCGACGGTCCGCCGCGCTGGCTTGAAATCGAGGTGAACGCCGAAGTGCTCTCGCCGAGGCAGCCCGTCACATCCACTCCGTACGCACTGAGGGCAGTCGATGCGCAGTCGTGCAGTGTTTCACAATCGAGCTACACCGCGGACTACGCGTATGCTCCGTGGATTCCTTCCGGAAATGATCTCTACTACAACGCCGGCAGGATCGGAATCGGCACCACCACGCCCACGGCAATGCTGGAAGTTGCCGGCCAAGCAGGCGTGGACGGCATCAAGTTTCCCGATGGTTCGCTCCAAACGACCGCCGCTGTCGGTGGCGGCGGCGGAAGCATCTGGTCCCAGAATGGCATCGATGCCTACTACAACGCTGGCAAGGTCGGCGTCGGCACGAGCACGCCCAACGGCAAGCTGCACGTCACCGGGGGCTCTCTCTGGACGACAAACTCCTGGGCCAAGTCGCTGGCGATTGCGGATGCCGGCGCGCTGGAGTTGGGCTACGGCGCCTCAACCCGCTTCGGCCTGGGCGCGTCATCGGGTGGTTTGTACTTTTTTCGCACGGCCACAGAAAGCGCGGGTGATTCAGCCCATTACTTCATGTCCGCCGATTCCTCGGGTCGTGTTGCCGTGGGAGACATTTCAGGATCGTTGACCGCGAAGCTCGGCATATTCGCCACCGGAAGCGGCGTCGAACTGCTTCGCTTAAACACGGAGCGCCCCTGGGCGTTCAAGCAGGCCTACACGGGCCCGGGGACGGCGCTGCGGCTCCAACCCGATACCGGCCTGAAGAATTTCGAAATTGCCGCCGCCGGTGGAACTCTCGTAGCCACCTTTGAAGCCAACGACGCCGCACCGCGCCTGGTTGTCAACGGCACGACGGTCACCAAGGTACTCCAGATCACCGGTGCAGACCTCGCGGAAAAGTTCCCTACGAGTGGTGGAAAGGCTGAGCCGGGAACCGTCATGGAGATTGACCCCGAAAACCCCGGCCTGCTCCGCATGGCGCGAGGCTCATACAACCAGCGCGTCGCCGGCGTTGTCAGCGGTGCGAATGATTTTCCCGCCGGCGCCATTCTCGGCCACATTCCAGGCAACGAGGACGCACCGCCGATCGCGCTGTCCGGTCGCGTCTGGACCTGTTGCGACGCGAGTCAAACGCCCATCGTTCCCGGCGATCTGCTCACCACGTCGGCAACGCCCGGCCACGCCATGAAGGCGGTCGATCGCGATCGCTCTCACGGATCGGTCATCGGCAAGGCCATGACATCGCTCAAGAGCGGCCGCGGCCTGGTTCTCGTACTGGTGAATCTTCAGTAGGCAACCCCGGAATCAAGGAGTCCAGGCATGAAAACTCACGCGATGATTCTCGGATTTGCCCTCATACTGCCTTCAGTCCCGCCGGTCCTCGGGCAGCCGGATCGGCCTCCACCCGACTCGCGGACGCGCGGCGCACCGCGCGCGACGGGCCCATTCGCCGAGCTGTCCGCCAAAGACGCGCTGAAGATTTCCGATCTGCGGCTGGTCAAGGTTGAGCCCCGCGAGGAGGGGGGCGCGAAACGAATCAATCTGACGCTTGACGAGCGGGATCACGAGGTTCGATTGATGCCCTTCACGATGCGAGCCCCGGATTTCCAGGTCCTGGTTCAAGGCGATGACGGCGCTCTAAAGGCGATTGAACCCCCGGCGCCTCTGACCTTTCGCGGGTACCTGGCTGACGAACCGCAGAGCCAGGTCGCGGCCTCGATGATCGACGGCAGGACTTACATGACGGTGCTTCGCGCGAATGGGGAAATCTGGAACGTACAGCCCATGGGGGCCGGCGATGTGCACGTGGTTTACAAGTCCCGCGATGTCCTCGACAGCGAGTGGACCTGTGGAAGCGACGCGCTTCCGCAGTTGAGTCCGGAGAACAATGGCGCAAATCCGGGCGGCGTACCGGAAGGCGCCGGACCGGATGGCGGCGGGCCTCGAGTGGCCAACCGGCGCTGCCAGATCGTATTTGATACCGATGTCGAATTCTATCAGGCGAACGGATCATCGATCAGCGCCACCATCGCCGACATCGAAATGATCATGAACCAGGTCGGGTTGATCTTCCAGAACCAGGTCGCCATTTCCTATTACGAGACGGGCCTCATCGTGCGCACCGCCATCCCGCAACCCTACACCTCCTCGATATCGACCAATCTCATTTGCCAGTTCGGAGAGAATTGGAACAACAACCTCCCATCCTTCCCGCGCGACGTGGCCCACCTGTTTACCGGCAAGGATCTCGAAGGCTCGACCGTCGGCCTCGCCTGGATCGGAGTGATCTGCGGCGGGAATTTCAACAACTGCAACCCCGCCGGGAGCAGTCTCTCCTACTCACTCGTCCAGTCACGGTTCAGCACAACCCTCGCGCTGCGGGTTCAGGATTCGGCCCACGAACTGGGGCACAATTGGAACGCATGTCACTGCAACACCGGGGGCAACTGCGGCGCCGGCACATCGAATCCCAATAATTGCGGAATCATGACATCCGCCATCTCGGGCGGCACCACGTTTGACGCGGCAGCACTGAGCGCCATCACCACGTTGCGAGACACTGCCACCTGTCTCGATGGCTGGGAGAACCCCACCTATGTGAACTGGTCATACAACGGATTTTCGACCGGCAGCCTGTCACAACCGTGGCAGACCGTGGGCTCGGGGGTTTACTCCGCCCTCGTCGGCGGCGAAGTCCGGGTGCAGGCGGGAAGCTACCCGGAGAATCTCACCATCAACAAGACTCTCACGATCAACGCGATGAACGGCACCGTGACTGTCGGAACACCGTAGCCCGTTGCGGAGACGCTGAGGACAGCGAAAAAACAGAAGGCAGACGTTATCCGAGAATTGACCTCGAAATGTTCCCTGACCGGAGATTGAGCATGTTACGAAACCGAATACTCATGACCGCGATCGCCTATACCGCCGCCTGCCTGCTTCCTTGCACACGTGCATCGGGTCAGATCGCAATCGACTGGTACACCGTCGACGGCGGCGGGCAGACATTCTCGACCGGCGGCAGCCTGGAACTGGGGGGAACCCTCGGACAACCGGATGCCCAGGCCGTTCCCGTCATGACTGGCGGCACGCTCGAACTAACCGGCGGATTCTGGCCGGTCACGCAGGTCTGCACCTGCCTTGGGGATCTGAACGGCGACAGCAATAAGGACGGCCTCGACATCCAACTGTTCCTGAACTGCGTGCTTGCCGGCGGCTCCTGCTCCTGCGCGGACGTGGATGCGATGAACGGCCTTACGCCGAGTGATGTACCGGCCTTTGTTGATAGTTTGCTGAATGGACCGGGATGTCCGTAGACACCGGATCGTAAGACAGCGGACAGGCCGGATTCCGCGACGGTGACATGAGAATTCGGAGCGGGTCGCACGGGATTGTTCCTGGTCGACTTCAATCAGGGTCACCCTGCTGTGAGGCAGGCCGGAACGTCGCGGCCTTTTCGGGCTTTTTCCACGCGTCATAGAGACAGGCGACCCCCTCGCGAACTTCCAGCGTTCGCTGATGCGTCGGGCCATAGAGCCGCTGGTAGGTTCCCAGTACCGCGAGCAGCTCGCGTTCGGCCTCCTCGAATCGCCGAAGTCTCTCCAGGCATACGGCGTGTCGAAACTGAACCAGTGCTCGCCGCACCTCGGTGGCCTGCGACGACGCGCGAACCGCGGCCCGCGTCGCATCCGATAGAGCCAGCGCGGCGTCGTTTCGGTCTGACTCCAACAGGAAGAGCAAGACGGCGTCCGCCGAATCGAGCACGGCGTCGCGCGAATCGATCCGAAGCGCGAGCGGCGCCACGCGTATGGCTTCCTCCAGGATTTCACGGGCGGAATCCATCTTTTGAGACCGCTCCAGCGTGGTCAGCAGGTCAACGAGCGTGACGAATGTGTCGGGATGATCGCGACCGAGCGTTCGCTGCTGTGCCGCCAGCGTATGCCGGCATGCCTGCTCCGCCTCGTTGAGACGTCCCCAGGAACGATAAAGCAGCACGAGATTCGACTCCGCCGTCAGCGTGGCGCGATCGTCCGGTCCGGAGAGTCGGCGATACAACTCGGCAGCGCGCTGCCACTGCGCCTCGGCTTCGGGAAAGAGCCGCAGCGAGAAGTAGGCGCGCCCGAGCGTGTGGCGCACGACTGTTTCCACATTCTCCTGTCCGGCGAGCTTCGCGGCGACGTCGGCCGCCCCGCGGTCCAGCAGGTCCGCGAGTCGAACCTGTCGTCCCGGCGGCAGCTCGTCTGACGCTGATCCGTCTGTCGCACCCGGTAAAGACGAAGAGGCGAGCATTCCGGCAAAAAAACGGTACAGCAATTCGAACCGCGCCGCGGATTGCTGGGCGGACGCCTTCGCGCGCGTCGCGACCACCGCCTGCCACGTCATTCCGATCGCGCCGGCGGCGAGCGCCATGAATACTGCGAACACGCCGCCCACCAGCCCCCGGTTGCGCCGTGCGAACTTGCGCAGCTGATACCAGGTGGAAGTCGGCCGTGCCAGAATCGGCTCGTCCTCCATGAACCGCTCGATATCCGACGCCAGCGCGGCGGCGGATCCGTAACGCCGGTCGCGATCCGTTTCGAGCGCCTTTGCGACAATCGTCTCAAGATCGCCGCGCAGGTCGCGATTCACGGATCCGAGCCGAGCGGGCTCCTCCGACGTGATCGCGCGCATCGCATCGGGCGCGGAACGATGGGCGACGTCATGCGGCAGGCGGCCGGTGAGCAATTCAAACAGGATGACACCCAGCGAATAGACATCGCAGCGCGTGTCAATGGCCTGCGGATCGCCGACGAGTTGTTCGGGGCTCATGTAGGACATCGTTCCCAGAAGCTGTCCGACACCGGTGTGCAGCGAGGTCGCGCACCGGTCGGCATCGGTGACGCGGGCAATGCCGAAGTCGAGAATCTTGGGGGATGCCCGCAGGATCGAGCCGCCCGAAGGAGGAGCGGCCGAGGAGGCGGCATGGGTCGCGTCCTGGGCGCCCTCGGTGACCACGAGGATATTGCCGGGTTTCAGGTCGCGATGAACAACTCCCCGCTGGTGGGCGTGCTGCACCGCCTCGCAAACGCGAATGAACAGCGCCAGCCGTTCGCGTGTGCCCAGCCGCTGTTCAATCGCAAAATCAACGAGGGTGACGCCATCCACGTATTCCATTGCAAAAAAAGGCTGGCCGTGCGGCGCGGTTCCTGCCTCGATGATCTGGGCGATGCCGGGGTGTTTCAGCCGTGCAAGAATCTGGGCTTCGTATTCGAAACGACGCACGGCGTCCGCCGACAGCAATCCCGGCCGCAGAACCTTGAGCGCGACATGGCGGCGCGGATTCTCCTGCTCAGCAAGATACACCACGCCCATGCCGCCGCTTCCGAGCACTCGGACCAGGCGGTACGCACCGATCTGTTCGCCGATTGAGACAGCGCCCATCGCCGAGTAGCGCGTCCCCGACGCGATGCGACGATCCTCCTGGGCCAGGGCCGACGGCGCCGCCTCCAGAAAACCGCCCGAGCGATCTCGATGAGCCAGCAGCGACTCGACTTCGCGGCGCAGCTCGGCATCCCCCGCGCACTTCTCATCGATCAGGGCGGCCCGAAGCTCGATCGCTTCGCCCTGCACGGCGTCAAAGACCTCCCGGATCTGCCGCCAGCGATGTGAAGTCATGGTCGCTCGTTCTTGTCGATTGCAGACGCGCTACTCAGGTCTCAGATCGCGGGTGAGTTCCCGATGCAGCCACGCGCGGGCAAGCTCCCAGTCGCTGTCCACGCTTCGTTTGGAGACTCCAAGCACCGAGGCGGTCTCTTCAATCGTCAGTCGGCCGAAGAAGCGAAGCTCGACGACGCGGCAGAGTCGCTCGTCCAACTCGGCCAGGCGGCCCAGTGCATCGTCCAGCGTCATCAGGTCGACTTCCGCGTCCGCGGTCACGGCGACCTCCGCGTGCAGGGTGACTCGATGAAACGCTCCCCCGCGCTTATCGGTCGCGCGCGCCCGGGCATGATCAACCAGTACGCGGCGCATGACGCGTGCGGCGATGGCAAAGAAGTGCGTGCGATCCATTCGGCTGACGGCGGTCTCATCCACCAGCCGCAGGAATGCCTCATGCACGAGGGCGGTCGGCTGCAACGTATGCCCGGATCGATCCCCCCGCAAATAGATGTCCGCCAGCGCCCGTAACTCGTGATAAACCAATGGAATAAGCTCGCCCATCGCGCGGCCATCGCCGGCGGAGAGCGCGGACAGGGTCCGGGTGACCTGCGTTTTGGGAGAAACGTTCAACCGCAACGCTCCAAAAAACCTGCGCGATTCCTGATCGATTCTCGCATGATCGAGGGAGGCGATTCAAGACGCGTCCCGTGGATTCGATGGAAGTTAGCGTCGCGTATGGTGTCGCATATTGTATCATGAACTGGGAATCGAACGATGCAATCTCGAAGTAGATCGTTTCGCGCCAACCATCCCGGGTGTGCCGGTTTCTCGTGGCGGATCCCCTTCTCAGTCCTCTGGGCATTTGCTCCAGTCGCCGCAGCCGCGCCGCTCGCGCCGCGCAGCCCGGTCATCAAGCCGGTCCGCACCGAGGTCGATCCGCGCATCCACTTCTCCGACGGGGTCTCGGTCAAGTTCCACGACGGGCTGACGGTTCGATTGCGAAACGCCGCCCTGACGGATCTTGGCACGGGAAGTCTTGCGCGATCCCAGGCGTTGCTTGCTCAATTCCCCGCCGGAAGCTGGGAGCGCGTCCATTCCCTTCCTGAAGCGAAGCTCGACCAGCTTCGTGATACAGCAGAGCGGACCACCGGACGCGCGATTGCCGATCTGAACCTCGACTACTTGTTGAAGCTTCCGGCGGGCGCCGATACGGCCCGGATCATTGATCTGCTCAATGCGCTCGACGTGGTGGAACTGGCCGCGGCGGTTGCACGTCCCGTCGCCGCCCCGGTGCCCCCGAATTACCAGCCCAACCAGGGTTACCTCGGCCTAGCGACGGCCGGCATCGGCGCGACCTGCATGTGGCTGATTCCAGGTGGAAACGGGCAGAACGTCAGCATCGCCGACCTCGAGTACAGCTGGAACCAGAACCACCTTGATCTTGCCGCGACCACGTTGCTGGGGGCGGCGCCCACCGATCCGTTCAACAACGACAATCACGGCACCGCCGTGCTCGGAGAAATGATCAGTCTGAACAACGGTTCAGGCGTCACCGGGCTCGTGAACGGCGCCACGATGTATCTCGCGGCGGTCAACACCGGCGGCGTCCAGAGCGTCGCAGGCGCGATCACCACTGCCCTTGGCACGCTGGTCGCGGGAGACGTGCTGCTCATTGAGCAGCAATACCCCGGCCCCAACTACACCGGAGTTCCGGCGGGAACGCAGGTAGGCCTCGTGCCCGTCGAATGGAACCTGGGGATCTATAACGCAATCGTGACCGCCGTCGGAAACGGCGTCGTGGTCGTGGAGGCAGGCGGCAACGGATCTCAAAACCTCGATGCGGCGGTCTACGGGGTCGGCAATGGGGGCCACTGGCCTTTCCTGGCAGGCAACGACTCGGGTGCGATCATCGTCGGCGCCGGCGCGGTGCCCGGCGGCTCCGATACCGACCGCTCGCGTCTCGGCTTCTCCAATTATGGCGCGACCGTCGATCTGCAGGGCTGGGGAGAGAAAGTCTATTCGACCGGCTATGGCGACGCCTACAACGCCCAGGGGAAGAACCTCTGGTACACCGCGGTTTTCTCCGGAACCTCCAGCGCCTCCCCGATCGTGGCCAGCGCGTGCGCTGCCTTGCAGTCATCCTGTATTGCCGCCACGGGCGCATTCCTGACGCCCGCGCAGGTCAAGAATACGCTGCGGACGACCGGCTCGGCGCAGCAGGCCGGAACGTTTCCCGTGACGCAGAACATCGGCCCGCGTCCCAATACCCCCAAGGCCATCTGCACCGTCGCTCCAGGCATGGATTCCAACGGCAATCTTTCGCCCGATCTGTGCGACGGGCTCGCCGGACTTCAAGCATGCTGTTTCCCTGCCGGCGGCTGCACCGATACGACGGCCGCACACTGCACCGCCAGTGGCGGCACGCCGCAGGGGGCCGGAACGACCTGTGCAATGTCCAATTGCCCGACCGCGCCTCCCACCGAAGCCTGCTGTCTGCCGAACAACACCTGTCAGGACCTCGTTCCCGCGGCCTGCACGATGCAGGGCGGCACGCCCGGCGGTCCGGGCACCACCTGCGCCACCACCATTTGCATCGTGACCGAGGCCTGTTGCTTCCCCGGCATGCCCGCGCAATGCGCCGACCTGCCTGTGTTCAACTGCCAGCTCGCCGGCGGACTGGCCCAAGGGCCGGGCACGAACTGTGCCGCGGCCCAGTGCCCGATCATGGTTCCGAAGTTTTCGCAGCCGCCGACCTCCAACCGCGACGACATCGCTTCCAATATTGATCTCGCGACGATGAACCCCAATGTCGTGGTGGCGGACGATTTCCAGTCCGATGGCCGGCCGATCACGGCCGTTCGCTGGTGGGGATCCTATTTTGATCCGCGCTATCAGCCGCAACCGTTCGGCGGGATGGGAATGCCGTTCCAGATCGACGGCTGGCTGATCAGCTTCCACGAGCCGCTGAGCGCCTTCCCCCCCGCGCCGCCCCAGCCGCCGCTGGGCTTGTATTTCGCGCCGGCGGCCGCCGTGAGCATTCGTCCGACCGCGATCCAGTCCTGCGATGGGCACGTGGTCTATGAATACGTCGTCCAGATTCCGCGCTGCTGCCGATTGCACGTCATGCCCGACAGCCGCTCCGGATGGATCCCCGCGCAGCGCGAGGCTTTCGAAGAACAGCACTGTTTCGTCTACGACATCGACATACAGGCCGTGGTCGACGGGAACTACGCGGTCAATGCCCAGACCGGGATGTGCATGCCCGCGCCGACACAGACCGTGGGCACCGGCCAGAACTTCTGGGGATGGCACTCCACCGACATCGAGAATGGCAGCCGCGCCGCACTCAGGAGCTTCACCCAGATGGGCGCCGGCTGGCTCTATGGACCCTGGATGGCTGCTTTGCCGGTGTGCGCGCCGCAACCCGTCAACATGGCTTTTGAATTGTTGACCGACAACCCGCTGCCGCCGCCCCCCTGCCCCGAGGCGTGCTGTTTTTCCAACGGCATGTGCAGCGACATGCTTCACGAGGACTGCATTCTCGCCGGCGGCGATCCACAGGGCCCCGGGAGCACCTGCGCCACGACGATCTGCAAAGTCGTGGTTCCCAAGTTCGAGCAGCCGCCGCTCGGTCCCGGCAGCAATGAGGCGTCGAACATCGACTGGAACAACCAACCCGGCAATCGCGATCTCGCCGACGACTTCCAGAGCGACGGCCGACCCATCACCTGCGTGCGCTGGTGGGGTGCGTATCTCGATCCGCGATATCAGCCGACGCAGTATGGCGGTGCGGGGTCCCCCTTTGCGCTGGATGGATGGCTCGTGAGTTTCCATGAACCCCTGACGATCCAGCCGTCGCCGCCGTCGCCGCCGCTCGGACTCTACTTCGCTCCGGCGGGACTCGTGCGAACCCGACCTGCGATGGTCCCATCGTGCGACGGTCGTCCGGTGTTTGAATACACGATCGAGATTGACAAATGCTGCCTCATTCACGCCGCGTTCGACAACCGCAGCGGCCTGATACCGGCGCAGACGGATGCATTCCATGAGGAACACTGCTTCTGGTACGACCTGGACATACAGGCAGTCGCGGGCCATGCCTACCTCCGGGATGCTCAAAGCGGTTTGTGCGTGACCACGAACACGACGAATGCCGCCGCCGGGCAGATGTTCTGGGGATGGCACAGCACGATGAATGATGCCGGACGGCGCTCGGCTCTGTTCACCATGGTCCATATGGATCCGCTGATGAACTGGTTCTACGGACCCTGGTTCAATCCGCCGCCGACCTGCATGCCGCCGCCGTTGAACATGTCATTCGCCCTGATGACGACCGATCTCGTGACGCCGCCGGCCTGTCCCTGTCCTTGCCCAGGCGATGTCAACGGTGATTCAAGAATCGACGGCGATGACGTCAATGGTTTCGTGGCATGCCTTCTTGGCGTCGGACTGCCGGGCGTGGACTGCGCGTGCGCTGATCTGGACGGACTGAACGGCGTTGATCCTGCGGACGTGCCGCTCTTCGTCGCGGCATTGGCAACGGGCGCGGTCTGCCCGTAGCCGGGCGTCGCGGAAGGGCTGCCACTTCGCCTCGCCGAAACAATGCTGCCGCAGGTCACCGACCGGCCGCTGATGCTCGTTCGCTGTCCCACGGGCATCAGCGGAAGCGG
>Ga0187894_10004182_pt1 | contig 15662 bp, 11 predicted proteins | sample GBC1701081metaG_FD_136650 | JGI IMG/M metagenome (GOLD analysis project Ga0187894, IMG submission 136650) | White microbial mat communities from a lava cave in the Kipuka Kanohina Cave System on the Island of Hawaii, USA - GBC170108-1 metaG ... | reverse complement strand
GTGCTGCGCTCCAGGTAGTGGCGGCAATCGGTCCGCACCCCCATGGCCCTATGGTACGCAGCCGATGGGTACCCGGCTCCTGGTCATCGGCGGCGACGCCGGTGGCATGTCGGCCGCCTCCCAAGCCCGCCGCCTCCAGCCCGATCTCGGGATCGTCGCCCTCGAGCGGGGGCGCTGGACCAGCTACTCGGCCTGCGGCATTCCTTACGTCGTGGGGGGCCAGGTTCCCGGTGTCGACGACCTCGTGGTGCGCAGCCCACGTGAGTTCCGCGAGCACTACCGGATCGACGCCCGCACCGGGCACGAGGCGGTGGCCCTCGACCTCGGTGCTCGCACCGTCGAGGTGGTGGACCACGGCCACGGCCGCACCTACCAGCTCGGCTTCGACCTCCTCCACCTGGCCACCGGCGCCCGCCCGGTCCGCCCGGACCTGCCCGGGGCCGACCGGGCGCATGTCCACGGAGTCCAGACCCTCGAGGACGCGGCCCACCTCCTGGAGCACGTGCAGGCCGACGGCCCGGGACGGGTGGTGGTGGTCGGCGGCGGCTACATCGGCCTGGAGATGGCCGAGGCGTTCGCCCGCCGGGGCTGCTCGTCGGTGACGGTCGTCGAGCAGGCGCGGGAGGTGATGGGCACCATCGACCCTGACATGGGCGCGCTGGTCGCCGAGGCCATGCGCCGCGCCGGGATCGACGTCAGGACCGGAGTGGCCGTCACCGGGTTCCCACCCGGGGGGGTCGCCACGGCCGACGGTGGGCTGGCGGCCGACGTCGTGGTCCTGGGCCTGGGCGTGGCCCCCGACAGCGCGCTCGGCGCCGGCGCCGGCCTGGCCGTCGGCGCCCGCCGCGCCCTGGTGGTCAACGCGCGCCAGCAGACCTCGGCCGACGGGGTGTGGGCCGCCGGCGACTGCTGCCAGTCCTTCCACCGCGTGTCTCGGTCGGCGGTCCACGTGCCGCTGGGGACCCATGCCAACAAGCAGGGCCGGGTCGCCGGCGTCAACATCGGCGGTGGCTACGCCACCTTCCCCGGGGTGGTCGGGACCGCGGCGACGCGGATCTGCCGGACCGAGGTGGCCCGCACGGGGCTATCGTCGGCCGAGGCCACGGCGGCCGGCCTCGCCTTCGACGCCGCCACCGTCTCGGGCACGACCCGGGCCGGGTACTACCCCGGCGCCGACCGGATCACGGTGAAGATGCTGGCCGAGCGGGGCACGCGCCGGTTGCTGGGCGCCCAGCTCGTCGGCGGTGAGGGATCGGCGAAGCGCATCGACGTGCTGGCCACCGCGCTGGCGGCGGGGATGACCGTCGATGACGTGGTGGGGCTGGACCTGGCGTACGCCCCGCCGCTCTCGACGGTGTGGGACCCGGTACAGGCCGCGGCACGACGGCTGGCTGGGTCAGGATGAGTTCACACAACGGAAACAGTCGGGGCATTACCGGGAAACCTGCTGACCCGAAACTGTCGTGGCCCGGACCGACCGGCCGGCGGGGCTGAGGAGGAGGAACGGAATGGACTCAGGGAACACCGCGTGGGTGCTGGTGTCGGCGGCGCTGGTGCTGTTCATGACCCCCGGGCTGGCCTTCTTCTACGCCGGCATGGTGCGGTCGAAGAACGTGCTCGGCATGCTGATGCAGAACTTCTTCTCGATGGGCCTGATCAGCGTGCTGTGGGCGGCCGTCGGGTTCAGCCTGGCCTTCGGCGACGGCGGCGGGTTCATCGGCAACTTCGACTTCGCCTTCCTCAGGGACATCGGCACCGGCGACCTGGCGCTGCCCGGCTACGTCGACGACTTCGCCCTGACCATCCCGGCCATCGTCTTCGTCGCCTACCAGATGATGTTCGCCGTCATCACGCCGGCCCTCATCACCGGGGCCACCGCCGACCGCCTCCGGTTCAGCGCCTACGCCGTCTTCATCGGCCTCTGGCTCGTCATGGTGTACTCGCCCGTCGCCCACTGGGTCTTCAGCCCCACCGGCTGGCTGTTCGAACGGGGAGCGCTGGACTTCGCCGGCGGCACCGTCGTGCACATCAACGCCGGCATCGCCGCCCTGGTCCTGGTGCTGGTCGTCGGCAAGCGCAAGGGGTGGCCCAGAGAGGCGATGCCCCCGCACTCGCTGCCGCTCACGCTGCTGGGCACCGGCATCTTGTGGTTCGGGTGGATCGGCTTCAACGCCGGCTCGTCGCTCGGCGCCAACAGCCTGGCCGGGCAGGCCCTGCTCAACACCCACCTGGCCGCGGCGGCCGGGCTGCTCGGCTGGCTGTTCGTGGAGAAGCTGAAGGACGGGCACCCGACCACCCTGGGCGCGGCGTCGGGGGCGGTGGCCGGGCTGGTGGCCATCACACCGTGTGCCGGCTTCGTGGGCGGCATGGCGCCCATCGTCATCGGGTTCCTGGCCGGGTCGCTGTGCTTCCTCGCCATCCAGCTGAAGTTCCGCTTCGGCTACGACGACTCGCTCGACGTGGTCGGCGTGCACCTCGTCGGCGGCATCGTGGGCTCGCTGCTCCTCGGCTTCTTCGCCGACACCGAGGTCAACTCGCTCGGGTTCGACGGCATCCTGCTGGGCGGCGGTGCCGGTCTCCTGCTGGACCAGCTGGTGGCCGTGGCGGCCACCGTCGTCTACTCGGGCGCTGTCTCGTTCATCTTGGCCAAGCTGATCGACGGGGCCATCGGACTTCGGGTCAGTCCTGACGACGAGGCGGCCGGCCTCGACACCACGCAGCACGCCGAGACGGCATACAACCTGGGTGACTTCGGGAGCATGGGGAGGATCGGGTCATGAAGCTCGTCACGGCCATCATCAAGCCGTTCAAGGTCGACGACGTCAAGGAGGCGCTCAAGGGCCTGGACGTGCAGGGCATGACCGTCTCGGAGGTCCAGGGCTTCGGCCGCCAGCGCGGGCACACCGAGGTCTACCGGGGCGCCGAGTACACCGTGGACTTCGTGCCCAAGGTCCGGGTCGAGGTGCTGGCCACCGACGCCGACGTCGATTCCATCGTGGACGCGGTCGTGACCGCGGCCCGCACGGAGAAGATCGGTGACGGCAAGGTGTGGGTGACCGAGGTCGGCCACGTCGTGCGGATCCGCACGGGGGAGATGGGCGAAGACGCCATCTGATCCTCCGGCCGTTGCCGGCCCCCCGGCCCCCGACAGGGGCAGGCGGGGCCGGGACCTGTGCCGCGCCTATGCCGCCGCCATCGACGGCTGGCTGGCCGGGCTGCTCGGAGACGCCGACGGCGTCGCCCTGGTGGCCGTCGGCGGGCTGGGCCGGCGCGAGCTGGCCCCGGGGAGCGACCTCGACCTGGTGCTGGTCCACCGTGGCCGGCGCCATGTGCGGGCCGTGGCCGAGCGCGTTTGGTACCCGATCTGGGACGCCGGGCTCGGGCTCGACCACAGTGTGCGCACCGTCAAAGAGGCGCTGGCGGTGGCGGCCGACGACCTGAAGGCGGCGCTCGGCCTGCTCGACGCCCGGTTGGTGGCCGGCGACCCGGCGCTGGCCCAGGACCTGGCGGCCCGGGCCCTGGAGCAGTGGTGCCGCCACCCGACCCGCAACCTGCGGGCGCTCGGGGAGGCCGTGGCCGAGCGCCACCGCCAGTTCGGCGAGGTGGCCTTCCTGCTGGAGCCCGAGTTGAAGGAGGGGCGCGGGGGCCTGCGTGACGTGGTCGCCCTGGCGGCTGCGGCCCGGGCCACACCAGTCGTCGCCGGCGACGGCGCCGCCGTGGCCGCGGCCTACGACGTCCTGCTGGCCGTGCGGGTGGCCCTGCACCTGCGCACCGGCCGGCGGGGCGACCGGCTCCTGCTCCAGGAGCAGGACGCGGTGGGGGCCGACCTCGGGTACGCCGACGCCGACGATCTCATGGCCGCGGTGGCCGGGGCGGCCCGCACGGTGGCCTGGGCCAGCGACGACGGCTGGCGACGGGTGGCGTCGGTCCTGTCGGGGCCGGCGGGCCGCACCGCGACCATGGACCGGCCTCTGGGCGCCGGCCTGGCGCTGCGCGACGGCGAGGTGGTGGTGACGGCGGTCCACGACGCCACCGGCGACCCTTCGGTCGTGCTTCGGGCCGCCGCCGCCGCCGCCGAGATCGGCGCGCCGCTGGGCCGCGCCACGCTGACGCGCCTGGCCGCGGACGTGCGGCCGCTGCCGGACCCCTGGCCGGCGCCGGCCCGCCAGGCTCTGGCCGCCCTCCTCGGGACGGGATCCCGGGCGATCACCGTGCTGGAGGCACTCGACCAGTACGGCCTGCTGGTGCGTCTCCTGCCGGAGTGGGAGGCGGTCCGCAGCCGCCCGCAGCGCAACGCCTATCACCGCTTCACCGTCGACCGCCACCTCTGCGAGGCGGCGGCCAACGCGGCCGCCCTCACCCGGCGGGTGGCCCGCCCTGACCTGCTCTTGGTGGGTGCGCTCCTCCACGACATCGGCAAGGGCTTCACCGCCGGTCCGGGCGCGCTGGCCGCCGACCACAGCGACGCCGGGATGATCGTCGTCCAGCAGGTGGCGGCGCGCATGGGCTTTCCGGCCGCGGACGTGGCCACCCTCGTCGCCATGGTGCGCCACCACCTGCTGCTCGCCGACGTGGCCACCCGCCGCGACCTGGACGACCCCGCCACCGTCGAGTTGGTCGCGGCCGCCGTCGGCGACCGCGACACCCTCGATCTGCTGGCCGCCCTGACCGAGGCAGACGGCCTGGCCACCGGTGCCTCGGCGTGGGGTAGCTGGAAGGCGGGCCTGGTGGAGGACCTCGTGGCGCGGACCGCCCGCCGCCTGGCCGGCCACCGGGCCCCCGAGCCGGACGGGCTGCCGCGGCCGGTACACCGCGCCCTCATGCTGGCCGGCCGACTCTCCGTGGTGCCCGACGGTTCGCAGGTCACCGTGGTGGCGCCCGACCGGCCGGGCCTGTTCTGCCGCGTGGCAGGCACCCTGGCCGTGCACAATCTCGACGTGCTGGCCGCCTCGGCGGCCAGCGAGAACGGCATGGCCGTCGAGGTCTTCGAGGTGGAACCGGCCTTCGGCACACCCCCCAACTGGGCCCGGTTCGCCGACGACGTGGAGCGGGCCCTCGCCGACCGCCTGTCGCTCGAGACCCGCCTGGCCGAGCAGGCCCGCGCCTATGCCGGCCGGCGCCGGCCCGACGCGGCGCGGCCGGCCGAGGCCCGGGTGCTGTTCGACGAGGACGCGTCGGCGTCGGCCACCGTGGTGGAGGTTCGGGCTCCTGACGGCGTGGGCGTGCTCTACCGGATCACCAGGGCGCTGGCCGAGTGTGGCCTGGACGTGCGCACGGCGAAGGTGACCACCCTCGGCCACGAGGTGGTGGACGCCTTCTACGTCACCGATGCGGCCGGCGAGAAGCTGGCCGGCCGACGCTGGCAGGCCGCCGTCGAGGCCGCCCTGCTGGAGGCACTGGCCGCCGGCTGAGTCATACTTGATGGCAGCCGGCGACGACGGGCCGGTCAGCACTAGTCGGCGCCGTCGACCAGGCCCCACCGGCGGCGGATGGACCGCTCGGCCACGCCGAAGACCAGCGAGTCGACCACGATGCCGATGGCCAGGATGACGATCATCGACGCCAGCAGCCCGGCGCCGTCGTTGAGGTCCCGGGAAAACTGCAGCTGCTGGCCGATCGACGGCTTGTTCTCCACGATGACCAGCAACTCGCCGGCCATCAGGCTGCGCCAGGCGAAGGCCCAGCCCTGCTTGAGGCCACCCACGAACGACGGCAGCGATGCCGGGAGGATCACGTGGCGGTACAGGCTCAGGCGGGACGCCCCCAGCATCCGCCCGGCCCGCAGCAGCAGCGGCGGGATGTGGTCGCTGCCGCTGATGAGGCCGTTGGCGATCGACGGCGCGGCGCCGAGCACCACGACGAAGGTGATGGCCTGCTCGGTGATCCCGAACAGCAGGATGCTGAGCGGGAACCAGGCGATCGACGGCATCGTCTGGAGCCCGGTGATCAGCGAGCCGACGGCGCTGCGGACCACCCGCACCCGGCTGGTCACGGCGCCGATGCCGGCGCCGATCAGTACGGCCAGCCCGAAGCCCAGGACAGCGCGCTGCAGGGTGATCCGGATGGCCTTGGGCAGCGTGCCGTCGGCCACGTTGGCCCACAGGGCGTCCCAGACGTCGGCCGGCGGGCGCAGGGCGTAGCGGGGCCGCCATTCGGCCCACACCAGGCCCTGCCAGGCCAGCAGCACCAGGGCCAGCGCGGCCAGCTTGGGCCACGTGGCCGACCAGAGCCGGCCGGCCCGCCCGGCGCGGGCGGTGGCGGCCAGCTCGAGGGCATCGAGCCCGGCCAGCTCGTCCCGGAGGCGGTCGTCGGCCGGGCGCTCAGTGCCTCCCTCTGGAACTACGGGCACGTTCGCGACACCCTCGGCTCGGCCCTGACCCGAACGTTCGCCTGCGGCGAACGTGCCCGTAGTTCCGCCGGTCGGCACTCAGTGGGCGGCATGGCGGCGCACCTCGGCCTTCAGCCGGTCGGTGACCTCGACGGCCAGCGACGAGACCTCCGGCGACTCGATCCGCCGGGGCCGGTCGATGGCCACCGGGAACTCGCCGGCCACCCGGCCCGGTCGGCTGGACAGCAGCACGATGCGGTCGGCGAGCCGGGCCGCCTCGCGCACGTTGTGGGTGACGAACACCACGGTGAACCTGCGGTCCTGCCAGAGGCGCTCCAGCTCGGTGTGGAGCAGATCGCGCGTCATGGCGTCGAGGGCGCCGAAGGGCTCGTCCATCAGCAGCACGTCGGCGTCCTGGGCGAGGGCCCGCGCCAGCGCCACCCGCTGGCGCATGCCCCCCGACAGCTGGTGCGGCCGCTTGTCGGCGAAGCCGTCCAGGTGCACGAGGCTGAGCAGCTCCAGCGCTCGGGCCCGGCGCTCCGGCCGCGCCACACCCCGCAGGCGCAGGGCCAGCTCGATGTTGCCGGCCACGGTGAGCCACGGGAACAGCGCCGCCTCCTGGAACATCAGGCCGGCCCGTCCTTCCAGCCCGATGCGCCCGGCCGTCGGCGCGTCGAGCCCGGCGATGAGGTTGAGCAGCGTGCTCTTGCCGCAACCCGAGGCGCCGAGGACGCAGAGGAACTCGCCGGCTGCCACATCGATCGAAACCCGGTCCAGGGCCGGTAGGGCCGAGGTGGCGTGGCCGAAGACCTTGGACACGCCGTCGAGCGAGATGGCGGCCGCGGCCGGCGCGGTCACAGACCCTGCACCGCGGCGTCGCCCGATGCCGCCAGCACCTCGTTGAGGAGGCGCAGGTCGTAGATACCGGTCAGGTCGACGGCGTCGAGCAGGCCAGCCGCCTCCGCGTCCCTGGCCGACTTCGAGAGCGAGGAAGCGACGGGATCGTTGGTGAAGGTCAGGTTGGCCCAGGCCGCGTCGATCACCGACGCCGCGAGCGGCTTCTGGGTGAGCCGGTCGATCTGGGCGTTGGCGTCGGCGCGCGCCCTGACCGGGTCGGCGTTGACGAGGGCGGTCGCCTCCACGTGGCCCAGGAGGAGGCGCTTGACCACGTCGGGGTGATCGTCGAGGAACGCAGCCCGCACGACGAGGTGGGTGGTGACGTAGCGGGCGCCGGGCCACCGGTCCCGTTCGTCGACCAGGATCCTCCCGCCGCCCTCCTGGACCAGCCGGGTGGCCCAGGGCTCGGGCACCCACGCCCCGTCGATCCGGCCGGCCTGGAACTGGGCGAGGGTGTCGGCGTTGGCCTGCGGCTTCACCGAGACATCGCCGCCGCCGGAGGTGTCGGACGACAGCCCGTTCTCCTTCAGGTAGCTACGGAGGGCGACGTCCTGGGTGTTGCCCAGCTGGGGGGTGGCCAGGGTCGTGCCCCGCAACTGATCCACGGTGGTGATGGCGGGCGTGGTGACGAGGAAGGCGCCGCCCGACGTGGCTCCGGCGACGATCCGGATCGCCTCGCCGTCGGACTGGGCGTGGGCGTTGATGGCCGGGTTGGGGCCGAGGTAGGCCGCGTCCAGCGCGCCCGAGAACAGGGCCTCGACCGCCTCCGGCCCGGCGTTGAAGGTCGTGGTTCGCAACGTGGCTGCGGTGCCGAGAGCCCGGGCGAAGATCCCCTCGGCCACGCCCACCAGCGCGGTGGCATGGGTGATGTTCGGGAGGTAGCCGAGACGCAGGCGGACGCCTCCGGCGGACGGCTCCCCACCAACCTCGCCGCAGGCGCCGAGCGTCAACGCCACGACCAGCAGCCATCGAATCCTGACCATTTCGATAATGTATATCGAGATGGTGGAGAAAGGGAACCCTCAGTGGGAGCGCCAGGCGTCGTCGCTCTCGGTCAGGCGGGCCACCGGCCGGGGTAGCCGCCCGGCCGCCACGTCCTCCAGGCTCACCTCTTCGAGGACCCGGCGCAGGCTGGACCGCACGGCCACCCACACCTCGCGCAGGTGGGCGGTCGGGTCCGGGTACTCCAGGTCCTCGGGCCGGACGCCGCGTACGGCGGCCAGCGGCCCGTCCAGCGGCCGGACCACATCGGCCAGTGAGATGGCCGACGCGGCCCGGGCCAGGCGGTAGCCGCCGTCGGCGCCCCGCTGCGTGGCCAGCAGGCCGGCGCGGCGCAGCTCGCCCAGGATGTTTTCCAGGAAGTTGACGGGGATGTCCTGGGCGCCGGCCAGGGCCTCGGCCTTGAGCGGCCCGCCGCCGGCCGCGGCCAGGGTGACCAGCGCCCGGAGGGCGTAGTCCACCTTGGCGGAAACGTGCACCGCTGCAGTCTCGCAGCGGGCCCGCGCCGGTCGCCGCCGGTAGCCTCGTCGGCCAGTGGCACCGGACGACACCGCATCGGCCGCCGACCTCCTGCGATGGAGCGAGGCGCTGGCCGGAGTGGCCCGCACCGGCCTCGGCTTCACCGAGAGCCTCTACGAGCGCGAACGCTTCGAGGAGGTCCTGAAGGTGGCGGCCGACATGCGCGTCGCGGCCGGCCACGAGCTGGCGCCGGACGTGCTGGTCGCCGAGTGGATGAAGACGGTCGGCACCGGCGTGCCCGGCTACGTGACCCCCAAGGTGGCCGTGGGCGCCGTGGTCGGCAACGACGCGGGCGAGCTGCTGCTCGTGCAGCGGGCCGACTCGGGGATGTGGCTGTACCCCACCGGGTGGGCCGACGTCGGGTACTCCGCCTCGGAGGTGGCGGTCAAGGAGGTGTGGGAGGAGACCGGAATCGAGGTCGAGCCGGTGCGACTGATCGCCGTCCTCGACGGCCTCCGCCTCGGTTTCACCTCCGTGCCGCTCTACTCCCTGGTGTTCCACTGCCGAGCGCTGGACGGTGAGATCCGCTGCCACCCGCTCGAGTGCCGCGCCGCCGGCTGGTTCGGGCGCGAGGCCCTGCCGTCGCCCGCCATCGGCTCCGACCGTTGGGTCGACCTGGCCTTTGCGGCGATCCGCGACGAGCCCGTCGAGGTGCTGTTCGACCGGCCCCGCCGGCCGACGTGGCGTCAGCCCTGAGCGGCGAGGCCGAGCTGGTCCAGCAGGGCGGCCACGACCGACACGGCCCCACCGGTGCGCTCCCAGGCATCGCCCACGGCGCGGTGGTCGACCAGCCCGCTGGCGTCGGGGGCGGTGCCGATGGCCTCGAGCACGGCGGCCCGCAGCGGGGCCGGCTCTGTCTCGTCGCCGTAGGCCGGGAACGCCTCCAGGCCGTCCCACAGGCGCTCGATCGGCGCCACCGGCTCGTCGCCTCGGCCGAGCGCCAGCGCCACGTCCGCGAAGAGGTCGTCGGTGGCCGTCCCGTCCGGCCGGGAGAAGCCGGCGACGGGGTGCAGCCGCCACTCCAGCGTCATGCCGCCCGGCCCGTTGTCGAGCAACCACACCTGCGAACCGTTGACGTAGGCGTCGAGCGGCGCCCCGAACCGATCGTCCAGGGCCACCAGCAGCGCCGCCGTCGCCCGCCACACGCACGAGGGGGTGGCGGCCACCGGCCCACCGTAGGCGCCACCATGGTGGCGTGAGCCGCCCCCGCACGTTGGTGGTCGTGTGCCTCCTGCTGGCGACGGCGGCCTGTGCCGGTGGCGGCTCCTCCCCCCCCGCCGCGTCCCCGTCGACGTCGACGCCGACCACCACATCGACCAGCCCGTCCGCGTCGACCACCACATCGACCAGCCCGTCGACCAGCACGTCGACGCCGACCAGCACCGCGCTCGGCCCGGCCCCGACGGCGACGGTCGCCGCCCCGTCGTGCCCGGCCGTCCCGGCCCGCGCCGACCCGCCCCCCGACCGGCCCCGCTACGAGCTGCGCATCGACGTGCGCCTGGCCGACGGCGTGGTGGAGGGCGAGACGATGGTGCGGTTCACGCCGGACCTGCCGACCGACCAGCTCGTCTTCCGCCTGTGGCCCAACGGCCCTCGGCCCTCGGCGGCCGGCGCCCGCCTCGACGTCGGCGGGGTCAGCGTGGGGGGACGCCGGGTGGACGCCCGGGTCGACGAACCGACGATCCTCGTCGCTCGGCCGGGCGCCGTGCTGCGGGCCGGGCAACCGGTCGACATCGCCGTGCCGTGGCGGCTCACGCTCCCGGGACCGGTCAACGACCGCATCAGCAGGAACGGCGACGCCGTCAGGCTGGGCTCGTTCTTCCCGATCCTGGCCTGGCAGCCCGGCCACGGGTGGGCCGTGGACCCGCCGACGGCCGGTTTCGCCGAGGCGTCGACGGTGGCGTCGGCCGACTTCACCGCCACGGTGACCGTACCGCCCGGGTTCGACGTCCTGGCCACGGGCACGCCGGACGGCGCCGGCCGGTGGACGGCCAGCGCGGTGCCCGACTTCGCCCTGTCCGTCGGGCACTTCGCCACCGCCTCGGCCGTGGTCGACGCGCCGCACCCGGTGCAGGTGACCGTCGGCGTCCACGCCGGGATCGGCGACCCGCCCGAGACCTACGTGCGGCGGGTGAGCGCGGCGCTGGTCGACCTCAGTCGCCGCTACGGCGCCTACCCCTGGCCGGCCTACTCGCTGGCCATCACGCCGGGGCTGGGCGGTGGCATCGAGTACCCCATGCACGTCCTGCAGGGGCCCGGCACCCAAGCCCGCACCACGCCGCACGAAGTGGCCCATATGTGGTTCTACGGCCTGGTCACCAACAACCAGGGCCGCGACCCGTGGCTGGACGAGGGGCTGGCCACCTTCGCCGAGGCCCGGGTCGAGAACACCCTCGCCTCGTTCCGCGCCCGGACCATCCCGGCGGCGGGGACCGGCCGGGCCGGCGAGCCCATGACCTTCTGGGAGAGCCGCCCGTCGATCTACTACCGCAGCGTCTACGTCCAGGGCGCCCAGGCACTGGCCGCCCTCGGCGACGCCGACCTGGTCGACTGCGTCCTGCGCCTCTACGTGGCCCGCACCGCCCACCGCATCGGCCGACCCCCCGACCTCGTCGCCGCCGCCCAATCCGTCTTCCCCGACGCCGAGGCCACCCTCGCCCGCTTCGGCATCCGTCGCTAGCCCCCGTACCGAACCGCGTAGAGAACTGGGGCGGATTCCGCCCCAGTTCCCGGCGCGGTTCGGTACGGGCACGGGCCCGTACGCTGGGCGGCGGTGCCCGCCGCGCTGGACCGCTTCTCGCCCAACACCCAGGCGTGGTTCCGCGCCACCTTCGAGGCGCCGACGCCGGCCCAGGAGCGGGGCTGGGACGCCATCAGCCGCGGTCGTTCCACCCTGATCCTCGCCCCCACCGGGTCCGGCAAGACCCTCGCGGCCTTTCTCTGGGCGATCGACCGCCTGCTGGCCGGGCCCCGCCCCGCCGACGCCACCCGCGGCTGCCGGGTCCTGTACGTGTCGCCCCTCAAGGCGCTGACCTACGACGTGGAACGCAACCTGCGGGCGCCGCTGGCCGGGATCGCCCTGGCCGCGCTGCGGGCCGGCGCCCCGCTGCCCACGGTGCACGTCGCCACCCGCACGGGCGACACCCCGGCGACCGAGCGCCGGGCCATGGCGCGCCGCCCGCCCGACATCTTGATCACCACGCCGGAATCGCTCTACCTGCTCCTCACCTCGGCGGCCCGCGAGACGCTGGCCGGCGTCGAGCACGTGATCGTCGACGAGGTGCACGCGGTGGCCGGCACCAAGCGCGGCGCCCACCTGGCGCTGTCGCTGGAGCGCCTCGAGCGCCTCGTCGCCGCGACCGGGCGCCCGTCGCCGCCCCGCATCGGGTTGTCGGCCACCCAGCGCCCGCTCGACACCCTCGCCCGTTTCCTCGGCGGCCGGGACGTCGCCACCGGCGCTCCCCGGCCGGTCACCATCGTCGATGCCGGTGCGGCCAAGCCGCTGGAACTCCAGGTGGTCGTCCCCGTCGAGGACATGGCCGAGCTGGGCCGCCCGATCCGCGACGCCGAGGGCGACCCGGTCCTGTCCGGCCCGGCCGCCGGCGACCCCGAGGCCAGGCACTCCATCTGGCCCGCCCTGCACCCCGTGCTGCTGGAGCTCATCCGCGCCCACACCTCGACCCTGGTCTTCGTCAACTCCCGCCGCCTGGCCGAGCGCCTGTCTGCCCGCCTCAACGAGTTGGCCGGCGAGGAGCTGGTGCGGGCCCACCACGGCTCGATCGCCTACGAGCAGCGCCTGGAGATCGAGGACGCCCTCAAGGCCGGCAAGCTTCCGGCCCTGGTGGCCACGTCGTCGCTGGAGCTCGGCATCGACATGGGCGCCATCGACCTCGTCGTGCAGGTCGAGGCGCCGTCGTCGGTGTCGAGCGGCCTGCAGCGCATCGGGCGGGCCGGCCACCGGGTGGGCGAGGCGTCGAAGGGGCGCATCTTCCCCAAGTTCCGGGGCGATCTGGTGGTCGCCGCCGTCGTGTCGCAGCGGATGCGCGGCGGCCTAATCGAGGAGACCCGGGTCCCCCGCAACCCGCTCGACGTGCTGGCCCAGCAGATCGTGGCGATGGTCGCCATGGACGTGCTCACCGTCGACGAGGTGGCCGCGGTGGTGGCCGGGGCCGATTCGTTCGCCGACCTGGGCCGGGCTTCACTCGAGGGTGTTCTCGACATGCTGTCCGGCCGCTACCCCAGCGACGAGTTCGCCGAGCTGCGCCCCCGGGTGACCTGGGACCGGCTGGCCGGAACGCTGACCGCCCGCCCCGGCGCCCGCATGCTCGCCGTCACCAGCGGCGGCACCATCCCCGATCGCGGCCTGTTCGGCGCCTTCACCCCCGGCGGCGGCCGGGTGGGCGAGCTGGACGAGGAGTTCGTCTACGAGAGCCGTGTGGGCGAGACCTTCGTGCTCGGCGCGTCCACATGGCGCATCGAGGAGATCACCCGGGACAGGGTCATCGTGGTCCCGGCCCCGGGCCTGCCCGGCAAGATGCCGTTCTGGCACGGCGACCAGGTCGGCCGCCCCTACGAGCTGGGCCGGGCGGTCGGTGCGTTCGTGGGCGAGGCCGAGTCGTGGTCCGACGACCGGCTGGCCACCGAGTGCGGCCTCGACCCGCTGGCCGTGGCCAACCTCCGCTCGTACCTCGCCGACGAGCGCGTAGCCACGGGCGGGTTGCTGCCCACCGACCGCCAGATCGTGGTCGAGCGCTTCCGGGACGAGCTGGGGGACTGGCGGGTCTGCGTGCTGTCGCCGTTCGGGGCCCGGGTCCATGCGCCGTGGGCGCTGGCCGTGGAGGCCAAGGTCCGGGACCGGCTCGGCGTGGAGGTGCAGGCCATCTGGTCCGACGACGGCCTGGTCGTCCGCCTGCCGGAGGCGGACGACGCTCCGCCCGTGGAGTCGGTCCTGCTGGAGCCCGAGGAGGTGGAGGAGCTGGTCGTCGGCCAGGTCGGTCGCTCGGCGCTCTTCGCCGCTCGGTTCCGGGAGAACGCAGCCCGGGCCCTGCTGCTGCCCCGGCGCCGCCCGGGCAGTCGCACACCGTTGTGGCAGCAGCGCCAACGGGCGGCCGACCTGCTGGCCGTGGCCGCCAGGCACGGCGAGTTCCCGATCCTGCTGGAGACCTACCGGGAGTGCCTCCGCGACGTGTTCGACCTGCCGGCGCTGGTCGGCCTGATGACCGACGTGCGGGCCCGGCGCGTGCGGGTGGCGTCGGTCGACACCCTGGCACCCTCGCCCTTCGCCTCGTCGCTGGCCTTCGCCTACGTCGCCTCGTTCATGTACGACGGCGACGCGCCGTTGGCCGAGCGCCGGGCGCAGGCCCTCACGCTCGATCGGCGCATGCTGGCCGAGTTGGTCGGGTCCGACGAGTTGCGGGAGCTGATCGACCCGGCCGCGCTGGCCCGGCTGGAGGCCGAGCTGCAGTGCCTCGACGAGTCGCGCTGGGCTCGGGGCGTGGACTCGGCCGCCGATCTGCTGCGGCGCCTCGGCGACCTCTCGCCGGCCGAACTGGACGCGCGATGCGCCTCGCCGTTCGCGCAGGCCCTGGTCCGGGACCGCCGGGCGGTGGTCGTCCGCGTGGCGGGCGAGGACCGTCTGATCCTCGCCGAGGACGCCGGTCGCTACCGCGACGGCCTCGGCGTCGCGGTGCCGCGGGGTGTCCCCGACGCGTTCCTGGAGCCGGTGCCGGACGCGGCCGAGCAGCTGGTACGGCGGTGGGCGCGGGCCCACGGCCCGTTTGCGGCCGGGGAGCCGGCGGCCCGCCTCGGTCTGCCCCTCGCCCGAGCCGAGGCGGTGCTGGCCGGGCTGGTCCGGGCGGGGACGGTGGCGGTCGGCGAGTTCCGGCCCGGCGGGAGCGGCCGGGAGTGGTGCGACGCCGAGGTACTTCGCCTTGTGCGGCAACGGTCCCTGGCTGCCCTGCGGCGCCAGGTCGAGCCGACCTCGGTCGGAGCCCTGGCCCGGTTCCTTCCGGTCTGGCAGGGGGTGGGCAGCGACGTCCGGGGCCTCGACCGGGCCTTCGAGGCGGTGACGCAGCTCCAGGGCGTGGCCATACCGGCCAGCGTGCTGGAGGCCGACGTCCTGGCGTCCCGGATGGGCGACTACTCGCCTCGGCTCCTGGACGAGCTGCTGGCGGCCGGTGAGGTGATGTGGGCGGGCGCGGGCTCGCTGGGCCGGTCCGACGGCAAGGTGGTGCTGCACCTGCGGGGGAGCCGGCTGGCCGGCGGGCCGGTGGCGCCAGGCGCCGACCGGCCCGAGGGCGCCGAACACGATCGGCTGCGGGCCGCCCTGGGCGATCGGGGCGCCCAGTTCTTCCGTGAGCTCGGCGGCACCGACGACCGCGCCACCCTCGATGCGTTGTGGGACCTGGTCTGGTCCGGCGAGGTCACCAACGACTCGTTTGCCGCCGTCCGGGCGCTGGTCCGCCGCCGGGCCCCCACCCGCGGGAAGGCCCGTCCCCGGCCCGGCCGCCTCGCCAACCTGGGCCCGCCGACCGCCCAGGGCCGGTGGTCGCTGGTGGAGCGGGGCGGCACCCCACCCACCGAGCTGGTGGCCGCCACCGCGGCGGCGCTGCTCGAACGCCATGGCGTGCTGACCCGCGAGGCGGTCCGGGGCGAGGGGGTGGCCGGCGGCTTCACCGGCGTGTACCCGGTGCTGCGGGCCCTGGAGGAGGCGGGCCGGATCCGCCGCGGCTACTTCGTGACCGGCCTCGGCGGGGCCCAGTTCGCCCTCCCCGGTGCGGTCGACCGGCTCCGGGCGGCCCGCGACGCTCAGGTGCCGCCGCTGGTGCTGGCGGCCACCGACCCGGCCAATCCCTTCGGTGTGGCCCTGCCCTGGCCCGTCACCGGGCCACGGCGGGTGGCCGGCGCCTACGTGGTGCTC
>Ga0187894_10004181_pt1 | contig 15663 bp, 10 predicted proteins | sample GBC1701081metaG_FD_136650 | JGI IMG/M metagenome (GOLD analysis project Ga0187894, IMG submission 136650) | White microbial mat communities from a lava cave in the Kipuka Kanohina Cave System on the Island of Hawaii, USA - GBC170108-1 metaG ... | reverse complement strand
TTGTAGTTACGTAAATAAACTTGGCTATTTGCTGGAAACTCCGTTGGATCCTCAGGTACTCGCCACATAAGGTGGCAGTGACAATCCTCGAGGTGCGGACAATCAGCAGGAAAGACTCTCGGTCACACGGGCGATCCAGGAAGGTTCGTCGCAACCGGGAGAATCCTCAGAGACTGCACGCCAGGCTTCGACGACAGATGAGGTTGTCGAGGATGATACAGTCCGATCTGCATAGCGATATGCAGGAAAGTGATCAGATCCGAAGTCTGATTGCTTCGCGAGCGATACCTGATTCTGGTATCGATCGAAACAGCAATGAACGGTCCTAAGGTGGAATGAACGCTGCCTTAGTAAAATTTGGCTATATGCTGGAAACTCCGTTGAATCCTCAGGTACTCGCCGCGTCTTGCGGCAGTGACAATCCTCGAGGTGCGGACGATCAGCAGGAAAGACTGGTCAAGATCGGATGGATTGTCGGTTTTGTAGATGGAGAGGGTTGCTTTTCAATCAACTTCATCCGTCAGCCCAAGCGAGCAAATCGCAAGGGATACAGGACTGGCTTCCAGGTGGCGCATGAGTTCGCGGTCACGCAAGGTGTAAGGAGCCTTTCGTGTTTGCGCGAACTGCAGGATTTCTTTGGGGTTGGTCAGATCTATCTGAATAAGAGATACGACAACCACAAAGAGCATCTTTGTCGATTCGTCGTGAGAAAGAGGAAGGACCTACAGGACGTAGTCATTCCTTTCTTCGAACGACATCCGCTGCTAACTTCAAAGAAGGACGACTTCGTGAAGTTTGCTCGGTGTCTGCGGGTAATTCAGACGAATGAGCACCTCACGAGAGCGGGGTTGCTTCAAATCGTCGAAATCGCCGAGACAATGAATCAATGCAAGCCACGCACCGAAATGATCAGAATCCTCAGAGACTACACGCCAGACATCGACAGCGCTCAGCGGCTGTTGATTGAAGATATAGTCCCGTCTGCATGGCGACATGCAGGAGCAACGTACAAGGGCGTTGCTCGCTCAGGACCCTCCAAGGGCACTGAGTAAGACTTCAAGCGAAATTCCTTGTCGGGTAAGTAACATTGCCCGGGGCGGTGGCAACACCGTCTCAATCAACCGGCTCAAATCGGTGGAACCCCACCGGCATCCGTGCAGGGTGCCGCGGGCAATACCGAGGGTAAGATCGAACGAAAGTTCGTTCCCCGTAACGACTCAGGGGTTGAGATCCCTGGATGGCCGCAAGGCCATAACACGCCGGCCCTGGTCATCAACAGCGACGAGACCGCTCAATCGTCGTGATCAGGTGAACGTATAGTCTATGCCACGGGAAACCGTGGAGATCATGAAGTTCCGACCTGCACGAATGGCGTAACGCTGGCCCCACTGTCTCGACCCGAGACTCAGTGAAGTTGAAATCGCTGTGAAGATGCGGCGTTCCCGCGGAAAGACGGAAAGACCCCGTGAACCTTTACTGTAGCTTTACGCTGAACTTTGAATTTGCCTGTGTAGCATAGCTGGGAGTCTTTGAAGCCGAGGCGCTAGCCTTGGTGGAGACAACGGTGAAATACCAGCCTGGTGCGTTCGGAGTTCTAACCTAGGTCCATTATCTGGATCGGGAACCGCGTATGGTGGGCAGTTTGACTGGGGCGGTCTCCTCCTAAAGAGTAACGGAGGAGTGCAATGGTACCCTCAGCGCGGTCGGTCATCGCGCATAGAGTGCAATGGCACAAGGGTGCTTGACTGTGAGACGAACATGTCGAGCAGGTGCGAAAGCAGGTCATAGTGATCCGGTGGTTCTGTATGGAAGGGCCATCGCTTAACGGATAAAAGGTACTCCGGGGATAACAGGCTTATTCCTCCCAAGAGTCCACATCGACGGAGGAGTTTGGCACCTCGATGTCGGCTCATCACATCCTGGGGCTGTAGCAGGTCCCAAGGGTTCGGCTGTTCGCCGATTAAAGTGGTACGCGAGCTGGGTTCAGAACGTAGATAACACTGCGTTGCCAGGAAGTAATTCCTGGGCAATAAATTGGCTCATATCGGTGGAGCCCTCCTGGAGCGACGAACGGCTCCAAAGGGTAATACCGAGGGAAGGCGGGTAATGATGGACGCCACGATCCTTGCATATATCGCAGGATTCCTGGACGGCGACGGCAGTATTTTCTTTCAGCTTGTGAGGCGAAAGGACTACCGCCGTGGTTTCCAGATCAGGACGTCGCTGGCTTTCTACCAGAAGACGGAGAACGAAGAGATTCTCCTCTGGCTGAAGCAGCAGTTCCGATCCGGATACATACGTCGTCGCAAGACAGGAATCAGCGACTACACGATCGTGGAGCCAGCGGAGGTCCAAAGGATTCTCGAGCTATTGCAGCCATATGTGCGCCTCAAATCGGAGCACGTCAGGCTGGGCTTGGAAATCCTGAAGCGACTTCCCTTGGCTGTCGACCCGGGGGAGATGATTTCCCTGTGCCGACTGGTCGATCGATTCCAGGCAATCAACTACTCAAAGAAGCGCACAAGCACTTCGGCGATAGTCATCGATTACCTGAGATCACATGGTTACCTTGCCCCTGTAGAGACTGATCCTGTAAAGGAGAGAGTCGTCGGGACGAACGACGGCTAAGACGCCAATCCCCTGCGCTGCAAGCGAAGGGTGAAGGTATAGTCCATGCCACCCGAAATGGTGGATCAACATGCGTGAGACAGTAGACTGTTGCTGTCGTTAAATTTGGCTATATGCTGGAAAATCTGAGTATCCGACGGTACGAGGGAGACGATACCCTCGTGAAAATCCGGCCGGTGCAGACAATCAGCAGGAAAGATCAGAGTAAGGTTCGTCGAACTCTGAAATCCTCAGAGACTATACGCCAGAGGTCAGTCGGGCCGATCGTGCCCGCTTGATCAAGATATAGTCCGAACTGCATGGCGACATGCAGACCTTGCCTCGCGGCAAGGCGCCACCCGCAGGGTGGTCAGTACTCTCCGAGGAGAGGAAGTAACAGATTGTCGGTCCCTATCTTCCGTGGGCGTTGGAGATTTGAGGGTGAGCTGCTCCTAGTACGAGAGGACCGGAGTGGACGCGCCTCTGGTGTTCCGGTTGTCATGCCAATGGCACTGCCGGGTAGCTATGCGCGGACGGGATAACCGCTGAAAGCATCTAAGCGGGAAGCCCCCCCCAAGATGAGATCTCCCTGAGGACTCGATCCTCCTGAAGGGCCGTCGAAGACTACGACGTTGATAGGCTGGGTGTGTAAGGCCGGTAACGGCTTCAGCTAACCAGTACTAATTGCCCGTGAGGCTTGACCATATAACACCCAAGGAGCCTGAGGCTCCGTGAGTGCGACACATCATTTCGTTTCTCCACATTCCGGACAGGCCCGCGCCGCTGCGATCGGCGGCGCAGGCGACAGTTTTCCTGGCGGTCATAGCGGGCGGGAACCACCCGATCCCATTCCGAACTCGGAAGTGAAAACGCTCTGCGCCGATGGTAGTTTGGCCGTAGGCCAGGTGAGAGTAGGTCACTGCCAGGATCCTAAACAAAACCCCCCGACGGAAACGTCGGGGGGTTTTTCTTTTTACCGCTCGAGCGGCGGGCGGCTTCAGGAGTAGCCGAGCAACTGGCGAAGCCCCGGCGACGCGAAATCGACCAGCCGTTTCTGCGTCTCGGGCAGCGCGTCGGGGACTTCCGCCGCGAGTCCCTGCAGGTTCTCCCGCGCCGTGCCGCTCTGCTCGCGGTCCGAGCCGACGCGCACCCGCTCGCGCCAGTCCGCGGGCAGGGGGCTGATGCCGCAGTCCTGCAGCAAGGACGCGAAAAAGGCTTCCGCGGCGGGCGATTCAAGTTCCCGCAGGTTTGCGATCAGGTCCTCGTAACGTTTCAGTCGCGCATGGGTGCCGAGCCAGCTTGCCGCGTTGTGCAGGAAAATCTCCTGCATGGCCGGTGCTTTCTCGTGAACGCCGAAGATCATCATGTTGAGCGCGTCGTCGACGGAGACCCGTCCATCCTTGATGTTCTCGAGCTCGCCCTGAAACGCACCGGAAAGGAAGAATCGTGCCCGCGCCAAGACCCAGTCATAAGGGTCCCGCACAAGGACGATGTGGCGTACACGGCGGAGCGCAATCGCGGCGCCATCGGAGAACAGCAGATGGCCCCAGCTGAGAAGCGGCGGCTCACTGGCGAAGGCCGCCAGGTGCCGCTGCAGTATGGCGTGCTGGATGAAGGTCTTGTGGTACTGCTGCGCGACCGGCACGAACATGCGGACGATGTTCCGCAACAGGTGGGAACCGCACTTCGGCACGCTGTTGAGGAACACGGGCACAGCCAGCGGTTCCTGCCGGTAGTTGGCGTTCAGCGCGTTCAGGTTGTCCGGCCTGATCGTGATGGTCGGCATTCGAGTCGCTCCTGGGCCTGCACTCGCAGTATAGACACGGGAAATCTGCCCCATGAGCGGACATGCCGCCCAAAGGCGGCATGTCCGGTGTCAACCGCGGCTGTCGCCGCGTCAGAACGACTTGGTGAGGTTGAGGTAGAAGTTGCGTCCGATCCAGTCGTACTGCGAATAGAACGCAGCGTTGCCGATGGTCGTCACTTCGCCGCTCACATCCCCGATGTTGGATAACTGCGGAGGCTCTTCGTCGAACAGGTTGGAAACACCCAGCAGCACGCGCAACCCCATGTCCTCGAAGTTCCTCGTGACCGACGCGGCGTGGTACATGACCATGTCCGTCTCGAGCAGGACGGCGAATTCCTCGCCGCGATAAGTACCGGTGTCGGATCCCGTATTCCGCCGGTAGCGGTCGCGGCTGGACGACTCGCCGACGAACTGGACGCCCCAGAAGAACGACCAGGGCCCGCGGTCCAGTGTCAGGTTGAGGCGGCCGACCCACTCCGGATCACCCAGCAAGCCGTTCAGGTCCTCTGGCGTAGTGGTGAAATAGGCCAGTTCGTCTTCCTCCTGGAAGGTGTGCTGGGTCTCGATGCTCAGTTCGCCCACGGGAGTGACGGTCCGCCACAGGGCCGCGACGTCCCAGCCGCTGTTTTTCTGGCGGGCGATGTTGATGAAACTGTCCCGGATGTTGGTGACGCCGTCCGTGATCGCGTCTCGGTTGAACAGGTCGCAGAGCGGCTCGGCGGGGAAGAACTGGGATTCGTAGCAGCCGAACACGATGTTGTCCGGCCCGAACTGGTCCACTTCGTCCCGCACCTCGATGTCGAAATAGTCGACCGACACGCTGAGCTCCGTAAACTGGGGCTGCCAGACCAGGCCGATCGTCTTCGAAGTGGAAGTCTCCGCCTCGAGCAGGCCGAAGCCGCCGCCCGCAATGACCGTCGCCGTGACCGATCCACCCTGGAAGGTCGGCGCCAGCCCGTCGGCGGCGCAGTTGTCGGCGGTCGTCTGGGTGATTGCGCCCGACGCCAGTGCATCGCCCCAGAAAATGCAGGGATCGACGAATCGCTGCCCGATGAAGCTGGTCTGGTCCGCGAGGAACAACTCGAACAGTGCCGGCGCCCGGAACGAGGTGCCCTGGCTGGCGCGCAGGCGCACGGTTGGCGTGATCGCCCAGTTGACGCCGACCTTGTAGGTGTCTCCGCTGCCGTAGGAATCCACGTCCGTATACCGGCCTGAGGCCGTCAGGGTCAGGCTGTCCGCCATGAACTTGTCTTTGAGGAGCGGTATTTCGACTTCCGCGAACACGGCTTTCGTGGTGTCGCTGCCCTCGGTGATTCCTGCAGTGGACGATCCCCAGACATTTCCCGCCAGGGTGATGTCGCCGGGAACGTCCCGGATCTCGTCTTCCTGGTAAGCGACGCCGAACGCGATCCCGACCTCGCCGGCGGGCAGGTCGAAGAGCCCGCCCGTCATGAAGGCTTCAACGGACATCTGGTCGTACTGGGTGTTGCCGGTCTCGACCCCGAACAGGAAGTCACGCATGTCCTGGGAGATGTTGCCGGCCAGGAACTGTGGATCCAGCCACGGGATGTCCTGGCACGGCACGCCTCGCACGGACGTGTTGGTGCCGGCGCAGGATCCGATCAGGAAGTCCTGCTCTACGATGGAATCGTTGTATATCTGGTCGCTTGTATAGTCGCCGTCCGACTTGCTGTATTGAACCGACATTTCCCAGTTCCAGCCGGAACCCGCCTTGCCGCGCAAGCCGGCGACATAGCGCTGATAGTCCACGTCCACCCGCGTGTCGGAGTGGTTGGTGATCGACAACGGGCTGAGAAACAGCGCGCCTTCCCAGCCGGCGCTCAGCGGGTCGCCGCCAACTCCAGGGGTGAAGCTGCCGAAGTCGAAATCGGCCGTGTACTTGTAGCCCCAGAACTGGCGATATCCGTTGTCATGTGTCTTGCGCCGATTGAGCAGCACCTCGCCGTACAGCTGCATGCTCTCGCCGACATCGACTTCGCCGTCAGCAAAGATGGTGATCAGCTCATTCCTGGGGATCAGGGACTGTTCGTCCTGGAACGGATGATCCGAGTTGGTCACCGCATCCGTCTGAGCGTCGTAGTTCACCAGGTACCAGCCTGCCGGCGCCGTCAGGTTCCATGGCTGGTTGGGATCGGTCACGAGCCCGGGTATGTAGTTGCCCAGGTCCCCGTCGTAATCGTACTGTGCGTAAATACGGCTTCGCGCCGGCACGTTTCCGTTGCCGCCATCGTCCGTGAAAGCATACTGGTAGTTGTAAAGCCAGACGTGGCCCCAGGGCAGGTCGTTGCAGTGCCCCTTGCCGGTCCGTGGATCGACGATGTCCGCCCGCGCTCCGGTTTGGGTGTCGAAGATATTCTGCTGCGCGCACTTGAAGTAGCTGCGCTCGCCCCGCGCCAATTCCTCCTGCAGGTGGTAGTCGGCGGTAACGCGGAAGTCGCCCCGCTCGAATGCCTTGCCCCACGAGAAATTGAAACGCGACTGCTCGCCGCCGCTCTGCTCCGGGACGCCGATGAATGCTTCGGCCGTTGCGCCGTCGCCTTTGCGGGTGATGACGTTGACGACGCCCGCCACGGCATCCGAGCCATACACGGACGAAGCACCGTCCTTGAGAATTTCGACGCGCTCGATTACCGAGAGTGGCAGTACGTTGAAGTCGAACGCCGAGGTTTCGCCGCGTGTACCGGCCGGGCCGGCACGACGACCATTCAACAGCACCAGGGTGCGGTTGGCGCCGAGCCCGCGCAGCGACAGTGTCTCCGCGCCCACGCCGCCGGCCTGCACGAACGCGGTCGAGCTCGCTGCGGTGACCTGGGGCGATCCGGCGGCGACCGTTGTCGCCTGTAGCATACCGCCGACGCTGGTAATGCCCTGGACGGTGGCATTCTCGGGAACGACGATGTCGACGGGTTGCGCGCTGGCGAAGGGATCTTGCCGGATGCGCGACCCGGTAACCACGACGGTTTCAATCTCCGCTGCGTTTTCGCTGCTCTCCTGTTCCTGAGCCTTGCCTGCCGTTGCGCCCAGGGCGCTCGTCGCGATGATGTAACTGATCGCGCGCGCCAGCGTCTTGCTCTTCTGCATACATCTCTCCCAGGTCAAACGCCTGACAAGGCCTTCCGTGCAGACCTGCCTTAAACGCAGTTAATCGCTTGCAAGGGGCCTTGTAAAGCGGGCAGGTGGTTTGCAAACCACGATCTTGCCTGGGAATTGTTGCGCCAGCGCTTGTTGCGCTGCAGTATTAGCCCTCGTCAGGAACTCCGGGTCGAGCGTGTGCGACGCGTCGCCCTTGCGTGCGCTGCCGGGTAGCTATGCGCGGACGGGATAACCGCTGAAAGCATCCAAGCGGGAAGCCCCTCCTAAGATAAAGCGAAAACGCGCTGCGCCGATGGCAGTTTGCCCGTAGGCCAGGCAAGAGTAGGTCACTGCCAGGATCCTAAACAGAACCCCCCGACGGAAACGTCGGGCGGTTTTTCTTTTAGTCGACCCGGTAGCGAAGCTCCAGGAAGTAGCTGCGACCCAGCAGCCGGTAGGTTGAAGCATCCGTGTTGGCTGGTGGGATATTAAGGTAAGGCGGGTCTTCGTCCGTGAAGTTGGTGATCGCCGCTCGCAGAGTGACACCGGAGTCGAAGCTGTATCCCGCTTCGATGTTCTGATACAGGACCGGCTCGACACGGCGGTCGTACGGCTCGAACTCGATGCCGTAAAACCCATAGGGTTCCACACGTTCCGAGTAGCTGCCGATGTACTCAGCGGCGTAACTCACCATCCAGGCACCGGGGCGCCAGTCGATGTGACCCGAGGCGCGCCAGCGCGGCCGCGCGCCGGCGCCGAAGTTGCCGGCGAAACGGTTTATGTCCCCGCCCGGAAATGGCTGTTCGTCCCAGCGGTCAAGGTAGGTGGCAAGGACATTCGCATTCACAACTCCCAATCGCGTAACGGACGACCAATCGAGGGCAAGATCGAAACCGCGAACATCGAGCCCACCGAAGTTCTCGGTATACGTAGCGACCTCCGACAGCCTGCCATCCGGAAATCGGCGGATGGCCTCGCAGGCTTGGGCGAGGCCGCGCTCGGCACACTCCAAAAGCACCAGGTCGGGATACGCCTGCCAGATGTAGTCGCTGAGTTCGACCTGGAAATAGTCGATGCTTGCGGATAACCCGTCAGTCCACGTCGGGGTGTAGATTGCGCCGATTCCGAAGCTATCCCCGCTTTCGGGTCCAAGCTCCGGATTGCCGCCTGCCAACACCGTAAACAGTTCGCCGCTCTGGACGTATGCTCCACCGGGAACGCCGTTGGCCGCGCAGTTCGCCTGCTGCGTGGCCGTCGGGTCGTGCCCACAGGGATCAAATTCCCACCAGCCCTCGAAACCCACTGGCGGACCGTAGATTTCATTGATCGGTGGAGCACGGAAGATCTCCGCGTAGTTCCCGCGCAGCGTCAGCTCCTCGGCCAGGCGCCACCGCAATCCAGCCTGCCAGGTCGTTGCCTGGCCAGATGAAGAGTAGTCCGACCAGCGCAGGCCGAGGCTGAGAGCGATGTCTTTCGCCCAAGGCTGTTCATGCCACAGCGGGATCTGTGCTTCGGCGAACAGCTCCGTGGCATCGAAGTCCCCGTCGATGTGCGCTTCAGTTTCACCGCCGAGGAAATCGAGCTCCCTGACGCGCATGGGGTCCTGCGTCAGGCTGCCTGATTCGTGCCGGTATTCGGCTCCCAGGACCCACTGTATGTTCCTCCCCAGCAAATTCCCGCCCGGGCCGCTCAGGACGAATTCCGCCAACTGCTGCTCGTTCATGCCGCGGTCAATCAGGGCCCGCGGCATCACGTATGCCAGCTGCTCCTCCGTAATGCTTCCGATTGCCCCGAAGAGATTGAGCGGCACGCAGCCGGCAATGATATTCGCCACCGGGACGCGTCCGGTCGCGGGATCTGGAGAACCACACACGATACGGCCGAAGTCATCCGGCCCGGATGGACCCAATGCGCGGCCGATGCGAGATGCCAGCACGTAGCCTGTTTCGACATCAGTCGCTTCTGCCCGGCCGCCCTGGAATGAGAGCTCCCACGTCCAGCTGGCGACAGCGCCTTCGAGCCCAACCAGCGCTCGCCACAGTTCGACCTCCTGCTCGGCTCTGCGGTTGCCCGCCTCCATGAGGCGGCGGAGTACCAAGGGTATGTCGATCCCGAATGGGTTGTAATAGTTGTTCGCTGGTATGTCGAATGCAAAACGCTGTTCCGAAAGTTCGGTCAGACTAGAACCGAAAGCCCCCGGAGCGGCCTGCTGTGCCGACTCGCGGTGTTGAGCGAATGCCTCGAAAAAGAAATCGACACTCTCGTCCAGTGGACCAGAACCGAGCAGCCAGAGTGCGTCACGCTCATTCGGCGTATGCAGATAGTTGAATGGCGCAGGATTGAAGCCGTCGGTGGACCGGCGGTATGGCCGGTAGTCGACGGAAGACTGGCCAGTAGCGCCCGGCACACGGGTATAGGCACCGGGCTCGAGGCCGAGAGCGTTACCTTCCGGCACCTCGAAGATTCCGCCCGGTGCAATGTTGATGCGACCATCTGGCTCCACGGTACCCTTGTCATCGACGATGACCAGCGGCAGCGCCGAGTAGCTGCGCCGATCCATCGTGACGGCATCCTGCTCGACGTGGTCGATGCCAAGACTCCATTTTCCGCCGAACAGGTCGAAGCCGAATGCCGCCTGCGCGGTGACGATCTCCCCATCGCCCTGTTGCGTGATGGTCCGCGTCCCACTGAGGTCGATGCCACGATGTTCTCGTCGCGTGACCAGATTCACGACACCGCCGACGGCATCCGCGCCGACGACGGCCGAAGCGCCGCCTGCCAGCACCTCGACGCGCTCGATCAAGGACAGTGGTATGGAATTGAGATCGACAGAAGCGTCGGCACCCAGCCCGCTATTTGGCAGTCGCCGGCCGTTGAGCAGCACGACCGTTGGCAATCCGTGAAGCGCTATGCGGACGGATCCATCGCCTCGCGCGCCCCTGCCGCGCGGTTCTGCCCAGCCTGGAGCACTGGCGTTGGTATTCAGCGGCGAACCGGTGGTCATCGGCAACTCCTGCAAGACGTCACCGATTGAATTCTCCCCCCCACGCTCGATATCGCGGCGGTCTAGTACCGTTACAGGCGCGATGGCTTCGGTCGGACTCAGCCAGAGGCGCGAGCCAGCGACCAGCACTTCCTCCAGCGGATCGATCGGCAGCGGCCTTGGCGGGTTTGCAGCCGCGCCGAACGACGGGTCGACGCAGCCGGACGGCGAGGCGCAGCCCGGTCCTGCAAGTATCCGGACCGTGCGGCCATTCAGGAACTCGAAGCCCAGCCCGGTACCCGCCAGCAGTTGCCGCAGCGCATCGGACACCGCGAGGCCCCTCGAAACGCCGTTCGAGGCTTGCGTCACCGCAATCTCGGAGACGTAGATGAGTTGTAGGCCAGTCTGTTGGGCGAATTCGCTCAACGCTTGCGCGAGCGGCTGAGCGGCTGAGCGGCGATGTTGTGCGAAAGCTTCTCGATCGCTTCGGCGCGCGCGAATGCGAGACATCCCGCCATGGCACAGATGGCGACCAGATGGCGCATTGGAGTCACTGGTGTTCTTCCAGCACGGTGGCCGCCTGAGCCGTCAGGGCAGTTTCAGTTCACTATCTGCTTGACGCTGAAAACACGAATTCGCGTAGGGGTCGTTTCCACCCGAACTCCGTCGAGTGTCTGCAGAAACGCGACGAACGAGTCGATGTCGTTCGCATCGAACACGCCACTGATTGGCAGGGCACGAAGCGCTGCATCATCGATCTCGATGGGGATTGATCCATAGCGGTTGAACTCCTCTGCCACCTCCCCGAGTGGCCGCTGTTCAAAAGCTATCTTGCCTTGCAGCCAGGCTACGACCTGCTGCGGGTCGACGGGGGCAGATTGAGCCGGCTCACCTTCCGTGTCAACGCGCACCTGGTAACCCGCATCGACGCGCAGCGTACCGGCCGGATACTTTCGCACCCCCAACGGCGGCGGCTGTCCAGTGAGGACGGCGACGCTCCCCTCGATGACCGTCACGATCGTCGCCTCGGGTTTCCGGTAGCCGTCAAACCGGGTTCCCAAAGCAATTGCATGTACGTCGCCAGCCGCGACCCTGAAGCGCCGGTGGTCGTCTCGGGTGACCGTGAACAGTGCCTGTCCTCGTGCAAGTTCGACTAACCGCTCGCTGCGGGTGTATCGAACCGTAACGGCAGAGTCCGTGTTGAGATTGAGGTCGGAGCCATCCGGGAGCCGTACTGCGATCCGCTCGCCGTGTGCCGTCTCGTATGTCTTCGCCAACCCGAGAAACTCGCCATCACGCATCCACCACGCCGCGGATGCGGCCAGCAGGACCACGATGGCAGCCACCGACGTCGAAAAAGACCATCGACGCGGCGCTTGGGCGCGCTCCGGAAGCGGCTTCCGCACCGGAACGAATGCCTCGAGGTATACGACGTCGTCTGAGGTGTCGGAGCGAGCCAATTCAATCAGTGACTCGAGCGGCATCGCCGGATCGTCCGCGGCCGCCGGCAGATCGTGCGCGATGAGCGCCACGCCCAGATACTCCTCGACGTGAACCGGCGAGGACTTGAGCCAGGACACGAAGGCCGCCCGCTCGTCCTGCGCCAGGGGCGCGGACTGGTTGGCGATGAACCAGGTTCCCGCCTGGTGGGCGACCGCTGCGCGTACCTGCATCTCGCTGGGTGTCACGTCATTACTCCATTCGCGCCATGCGACGCCGGCAATGCGCCAGTCCCTGAGCCAGGTACTTCTTCACCATGTGCGGAGACACGTTGAGACGCTCGCCGATCTCCTGGTAGCTCAATCCATGACGATATTGAAGAATGACCGCCGCTCGACACTTGGGCGATAGCTGTGCCAGCACCGTGCGCAAGCGCGTGACGCGTTGCGTGACGTCGAGTTGTGCGTCTACCGTTGGCAACTCGCCCAAGCGCTGCTGGATGCTCGCATCTTCGAGATCCAGGCCGCGGGACTGCCAGCGATCCAGCACCGCGTATTCCTTCGCGAGATTGCTTGCCACGGTGTAGAGATACGCCTCGGGATTGCGAATCGCCTGCTCGTCGCCCACCCGCAGCATGCGCACGTAGACTTCCTGCGCAAGGTCTGGTGCATCGGATTTCGTCCTGATGCGCCGATAAAAGAATGACTGCAGGGCACTGCGGTGCTCTGCGAACAATCTCTCGACGAGCCCTTTCTTCTGTTCAGCCATATTCTGTCGACAAGGCGATGCGCAAGCAATAACTGCGGGTCCTCAACACTTAGAGTCCTTCATCGGCAATTCGGGTACCGGGATTTGTGTCGATTGGCGAATCCGGTACCCGACCTGATGGCATCAAGCTCTTAGTCACTATCGCGAGCTCAAACCTGAGCCTACGCGAACAATACGCAAAGGAGGGATGTTCATGGAAACGGCAATCACGAGGTTCATGAAAGCGTGCGGAATGCTCCTGCTACTGACCCTGACTGGGTCAGCGATCGCGGCGACATACACGGGAATCGACTGTCCCGACGCAGCGTTGACCGTAGCACGCGCGATCAATGACCGTGGCGACATCGTAGGCCACTGCGCAACTAACAGCGCTCATGGCTTTCGGCTGCGCAAGGGCGAGTTCGAGCTGATCGATTTCCCTGACGCGACCGATACCCTGGCTATGGGGACCAACAATCTGGGCCACGTCGTCGGGTTTTACTTTGACCAGCTCGGCGCGGTTCACGGATACCTGCTACGCAACGGCCAATTCAAGACGATCGAGCCGCCGGGATCGGTTGCGGCTTATGGCCTGGGTATTGACGATCTCGGAAGGATCGTCGGTGCGTATCTCAATGGCAACGACCAATTTCAGGGATTCATTCTCGACTCGCACGGCTACCGGGACGTCACCGTGCCTGAAGCTGCCTTTACCGCGACGCACGCAATTGACGTCCTGGGTCGAACTGCCGGCGCCTTCAGAGATGCCGATGGCCAGCGCCAGCGCGGCTTCTATTTCAGGAACGGCAACTTCATGCCCATTGACCATCCTGCCGGCGAGGGTACGCGCGCATTCGGGGTCAATATATTGGGTCATGTCGTCGGCGGATGGAGTGCTGACCCAGACTGTTCCAACTGTTTCACCAACGCGTTTCTTTTCAGGTCCGGGAAGTACAGAGCGTTAGAGTTTCCTGGCGCACATGAAACCGTGGCATATGGAATCAACACAATTGGGCGAATCGTCGGTAGTTACTTCGGGGTGGATGAAAAATTTCACGGATTCATCCGTGATCCCTGATGCCCGTCCATTCCGAACTCGGAAGTGAAAACGCGCTGCGCCGATGGTAGTTTGGCCGTAGGCCAGGTGAGAGTAGGTCACTGCCAGGATCTTGAACAGAACCCCCCGACGGAAACGTCGGGGGGTTTTCTTTTAGTCGGCCCGGAAGCGAAGCTCCAGGAAATAGCATAACCGTCCGGTGTGCACCGCGTAGATTTTGCGGGGGTGGAAGTGCGAGTGTGTCGCGCGGCATTGTGCCGTGCGACGGGACACGACAATGGATGCAGAGCAGGCTGCGGCGCCGAAGCCGCGGCGCGTGCTTCGCAAGTATTCCGATGAGCAGCGACGCGCGATGGTGGCGGAGTCGTTGGTGGCGGGCGCGACGGTGCGCGCGGTGGCTGAGCGGTACGGGGTGCGGCCGAACCTGCTGTCGTACCGGCGCCGGCAGCGGCACGTGCGCAGCGGCGGATTGGCGGCGGTGGCCGTGATGACGAAGGAGCCGATGACGTCGCCGGCGGCAGGAGTCATCGAGATTGATCTGGCGAGCGGCTGTCTGCGGGTGCGCGGGATCGTCGATCGCGCGATGCTGCGCGAGGTGCTGGCTGCGGTGCGATGATTGCGCTGCCGAGTGGCACGCGGATCTGGCTCGCCTGCGGGGCGACCGATTTGCGTAACGGCTTCGATGGCCTGGCGGGACTGATCCAGACGCAGCTCGCCGAGGATCCCTTCTCGGGCCAGTTGTTTGTGTTTCGCGGCCGGCGCGGCGATCGACTGAAGATCCTGTGGTGGAGCGGCGATGGCTTGTGCCTGTTCGCCAAGCGCCTGGAGAGCGGCCGTTTCGTGTGGCCGCAGGCCTTGAGCGGCACCGTGCATCTGAGCGCGGCACAGTTGTCGATGCTGCTCGAAGGGATCGACTGGCGTCGTCCCGCACGCACCGTCGCGCCGCAACGTGCGGTGTAGAAAAGTGCTTGTTTCATAGGCTTTTCGCGTGCATCTCCCGCGCCGTGCATGTAAAATACAGGCGTGTCACGCGCTCCGACATTGCCCACCGACATCGAGCGCTTACAACGGCTGGTGATCGCGCAGCGCGCCGAGATTTTGTCGCGCGATATGCTGATTGAGAAGATGCGCATGGAGCTGGCGCGCCTCAAGCGGCAACAGTTCGGCCGCTCTTCGGAACAACTGGATCAGCAGCTCGCGCAGCTCGAGCTGACCCTCGAGGAACTCGAAGCGAGCGAGGCGCAGCTCGCGACGCCGGCGCTGCCGGCCGTCGGCGCGCCGCCTGAGCGCCAACGGCCCGTGCGTCGGCCGCTGCCAGAACACTTGCCACGCGAGACGTTCGTGCATGCCACGGCGTGTCGCTGCAGCGCCTGCGGCGGGGAGCTGCGGCCCTTGGGCGAAGATGTCGCCGAGATCCTGGAATACGTCCCCTCCCGCTTCAAGGTCATCCGCCACGTGCGGCCGAAGTTCTCGTGCGCGAGCTGCCAGACGATTACGCAAGCCCCGGCACCGAGTCGACCGATTGCGCGCGGCATGGCCGGCCCCGGGCTGCTCGCGCATGTGCTGGTGTCGAAGTACGCGGATCATCTGCCGCTGTATCGGCAGAGCGAGATCCATGCGCGCGAAGGTATCGAGCTGGAGCGCTCGACGCTGGCCGACTGGGTCGGGCAGTCGAGCGCGCTGCTGGCACCGCTCGTTGCAGCGCTCGCTGATCATGTCCTCAGTGGCGCGAAGCTGCATGCCGACGACACACCGGTGCCGGTATTGTGCCCGGGACGCGGGGCCACGAAGCAAGGACGCCTCTGGACCTACGTGCGCGACGACCGGCCCGCGGGCAGCACGAGCCCGCCGGCGGTGTGGTTTGCGTACTCGCCGAACCGCAAGAGCGAGCATCCGCGCCAGCACCTCAAGAACTTCCACGGCACGCTG
>Ga0187894_10004180_pt1 | contig 15663 bp, 10 predicted proteins | sample GBC1701081metaG_FD_136650 | JGI IMG/M metagenome (GOLD analysis project Ga0187894, IMG submission 136650) | White microbial mat communities from a lava cave in the Kipuka Kanohina Cave System on the Island of Hawaii, USA - GBC170108-1 metaG ... | reverse complement strand
TCGAGGACGCGGCCCAGGGCATCTACGACATCGTCAACGAGAACATGGTCGGCGCGCTGCGCCTCGTGTCCGTCGAGCAGGGCCACGACCCGCGCGACTACGCGCTGATCGCCTTCGGCGGCGCCGGTCCGCTGCATGCGAACGCACTCTCGCGCCTGCTCGGCGCCTGGCCGGCCATCATCCCGCCCGGCCCGGGCGTCCTGTGCGCGCTCGGCGACGCGACGACCGCGCTGCGCGACGAATCCGCGCGCACCTACATCCGCCGCTTCGGCGAGACCGACGCGAAGGAAATCGGCCGCATCCTCGCCGAACTCTCCGCGGCGGCCGCCGCCGCGCTCGAGCGCGAGAAGGTGCCGGCGAAGGAGCTGCGGCGGAGCTTCCAGGTGGACGTGCGTTACCACGGCCAGGGCCTGCGCCTCACGATCGACGTCGACCCGGCGGACCTGAAGAAGCGCGGGCTCAAGGCGATCTCCGATCCGTTCGACGCCGAGCACAAGCGGCTGTTCACCTTCGCGCTGCCGCTCGAGCACGAGTTCGTGGCGTTGCGCGCCGTCGTGCAGGGCCGCGGCATCAAGGTCAAGCGCCCGGCCATCGCGCGCGGCAACCGCGACCCGAAAGCCGCCGCGGTCGGGCGGCAGCCGGTCACCGTCGACCGGAAGAAGGCGCAGGCGACCGTCTACGACCGCGCCAGGCTCCGGGCCGGCAACCGCATCAAGGGTCCCGCAATCGTGATCGAGATGGACTCGACCACGGTCGTCCTGCCGAAGCACACCGGGCTCGTGGACCGGCTCGGCGACATCCTCATCTACCCGGACGGCCACGAGGGCCTGCGCTAGGAGCCGACCATGGCAGCCAAGATCGTCCAGAAGAACCGCAAGCCCTTCCGCAAGCTGAAGGTCGACAGCGTCACCATCGACATCATCGAGAGCGCGCTCCGGAACGCGCGCTTCGAGATGGACACGGTCCTGTTCCGCACGGCGATGTCGCCGGGCATCCGCGAGCAGCACGACGAGTTCCCGCTGATCGCGAACCTCGAGGGAAAGATGGTGGTCGGCCAGTTCGGCTCGTTCATCCACGGTTTCCTGCAGGGTTACGACGGCACGGTCGAGGAAGGCGACGTGTTCCTGACCAACGACCCCTACTCCTGCAACGGCGCGATCAGCCACATCAACGACTGGCTCATGCTGATGCCGGTCTACAAGGATGGCCGCGTGATCGCCTGGGCGGCGATGTTCGGGCACATGACCGACGTCGGCGGCAAGGTGCCGGGCTCGCTGCCGACCGACGCGCGCACCTTCTTCGAGGAAGGCGTCGCGGTGCCGCCGGTCAAGATCATCCGCGGCGGCACGCTACAGGAGGACGTGCTGAAGGTCATACTGCACAACTGCCGGCTGCCGACCTGGAACTACTCGGACTTCCACGCGATCGTCGCGGCGCTGCGCACCGCAGCGATCCGCTGCGTGGACCTTTCGCGCCGCTTCGGCGACGACGTGTTCTATTCCGCGATGGACGCCATGCTCGAGCGCAACAAGCGCGCAATGCGCGAGCTGATCCGCCGCACGGTGCCGGAGAGCAAGCAGGTGTTCGAGGATTACGTCTGCGACGACGGCATGAACATGGGCCCGTACAAGATCGCCTGCACGATGTGGCGCGAGGGCGACACCTGCATCTTCGACTTTGCCGGCACGGAACCGCAGTCCGTCTCCTCGATCAATTTCCTGCTGAACGAAGAAATGTTCAAGATGTTCGCGGGCGTGTACATGATCATGGTGTTCGACCCGCAGATCCTGTTCAACGACGGCTTCTACGACCTGATGGAGGTGCGGATCCCCGAGGGGACGTTGCTGAAGCCGCTGAAACCCGCCGCGCTGTCCTGCCGCACGCACGCGCTCGGACGCATCTTCGACGTGCTGGGCGGCCTGCTCGGCCAGGGCAACCCGGCGTTCATGTGCGCCGCCGGCTTCTCGGACAGCCCGCACTTCATGTACTCCGGCTACGACCGGGACGGCGAGTGGTACCAGCTCTACCAGATCGGCTTCGGCGGCATCCCGGGCAAGCCTTTCGGCGACGGGCCCGACGGCCACTCGCTGTGGCCCTCGTTCACGAACGTCCCGAACGAGTTTCTCGAGAGCTACTTTCCGCTGCGCATCGACACCTACGAGACGATCACGGACTCGGGCGGCCCCGGGAAATTCCGCGGCGGCAACGGCATCCGCATCGGCTACCGGATCCTCGAGCCGGGCGAGGTCTCGATCCACGACGACCGCTGGCTGACCTATCCCTGGGGCGTGAATGGCGGCCTGCCCGGCGCACGCAGCCGCAAGCTCCTGAAGCGCGCGGATGGCAGCGAGCAGCTCCTGCCGTCGAAGACCGACCGCGTGAAGGTCGAGCCGGGCGACCTCGTGGTGTACGAGACCTGGGGCGGCGGCGGCTGCGGCGACCCGCTCGAGCGCGAGCCCGGGAAGGTCGCCTTCGACGTCGACGCAGGCCTTGTGAGCGAGGACGGTGCGCGCCGCTACGGCGTGGTGCTGAAGAACGGCCGCGTGGATGGCGTAGCGACGAAGGCGCTGCGCGCCGAGCTGGCCGCAAAGCGCGGCGCGCCGGCCCTGTTCGACCGCGGCTTCCGCGACATCGTCGAGCTCAAGTCGCGCTGCAAGGCGGAAACCGGCCTCGAACCGCCAGCTGCGCCGCTGTTCCAGTCGCGCGCGCGGGCTCGCCGGCGCACCGCGGCCGCGGCACGAACCGGCCGCGGCTGACGCCACGATGCCGCGACAGGGGAATCACTCAGTGCGCGCAGTCGACAAGGCCTACGACGCGGTGCGGACCGGCATCATCGCCGGACGCTACCTCGCGGGCGCGCGCCTGACCGAGCAGGAGATCGCGACCACGGTCGGCGTCAGCCGCACGCCGGTGCGCGAGGCGCTCCGGCGGCTCGACGCCGAGGGGCTCGTCGAGTTCACGCCCAACCTCGGCGCGGTCGTCACCGTGTGGTCCGAGGCGGATTCCGACGAGGTCTTCGACCTGCGCGCAATGCTCGAATCGTACAGCGCGCGCAGGGCGACGCTGCGCGCCTCGGCGGAGCAGGTCGCGGAGCTCAGGCGCCTCGCCGAGACGCAGCACCGCGAGTCGGTCGAGCGCAAGCCCGGCCACCTCGAGCGCATCGCGGAACTCAACAGCCAGTTCCACCGGCGCCTGCAGGAAGCGGCCGCGAGCGCCCGCCTCTCGCGCGCGCTGGCCGCGCTGATCGAGGCGCCGCTCATGATGCGCACCTTCCAGAAATACACACCCGAGGATCTCGAGCGCAGTTCGCGCCACCACCTCGAGATCGTGCGCGCGCTGGAGGCGCGGGACCCGGACTGGGCCGCGTCCGTGATGCTCTCGCACATCCACGCCGCGCGCGGCGCGCTCAATCGCTGAACCGGACGCTGGCATGACCGGCGCCAACACGCCCGCGCCCGCCAGCCGCACGCTCACGCCGGGGCAGCGTCCCGCGCTCCTGATCGTGGATTTCGTGCAGGCCTATCTCGAGCCAGGCTCTCCGCTCTACGCCGGCGTCGAGGATGCGCGCGCCGCGGCCGCGCGGCTGCTCGCCGCCGCCCGCGAGGCCGGGATTCCCGTGCTGCACACGAACGTCGCCTATGAGCCGGACGGTGCCGACGGCGGCGTGTTCTTCAGGAAATTGCCGGCGCTCGCGAGTTTCGAGCGCGGTCGGCACCCGGAACTCGCTGCATTTGCCGAGGGACTCGAACCGCAGCCCGGCGAACCGGTGTTCACCAAGCAGTACGCGAGCGCGTTCTTCGGGACGCGGCTGGTCGAGGCCCTGCGTGCGCTCGGGATCGATACGCTGCTGATCGCGGGACTCTCGACGTCCGGGTGCGTGCGGGCAAGCGCGGTGGACGCCTGCCAGCACGGGTTCGTGCCGCTCGTCGTGCGCGAAGCGGTCGGCGACCGCCACCCGGCGCCGCACGAGGCGAGCTTGTTCGACTTGCAGGCGAAGTACGCGGAGGTCATCAGCCTCGCCGAGACCGAGGCCTACCTCAGGACGGTGACGCCCGCCGCCTGATCAGAGGCGGTATTCCGCAGTCAGGCGGAACGTCCGCGGCTCGACCGGGTGGAAATGGATGTCCTCGACCGGCGCCGGCTCGCCCGGGAGTTGCGACTCGTAGAAGTACTGGATGTCGCTCGCTTTCTCGTCGAAGGCGTTGAAGATGCCGAGCGTGAGCCGCAGGCGCTCGCCGAAGCGCCGTCCCGCCTCGAGGTTCACGAGCGTCGAGCTCGGCCCGCGCACACTGTTGTCCTCGATCAGCGCCGAGGGCCCGAGGTAGCGCAGCCGGGCGCCGCCGTACCAGCCACTGTCGTGGTCGAAGGTGACCCCGACCGAGGCCACGCGCTCGACCGCACCCGGGATCCGGTCGCCTGCCGGATCGTCGTCGCGGAAGCGCGGCTTCGACCAGGCGAAGTCCGCGTCCACGATCATCCAGTCGGTGGGCCGTGCGTACACGCCGAGCTCGACGCCGCGGCGGCGGCTCGGGCGGCTCGCCTCGGTCGTTCCGCCGTCACCGACGAACAGCAGCTCCGAATCGATTTCCAGCTGCCACAACGCGAGCGAGAGTTGCGTGCGCGGCAGGATCGCCGTGCGCACGCCAGCTTCGAACCCGTTCGCCTCGACGAGCGGCGTCACCTGGTCGACCGGCGTCACGCCGTCCACCGGGTCGACGGTGATCGTCGCGCCGCGGATGTCGTTGCCGTGAAAGCCCTGGCCCGCAGCGAGGAACAGTTCCGTGTCGTTCCAGGGACCGAGCGCAAGCGACAGTTTCGGGCTCACGAGGTCGTCACTTCCCGAGCCGGAATTCGCGGCGAGGTCACTTTTTACGTCGTAGTCGACGCGGTCATAGCGCAGGCCCGCCTCGCTCCGTAACCAGGCTGTCCAGCGCGTCTCGACGCCTGCCCAGATGCCCGACTGCGTCTGCTGCACTGCGTCCTCGCGGATCGTCGCGTGCCGCGCGCGCGCGGTCGTGAGATACAGGCCAACCGGGTCGATGTCGTCATGGCGCAGCTCGACGCCCGTGTGCAACCGCCAGCGGCCGTCGCCGGAGAGCGGCTGCGACCAGGCGAGGCTTCCGCCCGCCGCGCGGCGGTCGTCGAATTGCTCGAACTGGTCGCCATTCATCGGGTCGAGTGCATAGGTGAAGTTCGAGAACAACTCGAGGTGATAGTCCATCGCCCAGGCGGCGTACTCGAGTTGCCCGTCGCCGTACGCCTGGTCGCCGTTCAGGGAGAGCGAGTAGCGATTGCTCTCGCCACCGTTGGTCGGATCGACGAACCCGAACCTGTCGATCGTGCCGGCCTGCACCGCGCGCAGCGGTATCTGGTCCGTCGCCGTCCACTCGCTGTCGTAGGCCATGAAGTCGAGCGACCAGCTGCCGGAGTCCGTCGCGCGCGAGTAGCTCGCGAAGCCGTTCGCCTTGCGCAGGTCCTGCGGCAGCTTCCAGGGGCCGTCGGTCGAGTTGTAATCCACCGCGAGCAGCAGGTCGCCGCCGGCGAGCGGCATTGAACCCGCCGCCACCGCGCGCAGGTACTCATCCTCGCCGGCGGTCAGTGACACGAGCGGATCCAGGTTGTCGAAGTAGAGCAGCTCGGCCGCACCTGCGGCCGAGAAATTGCCGAGCTCGGGGTAGTACGTGCCCTTGTGGTAGTCGACGCGCTCGATGAGCTCCGGGATCACGAAGTTGAGGTCCATGTATCCCTGGCCGTGGCCGTGCGTCGGCATGTTGACCGAGATGCCCTCGACGCGGGTCAGGAAGTCGGTGCCGTGGTCGAGGTTGAAGCCGCGCAGGAAATACTGGTTCGCCTTCCCGTCGCCGGTGTGCTGCGTGACGATGAGGCCGGGCACGACTTCGAGGACCTCGCCGGTCCGGAGCAACGGCCGGTTCACGAGTTGCTCGTGCAGCACCGAGCCCTCGCTGGCCGCGCGGGGATTGCCGCCCAGCGCGATGCGGTTGGCCGTGACGACGACTTCCTCGATCTCCGTGGCTGTCACGCCGCCGGCGAACGCCGGTCCCGCCGCGCCCGCGAGCAAGACACCCGCAATCAACCCGTTACGCATGACGTTCCCGTGTTTGCAATATCGATCCTACGTTTCGGACCATAATGTGGATGCATGGGCCCGCTCGCCGGCATCAAGGTGCTCGATCTCAGCCGCATCCTCGCCGGGCCTTGGGCGACGCAGTGCCTCGCCGATTTCGGCGCCACCGTCTGGAAAGTCGAGAAGCCCGGCAGCGGCGACGACACGCGTCACTGGGGGCCGCCGTGGATCCCGGACGGCAAGGGTGCGGCGACCGCGGATTCCGCGTACTACGCGAGCACGAACCGCGGCAAGCAGTCGCTCGCAATCGACTTCACGAAACCGGCCGGGCAACAGGTCATTCGCTCGCTCGCGCTTCGCGCGGATGTCCTGATCGAGAACTTCAAGGTCGGCACGCTGGCGAAATATCACCTCGACCATGACGCGCTGAAGAAGCTCAACCCGCGCCTGGTCTATTGTTCGATCTCCGCTTTCGGCCAGGACGGGCCGGCGGCGGCCGAACCGGGCTACGACGCGATGATCCAGGCAGTGTCGGGTCTCATGAGCGTCACCGGCGTGCCCGACGGCGAGCCGGGAGCAGGTCCGGTGAAGGTCGGCGTCGCGGTTTCGGACCTCATCACCGGACTCTATGCGGCGAACGCGATCACGGCGGCGCTCGTCGAGCGCGAGGAGTCGGGACGCGGCGAGTACATCGACCTCGCCCTGCTCGACACGCAGGTTGCGGCGCTCGCCAACCAGGCGCTCAACTACCTGGTCAGCGGCGAGTCGCCGCGGCGGCGCGGCACGGCGCACCCGAACATCGTTCCGTACCAGGCGTTCCCGACGCAGGATTCCTGGCTGATGCTCGCGGTCGGCAATGACCGGCAGTTCGAGTCATTCTGCGAGTTGGCGGGCGCCGCGAAGCTCCTGAAGGACTCGCGCTATCGCACCAATGCCGGGCGCGTCGAACACCGCGCCGAGCTCGTCAAGGAGCTCGAAAAGCTGTGTCGGAAGAAGACTACGAAGGATTGGGTGGGATTGCTGACGCGGGCAAACGTGCCCTGCGGGCCCATCAACAGCCTTGCAGAAGCGTTCGCGGAGCCGCAGGTGAAGCACCGGAAGCTGCGTTTCGAGCTGCCGCACGCGCAGGGCGCGCAGCTGCCGCAAGTGCGAAATCCCGTGGTTTTCTCGAGAAATGCGCTCGATTATTCGAAAGCGCCTCCGCTCCTCGGCGCGCACACGGAGTCGGTACTCGCCGCCGAGCTTGGCCTTTCGGGCGACGAGATCCTGTCGCTCAGGAGAGACGGCGCGATTGGTTAGTTGCGCGGCGAATCGTGTCTCATGGTCACTGCCGGTACCGGCAAGGAAAACAGTGAAGGAGATTTTCATGAAGATTCGTCACGCACTCATCGCGAGCGCCGCGCTCGCCATCGGTCCCGCCGCGTTCGCGCAGGATGCCCCGCAGGGCACCTCTGATTGCGCCGCGCTGCAGGCCCAGTTCGACCAGCACGCTGCCGCCGCCACGGCGGAGCAGCTGAGCCAGGCGAAGGCCGCCCGCGACGAGGGCGAGAAGCTGTGCTCCGAAGGCAAGACCGCGGAAGGCGCGGCCAAGCTGAAGGAAGCGATCTCGCAGATCGCGCAGCCCACGATGCAGCCTTCGTCCTAAGACCGACTGCTTTCGGGTTGAAACAGGCGGCCGGGGTCATCCCCGGCCGCTTTTTTTTGGAGGGGTCAGACACCTTGATACTCGTGGAGGGGTCTGACCCCTCCACGAGTATCAAGGTGTCTGACCCCTCCGTCTCAGCGCCAGAGTCTGCGGCGGCTGCCGCGCAGGAGCCTCGTCACCATCTGCTGCTTGCGGCGATCGAGGTCGGCGGGCTTCGGCGGATGCTTGTTGTCCTTGGTGCGCTCGTGAAGGATGGCCTCGGCCTTCATCGCCGCCTGGCGCCGCCGCACGTCTTCGAGCGAGCCGACGCGCGGCAGGATCGCGATGGCCACCTGGCAGTCCATTGCGGCCGCAAGCTTGTCGAGGCTTGCGAGCGTGATCCTGCGCTGTGCCTCCGCACGCTCCATCTGCTGCACGGTCGCGCGCGACACGCCGGCGCGCTTGCCGAGCTGCGATTGCGACAGGCCGAGCGCGGTGCGGATCTCGCGCACCCAGCCGGCGCGCGGCACGGCAGCGTCCTTCATGCGCGGGAACGACTTCGAGTCGCGGGCAAACGCCGCGCGCTGGCCGAGCGGGCCGCGGTGCGGGATGGATTCCTGACGTGCAGTTTTCCGGGTCACGGCGCTTGCCTTCGGTGGATGCCTAAAGGCATCGTATCGGTCGGAACCACCCGGAAGCAATCAGTTCGCGGGGTAATGCTCATGCGCATCCTGCTGCCGATCGCGGTACTCCTGTCCGTGGCGCCCGCGCACGCGGCGGCGGCCGTCCCGACCGAAGCGGCACCAGGCAAGCGACCAAACTTCGTCGTCATCGTCGTCGACGACTTGCGCTGGGATGATCTCGGCATCGCGGGTCACCCGTTCGTCGAGACGCCTGCGATAGACCGCCTGGCGCGCGAGGGGGTGCGGTTTCAGAACGCTTTCGCGACGACACCGTTGTGCTCGCCGAGCCGCGCGAGCCTGCTGACCGGACAGTACGCCCACACCCACGGGATCGTCGACAACACGGCGCGCGATGCGGCAAGTCATGCGCTACCGACCCTGGCATTGCCCCTTCGGCAGGCCGGCTATCGCACGGGATTCTTCGGCAAGTGGCACATGGGCAACGACGACAGCCCGCGCCCCGGATTCACGCAATGGGTCGCGATGCGCGGCCAGGGCGAGGCCCTCGACCCGCGATTCAACGTGAATGGCACGCGCATGCAGACGTCCGGCTATGTCACCGATCTTCTCACCGACCACGTGGTCGACTTCGTGAAGCAACCCGGGCCCGAACCGTTCTTCGCGTTCCTTGCGCACGAGGCGCTGCATCCGAACGTCGTCCAACGCGACGACGGCAGCATGGGCGTCATGGCTGGCCAGGACGAGGGCTTCATCCCTGCACCCCGGCATCAGGGCCGCTATGCCGACAAGCCCGTTCCGCGCAGGCCAAACGCCGGTGTGCGGCCGGTACGAAAACCGGCGTTGTTGCGGCCGGTCCCGGGCGTGCCGCCGCTCGGTCCCGAAACCGCGACGTCCGACCGGGACATCCGCGCGCGGCTCGAGATGCTGCTCGCGGTCGACGAAAGCCTCGACCGGATCCTCGGCGCCCTGAAGGAAGCGGGAGCTCATGAAAGCACCATGGTCATCGTCACCAGCGACCATGGGTATTTCTACGGCGAGCACGACCTGGACTCGGAACGGCGGCTCGCTTACGAGGAGACCGCGCGAATTCCGCTGATCGTGCGCTACCCGCCGTCAGCGGCTGCCGGCACCACGCCCGCCGAGCTGGTCCAGACGATCGACCTCGCGCCGACCGTACTCGATCTCGCCGGCGTGTCTGACGCGACGGCGCGTCACGGGCGCTCGCTGGTCCCGCTCTTGCGCGGCGAGCATCCTCCCTGGCGGACGTCGGTACTGATCGAGTACTACAGCGACACCGTCTTTCCGCGGATCCGGAACATGGGCTACCAGGCGATCCGGACGGAACGTTACAAATACATCGACTTCCTGGAACTCGAGGGCATGGACGAGCTGTATGACCTGGGACAAGACCCGTACGAAATGGACAACCTGATCGGGTCGGCGCGCGAGCCCGCTCTCCTGCCGGTCATGCAGACGGAACTGGAGCGCGTGCAGCGGCAGACGGGTTACAAGACTGGCAACTGACGGATAGGCATGGCCATCCGTCAGCTGCCGAATGCCTTGATCAAGCGCCCGCCGCGTCCATGTAGGCGCGCAACACCGAGTTCATCCGCGTCTGGTAGCCCGGACCCTGCAATTTGAACCAATCGAGCACGTCGTGATCGAGCCTCAGGGAGATGGCTTCCTTACGGCCCGATTGGGGAAGCCCCTTGTGGGCAATGCTCCTGACGATCCTTGCGACGTTGGCGGCGGCCGAGGCAGCCGCTTCCGCGCGCGGGACCAGCCCCGGCGCGAGCGACTCCAGCGCGTTGAGTCGCCCGTAGCGCGTGAAATGCTTTTTCATGGTTGCTTCCTGCACTGCAAAAGCCAATCCTTTCTGTATGTGCGATTGTATATACAAACCCGCCGGAAAGCCAGCCAGCGTTCAAGGCTCCGGGACCCTCAAATCGGAGTGCTTTCATGGACTTCAAGTCGTTTGCAGCAGCGGCCGTATTGACTGCCAGCCTGCCCCTGACCGCGGCCGCCGGCGGGGGTATGGACGTCGAGATCCGGGAGCGCGATTCGGGCCGGATCCTGCCCGTGATCTGGCACGACGGCGAGCGCTACGTCGCCGGCGAGCCGGGCCGGGAATACGAAATCCGGCTGCGCAACCACGACGGCGGCCGCGTACTGGCCGTGACCTCGGTCGACGGCGTCAATGTCATCACCGGCAAGACGGCGTCGCCGGCACAGAGCGGCTATGTGGTCGATCCCTGGGGCAGCGTCGAGATCGATGGGTGGCGCAAGAGCCTGGACGAAGTCGCAGCGTTCTACTTCACCGCCCTGCCCGACTCGTACGCCGCGCGCACGGGTCGGCCGGACGACGTGGGTGTCATCGGCGTCGCTTTTTTCCGCGAGCGCGCGCCGCAGCGGTTGCGCCGCGAGGATCGCGCCTGGCCCGACAGTCCGGCGTCAGCGCCGGCGGCGGAGGCGTCGCGGGATTCCGCCAAGTCCGCGGGCAGCGCACAGCGTGCCGCGCCGGAGGAGGAACGCCTCGGCACGGGTCACGGCCGGCGCCTCGATTCCGGCGCCGTGTACACGTCCTTCGAACGCGCGAGCGAGACGCCTGACGAGGTCATCCGCATTTACTACGACTCGCGCCGGAACCTCGTCGCGCAAGGCATCCTCCCGTCGCCCTGGCGCTTCGCGCAGCGCTCACCCGATCCTTTCCCGTCCGCCTTCGTCCCGGATCCCTGATCCATGGCGCTACGACAGCGTGACCCGGACGTGGTGGGTTTTGCCGTCATCGGCGAGCGGAATGCAGAGGGGCCGGTCGGGGAGCTCGACGCCGTCGAGTGTCGCCAGCCCTATCCGCTGACTTCCTCCTGCCGGGTTCTCGACCGCGATCTCATAGCGGGCGGAATGGAAGCGAAAGTCGACTTCGTAGCGCGGCCAGGTTGTCGGTATGCACGGCGAGACGAACAGGGAGGCGCCCTTGCGCCGGATTCCGAGAATCGCCTCGACACCGGCCCGGTAGAGCCATCCCGCAGCGCCGGTGTACCAGGTCCATCCGCCGCGCCCTTCGTGCGGAGCCACTGAATAGATGTCCGCCGCGACCGCGTAGGGTTCGACCTTGTAGCGCTGCACTTCGGCCCGTGTGCTGCTGCGCCGGATGGGATTTGCCATCGCGAACAGGGCGGCGGCCTTTTCAGCCTCTCCGAGTGCCGCGAACGCGAAAATCGACCAGCACGCCGCATGGGTGTACTGGCCGCCGTTCTCCCGGATCCCCGGCGGATAGCCGCGAATGTAGCCCGGATCCAGCGGCGTGCGATCGAATGGCGGCGCGAGCAGCAGGGCAAGGTGATCGTCGCGCCGGACCAAACGTGCCTCCATGGCTGCCATTGCGCGGCGGGCGCGGGAAGGATCCGCGACACCCGACAGCACGGCCCAGGACTGCGCGATCGAATCGATCCGGCATTCTTCCGCCGTCGACGAGCCGAGCGGGCTGCCGTCGTCGAAGTAGGCTCGCCGATACCAGTCGCCATCCCAGCCATTGCGTTCCAGGGAAGAACGCAAGGCCGATGCGTGCGACATCCAGGCGTTCGCGCGCTCGTGCTCGCCACGCGCCCTTGCCAGCGGCGCGAATGCGGTGAGCGCCGAGTGCAGGAACCATCCGAGCCACACGCTCTCGCCACGGCCCTGCTCGCCGACGCGATTCATGCCGTCGTTCCAGTCGCCCGTGCCGATCAGCGGCAGGCCGTGCCTGCCGGTCGCGAGGCTGTGATCCAGCGCGCGCGCGCAGTGCTCGAACAGCGATCCGGAGTCGCGGGCGACCTCCGGCCGGAAGAAGGCTTCGTGCTCGTCCGCCGCCAGTGCGCGGCCCGCAAGGAACGGCACGGATTCGTCGAGCACGGCGGCATCGCCGGTCACCTCGACATAGTGGGCGGCGCAGTGAGCGAGCCAGACGCGATCGTCCGAGATCCGCGTCCGCACGCCCTCGCCGGTTGCGGGCAGCCACCAGTGCTGCACGTCGCCCTCGATGAATTGCCGTGCGGCGGCGCGCAACAGGTGCTCGCGGACGATGGATGGCCGCGACTGGACGAGCGCCATGCCGTCCTGCAGCTGGTCGCGAAAACCGTATGCCCCGCTCGCCTGGTAGAACCCGGCGCGGGCCCAGATCCTGCAGCCGAGCGCCTGGTAGAGCAGCCAGCGGTTCAGCAGGATGTCCATCGAGCGGTCGGGCGTCCGCACCTGCACCGCTCCGAGGACGTCGTCCCAGTGACGCACGACTTCTGCGAGCGATGCCTCGATGTCGGCGACGCGGTAGCGTTCGACCAGCGCGCGCGCTTCGCGCTCCGTCGCGGCCTGGCCCAGCAGGAACACGATCTCCGACGTCGCATCGGGCTCGAGGTCGATCGGCGATTGCAGCGCGCCGCAGGTATCGAAGCCTGCGCCGACGCGTCCCGACAGCGGCGTGTCCTCGGCAAGCGCCCGGGGACTCCCCAACGTGCCGTTGCGCCCGAGGAACTCGCGGCGGTCGGATGTCCGCGCGGCCTGGGCGCCGAGCAGGTCCGCGAAAGCGACGCGCGCGCCGTAAGCGGCGTTCCACGCGTTGCGCGCGAACATCGCGCCGGTTTCGGCATCGATCGCGGTCTCGATCGACGGGGCCGAAGCCGAGCGGGAGGTTCCCAGCACCCACTCTACATAGGCCGTGACCGACAGTCGTCGCGCACGCCCCGAGACGTTTCGCAGCCTCAGGCGGCAAATCTTGACCGGGTCGGCGATCGGCACGAACTGGAGCAGCTCGAGCGCTATGCCGTCCGACGTGTGCTCGAAACGGCTGTAGCCCTGACCGTGGGCCGCAAGGTAGGGCGCGGTCTCGTCACGGACCGGAAACGCCGTCGCTCCGAAGAGCGCGCCCGTCTCCCGATCGCGCACGTACAGTGCTTCGCCGGAACGGTCGGTGACGGGATCGTTCGACCAGGGCGTGATCTGGTTCTCGCGGCTGCTCCCGGACCAGGTGTAACCGCTGCCTTCGACCGCGGCCTGGAAGCCGAACCCGGGGTTGGCGACGACGTTGACCCAAGGCGCGGGCGTCGGACGGCCGACGCCGAAGCTCGTCACGTATTCGCGCCCGCCGCTCGCGAATCCGCCGAGACCGTTGAAGAACTCCAGATCAGGCGGTGACGGGGCCGCCCGCGGCGTGCCGGCCTCGTGGATGGGCGGCGCTGGCGGCACCGCGGACGTGAACGGTTCCCGCACGTGGTCGAGCTGCTCGGCGAGCGTTCCGTACCTCGCGGCCAGCACGACCCGCGCGACGGACAGGAGCCGCCCCCGCGTTTCCTCGCTGATCAGGTCCTCGCGCAACACGAACACCGTGCCGCGCGTCGAATCGGCGTTGATGCGTGGCCGCGATTGGCTGGTGCGCACCTGGGTTTCCAGTGCCACCTGGAGGTCCTGGATATAGGATGCGCCACGCTCGTTCAGGATCACGAGATCCACCGACAGCTGCTTCATGCGCCAGAATTCGTGGGCTGCCAGCAGCTGGCGCACCAGTCCCATCTCCTCGATGTCGTGGATCCGCACCACGACGATGGGCAAGTCGCCGGAAATGCCTTGGGCCCACAGCGCATCCGGGGCGCCGCTGCCGCGGCGGATGGTTTCCGACGGCGACCTGAGCGAGGCATCCGCGTAAATGAGGCGGCCGGCGAGGCGCTGGAACAAGGCAGCTTCCTCCGGCGCAATACCGAGAAATCCTGCTTGCGCCTGCGCCTGGGTCCACGCGAGCGTCGCGACGCGATCGTAGGCGCTGGCGTCGCGGTGCTGGTCGACCAGGTCGAGGACCGCGGCGCGCGAGGACGCGACCAGGGTCCAGAACGCGACGTGCACGGTCCGGCCGGCCGGGACGAGCATGCGCCGGCGCATCGCAAAGATCGGGTCCAGCACGGTGCCCACGGTGTTGGAGAGCGGCCTGCCGTCCATCACCGAGACCGGCCGTCGGGCGGCGCTGCCGCGGCCGAGGAATCGCGCGCGATCAGTTTCGATCTGCGGCTCGCCAACCTCCTCGCCCTCGAGCACCGCGAGATGCGCCGCCCAGACCTCGGTCTCGCCAGGCGAGCGCCGGCGACGCGTCGCCAGGATTGCGCCGGTCTTGGGGTCGCGTTCGGTCTGGACGAAAAGCTTGGAGAACGCCGGGTGAGCGGTGTCGGCCGCGGGCGGTGCAAGCGCCAGCTCGCAGTACGAGGCGACCTCGATCTCGCGCTCCCGGCTTCCCAGGTTGGAGAGCGACACGCGCCGCACTTCCGCATCGTGCTCCGGCGAGACCAGCACCTCGAGCATCGTCGTCATCGCGCCGTCGCGACGCACGAACTCGGCGCGATCTTCCGTGAAGGTCGCGCGAAAGCCGTCCGGCTCGACGCCGCTCGGCTGGAAGGCGGCAGACCAGACGTCGCCGCTGTGCGCATCGCGCAGGAACACGTATGAGCCCCAGTCGTCGCGGGTGACGTCCTCGCGCCAGCGGCTGATGGCGAGGTCGCGCCAGCGGCTGTAGCCGCTGCCCGCCGCCGTCAACATCACGGCGTACCGGAAATTCGACAGCAGATGGGTTTCGGGGGCCGCGCCGTGCGGCGTATGAAGCTGGCGCGCGGCAGGCGCCGGCAGCTCCTGCACGGTGGCCGTGGTGCGGACCTCGTCCAGCCGAGGGTACGCCACCGCGACGTTTTGCGGCATGCGCTCCTGCAGCAGCAGCTCGGTGGCACGCACGCTCGGCTCGGAATGGAAGTGCTCGCGCACGACTCCATCCCGCAGGGCATTGGCGATCGCGACCACCGTCATGCCCTGGTGGTGCGCCATGTAGGCACGGACGACGACCACGTCCTTGCCCTCCGGAAGGCGCACGGGCGTGAAATCGAGGGCTTCATAGAAGCCGTAACGGCCCAGACCGCCGATGGCGGCGAGCCGCGTGAAGTTCCTCGCCGCCGCGCCCGGGTCGACCATGGAGGCGAGAGCCGTTGCATAGGGCGCGATGACTGCGTTGCCGCCGAGGCCGCGCTTGAGGCCGAGTCCGGGCACGCCGAAGTTCGAGTACTGGTACGTGAACTCCAGGTCGCGGATGTTGTACGCCGATTCCGAGACGCCCCAGGGCACGCCGAGCTCGGCGCCGTAGGCCACCTGGCGTCGCACGACGAGTTGATTGGTACGCGCGAGCAGGCTTCCCGAGGGCGCGCGCATGACCAGCGAGGGCATCAGGTACTCGAACATGGAGCCGGACCAGGAGATCAGCGCGGCGCCGCGCGCGACCGGCGTCACCGCGCGTCCCAGCCGGAACCAAT
>Ga0187894_10004179_pt1 | contig 15667 bp, 15 predicted proteins | sample GBC1701081metaG_FD_136650 | JGI IMG/M metagenome (GOLD analysis project Ga0187894, IMG submission 136650) | White microbial mat communities from a lava cave in the Kipuka Kanohina Cave System on the Island of Hawaii, USA - GBC170108-1 metaG ... | reverse complement strand
CGCGCCGGCTGGATGGAAGGGCTGCCGGAAGTCGCGGAAATCCGGCTGCAGGTGAGCGCGGAGGCGCGCTCCCGCGCGCAGGCGTTCCTCGGAGAGCGCGGGCTTGCGCCGGGTTCCAGCCGCCCGCGCATCGCCCTGGCGCCGGGCGCCGCCTACGGTTCGGCGAAATGCTGGCCCACGGCGCGCTACGCCGCGCTGGCCGACCACCTCGTCCAGAATCTCTCCTGCGATGTGATACTCTTCGGCTCCGCCGGTGAGCGCGATGTCACGGAGAGAATCGCCTCGGCCATGAAGCAGCGTGTAACCAACCTTGCCGGCAGCACGGCGATTGGCGATTTGCCCGCGTTGTTTGCAACATGCGATCTGTTTATCGGGAATGACTCGGGCGCCATGCACGTGGCTGCCGCCGTGGGCCTGCCGGTCGTGGCCATCTTTGGGCCCACCGACCCCGGCGGGACCGCGCCGGTAACGCGGCGATGGACGCTGGTGCAGCACAAGGTGTCGTGCAGTCCCTGCTTCCTGCGGCACTGTCCTATCGATCACCGGTGCATGCAGCGCGTTGACGTGGATTCGGTAATCTCCGCGGCGCGCCACTGGCTGGAAAAAGGAACCGCACTGCATGGCTGAATCCTCCAAATCGCCGCGTCGCGCCGTCTTTCTGGACCGCGATGGAACCATCCTGGACGAAGTCGGCTACGTGAATCACATTCGCCGCTACGCGCTGTATCCTTACGCGCCCGCGGCCATACGCCGCCTGAACCAGGCCGGCTGGCCGGTGATTGTGGTCTCCAACCAGTCCGGCGTGAACCGCGGGTTCTTTCCGGAATCGCTCGTGCACGAGGTGCACCGCAACCTCTCCGCCGATCTGGCCGCCGCGGGAGCGGCCATTGATGCCTACTACTTCTGCCCGCACATTGCCGCTGATAATTGTGACTGCCGCAAGCCGAAAACCGGCATGCTGACGCAGGCGGCGCGCGAGCACAATCTGCAGATTGAGGGTTCGTGGATGGTCGGCGACCGGGAAATTGACATGCAGATGGCGCAGACCGCGCGTTGCCGTCACGTCATGCTGCTGAGCGGTTACGGCCGCGGCGACTACGAATATCATCACCGCGAATGGTCCCGGCAGCCGGACTTTGTCGTGGATACGCTGGCGGACGCCGTGGACATCATCCTCAGGGAGGAAAGCCGGTGACCAAGCCGCCGGAGAGCGTGGACCTGGCGCGCCTGGTCGAAATCGTCGAGGCATTTCCGCAGCAACGCATCACCATGCTCGGCGACCTGGTTGCCGATGAGTTTGTGTTCGGCGATATTTCGCGTGTCTCGCGGGAGGCTCCGGTGCTGATTCTGCGGCTTCGCGAATCGCGCCTGCTTCCGGGGGGCGGAGCGAACGCCGCAAATAACCTGGCCGATTTGGGCGCGAAGGTGCTGCCGGTGGGCGTTGTGGGTGATGTCCCGGCCGGCCGCGTGCTGCTCGAGTATTTCCGCCGCAAGCGCGTGGACACCTCCGGCCTGCTCACCGTGCGCGGCTGGACCACCACCACCAAGACCCGGTTCCTCGCCGGCTGGGCGCATACTTCGCGGCAGCAGGTTCTCCGCGTGGACCGCGAGCCGCCCGGAGCGGAGCTGCCGCCGGCAGCGCGCGCCGCCTTGCTGAAAAAGGCGCGCGACCGCGCCGGCAAGAGCAACGCCGTGCTCGTTTCCGATTATGGGTTCGGCGCGGTCACCTCGTCGCTGGTCAAGCTGCTGCCGCCGCGCTGCGTCACGCTCGATTCCCGCCATGCGCTTCTTTCGTTCGCGCCGGCGCGCGTCGCCGCGGCCACTCCCAACGAGGCGGAGCTGGAGGCGCTCTACGGCGTGCGCATCGGCAGCAACCTGGCGCTGCTGCAATCGCTCGCCACGCGGACGCTCAGGAGAATGCGCTTGCAGGCGTTGCTGGTGACCCGCGGGAAAGACGGCATGGCGCTCTTCGAGCCGGGACGCGCGCCGCTGCACATCCCGGTGTATGGTTCGGATGAAGCCAAGGATGTTACCGGCGCTGGTGACACGGTGATCGCGGTCTTCACGCTGGCCGTGGCGGCCGGAGCGACGTTCGCGGAAGCCGCTCATCTGGCCAACTATGCCGGCGGCATTGTGGTGATGAAGCGGTTTACCGCCACCGTCACCCGCGAGGAGTTGCTTGCGGCGTTGCGCCACGATACAACGCGCTGAGAATCACGCGTGGATACACGGACAAAAATCGGGACGGCCCGGGAAGTGGCGGCGCGCGCGGAGCGCGGACGGCAGATGGGCCTGCGCATCGTGCTGGCCAACGGCTGCTTTGACGTGCTGCACCCCGGCCACGTGCGCTACCTGAAGGGCGCGAAGAAGGAAGGCGACCTGCTCGTGGTGGGAATCAATTCGGATTCGAGCGCGCGCGCGCTGAAAGGCGAAGGCCGTCCCATCCTGCCGCAGGCGGCGCGCGCGGAGCTTGTTGCCGCGCTGGCCTGCGTGGACTTCGTGGTGATCTTCGACGAGCCGACCGTGGAAGCCCTGTTGCGTTTGCTTCGCCCGCACGTGCACGCCAAAGGCACCGACTACACGGCCGAATCCGTGCCGGAGCGCGCCATTGCCGATGAGCTGGGCATTCGCGTGGCCATTGTCGGCGACCCGAAAGATCACTCCACGCGCGACTTGCTGGCGCAGGTGCGCGAACGGCGCCATGGCTGAGCCGACCATCGCTGAACCGCGGTTTCTCATCATCCGGCTGGGCTCGATGGGAGACATTCTCCACGCGCTGCCTGCCGTCCACGCCCTCCGAACGGCGTTTCCCGCGGCGAAGATGGACTGGGTGGTGGAAAGCCGCTGGGCCGCCTTGCTTGCGGGAAATCCGGACGTAAGCGAGGTCATTCCACTGGAGCGAACGTCGTGGGCCGGGCTGCGCTCGTGCATCGGACGGTTGCGCGCCGGGCGATACTCCACGGCGATTGACTTTCAGGGGCTGTACAAATCCGCCGTGCTCGGCTGGCTCAGCGGCGCAAAGGAGCGCGTGGGGCTGGATGCGGCATCGGCGCGGGAAGGCGGAGCAGCGCGGTTCTACACGCGGCGCGTCGCGCCGCAAGGCGCGCACGTGGTGGAGCACAACCTCACGCTGGCGCATGTCGCCGGCGCGCCGTCCACGCTGCTGGCCGCAGCGGAATTTCCGCTGGCCATCGCGCCGGAAGCGGACGCTGCAATTGCGAAGCAGCTCGCGGCGCGGGATGTACGTGAGTTTTTCGTGCTCAGTCCCGGCGGCGGTTGGGCGTCAAAATGCTGGCCTGCCGAGCGCTATGGCCACCTTCATCGGCGTCTGCTGGAGCGGCCGGAGTTTGCCGGTTGGCGCGGCGTCGTCAATTTCGGCCCGGGAGAGCGCAAACTGGCCGAGGCCGTGCGCCTGGTGGCCGGCACACCGGAACCCATCCTGCTGCCCATGGATTTGCCGCAGCTTATGGCACTGACGCGGCGCGCCAGATTTTTTGTGGGCGCCGATACCGGGCCGCTGCACCTGGCCGTTGCGCTGGGCGTGCCGGCCATCGGACTCTACGGGCCGACCGATCCCGCGCGCAACGGCCCAGCGCGCGCCGAAGACGTGGTGGTGCGCAACGCCCGCCCGGAGGACACCACGTACAAGCGCGAGGATGTGCATCATCCATCCATGCTGAGCATTGCCGTCGAGCAGGTGCTGGCGGCGATTGACCAGCGGCTGAGGCGCGCGGCATGAGCGCTGCTGCCGATGCCGCCATGCGCTGGCGCGTGCGGCTGGGGTATCTCCTCGTGTTTTTCTTCGCTTGGCTGGCGCGGCCCAGCGGCCCTTCCATTCTTGCCGGTTCGGCCATCGCGGCGGCCGGGCTGGCCGTGCGTGCCGCAGCCGCCGGCCATCTGCGCAAACACGAAGAGCTGGCCACCAGCGGTCCCTACGCGTACACGCGCAATCCCCTGTATTTCGGCAGCGCGCTGCTGGTGACGGGGATGATGGTGGCGGCGAGGTCGTGGATTCTGGCGGCGCTCCTGGCTTTGTACTTTGCCGTGTTTTACATCCTGGTGATGCGCCGCGAAGAGGCGGAGCTGCGTGCCGGCTACGGCGCCGTCTATGAGGAGTATGCGGCGCGGGTTCCGCTCTTCTTCCCGTCGCCGGCGGCAAACCAGCCCGCAACCGCAGGCTCCGCGCCGCGCGGCTTTTCCCGCGAGCAGTACCTGCGCAACCGCGAGTGGCAGGCCGCAGCCGGAACATTGCTGGTGATTCTGTTCTTATGGATGAAGTGGAAGTTCTTCTAGCGGCGCTACTGGATGCGGTAGACCTCCCGCATCAGGCGCTCAAACTTCGGCTTGAAGAGCAGATCGTAGGTTTCGCCCTTGCCGGGGAAGAGGCTCACGGCCACGCGCCGCGTGGCATTCACGATTTCCAGCGCTTCTTCGTAGGACATTTCGCCGCGGGCGATCACTTCCAGCGCCAGCGTAACGGCGATCCGCAGGCGCCGGGCGCGTCTGCTTTCTTCGTCGATCTCCGCTTGCGATGGCGCGGGCTTTTCTTCGTGTTCCATAAGCGCCAAGTCCAGTGTAGCATAGCCGCAGAAGCGCAATTCGATGCCTGAGCCGGAACAGAACGAAGCAGTGATCGTGGTGCACCGCGCGGGAACGGCTACCGAAGCCGTGGTGATCCGCAGCCTGCTGGAGAGCGCCGGCATCGCGTCGCCCGGCTCTGCTTCGCCCGATATGTTCCCCATGCGCGAGCCGCCCAGGGGATTTGACGACGCGGATATTCGCGTGCTCGCTTCGCAGGCGGACGAAGCCCGGCGAGTGATTGCCGAGTATGTGTCGTCCGGCGCGTCAGTCGAGGTGGAAGAAGCAGAAAACTCCGTACCGGGCGATCCCGCCTCATCCTGAATTGCTCAGCTTCAGTTTGCGACTTTGGTCCGCTGCGCAGGGCGGGGTTTGCGGATGCGTTTGCCGGGCGGAGCGGCTTTAGCCGGCCGGGATTCGCCCTGCGGCGCGGCGATCGCGGCGTCGCCGGGGCAGGGCGTGGGCTCGCGGCCCGGCAGGCCAGCCGCTTCCGCGTACGTTTCCACCGCCAGTGACTGGCCATCGGAGATGGCACTGACCGCGCCGTCGCGATCCGTGCGCAGAAATCGCACGCGTTGGGCGCAGAGCCGCGCCACCACCTCGCGATGCGGGTAGCCGAACGGATTGTCTTCACCGAACGACGCCACCGCAACCTGCGGTGCAGCGGCCTCCAGCAGGGAGCTGGTGGACGAGGTGCGGCTGCCGTGATGCGCCACCTTGAGAAAATCGGCGCGCAGCGGATCGCCGCGCGTCACCAGCTCCTGCTCCACCGGCTTTTCCACGTCGCCGGTGAGCAGAAACGTCGTCGTGCCGTGCTCCAGCCGCAACACCAGCGAATCATCGTTCCGCGCGACCGGCGTAGCCGAGACGTCCTCCGGCCACAGCACCATGCCGGTGACCCCGCCCCACTCGAAGTGATCACCGCGATGAAGCTGCTTCAGCTTCGCGCCGCGCGCCCGGGCCAGATCGCGGAGTTCCTGAAACGCGCGCGAGCTGACTTCGCGGCCGTACCACAACTCGCTCACCGCGAAGTTCTCCAGCACCGCTTTCAGTCCGTCGAGATGATCGTTATGAGCATGGGTCAGCGCGACCGCGTCAATGCGCCGGAGGCCGCGCTGCCACAGGTAGTTCGAGACGGCCTGTTCGCCCACGTCCAGCCCCACCCGCGCGCCGCCGATGCGCGAAGCGCCGTACGTGCCGCCGCCATCCACCAGCAGCGTGCGGCCGTCGGGGAACGCTGCGAAGATCGAGTCGCCCTGTCCGACGTCAAGCACCGTCACTTCCAGCGCGCCGGCGCGTAATTGCGGCGCAAGCGGGTGCGTCGCGCAAAGCGCAATGGCCGCGCCGAGAGCGAAGCCGGGAAGCAGCAGGCGGCGCTTCGAGCCGTGATTGACCAGCAGTACCGCCAGGATGCCGAGCGAGACATAGAAGAGAATCAGCAGCCACCGGGGCGGTCCGGGGATCCGGTAAGCTCCGAAACTCCATTCGGAAACGGCTGAGACCACGGCCACCAGCGCCGTCACCAGCAGATTCTCGCACCATGCCAGGACCCGGCCGAGCCACTCGAAAATCGCTGCGCCTCCCAGCGAGAGAAAGCCCACAGGTACAATCAGGCCGGAGAGCGCTCCGGCGGGCAAATTAGCCACGGGTCCGGCCGGCGTCACGCGGTGAAAATAGTGAGCCATCAGCGGAACCATTCCGAGCTGCACCACCGCTGAAATCAGCACTCCTTCCCACAGCCAGATGGCCGCGACAGCGGGTGAGGCGACCATGCCGTGCGCATGGCTGCGCAGCCCTTGCGGCAAGCGTGGCCCGAGCCACTGCGCCACGCCCCGCAAATCCAGCCGGAGCTGGGCCGCGCGGGGAGTCTGGGCGGCGTCGCGAGTCAGGTCCTGCAGGTGCGAGAGCGCGTTGCGGAACGGCGCCGTGGTCCTATCCATCAGAGGCAGCGCAACGCCGCCAATCAGTCCCGCCGCCACAAAGGAAAGTTGGAAGCTGGAATCGAAAAGGGACGACGGGCGAATCGCCAGCAGGATTCCCGCCGCGACGGCCAGCGAATTGAGCACGGCGGAACGGCGATACCACAGTTGCGCGCCGAGCGTCACCGCGGCCATCCACAGCGCGCGCGCGATGGGCGGGCGGTCTTCCACGATGGAAACAAAGGTGAACAGCAGAAGCAGAATCAGCGCGACGGTCAGCTCCAGCGGGAAGCGCATGCGCCGCGCCATCCACCAGACAAATACAGAAATGGCCACCACGTGCATGCCGGAAATCACCAGCACGTGATACACCGCGGTTTTCTGAAATATCTCCGACGTTTCACGGTCCACGAAACTGAAATCGCCGAGCAGCATGGCGCGAAGAATGGCGGCGTGCTCCGGCTGCGACGCGTACAACCGGTTCAGCCGCTGCAGCAGGTTCCCGCGCGCGCGGGCCATGCGCTGTGAGTACGACACGGGGACAGGGGCAAGCTTGCGGAGCAGCTCGACGCTGCGCAGCGACCCGGTCAGGTGGACTCCCTGTTGCGCCAGCAATGCGCGCGCGTCGTTGGCCCCGGGATTGCGGAAGTTGCGGGGCGGCCTGGCTCGCGCCAGCGCTTCCACGCGGTCGCCGGCGCGAAGCGGCGGCAGCAGCTCGGCGCGCTCGCCGCCCGAGAAGTAGCTCAGCCGCAGGCCCCCGGAAGCCGGGCGCGGGCCTGCGGCTGATTCCACTTCGTCCAGAGCAATTTCGTAGCGCATGCCCCAGGGCATCTGTACCGGGTCGCTGCGCAGTTGCCCGCGCCAGCGCAACGGCTGGGTGGTGTCGAGGCTCGCTGACGGCAGCAGCCGCGTGACGTGGTGCTCCGGCACGGCGCGGCTCTCGCCGGCGGCCGCCAGCGCGCCGAGCGCGATCCACGCGCATAGCGCCGCGCCCCACGCCGCGGCGACCCGCGCTTGGCGCAAAAGAAAGAGCGAGGCAAGCAGCGAAACGCCCGCCGCGGCCGCCCACCACCCCGGCGAAAGCAGCGCGAACGCGGCCAGCAGGACTCCGGCAGCGAAGGCGGCGACGATCCACAGCGCGGGGAGCTTCATGTGCTTCGATTCAACACGGCCAGTGTTTCGATGTGAAACGTCTGCGGAAACAGATCGAACAGGTGAATCCCGCTCACCGTGTAACCGCGGCCGGTGAGCAGCGCCAGGTCGCGGGCCAGCGTCGCCGGGTCACAGGAAAGATAGCGGATTTCCCGCGCGGAAAGCGCAGCGAGTTTTTCCAGCGCGCTTTTCTCCACGCCGGCGCGAGGCGGGTCCAGCACCACCACGTCCGGTGAGTCGGTGATGCGTTGCAGTGCCTCGGCCACTTCATTCTGCATCACGTGAACCGTCGAGCTGCGGCTGCCCAGATTTGCTTCCAGGTTGCGCACCGCGGCGCTATTCGATTCCACGGCCACGACTCTGCTGAACTGCCTGGCGATCGGCAGCGTGAACAATCCAACGCCGCAGTAGAGGTCCAGCGCCAGGTCGCCGCGCACATTTGCCGTGACCGCCTGTTGAAGCTCGCTCAGCAGGAACCGGTTAGTTTGGAAAAACGACAGGTGTCCGACCTCGAAGTCAAACTCATTGACGCGGCAACGCACGAAGCCCGGCCCCAGAATCTCAAAGCGGTCGCGGCTGGCTTCATGCAGCAGGATTCCCTCGGCGCCGGTAATGGCGCCCCTGATTTCTGAGGCAACGCGCGAGGGGCCCTTGGGAAACTCCGTGAACGAGAAGTTGAGAAGCAGCCGGCTGTCGTCCGTATCGGCAAAGGCTTCCACTTCCAGCAGGGAGGAAGGCAGCGCGCCCTCGGCCAGCAACTGGCGCAGCCGCTCCAGTGTGGCCGCGAGCAAAGGTGAAAGCACCGGACACTCTTCGGCAGCCAGCAGTGCCGATGTTCCCCCCCGGAAATAGCCGATCTGCGCGCGGTCCGCCACCTTGCGCACCTTCCACTGCGCGCGGTTGCGGTATCCCAAGGGCGGAGAGGCGTGCGTCTGAATCGGGCCGTTCCAGGCAACCCTGCCGATGCGGGAAAGTGTCTCCCGCAGGATGCCGGCCTTGTGGGCGAGCTGCGCCTGGTACGGGATGTGCTGGTAGTTGCAGCCGCCGCACGCACCGAAGTGCCTGCACAGCGGGGCAACGCGCTGCGGCGACGCGGAATCCACGCTCACCAGCTCGCCGCGAATGAATTTCTTTTTCTGCTCGCGGGCGCGAACGGTGACCACCTCGTCCGGCAGCACAAATGGGACAAAGACGGTGTGGCCATCCTGGTGCCCCAGGCCCTCGCCGCCGTAAATCAGCTTTTCAATCTTTACTTGCACGGATGTTCGCCGTTCACGTCATGTAGAACAGGCTCAGCCGAGGCGCGTCGTAGGTTTCAAACAGCCGCTTCTGCAGATATTGCCGTTCGAGTTGCGAAAGCTGTGGCGCAGTCATCTTCCGCCGATAAGGCGCGAGCGCGCGGTCCATTTCGCGCCGGATCGCAAGCAGCGCCTCCTGGCTGGCATGGGCGGCCAGCGTGGCGTGGAGTTTTTCTTCCAGCACGGTCAGGCGCCGCTCCAGATCCTCCAGGTCAATCGCCGCCGGAGACTCAATGAGCGGAAGAAGCTCCGCCAGCCGCCCCGCAGTGTCCTCCAGCGTGCCGCCGATTGCCGGGGAGAGCGCGACGTGCTTCTCTGCCGCGCGGCGCAATCGCTGGCAGTTTTCGTCCAGGTAACGGGCCAGGTCTGCGCGCGGGAACTGTTCGCGCGAATGCGCTCCGGCGGCTTCGGTCTGGCCGACCGCGGCTTCCTTCGCTTCTTCTGCCGCCTCCAACACCGCATCCACGCAGTACGCCAGGCTCTTCAGCGCACGCCCGGCGGCGCCGAGTTTGGAACGCGAGTAGCTCCCTCATGCGCGGTCAATCTCCTTGGGCACCGCGGAGATGGGGATTCCCGCCTTCTGCCACGTTTCCACGATGGCCCTGTCCAGGGGCGAATCCAGCGGGTGTGCGCCGCGCTTCTTCCAGAAATACTCCTCGATCTCCGTGTAGTAGTTGAAATAGTTGAACGCGTGGCTCACCGCGCGCCATTCTAACATCTGCGACGCTTGTCGCCGGCAGCCCGGCGGCGGCGCGCATTCGCGCCGGCTGCCGTCATTTGCGTGCCCCGCTGCTTCCGGCTACATTTGCACGTCCATGAACTACGCCGCCGCCATTCGTCATTTGAAGAAATCGGACCCGGTCATGCGCGCCATCATCGAGCGCTTTGGCCGGTGCGAGCTGGCGCGCGAATCCGAGAGCGACGAATTCGCGGCCCTGGCCGACGCCATTATCTACCAGCAGCTCGCCTACGCCGCGGCCAAAACCATCGCACAGCGCTTCCGCCAGCTTTACGCCGTCAACGGCGGCGGGCCGCGCATGCCGCGCCCGGATGAGCTGCTCGAAACGCCTGCGGCGAAGCTCCGCGCCGCCGGCCTCTCCAAACAGAAGATGAGCTACATGCGCGACCTGGCGCGAAAGGCCGGCGACGGCACGCTCACGCTGGGCCGGTTCTCGGGCATGACCGATGAGCAAGTGATCGAGAACCTGACGCAAGTGAAGGGTATCGGCCGCTGGACCGCTGAGATGTTTCTGATTTTTTCGCTGGGCCGCCTGGACGTGCTGCCGGTGGGCGACCTCGGCGTGCAGTACGGATTCGTTCACGCGTTCAAGCTGCGAAAGCTGCCCAAACCGGAGCGCATGCACCAGCTGGGAGAAAAGTGGAAGCCCTATCGCACCGTCGCTACGTGGTACCTGTGGCGTTTGCGGCGAGAAGTCACATCCGCGAGGAAGGGTAAGTGAAATCGTTCGCTGCTGCCATCGCCGCCTCCTGGACTACTCTCTTCGCCGCGCGCGCCCGGCGACGGTATCCACCGCCGAGTCGCCGCGACGGCCGCTCTGGTTGCGTTCCCAGATGATGCGCAGGCCTTCCAGCGTCAGGAATTCGTCAATGTGCTGGATATGCTTGGAGCCACGGGCGATGAGCGGCGCCTGGCCGCCGGTGGCTACCACCGCCGCCTCTGCGCCGAGGGCCTGTTTCATGCGTGAGAGAATGCCGTCCACCAGGTCCACGTAGCCGTAATACAGGCCGGCCTGCATCGAGGCGGCGGTGTTGGTGCCGATGATCTTTCCCGGATCGCGGATTTCCACGCGAAACAGGCGCGCCGCGCGGGCAAAGAGGGCGTCGGCGGAAATACCGATGCCCGGACAGAGCACGCCGCCAAGATACTCACCCTTCGCGGAGATGGCATCAAAGTTGATCGCCGTGCCGAAGTCCACGGAGATGCACGGCCCGCCATATTTCTCAAACGCCGCGACGCTGTTGACGATGCGGTCCGCGCCCACTTCCTGCGGATTCTCGTACAGGACGGGCATGCCGGTCTTCACCCCGGGCTCGACAAAGAGCGCCTTGTTGCGGAAGTAACGCTCGGCGGTTTGCGCCAGCGTGGCGTTGAGCGGCGGCACCACCGAGCTGATGATGATGCCGTTGACGTCCTCAATGGCCAGGCCGGCCAGGGAGAAAAGATTCCGGGAGAGGATGCCGTACTCGTCCACGGTTTGATCGCGCGCGGTGGTCAGGCGCCAGTGGGCCTCCAGTTTCCTGCCGCGAAACACGCCGAGCACGGTGTTCGTATTGCCGACATCCATGGTCAGCAGCATCAACTCTCCTCGGTCACCTGGCCGGAGATGACGGCGTCACCCTGCAGGCCGCCCTGGCCGTCATCGCGCACCACGCGCAGCAACCCGCTGGAATCGAGCCCGGCCGTAGTGCCGGTGAAGCTCTGGGCGCCGGTGGCCACGCGCACACGCTTGCCGTGCGCGAAACTGGACGCCTCGGAAAACCGCGCCACCAGCGGCTGGGCCCCCAGTGACAGGTATTGATGGTAGTAGCGGTCCATCTGGCGCAGCAGCCTGACCAGCAACTCCATCCGCGAATGCGCGCGGCCGGTTTCGATGCGAAGGGAGGTGGCGCTCTCCGCCAGGTCGCCGGGCATCTTCGCGTTGTTTACATTCAGCCCGATGCCGATCACCACATACTTCACGCGGTCCGGCTCCGCGTGCATTTCCGTCAGGATGCCGCAGAATTTTTTCTCGCGGAGCAGCAGGTCGTTGGGCCAGCGGATGTCCGGCTCGAGGCCGGTCTGTTCCAGCACGGCGTCATGCGCCGCCAGCCCGGCCAGCAGGGTGAGCAGCGGCGCATGTACGGGGGAGATGTTCGGACGCCACAGCACGGAGGCGTAGATGCCGCTGGTCTTCTCCGAATGCCAGGCGCGGCCGACGCGCCCGCGGCCGGCCGTTTGCTCCTCCGCGATCACCAGGCTGCCGTGCGGCTCGTCATCCTGCCCCAGGCGCATGGCCACGCTGTTGGTGGAATCCACCTTGAAGAAATGATGGATGCGCTTGCCGAACATGGTGCCCGCCAGCCGCTGGCGCAGCAGTTGCGGCACCAGCACGTCCGGCACCTGCTCGATGCGATAGCCTTCGCCCGGCTGACCTTTCACCTTGACGCCCAGTTCGCGCAGCGCCTGCACCCAGCGCCACACGGTATGGCGGGTAACGTTGATCTCCCTGGCGATCTTCTCCCCACTGATGACGCTCAATGGATGGTCGGCAAGCAGCGCCAACAGCGCGTCAATGCGGCGGTCGGTTGTTCCGGGAACGTGGCGCAACATAAGCAGAGCAGCCTTCAGGCGGCCGCAACGCGCGGCGAGGCGCTTCCGCTCGCCCTGCAGGCCCGGCAGAGTGTACTACGGCGCGGCTTCGGCGCAGAGAGCGTCCCGGGCCCCGGGTCGCACCGGCCCGGCGGAGTCCGCTATGCATCCACCAACAGCGAAAAGTCCGCCGCCGGCGCGGAGTGAGTGATGGCCCCCACGGCGATGAAGTCCGCGCCGGCTTCCGCAAACGCGCGCACATTGGAAAGCCGCACGCCGCCGGAGACTTCCACCACGCAGGACGGGCGCGACTCGCGGACAACCCGGATCAGGCCGACGGCCTGCATGGGCAGCACGTTATCGAGCAGCACGGAATCGGCGCCGGCGGCCAGGGCTTCGCGCAGCTCAGCCTCGTTGCGGACTTCCACCTGAATGGAGAGGGACGATGCCCTGGCCTCCGGCATGAAGGATTCGTACGCGGTGATTTCCGGCGCGCCGCCGGCAAAGGCAATCGAGTATTCGTTGGCGCGGCGCACCGCCTCCGCGACGCTGCCGGCCAGGGCCACGTGATTCTCCTTGATGAGGATGGCGTCGTACAGGCCCAGGCGGTGGTTCACGCCGCCGCCCATGCGAACGGCGTATTTCTCCAGTTGCCTGTGCAGCGGCGTGGTCTTGCGCGTGTCGCGAATCTTCGCGCGGGTTCCCTCGATGGCATCGGCAAACTGCCGGGTCAGCGTGGCGATGCCGCTGAGGTGCGCAAGAAAATTGAGCGCGGTGCGCTCGCCGCTCAGAATCGCGCGCGCCCTGGCCGAAGCCCGCGCGACAACTTCTCCGCTTTTCACCGAAGCGCCCTCACCGAAAGGCGCCTCGATGACGCAGTGAGCATCCAGCGCGCGGAACACGCGCTGCACGATGGGCATTCCGGCGAGAACGAGATTCTGCCTGGCGACGATGCGCGCGCGCGCCGCTTGATCGGCGGCGGCGATGGCGTTGGCGGTGTGATCGCCGCTGCGCGCCAGCAGCGCGCCGCCCAGGTCTTCCTGGAGCGCGCCTTGAATCAGCGCGCGAATCCCCGGCAGGTCCCAGTTGATGTCGTTCGTCATGTGGACGGGAGGGCCTTCGCCAAAAAAAGCGGGCGCCGTGCTGCACTCCAAAGCCGCCTGCGGCGGCGCGGAACAATCATCTGGTTCGCGCCGGTGCGGACCTACAATGCGGCGCCGGCCGAACCTTCGAGTTGCGCCAGGCGGGCGCGCAGTTTCTCGTGCTCGCGGGTGCGCTCGTGCAGGGCGTTTTCCATGTCGTGCACGACCTCTTCCGGAGCCTTGCTGCGAAACGCGCCGTCGGCCAGACGCTGCTTCTTCGCTTCGATGTCCCGGGTGAGGCGTTCCAGCTCCTTGCGCAGCCTGCGGATCTCCGCGGCGCCATCGGCAGGTTCTTGGCGCGCGGCGCGCAGGTCAAACGAAGCCGCATGACGCAGCACGCCGCCATTGGCCTCGAGCGCTCCGAGGCTGGCCTTCAGCTCGGAAATGCCGGCAAGGCGGGCTATCGGCTCCATGTTCGCGGCGACAAGCTGAGACACGGATTGCAGCGAGGTCGCGAAGTCCATTGGCGACTTCTGCCTCGGATCCAGCTTCAACTCCGAACGCAGGTTTCGCGCAACGGTGATGAACTCCTGCAGGAGCGCCATCTGATCTTCGGCCGCCGGATCAATCCACGCCTGATGCCGGGCGGGGAATTCGGCGAGCGCGATGGACCTTGCGTGCTGCGCCTGCGGCAGGCGCTGCCACAGCTCCTCGGTCAGGAACGGCATGAACGGGTGCAGCAGCCGCAACGCGGACTCGAAGATCGCGAAAATATTCCGCCACGCCGCCCGCGCCGCGTCCAGATTGCCCGCCGTCAACTGCGGCTTCACCCACTCGATGTACCAGTCGCAGAAATCGCCCCAGAAGAAGTGATAGACCTCGTGCGCGGCCTCATGGAAGCGAAACTCGCCCAGGGCTTCGTCCACCAGAGCGACGGTGCGGGCCAGGCGCGAGAAAATCCAGCGGTCCACCAGAGCCGGCTGGCCGGCCGTGGCGCCGGGCGCCTGGGCGCGAACTTCCGGAGCGGCCAGCTCCTGGAGCGTGACGCCGCGCTCCTCCACCTTGGCCAGATTCAGGAAAAGAAACCGCGCCGCATTCCATATCTTGTTGGCGAACGCCCGATAACTGAGGATGCGCTCTTCGCTGAGGGCGATGTCGGTTCCGGGCGCGGCCATAATGGCCAGCGTGAAGCGCAGCGCGTCGGTGCCGTGCTTTTCGATGATGTGCAGCGGGTCAATCACGTTCCCCCGCGTTTTGGACATCTTCACGCCTTCCGGATCGCGCACCAACGCATGCAGGTAGAGCGAGCGGAAGGGAATTCGCTCCGCTGCGGCGGACCTGCGATCTTTCATCAGATGCAGGCCCATCATGATCATGCGCGCGTCCCAGAAGAACAGGATGTCGTAGCCGCTGATGAGCAAGCTGGTGGGGTAGAACTCGCGCAGGTCGGGCGTCTCGTCCGGCCAGCCGAGCGTGGAAAAAGGCCACAGCCCGGAGCTGAACCATGTGTCGAGCACGTCGGAATCCTGCGTGATTTTCGCGCTGCCGCACGCGGCGCACGTTTCCGGCGGGCTTGCCGCCTGCGCCCGGCCATTGACGATTTCCACGTTGGAATTGAGCGCAGGCGTCATCGCCTTGCAATCGGCGCAATGCCAGACCGGGATGCGATGCCCCCACCAGAGCTGCCGGGAGATGCACCAGTCGCGGATGTTGGCCATCCAGTTCAAGTAGATGGTGCGCTGGTTTTCCGGAACAATGGAAATCAGGTTCTGCTGGACGACGGCGATGGCTTCTTCGGCCAGCGGCTTCATCTTGCAGAACCACTGTTCGGAGATGCGCGGCTCGACGACGCTTTTGCAGCGGTCGCACACACCGACCGACAAGGTGTGACCTTTGATTGCTTCGATCAACCCCTGCGCCTGCAAGTCCTCCACAACCTTCTTGCGGGCGACGAAGCGATCCAGGCCCGCATAGGCTCCCGCCGCGGCGCTGAGCGTGCCGTCGTCGTTCAGGATGTCAACTTGCGGCAGGTTGTGGCGCTTGCCGATTTCAAAGTCGTTGGGGTCGTGCGCCGGCGTCACCTTCACCGCGCCGGTGCCGAACTCCTGGTCCACGGCGGCGTCGCCGATGACCGGGATCTCCCGGTTCATCAGCGGCAGCAGCACCTTCTTACCGATGAGGCGGCGGTAACGCTCATCGTCCGGGTTCACGGCCACCGCGGTGTCGCCCAGCATCGTCTCCGGACGCGTCGTGGCAACGGTGATGAACTCGCCGGTTCCGACCACCGGATAGCGAACGAACCAGAGATGCCCGTTGCGTTCCTGATGG
>Ga0187894_10004178_pt1 | contig 15669 bp, 17 predicted proteins | sample GBC1701081metaG_FD_136650 | JGI IMG/M metagenome (GOLD analysis project Ga0187894, IMG submission 136650) | White microbial mat communities from a lava cave in the Kipuka Kanohina Cave System on the Island of Hawaii, USA - GBC170108-1 metaG ... | reverse complement strand
GAGGCCCATCTCCTTCAGCACGGTGCGCGACTGGCGCACGACACGCGCGCGGTACTCGAGATCCTTGTACCAGTCGGGCGGCAGGCCGATGATCGTGAAGGCCGTGCACGAGCACAGCGTGCACACGATGACGTTGTGCAGGGCCGGCGTGTTCTCCAACGCCACGAGATGGCGATGATGCGGCGGCATCGTGAGCCCGAGTTCGGCAACGGCGTCGCGGCCGTTGGCCAGGAGACGCTGCTTGAAGGCCGGATCGGTCCATGCCTTGGCCACCACGCGCGCGCCGTTCTGGGGAACCCATTCCTCCTCGGCGAGATGCTTGAACTCATCGATGAACGCGCCGGGCTTCATGCCGCGCTCCTCGAAAGCGGCTTGGATCGCATCGACACGCTGCTCGACGGAAGCGGTGGCGCGATGAACGTGGCTATGGTCGGGCATGGCTCTACCTTGGCTGCGAAATCGCGCGCAGCATGATCCATCACCGTCGCGAGTCAATACGCCGCAACGCGCGAACGCGTACGGTGCCTCACGCTGGCGTTAGTTTTTCTATTGCCGTCAGGGCTGCGGGCTCCAGGGCGCGGCCTTCATGACCTTGTTCTCCTGGGAATGAAGCATCGGCCGCAGCTTGCGCGCGAACTGGGCGAACGCCGGCGCGGCGCGCAAGGTCGCCCATTGGTGGTCGCGCGCATCGTGGCTCTCGAACTTCCACAGATGCACGATCTGGTGCAGCGGACCGATGTCGGTGATGAAGTAGCCGACCAGGTTCTGGCTCCACTTCTTGAGTTCTGGCCAGCCCTCGGCTTCGTAGAGCGCGGCCACGTCGGCAGCCGCTCCGGGCTTCACGCTGTAGGTGCGCAACTCATAGATCATCGTCGTTCCTCCGCGCTTCGAGCGAGCCGGATACTGTAGCCAGAGCCCGCGGTGGCGCCGAGTCCGGTTGGCGGCCCGGATCTTGCGTCCTGCGTTTCCATCGCCGCGATCAATCGATACGATCGGGCGCCACGCAAACCCTTGCGCTTCTGGAGAGACGTCATGCCCCTGCCCTCCTCGCGCGCCGCCCTGGCAGCGCTGCTGGCGGTCGCGGTCTTCACCGCCGTCCCGGCCACGGCACAAGACTGGCCGGCGGCCAAGCCGATCACCATCCTGATGGGCTTCCCGGCTGGATCGGGCACCGACGTCGTGGCCCGCACCCTGCAAGAGCCGCTCGAAAAGGAACTCGGTGCCAAGGTGGTCATCGACTACCGGCCCGGCGCCGGCGGCAATGTCGCGTCCGAGGCGGTCGCACGGGCCAAGCCCGATGGCTACACGCTGCTGCTGGGCACGGCGGCGACGCACGGCGTCAACGCCGCGCTCTACAAGCGCCTGCCGTTCGACGTCGAGGCCGACTTCACGCCGATCGCGCCGCTGGTCGATGTGTCGAACGTGCTCACGATCAATCCCGACGTGATCGACGTGACGTCGGTCAAGGCGTTCATCGAGATGGTGAAGGCGAACCCCGGCAAGTACAACTACGCCTCGACCGGCAACGGCACCGGCACGCACCTCGCCTTCGCCGAATTCGTCTCCCGCGCCGGCCTGCAGATGGTGCACGTGCCCTACAAGGGCGGCCCGGAAGCGCTGCAGGGCGTGCTGAAAGGCGATGTCTGCTGCATCTTCAACCAGGTGCACACGGTGCTGGGACAGTGGCGGGCCGGCAAGGTCCGCCTGCTGGGCGTGACGACCAAGAAGCGCGTCGCCGCCGTGGCCGACATCCCCACCATCGATGAGGCCGGCGTGCCGGGCTACGAGAGCTATACCTGGTTCGGCCTGTTCGGGCCCAAGGACCTCGATCCCAAGATCGCCGCCCGCATCAACGCCGCGGTGAAGACGACGCTGGAGATGCCGGCTCTGCGCCAGAAGTTCCTGGAAACCGGCACCACACCACGCATCGAGTCGGTCGAGCAATTCCGCGCAACGGTAAAGACCAACCGCGCCAAATGGGCCGAGGTGGTGAAAGCCGTGGGCGCGACGGTCGACTGACGACCTGCGGGTGCGCACGCCAGTCGCTAAACGGTTAGCCGCCCTCCGGAGACTCTCGGCCGGGGGCCATGTAGGGAGTCAGATCAATCCCAGGATAACGAGCGGCGACGTCGCGCAATGTCTGCTCGGTCCAGTAATCACAGCCGGGTGGGGGCCACCCGAAGAGATCGCGCTGGCGCGGAGTCATGCACACCATTGCCTGGGTCATGCCGGGTCGCCGCGCATAGTGCGCCCACGACATCTTACCCTGCCAGCGCCAGCCCCGTTGCTGGAGGTCGACCAGCATGGCGAACCGCGCCCGACCGGGTGCGGTGAAGTCCGATCCGCGATGGAACACATCCGTGCGGTAGATCAGCAGGCTGCCCGCCAGACCCGTTGCCGCAATCTCGTGCTCGAAGAGGGCGCCCACCGGCAATTCTCCAGGCACAAGCGGGATGTTGCGCGACCTGTCGAGCGGAACGAGCTTGGTCGGGGCATCCTGCCCGGTGACGTCGGACAGCAGGATGAAGGTGGTCATCTGCTGGTGCCGGCCATCCAGCGAGGGCACGACCAGCGTGTGATTGCCATAGTCGCGGTGGTGCGGCTGCTCGTAGTCGACGGCACCACTATACTTGGCCCACAGCTCGATCTTGTAGATTTCCAGATCCGTCGTGCCGAGGAACCGCTCGGCGGCGTTGATCAGTTCTGGCAGTACAGGCAGGCGCGAGAGCGCCCAGTCGGCGTAGGGCCATGAGTGTATGCCGGCGCGCTTGGTCGAGAGCTGCGGGTACTTCGAGGGATCGGCGAAGTAGTCGGCGGGCCTGGGATAGAGCCGCCACATCGCATCCTGTGCCGCCTTCAGCATATCGGCGTCGAGAAAGCCCTCGACCAATGTGAAGCCCTGAGTGCGCAGCTCATCGAGGGCGTGGTCGGACACGCGCATGTCGCCGCCTGGTCCGGGTGGATACGGGCAGGGATCTACCACTCGACCCTAGTATCACCCGCATCTCCCTGTCGGTAAACCGGAGCGATCCAGCGAGGTTGATCAGCATAACCTCGTCACCAACACCGCTACCCACTGCACGGTCCTTCGCTTCACTCGGGACGATGGCGGATCATGCTTCCACCTCGACGGTGCACACTCTAGTAGCCCACTGCGCGCTCTTTCGCGTCCGGCTTCTTGTGCGCCCATACCGGCTTGTAGCCGCCGCGCCAATCCGGCGGCATTTCCACGGGACGGGTGTCGAAGCTGGCGAACCGGGCCGGTGTGCCGCGCACGACGTCGCCCTGGCGCGGGCTGGGGATGGGGCTAGGCGTGTAGGCAAACGAATCGGCCGACGAATAGACCGGCAGCAGCAAGGGACGTGCTGCCGGCGCGCGGTTGGGCGCCGAGCCGTGGACGGTGCGACAGTTGAGCAACACCGTGGTTCCCGGTCCGCCGGTCAAGGGGCTGATCATATCGTCCTTGAGCCAGGTCAGATCCTGCGGCCGGATCTTGACGACGAAATTGCCGGCATCGTCATACATCGAGAACAGCGAGCCCTCGTGGCTGCCGCGAGCAACGGTCAGCGGGCCCTGATCGTCACGGCAGCCGTCGATATAGACGCCGATGGTCACCGGGCTGAAATCCGTATGGGGCCACGCCGGAATGTCCTGATGCCAGCCGAACCCCTGGCTGCCATTGCCCGACTTCACATTGAGCTTGGCGTGATGGAACTTCACGTCGGGGCCTACGACATCGGCAGCCAGACCCGTCATGACCGGGTCGGTCATGAATTCCCAGAACACCGGATGCTGATCCTGCGGGCTGCTGACCCGGTGCAGCCGCGGCGCCTGCGGCGAGTGGCCTTCCTCGAGCACATAGATCGCATCGGACTCGCGTACGGCGCGGCTGCGATCCAGGAGCGTCGCCATTGCCGCCCGCAATCGCGTCAACCAGGCCTGCGGCACGTAGTCCGGCAATACGAGAAAGCCGTTCTTGAAATAGAGGTCGCGCTGCTCGCGGGTCAGCACGTTGAGCGGGTGCTTGAGCACGTCTTGGGTTTTCATGAGCGCGACCTCCCGAAGTAACCTCGCCAGCGTGCAAGGTTCCGGGGCAGCGTGGCACACCCCACCGTGCGTAGCTGCTATTCGATACCGCGTTGCTCGCGGGGCACGAAGTAGCGGGTCGGCGCCAGTTCCGGCTCTTCGTGGGCAACCAGCGCCTCGAAATGGCGGTCGGCATCGGCCACGAACAGGTCGCGCACGACGGCCTGCGCCAGGCGCGCGGCGCCGATCCCCAGTCCGGGGATGTCGCCTGCCAGCGGGCCATGGCTCATGGTGCAGCCCCAGTTGAAGACATGGATGTCGGCCAGCCGCGGTGTCGCGCCCGCGCCGCGCGGGCAGAGCTGGAAGCCGTCGCCGAGATAGGGAAAGCGCGCCGCCTCGGGTTGAGCGGCAATTTCGGCAGGCGTGCGACGATCAGCCCACAACTGAATCGAAGCGCGCAGCGATGCCAGCTCGGGACGGTCGGTCAGGTCGACATCGAAACCGGTGGCGATGATGACGGCGTCGAAGCGATGCCGGCCGGTCGGCGTCGTCACCACAACACCGTCGCCGTCGACGGCAAGATCCGTCCACGGTTCGCCGAAGCGGATCGCAAAGCCTTCGTGACGGTCGCAGCGCAGCACCGATTCGTGCGGCGGCGGTGCCTGCTCGTCGAAGATATAGGTCATGAACCGCCAGCGCCGGTCGTCATCGAGCGCCGCGAAGCCGCGCTGGAAGCCGGGAAACGACGCGCCCTTGGATTTGTTGACCTGCGGCAGGAAGCGCCGGCGCGCGAACATCACCACCGCGCGCGCACTCGCCTCCAGTGCGCTGCCGGCATTGTCGAACGCCGAGGCGCCGGCGCCCAGTACGCCGACACGCCGCCCAGCCAGTGTCGCGAAATCGATGTCGTCGGACGAATGAAACACGCGCCCGCGCACGGCAGCATCGGCGGGATCGAACGAGGCAAAGGCCGGCCAGCGCGGCGCACCGCTGCCATCGCGGCCCAGCGCCAGCACGACCTTGCGCGCGAAGATGACCTCGCGGCCGTGCGGCCCCTGCAGGCTCGCCCGCAGGAAGGCACCGTCGGCGTCGAGCGACGTCATGGCCGTGTCGTTCTCAATGGCGAGCCCCGCGACACGGCGCACCCACAGCAGGTAGTCGAGCCAGTCCAGCCGCGGCGCCTTGTGCAGGGCTTCCCAGCCGTCGATGCCGTGATGTGCCTCGTACCAGGCACGGTAGGTGAGCGTCGCCACGCCCAGGTCGGGGCCAGTGAGCTGCTTGGGCGAGCGCAGCGTCTCCATGCGCGCAAAGGTGCCCCAGGGTCCCTCGCGGCCCTGCGGGTTGCGGTCGATGACCCGAATGTTGCACACGCCGTCGCGCTGCAGGGCAAACGCCGCGGTCTGACCGCACATGCCGCCACCGACGACCAGCACATCGCATGCAGGTTTACCGTCCGGCGCCATGGCCGGTACGACCCAATTGGCCGTCGGATAATTGAGCCGCTGCAGGTCATGCCGCGCGGCACCCTCCAGCGCGGCCAGGCCGGCTGGCCCCTGGCCGGCGTCACCGCCCTTGCGCAGTCCCACCTTGTCGAGGATTTTGTCCATTCCCGTTCGCCTTTGTCGGCACAACGGCCCTCATAGCAGAGTCCGAATTGATGATCGAATTGCCGTGCTACTACAGTGTGTCCTCGCCCTGGGCCTATTTCGCCGGCCCCCGGCTGCAGGACATCGTGCGCCGGCACCGGGTCAAGCTGGTGCTGAAGCCCTACGACTTCCAGACCGTGGTGCCGCGCACCGGCGGCGTGCCGCTGCGCACCCGGCCGGAGCCGCGCCGCAGCTACCACGAGCTGGAGCTCGATCGCTGGCGCCGGTATCTCAGCATGCCGCTGAACCTGAAGCCGAAATACTATCCGCAGGTGATCACCGACCCGAACTGGAACAAGGCACCGGGCTGGATGGTGATCGCGGCCCAGTCGGCCGGTCTCGACGCCTTGCGGCTCTCGCACGCCCTGCTGCGGGCGCTGTGGGCCGAAGAGCGCGATATTGGCGATCCCGCGGTGCGCCGCCAGATCGGCGACGAGAACGGCTTCGACGGCGCCGCCCTGGTCGCCGCTGAAACCAGCGGCCCGGTCCAGGCGTTATACAAGCAGTACAGCGAGGAGGCCGAGGCGCTGGGCGTGTTCGGCGCGCCGACCTTCATCATCGAGGGCGAGCGGTTCTGGGGCCAGGACCGGCTCGACTTCGTCGACCGCGCGCTCGACGCGCTGCGCGCCCGGCAGGGCTGGTAGCCGGCCGAGGATCAGATCGGGACAGATGCCATGAGCAAGGCCTTCACCAAGGAAACCGACGACGTCGACGACGATCTGCCTGATGATGCACCGTCGCTGCCGACCGGTGTAAAGAACTACATCACGCCGCAAGGTTTCACCCGCCTGCGCGAGGAGATGCTGACTCTTATGAATGCCGAGCGGCCCGAGGTGGTGAAGATCGTGGCGTGGGCCGCCGCCAACGGCGACCGCTCGGAGAACGGCGACTATCTCTACGGCAAGAAACGCCTGCGCGAGATCGATCGCCGCATCCGCTTCCTGAGCAAACGGCTGGAGCACGCCGAGGTCGTCGATGCCGCCAAGCAGCCGCGGCGCGATCAGGTCTTCTTCGGTGCCACCGTCACCTACGTCAACGGCCGCGACGAGGAGCACACCATCACCATCGTCGGCGCCGACGAGGTCGACCTCGACCGCGGCCATGTGAGCTGGCTGTCGCCGATCGCCCGTGCACTCTTGAAGGCCCAGGAAGGCGACACCGTGCAGGTACGCACACCGGCCGGCCTCGACAGCATCGAGGTCCTGGCGATTCGCTATCCGGACGCCGCTGGATGATGGGCTAGACTAGGACAACTGTCGATAGCGTCCATGGGTTGCGTGCGTATACGCGGAAATGGCCAGGCGCACCCCCGGTGGCTTCTCTTGTGCGAACAACGAGAGTAAACACAGGCAAATGTGCCGTTTAGTCGCGCCCCACGCTCCCGACGGGTCTGTTCGTGACCATGGCTGACCGTGGCGCCGGCTTCGCCGTCGGCCATTTCGATCGCTTCGAAGATGCGAGGGTCGAGACGCCGTTCAGCGTGCCGTCGGCCAACCGCCGCCCGCGCGTCGGCGACAGCTTTCCGATGACTCCCAGCCGCCAGCGCGAGGGTTCATGAAGCGTTCAAAGACAGATACGTGGACCACGGACGGCAAGGCCATCACGGCCACCATCGGCGACAGTACGTTCAGGATCGTGGCCTATCCGGACGACTCACCCATGGCAGGAAAATTCGGCATCTACCAGGATGGCAAGTACATGGCCGCCGTCGCCAGCCTCGCAGCCGCCAAGACGCGCTGCACTGGGCTCGCCAACAAGAACCGGACGGCCTTCACCTTCAGACGGCAATCGACCTGATGCGCCGGCGGGCTACATCAGCTCGCTTTCCTTGACGACCCGTTCCTGGTTGTCCTCGGTATTGCGGACCCGGTACTGGTTATCGTTGTTTTCGGGCGGCAGCGTCCGGACAATCTCGTAGCGGCCGGCTGGCGTCTTGAGAAACGACCCGCCGCCGGTCACGCGCACGAACTGGCCGGGCTTGAATTTGTGGGCCTTCATCATTGTTCTCCGAGGGTCGCGTGGTCCACGTCAAGTCGTGTCGTAACGCGGCTCACACCCGACCTGTGGCGCCGTCCATTCGGAAAAAGCGTGGAAACAACACACCCTAGGCCATTCATGGGGCCACGTCTCTTGTTATATCGGGCCTGACAACGGTCATGTGGGGCAGAGTTATGCATGGCTGCGGCCCGGCCGGCCCGCGTGCCATCCACAAAGGCATCATGCCATTGTGTGAGCTCATCCCATGGTGACTGCTGGAGAGATGAACGTGCTGAGAAAGCGTGTGCCTGTGGCCTGGACCGCAGGATGCCGAAGCGTGCCGGCGGCGACTGGATGGACGGCCACCGCAATCCCGGTCGGCCATCCGTCATGACCGACGATCTTCTGTTCCTGTCGGCTGTCGATGCCGCCGCGCTGATTCGTCGACGCAAGCTGTCGCCGGTCGACTATGTCGAGGCCGTGCTGGCCGCCATCGAGCGCACCCAGCCGAAAATCAACGCTTTCGTCACGGTGATGGCCGATGCGGCGCGGGACGCGGCGCGCGCGGCCGAGGCCGCGGTCATCAGCGGCGCACCGCTGGGTCCGCTGCACGGCGTGCCGGTCAGCATCAAGGACCTGATCGACGTGGCGGGCGTGCACACCACGCACGGCTCGTACATCTTTGCCGACAACGTCGCGACGCAGGACGGCGTGACACCGGCGCGGCTCGAGGCGGCCGGCGCCATCATCATCGGCAAGACCACGACACCGGAGTTCGGCCACAAGGGCCTGACCGACAGCCCGCTGCAAGGCATTACCCGCAATCCCTGGGCGCTCGACCGCACGACCGGCGGCTCCAGCGGTGGTGCGGCCGGTGCCGTGGCCGCCGGCCTGGGGCCGCTGGCCGTCGGCACCGATGGCGCCGGCTCGATCCGGGGGCCTGCCGCCACCTGTGGCATCGTCGGCCTGAAGCCGACCCTGGGCGCCATTCCCATGGAGACGGCGAGCGACGTGTTCGCCAACAATGCCTTTGCCGGGCCGATGACGCGCACGGTGGCCGACGCGGCGCTGATGTTCCCGACCATGGTCGGGCCCGACGACCGCGATCCGTGGTCGCTGGCGCAGGCCGGCGTGCGGCCGGTCTCGCCGCTGCTGATGGGCCAGCGCCTGACCGGCATCCGCATTGGGTATATCGCCAAGATGGCCAATACACAGGTCGACGACGCAGTGCAGGCCAACACCGACGCGGCATTGAAGACGCTCGCCGCGCTGGGCGCCGAGATCGAGCCGGTCACCGAGGCGATCGACTGGATCGAGTACGAAGGACGCGTGCTCTACCAGTCGGCGATCGCGGCCAAGATGCTGCCGCGTTTCCCGCAGTGGCGCGACAAGATGGACAAATCGCTGATCGCCTTCGCCGAATGGGGCGCCGGCTTCAGCATGACCGACGTGCGCAACGCCGAATACGCCCGCACCGGCCTGTTCCAGGCCGTCCAGCGCCTGTTCCGGCGCTACGATTTCCTGGTGTCGCCGACGACGGCGCGGACCGCGCTGGATGCCACATTCGATGCCACCCAGCCGGTGATCATCAACAACCAGCCGTGCGGCCTGACCCGCCAGAGCTGGACCGCCTACCAGTACCCGTTCAACCTCACCGGCCATCCGGCGATCTCGGTGCCCTCCGGCTGGACCGGCGACGGCCTGCCGACGGGGTTGCAGGTCGTCGGCCGCTGGTGGGCCGATATGGACGTGCTGCGCATCGCCGCGCTGTTCGAACAGGCGCGCCCGTGGGCCGATCGACGGCCTGCGGTGGCGTAGGACTTCTCCCTCCGGGCGTTTGTGACCTCTTCCCATCGGGGAGAGGTCGACGCAAAACTCAGCGCCAGGGTTCGACCAGGATCTTGGTGTGGCGCTCGGGATTGCCGAGCTGCTCGAAGGCGTCCTTGACGCCATCGACGCCGACCTTGCCGGTGATCAGCGCCTGGGCCTTGACCTGGCCCTCGGCGATCAGCCGCAGAGCGCGCGCGAACTCCTCGGGCGTGTAGCCCAGCACGAACTGAATGTTCAGCTCTTTGCTGATGCCGAACATCGGCTCGATCTTGTCGATCTCCATGCAGACGCCGACGACCACGATGCGCGCGCCGCGCGGCACGCCTTCGAACACCTGCTGCAACACGCCGGGCACGCCGACACACTCGAAGATCAGGGCCGGCTTATAGGGCGACGTCGCGCTCCACACCCCGGCCGCCGGCACAATGCCATCGATCGCGGCTTTTTCCATCCAGGCCCGGTAGGGCGACATCGCGGCGGGATCGACCACGATGTCGGCGCCCAGCCGCTCGGCCAGCTTGCGCCGCGCCGGCGAAAAGTCGGCGGCGATGATCGGCCGCAGGTTCTTGAGCTTGAGCGCCGCGATCACAGCCAGGCCCACAGGGCCGCAACCGATCACCAACGGCACCTCGTCGCCGCTCGCAGCCGCCTTCTCGACGGCATGGATGCCGACGGCCAGCGGCTCGGTCAGCGCCGCATGCTCGGCCGACAGGCCATTGGGCACCTCGAGCAACAGCGCCTCGTTCAGCACCATGCGCTCGGCAAAGCCGCCGGGAAACTCGTTCGAGTAGCCCACGGTGCGTGGCCCGTCGGCGAGCATGACAATCGGCATAGAGCAGACGCGCGTCCCCGCCTTCAGCTTGCGGCCGGTGCCTGGACCGTGGTCGAGCAGCTCGGCGCAGAACTCGTGGCCGAAAACGATGTCCCGGCTGAGATCCATCGGCGGGCGCTCGCCGATCCGCCGCGAGACGTCGACCATGCGGGGGCCGTGCTTGTGGGCATGCAGGTCGGAGCCGCAGATGCCACACGCCAGCGTCTTCACCAACACCTGTCCGGGGCCGGGCGCCGGATCGGGCACCGTGTCGACGACAAGGTCGCCGTGCCTGAGAATCGCCGCACGCATCCCTGGCCTCCCATTCATCGATCAAATCATCCGACGCATGATCGCATGCGCACTGTCGACGATGGCATCGCCAATATCGGCGAGCGGCCGGTGCGCGAAACGTTGATAGCGCGTGCCAGCGCAGGCACTGCCGTGGTATTATTCGTCGGGTTCGGGGGAATCCCGCGAGCATGTTTCCCGCAGCACTATGCAATATTATCTTGCAGTGCAGCATAATTTGGGAAATAATGCTTGGTTTCAGATAGTTAGTGCGCAACTGGTATTGTATTTTTCGGGGGTATTACCGTGACAACCGTGACCGATCAGATTCGCGAGGTCATTCGCGAGGGTGGCGCATTGCCCGTCGATATCGCGACTCTCGACGATTCTGATGATCTCTATGCCGCTGGCCTCACATCGCACGCCACCGTCAATTTGATGCTGGGTCTGGAAGAGAAGTTCGACATCGAATTTCCGGACCGGCTGCTTCGGCGACGGACCTTCGAGAGCGTCGCCGCCATTGGAGCGGCCATCACTGAACTGCTGGACGAAAAAGTCGCCGCATGAGCGATTTGCTGCAGCGGGCGCGGCGGGTTGGTGCCGAGGTCGCTGCTCGGCACGCTGGTGCCGTTGACGCCGAGGCGCGTTTTCCGCATGAGGCGTTCGCCGCGCTCAAAGCCGAGAAATTGCTGGGTGTGATGGTGCCGGCCGAGTTCGGCGGCGACGGCGCCTCGATCTCCGAGGTCATCTCGCTGTGCCATGCGCTGGGCCAATCCTGCGCCTCGACGGCGATGATTTATGCCATGCACCAGATCCAGGTGGCGTGCATCGTGCGCCATGGCCCGCAAAGTGCCTGGCATCGCACGCTGCTGCATCGCCTGGCGGGCGAACAGCTCCTGCTGGCGTCGGCGACATCGGAAGCCGGCGTCGGCGGCGATGTGCGCAGCAGCGTCTGCGCGGTCGAGGTCGATGGCACGCGCCTGAAGCTCAGCAAGAACGCCACCGTGATCTCCTACGGAGCCGATGCCGACGGCATCCTGGTGACGGCCCGCCGCACGCCCGACTCGCCGGCCTCGGACCAGGTGATCGTCGCGGTGCTGAAGGACGACTACCGGCTCGAGCAGACCTCGACCTGGGACACGCTGGGCATGCGCGGCACCTGTAGCAACGGCTACTGGCTGCACGCCACAGGTGATGTGGCGCAGATCCTGCCCCTGCCCTACGCCGACATCTCGGCCCAGACCATGCTACCGACGTCGCACCTGACGTGGAGCAGCCTGTGGCTGGGCATCGCCACCGACGCCGTCGCGCGCGCCCGCACGTTCGTGCGCGCCGAGGCACGCAAGAAGGCCGGCAGCACGCCGCCGGGCGCCCTGCGGCTGGCGGAAGCCGTGAACCTGCTGCAGCTCATGAAATCGAACGTCGTGGCGGCGGCCAAGCTCTACGAACAGGCCCTGGGCTCGGCGGAGCGCCTGACGGCGCTGTCGTTCGCCGTGGCGATGAACAACCTGAAGACCGGCACATCGCAAATGGCGGTACAGGTCGTGAACCATGCCCTGCTGATCTGCGGCATTTCGGGCTATCGCAACGACTCCGACTTCAGCGTCGGCCGTCATCTGCGTGATGCCCATTCGGCGGCGCTGATGGTCAGCAACGACCGCATCCTCGCCAACACGGCGAACCTGCTTCTGGTGCTGAAGGACGATCCGGGGCTGTTCTCATGAACGCCGATGCCTCCCTGCAGGCGGCGCAAGCTGCCTTCCGCGACGCGCTGATCGCGCACGGCCTGCTGATCCCCATGGGGGTCGACGGCCTCTATGGCCGCAGCGGCATCTTCGAAGACGTGATCGAACGCTTCAACGATCTGGTCACCCGGCATGGCGGCAGCGACGGCGCCGAGATCATGCGCTTTCCGCCCGCCATCAACCGGCAGCATTTCGAGGAGAGCGACTACCTCAAGAGCTTTCCGCAGCTCGCCGGCACCATCCACAGCTTCATGGGCAACGACCGCGACCACGCCGCACTGATCGAGAAGCTCCTGAAGAAGCAGGACTGGACGTCGGGCCAGAAGGCGACGCAGGTGGTGATGACGCCGGCGGCCTGCTATCCGCTCTACCCGGTGCTGGCATCGCGCGGCACCTTGCCGACCGACGGTGCGCTGACCGACGTCTATTCCTATTGCTTCCGCCATGAGCCGTCGATCGACCCGGCGCGCATGCAGCTGTTCCGCCAGCGCGAGTATGTGCGGGTCGGCACACCCGATCAGGTGATGGCGTTCCGCCAGCTGTGGATCGAGCGCGGCACGGCGATCATGTCAGCGCTGAATGTGCCGCTCACCGTCGACGTCGCCAACGATCCCTTCTTCGGTCGTGCCGGCAGGATGCTGGCGGTCAACCAGCGCGACCAGACGTTGAAGTTCGAGTTGCTGATCCCGATCACCAGCACCGAGAAGCCGACGGCCTGCCTCAGCTTCAACTATCACCAGGATCACTTCGGCCACGTGTGGAACATCCGCACGCATGACGGCGGCACCGCCCATACAGCCTGCGTCGGCTTCGGCGTCGAGCGCATCGCGCTGGCGCTGTTCAAGCATCACGGCTTCGACGTGAAGGTCTGGCCGCAGGCCGTACGCCAGCAGCTCTGGGGCTGAGATGGGCGACGCAAACGGCGGCGCGCAGTTGCTGCCGGTCGATCCGGCCGACTATCGCGCGCATGCGCTGCACGCGCCCGATCGGATCTGGCTGGAGACCAACTGCTACATCGATGTCTGGGTCGAGGTGCTGCACGCCTTCGGCCTGGAGCCGCTGGCGGCGCTGCCTTTCACGGTGGGGCAGGATTTCGAAGGCGATCATTTCACCTTCTTCAAGTTCCCGCCTGAGGATCTGCGCGCGCTGTTCGGCCTGTCGGTGCAGGAGCTCGCGATCTACGACACGGTCGAGGGCCATGCGGTCGAGCAGATCAAGCGCGGCCGCATGCCGCTGGTCGAGGTCGACAGCTACTATCTGCCCGACACCCGCGGCACGGCCTACAAGCAAGCCCATGTGAAATCGACGATCGGCATCGGCGCGCTCGATATCGACGCACGGCACATGAGCTATTTCCACAACACGAGCTACCACGTTGTGGAGGGCGAGGACTTCGACGGCATCTTCCGGCGCCTGCCGGCACAGCAAGGCCAGCCCGACGTGCTGTTCCCTTATGTCGAGTTCATCAAGCGCGACGGGCGTGTGCTGGAAGGCCGCGCCCTGCTCGAGGGCGCGCTGGCGCTGATGAAGGACCATCTCGCGCGGCGCCCGACCGGCGTCTTCGCGCGTTTCCGCGCCGAGTTCCCGCGCCACCTCGACATGCTGGCGACGCGGCCGATGGACTATTTCCATCTCTACGCCTTCAACATCATGCGCCAGCTTGGCGCCAATTTCGAAATGCTGGGCAGCCACGTGCAATGGCTCGCCGGGCAGGGCGAAAGCGGACTGGACGACGCTGCCGCCGCGTGCCTGCGCATCGCCGAAGGTACCAAGGCGCTGCAATTCCAGCTGGCGCGCGCCGTGAGCCGCAAGAAATTCGCTGACTACGGCGCCACCCTCGATGATCTGGAGCGGGCCCATGATCTGGCGCTCGGCACGCTCGAGCAGCGCTACGGGCGCTAGCCGGCTGCCCTGCGGCGGTTGGACGCGGCGCCATAACCGGCAACCGGGCGGTGCCCGACGCGCTAGGACGTGATCAGCGACCCGATTTCCGTCACTTGTCCAAGGCCGGGGGCTATGGTTAATGCTTCGCGATTGCGCGTCGCGCTGCTTGCGGCACGTCGCGTGCAGCATCAGGAGCCCCCTCCAATGACGTCTTTTACGCGCGGCGCGCGCGCCGCCTTGCTGCTGGCGCTGACGATAGCCGTGCCGGCCTTCGCCCAGACACCGCCGGCACCGGCGCCGGCCGCCAAGCCGCCGGCCGATCCGGTCGTCGCCGTGGTCAATGGCCAGTCGATCCGGTTGTCGGATGTGCAGGCCGCGCAAGCCAACCTGCCCCAGCAATATCGCGGCCTGCCCTTGGAGCGCATCTACCCGGCACTGCTGGAACAGATGATCGATGGCAAGTTGCAGGTCACCGAGGCCCGCAAGACCAAGGTCCAGGACAGCGACGCCTTCAAGAAACGGCTGGCGGCGCTTGAAGAGCGCGTGCTGCAGGAGCAGTTCCTCACGCAGGAGATCGACAAGCGCGTCACGCCGCAAGCGCTGAAAGAGCGCTATGAAAAGAAGGTCCGTGACCTGCCGCCGGAAGAGGAAGTGAAGGCACGCCACATCCTGGTGGCCGACGAGGCCGCCGCCAAGGCGGTGCTCGAGGAACTCCAGAAGGGCGGCGACTTCGAGAAGATCGCCAAGGACAAGTCGACCGACAAGGCATCGGGTGCCCAGGGCGGTGATCTCGGCTGGTTCAAGAAGGCCGACATGGTGAAGGAGTTCGCCGAGGCGGCCTTTCTGCTCAAGAAGGGCGAGGTCACGACAGCGCCGGTCAAGAGCCAGTTCGGCTTCCACATCATCCGCCTTGACGACCGCCGTGCGGCGCAGCCGCCCTCGATGGAGGACATGGAGGACGAGCTGCGTGCCGAGCTGTCGCGCGAAGTGTATGGCCAGATGATGGAGGGCCTGCGCAAGAGTGCGAAAATCGAGAAGTTCAATATGGACGGCTCGAAGATCCCGGAAACGCCGCCAGGCGCCCCGCCGGCAACACCCCCGACACCCGGCAAGAACTGACGCCGTAACAGTTCAACCGGACCGCGCGGCTCCCGCCGCGCATCTTCCGGGCAGCCACGCACACTATGAGCGCGCCGGGAGGCGCGCGGTCCGGCCGCTGCGCTCTGCGTTTGGGTGCCAGCAAAAGCGCGCGACTTTTCAACAGTACTTGGTGTAGGCTCACCTCCGGGTAACGGCGCGTCCTGCGGGGCGCGCCGCCGTTTTGGGGTCCACGTCTGCACGCGAACAACCAAAACGCCAACGAAAAAGGCCTCGAAGCGACGATGAACGCACCGCACGCCGTATCACCGCTGGCGCCGAAAACGACGCCGACGTTGCCCCGGATCGCCGGCGTCAAGCT
>Ga0187894_10004177_pt1 | contig 15670 bp, 10 predicted proteins | sample GBC1701081metaG_FD_136650 | JGI IMG/M metagenome (GOLD analysis project Ga0187894, IMG submission 136650) | White microbial mat communities from a lava cave in the Kipuka Kanohina Cave System on the Island of Hawaii, USA - GBC170108-1 metaG ... | reverse complement strand
TTCGGCACGCGCCATCCGCCGTCCGCCGGAAAATACGTGCTCGGCGCTGCCCATCTGCATCTCGCGCCGCTCCACTGCCGCCAGCTCATCGTCGCGCAACGACGACGGCTGAAGCGTCCAACCCAGCGCGCTGCTCACATGGTCGAGCAGCACCTCGCGCACGATAGTGCCCTCCAGCGGCCGGTTGGCACGCGCCAGCCCGTCGCGGACCGAATCTCGGATCTGCGTGCGGATCTCATCGGACGGCAAGCTGGCACGCTGGGCGATAGTGTCGGCGTCGAAGGTCTGCAGCAGGTTACCGCCGACGATCAGCGTGTTGCCAATGCGACCAGCCTGTACACCGCCGACGCGGTAGCGTCCGAAGCTGATGCCGCCCCAGGCATCGTGATCGACCGGCAGGCCGAAGCTACGCCATGTCCGGACCACCGGCTCGGCGAAGCGGGCGTACAGGCCGCCCAGCCCGATCCGCGCCTCCGGCCGGACCCGCGGCAGGACGAAATTGATCAATGTATCGTCTGATGACAGCACCAGGGCCGGACCGCCGGTGGCGCGGCGGATGACAGGCGTGTCGGTGTTGACACACGACTGCATATCGATCTCGCGCATCACGTCCTGGTGCGCGCCAGCGCTGACGAAGGTCGCGTCGGGATTGGCCAACACCACGACCGGCGTGTCGTCCAGGCCCATCGCATCAGCGATACCATGGTGCAGCGCCTGCGCCCGCAGGATCGGGGTGCGGCCGGCATCGATCAGCCGCACCGTCGCGGTTCCACCGTTCGCCTCGTCGGCCATGCACACCCCCTTGCCGTCCGCCCGGCGCAGCGCGATGGTGGCGCATGCCCCGGCGGCTCACCATCATTCTGATCAACAGCGACCCGCGCAACCCCGCAGAGTTGGGGGCACCGCTGTATCAGGCGGCCGTGGCGGCGGCAATGGACTACGAGGTCGAGGTGATCTGCACCGGTGCCGCGGGTGAGTTGATGCGCCAGGGCCGGGCGGCCGCGATCGAGATCAAGCCCGGTTCGGGCAAGACCGTGTACGATTTCATCCGCGAAGCGCATGGCCACGGCGCCCGGTTCCTCGCCTGTTCGACCAATCTCGACCTGCATGGGCTCACGCGCGAAGAGCTGATCCCGGAGTGCACCGGCCTGGTCGGCGCCGCCTACATGGTGGAACGTGCCATGGACGATGACACGCGCGTGCTGACGTATTGAAGGGAGCGGCGGAGTTCACCATGGCGATCGTCAAAGGCTGCCTGCTGCCCGACGAGCTGCTGTACGACGTCGAGAACATGCTGTGGTATCGCCCACTGCCCGACGGCAGCTACCGGATCGGCGGCACCATGGTGGCGGTCGGCATGGCCGGCTCGATCGCGGCCGCGACGCCCAAGCGCGCCGGCCGTCACGTCGCGCCCGGCCAGGCCTGCGCCGTGATCGAGTCGGGCAAGCTGGTATCGGCGGCTAAAGTCGCTTTCGCGGGCGAGATCGTGGCCAGCAACGAGGACCTGATGGAGAACCCGCGCTGGCTGGAAAAGGACATGTACGGCACGGGCTGGTTCGTCGAGCTGAAGCCGGATGATCCGGCGGCGGCCCGCGCCACGCTGTTAACGGCGGCCGAGGCCGTGCCCGGATTCCTGGCGCTGATGGCACGCGAGAAGTTCGACGGCTGCGGGTCCACCCCGTAGCGCCGACTACCGCGACGGCAGGTCAAGCGCGGCCGTCAGGTCGCCGAGCTGGCCGCTGCCAGCCGCCGCCATGGCTTCGTCGCGCGCCTTGATGCCGGCCAGCACGGGCAGATCGAACCGCCGCGTGATGAAGCGCAGGATCGATGTCGTGTCGTAGAGCGTGTGGTCAACGACGCCTTTTCTGGCGAACGGCGAGATGATCATCGCCGGTACCCGCGTGCCCGGCCCCCAGCGGTCGGCCTTGGGCGGCGCGGCATGATCCCAGAAGCCGCCATTCTCGTCGTAGGTCACGATGACCAGCATGTGCAGCCATTGCGGGCTCTTCTCGAGATGGGCGATGACATCGGCGATGTGCTGGTCGCCGGTCACGACGTCGGCATAGCCCGGATGCTCGTTGAGATTGCCCTGCGGCTTGTAGAACGCGACCTGCGGCAAGGTGCCGGCATCGATCGCCTTGATGAAGGCGCTGCCGCCCAGGCCGCCGTCGCGCAGGTGCCCGACGCGCGCTTCCGTGCCGGGCGCCATGCGCTCGAAATAGTTGAACGGTTGATGGTGGTACTGGAAGTTCGGTGTCGGGACGGAGTTCTGTCCGTCGAGTGCCGCCTGCCAGGCACCGCCGTACCACGCCCAGGTGACGGTCTTGCTGCTGAGGAGATCGCCAATCGTCGGTGCGGTCTGTGGCGGCAGCGTGGTAGGCACCGCGGGATCGGCAAGACGCTCGTCACCGCCTTTGGCCGCCGCGTTGGCGCTCGGCTGGTAGGGCGGCTGCATGGTGTTCACGGCATAGAAGTCGGGCGTGAGATTGCCGTCGCGCACGAACTTGGGCACGCCGTCCATCGCCGATTTGGGTGATTGCGGCGCCATCTTCAGCGTCACGCCATCGGCCTCGACCTCGCTGATCAGCGTCTGGGCCTTCGTCTGGTCGGCGTTGGGATAGTAGGGCACGCAGGCGCAGGCGAGCATGAAATGGTTCAGGAACGAGCCGCCGAAGGCGCCCATGAAGAAATTGTCGGCGAGCGTATAGCGCCGTGCGACCTCCCACATCGGCAGCTTGGCGCCGTCGTAATGCCCCATCACGAGCGCGCCGGTATCGGCATAAGCTACAAAGCGATCGTTCCTGCCGCCGTTGATCTGCATCTGGTTCTGATAGAACCGATGCCACAGGTCGATGGTGGTCACCGTCACTGCCTGATTGAAGCCCTTGGGATCGTCAATCGCAAACGGCATGTTGGGCAGATGCTCGGTCTGCGCCTGGGTGATCGGCGGCGTCACGCCCTTGGCGGTGAGGCCGTTCCAGATCGGCGGCAGCTCGGCGAACGGCGTGCCGTCGCGGTCAAGCTGGCGTGCGGCGTCGGCGCCCAGCTGCTGCAGGCCGTTGGCGCCGGGGAAGTGACCGTAGAGATTGTCGAAGCTGCGGTTCTCGGCATAGATGACGACTACGGTCTGGATCAGATCGAGGTTCGGGTTGTCGGCGGCCCGCACAGGGCCCGACAACACTGCCGTCAAGCCGATCGCCAGGGTCGCCACCCGCGTCGAACGAAGTCCCACCATCGCCCTTCCCCCTCTCTCGCCGACGTGCGGCCGTCTGCTTTGATGGCGCCGACACGTTCCAAGCGTATGACACACCGGCTGTCATGGGCACGTCACGGTCGGGCCTTTAACGTTGCGCCATGACATCATGGGTTCGTTGCGTCCTGCTGACGGCGCTGATGGCGGCGGTGGCGCCGACCTCGAGGGCGCAGGACCTGCAGCCGGCAGCGGCCGGACTGTCGCGTGCAGAGGTGTTCCGCCAGGCCCAGGCGCTGACGGTGATCGGCCGCCAGATGTTCTCGGACCCGGCGTTGTCCACCTCCGGCCGGATGTCGTGCGCATCGTGCCACAGTCCGGCGTACGCCTACGGCCCACCCAACGCCCTTGCCGTCCAAGCCGGCGGCGCCGATTTGACATCGACCGGCATCCGCGCCGTGCCCACCCTGACTTACAAGCAGTCGACACCGCACTTCAGCGAACACTTCTATGACTCCGACCAAGGCGATGAGAGTGTCGATGCCGGGCCGACGGGTGGCCTGACCTGGGACGGCCGGGTCGACCGCGGCCGCGACCAGGCGCTGCTGCCGCTGCTGTCACCGGCGGAGATGGCCAACACCGACCGGGACACGCTGTCGGCCGTCATCGATGCGCGCTACGGACCTGCCCTGCGCGCCGCGTTGGGCACCAACATGCCCGTCGGCCCGCAGGCGGCGCTGACGGCGGGCGTGCGGGCACTTGAAGCCTTTCAGCAGGACCACACAGAATTCTTTCCCTACTCGAGCAAGTACGACGCCTACCTCACCGGCACCGCGACCTTGACCGCCGAGGAGGAACGCGGGCTGGCGCTGTTCAACGACGAGGCCAAAGGCAACTGCGCAAGCTGCCACATCAGCAAGCGCGGCGCCGACGGCACGGCGCCGCAATTCACGGACTACGGGCTGATCGCCATCGGTGCGCCGCGCAACCCCGCGATCGCGGCCAACCGCGACCCCACCTTCTACGATCTTGGCCTATGCGGGCCGGTGCGCACCGACGTCAAGGACAACGCCGACTATTGCGGCCTGTTCAAGACTCCCACCCTGCGCAATGTGGCCACGCGCAGCACCTTCTTTCACAACGGTGTCTTTCACAGCCTGAAGGAGGTGATGGAATTTTACGTGCAGCGCGATACCGACCCTGCCAAATGGTATCCGCACAACGCTGACGGCACGGTGCGCAAGTACGACGATCTGCCGTCGCAATACCACATCAACATCAACGTCGATCCGCCGTTCGATCGCAAGCCGGGCGACACGCCCGCGTTGAGCGACAGCGAGATCGACGACGTGATCGCCTTCCTCAGGACGCTGACGGACGGCTACCGCCAGCCTTGACGGTCAGTGCGCCGGATCGAGCCGCAGGAGGCGACCCTTGCGGTCGAAGAAAGCGCCTTCGTTGACGACGGCGTGGTCGGCGATGACCCGGTCCTGTACCTGCTTCAGCCGCGTCCGTGCCTCGGTATCGTTGAGCGGGCCGCCCGTCGCGGCAGTCGCCGGGAAGATCGCCACGGCGTTCCATGACAGTTCGGACCGGTCGAGCAGCCGGCGAAATTCGGGCCATGTCAGCTCGTTGCCGATGACGTTGGCGTAGGATGACCCCAGCGGCCAGATCGTGTGCGTGTCGGTGCGGACCAACAGCAGCAAGGCCGTGAAGCCCTTGGTGGCGGCATAGGTTTCGCGCAACCAGGCGTCGAAGGCCGCCGACATGCGGGTCAGAAATCCACCACCGACTGGAAGGTCGGGGCGTCGCTTGCCAACAGCGACAGGAAATCGGCGTTGAAGCGCCCCCGGTACCAGGCTTCGAAAGAGGCGAAGGCCAGGATCGGCGCCTGTGGCGATGGCGCCGGCTGATCTGGTGGCGCCGGGCGTTCGGCCGCCCGTATTGCTGCGGCTACCGGCATCAGGCGCGCCCGGACCTCGGCGTAGGCAGCATTCGACTGCGACCAGTCGGTGCGGGTGCAGACGTGATCGACGCCGGCTTCCAGCGCCGCCGGATCCTCGGCGACCGCGGCGATCGCCGACGCCATGCCTTTCAGCAGGTTGAGGCGGCGGTAGGCCGTAACGCGCGCAGCCTCGAACTGCACCAGGCGGTCACGCACCTGGATTCTGTAGTCAGCCTCATTGCGTGCCGACGCTTGCGCCTGTCGTTCCAGATCCTGAATGAACGCGGGCATGGGTCACACGAGACAGTCTTCATGGTTGGATGCGCTTGCCATGAAGCGACTATACAGCAGCCCGCGATCAGAACCGCAACGTTCCGGCGAGATTGAAGCGCCATTTGTCGGAGAACGACCCGCCGCGGTCGGTGTACTGCCGGGCGGCCTCGACCTGGAACTCGACGTCGCGCCCGACCGGCTCGATCCCGGCCACATTGGTGCGCAGCCCCACGCCCAGCGACGTGGCGCCGATGCTCGACCGCTCGACCGCCGTCGGTTTGTCGACATAGACCTTGCCGCGCGCCGCGAAGATGTAGGGCACCACCAGACCGCGCACCGGCGTCAGGTCGAAGGCGTCGGCGTATTGCAGCTCGAGCCGCGCCAGCCAGCCGCTGTCGCCGGCGAACGTCGCGACATCGTAGCCGCTGAGGCGACGCGGCCCGCCCAGGGTGAACTGCTCGGCATTCATCAGCGAACCGCCGAAGGCGTACTGGCCGTAGAACGTCGCATCCAGCGTGAACGACGCCGGCAGGCGCTGCACCACGCGGGCGTTGATCTCCACCTTGGAGAAGTCGTCGTCGGCGAAGGCCCGCGAGATCGGCTTGTCGAGTGTCGCATCGCGACGGCCGCGGCTGCCGAAGATCGGCAGGCCGTGGGAGAAATCGCCGCCCAGCGACACCGTGGTGTCGGTATCGAAGTTGCGCGTCCAGGTGGCGCCGATGCGCAGCGGACGGATACGGTCCTGGTACAGCGTGGCGCTGAATTCCGGCGCCTTCTGCGTCTCGTTGATCACGTCGAAGGACAGTCGCGGCGTCAGGTTCTCATTGCGCGACCGAATCAGCGGATAGATCAGGCGGAACGAGTAACGCGCGTAGTCGCTTTCGGTGGCCAGCGACCCGGGCGGCAGCCGCGGCCTGGTCGTCGACCAAGTGCCCTCGACGTTCAGGATCAGGCCGTCGTCGCCCAACGGGACCAGCGTGCCGGCCGCGCCCAGGCGGCGGGCGCTGTCGCCGCCGATCCAGCTCTTGCCGGGCGGCCCGGCCACGTTGGCATAGAGCTGCTCGCCGAAGCCGAACACGGAATTGATCGCGGCGCTGGTCGTGATGACCGTGCGCCCGAAGGCCTTGGCATAGCTGTTGTCGAAGCCGATCTCGGCCGAAACCGGACGGTGCTCGGCCGTGACGACCAGCTTGACCCCGCCCTCCTTGCCGCCGGGTGTAATCGTCGAGCGCAAGGCAGTGCCCGGCGTGTCGCCGGCCAGCAGCAGCTTGCGCTCCAGCAGGCCGAGCTTCAGGCGCCGCTCGCCAACCAGCCCGGCCAGCACCCGGCTGATGCGATCGCGCACCGCACTCGGCAGCTGCGCGACGTCGACCTGTTCGATGAAGCCTTCGACAACCTGCAGGCGCAGCGTCTGACCGTCGCGGACCTGCTGCGGCGGGATGACGACGCGCGTGAGGAAATAGCCTTGGGCGGCATAAGAGCGCTCGATCGCAGCGGCGACTTCGTAGAAGCGGGCGACCGTCACCCGCTTGCCGGTAACGCCGGCAACGGCGGCTGCGGTGTCGGCATCGAGCTGGAGATAGCCGCCATCGACCTGGATCTGGCCGACCGTGACCTCGATCCGCTCGGCACCCGGCGGTGCGGCGGCAGGCGCCGTCTCGGGGATGGTGATGGCGCCTGGTGCCGGCGCCTGCACCGGCGGCCCGGGACGCGGGGCCAATTGGCCGGGCGAGGGAACCGTTTGCGCGACTACAGCACTACTGTACGCAAAAGCCAGCAGCGACACGCTGCCGGCGAACCACTTCTTCATCCCCGTTGCCCCAAGTTATTTACATTCTTATAGCAAATTCTTTGTCGTTCGACACCCCGGAGCTTGCGCGCAATCGCTCAGAAACGCCCCCGTTCGAGCTTGAAGATATCGGGACTGGTGCGATTGGCGATGTAGCTCACCCGCAGGCTGGCCTGACTGCCCGGCTGCGGCGCCGCTTCGATGCGGCCCTCGGCCTTGCGTTCGACGGCGACACCGTCGGCCACGACCTGGACGGCACCGGTCTTCTCGTCCTCGGCCGCGAACAGCAACAGGGTGCTGGGGCCGATGGGAATACCGAGATTGACCCGCCCGTCCCGCCAGCCGAACTCGTTGAAGTAGTTCACCAGCTGGACGCCGGCGACGATGTAGGGGCCGGTGTCGGCCTTGTCGTTCTTGTCATTCTTGCCGCTCGCTTCGCGCGCCCACACCACGTTGACCTGGATCAGCTTCTTGGACTGATAGCCCAGGATATAGATCGCGGTCGCCGGGCCGGGGCCGGGATCCAGTGACGGCACCGACACCATCAGCGCCGTGGTGCGTTCGATGGCGTTCGAGGTCTGGCGAATCTCGTCGGGCTTGACCCCGAAATCCTTCTGGATCGCAGCCTTTACCTCCGCTTCGGTCATGCCGAAATTGGCCGAGCGAAAGCCCTTCACCTCATAGGCCGGCCTGGTCGGCTTGGCCGGCGCCTGCGGCGGCGGTGCCGCACTGGGGGATGATGATGGTGCCGGGGCCGGCGTGCCGGGCGCTTGCCCCCACGACGGTACGCCAACCATGGCCACGGCCGTGCCGGCCAACAACGCTACAACCGTTTTTGCGATCATCCGACGCGCCCGTACTGTTATTCGTTGTGTCACTACGCGTTCAGAATGTACCGCAAATCAGCGTCCCTTGCTTGTTGATCTTGCAGGCGGTTGCGGCCGGCGCCTCGGGCTGCTCGCCGTTCTCGCCGACATCGAACAGGGTGGCCGACCGCAGGCCTCCGGCATGGAGGCCGGCCACCGGGCCGTTGCCGCTGGCACCCGGCAAGGTCGCGCCGACGACGGTGATGCCCGGCAGCGGCCCGGTCGGCCGCGGCTGAATGGTCAGCACGCCCTCGACGACGTGCAGCGCATAATTCGACCCGAGGCTGAACGTGCCCTGGGTGATCGGGTAGGTGCCGGGCGCATCGCTCGACGATGACCGGGCCAGCGCGCCGGTGGGCGTGTCGCCGAACACGACATTGCCCGCCGTCACCTGCCAGGTGAAGACCGGGTCGGGCGCCAGCGTGATCTTGGTCTGGTTGTCGGCCGTCACCGTGAGCGGGCGCGGCGTGATCGCCAGGACCGCCGGCGTATAGGCGAGCGTGTAGTTGGCATTGGCTGCCAGACTGCCCTGGCCGATCGCGTAAGGACCACCCAGCACGGTCTCACCCGCGGCGCGGGTGAGACCACCGCTGAGCACGGTGGCGACCGTATCGGCGAAGCGGAAGCCGCTGGCGGTGAACGTCAGCGCCGGATCGGCATCGCCATAGACCTTAGTCCTGGCATTGGCGACCACGCTCAACGGCGCCGGCGTGATGGCAAGACCCGCGCCGATGTAGGCGATGGTGTAGTTCGGGTTGGCCGCGAGGCTGCCCTGGTTGATGGCATAGGGACCGCCGGCCACGCTTTCACCCGGCGTGCGGCGGAGCCCCCCGCTGAGCACGGTGGCTGCCCTGTCGTCGAACCGGAAGCCGGTGGCCACGAACGTCAGCGCCGGGTCGGCGTCGCCGTAGACCTTGGTCTTGCCCTGAGCCACGACATTGAGGACAGCCGGCGTGATCGTGAGGTTCGCGGGCGTGTAGTTGATGGTGTAGTTCGCGTTGACCGCCAGCGTGCCCTGGTTGATGGCATAGGGACCGCCCGCCACCGTCTCGCCCGGCGCGCGCGCGAGGCCGCCCGTCAGCACGCCGCCGGCGGTGTCGGTGAACTTGAAGCCCGACGCCGCGAAGGTCAGCGCCGGATCGGCATCGCCATAGACTTTCGTCCTGGCGTTGGCGACCACGTTCAGCGGCGCCGGCGTGATGGTGAACAGGTTGCCGGTGTAGTTGATCACGTAGTTGCCACCGGCCGACAGCGTGCCCGCGGTGATGAAATAGGCGCCGCCCACCGGGCCGCCACCAACAGTCTCGCCCGGGTTGCGCGCCAGCCCGCCGGCCAGGATCGAAGCGGTGTCGCCGCTCCTGAAGCCGGTGACCAGGAACGTGAGCGCCGGATCGGCATCGCCGTAGACCTTGGTCTTGCCGTTGGCGACCACGTGCAGGGTCGCTTGCGAGATGAGCAGATTGGCGCCGGTGTAGTTGATCGTGTAGTTGCCGTTGGCGGCCAGCGAGCCCTGTCCGATGGCGTAGAAGCCGACGTTCTCGCCCGGCGCACGGCTCAGACCGCCACTGAGCACCGTGCCGGCCGTGTCGGTGAACTTGAAGCCAGTGGCGGCGAACGTCAGGAACGGATCGGCATCGCCGTAGATCTTGCCCTTGGCATCGGCAACGACGTTCAGCACCGCCGGCGTGACCGTCAGATTGTTGCCGGCATAGGTGATGGCGTAGTTGGGATTGTCGAGCGTGCCGCGGACGATACCGTAGGCGCCGACATTCTCTCCCGGATTGCGGCTCAGGCCGCCGGCCAGCGTGTCGGCACCGACCAGGTTGCCCGACGTGATCTGGTACGTCAGCGCCGGATCGGCGTCGCCGTAGACCTTGCTCTTGGCGTCGGCCGTCACCGTGACCGGCCGTTGCGTGACCGTCAGGTTATTGCCGACGTAGGTGATGGCGTAATTGCTGTTGCTCAGCGACCCTTGCAGGATCGCGTACGCACCGACGGTCTCGCCGGCATTGCGCGCGAGTGCGCCTGCGAGCGTGTCGGCGCCGACCAGGTTGCCCGAGGTGATCTGATACGTCAGGGCCGGGTCGGCGTTGCCGTAGACTTTGTTCTTGGCGTCGGCCGTCACGGTGATCGGCCGCTGATTGACCGTCAGGTTACTGCCAACGTAGGTGATGGCGTAGTTGCTGTTGCTCAACGATCCCTGGAGGATCACGTAGGCACCAACGTTCTCCCCGGCGTTGCGCGTGAGGCCGCCCGCAAGCGTGTCGATGCCGACCAGGTTGCCCGACGTGATCTGGTACGTCAGCGCCGGATCGGCGTTGCCGTATATCTTGCTCTTGGCATCGGCCGTCACCGTGATCGGCCGTTGGTTGACGGTGAAGTTGGCGCCGGTGAAGGTGATGGTGTAGTTCGCCGCCGCCAGGCTGCCCTGGTTGATGGCGTAGGGACCGCCGGCCACCGTCTCGCCCGACGCGCGCGCCAGCGCGCCCGTCAAGGCCGTCACCGCCGCGTCGGTGAACCGGAAGCCCGTGGCATTGAAGGTCAGCGCCGGATCGGCATCGCCGTAGACCTTGCCGAGCGCATTGGCAGTGACGTTCAGCGGTGCCCGGCCGATGGTCAGGTCGGCGCCGACATAGGTGATGGCGTAGTTCGGGTTGTTGGCGTCGGTGACCGTGCCTTGCGTGATGGCATATGGCCCGCCGGCCACGGTCTCACCCGCACTGCGTGCCAGCACGCCGTTGACCGCAACACCCGTGCCCAGGCTGCTGGTCGTAAACGTCAGCGCCGGATCGGCGTCGCCGTAGATCTTGGTCTTGGCGTCGGCCGTCACCGTGATCGGCCGCTTGTTGATCGTGAAATTGGCGCCGGTGAAGGTGATGGTGTAGTTCGCCGCCGCCAGGCTGCCCTGGTTGATGGCGTACGGCCCGCCCGCCACCGTCTCGCCTGGCGCGCGCGCCAGCGCGCCCGTGAGCCCCGTCGCCGCCGTGTCGGTGAACCGGAAGCCCGTGGCGCTGAAGGTCAGCGCCGGATCGATATCGCCGTAGATCTTGCCGAGCGTATTAGCGGTGACGTTGAGCGGCGCCCGGTCGATGGTGAAGTTGGCGCCGGTGAAGTTGATCGTGTAGTTCCCGCCGGCCGACAGCGTGCCCTGGTTGATGGCATAGACGCCGGCGTTCTGCCCCGATGCACGCGACAAACCGCCGGTAATGACGGACGCCGAGTCGCCGTTCCTCAGGCCGCTGTTGGCGTAGGTCAGCGTCGGATCGGCATCACCATAGATCTTGCTGAGCGCATTGGCGGTGACGTTGAGCGGCGCCGGCGTGATGGTGAAGTTGGCGCCGACATAGGTGATGGCGTAGTTGTTATTGTTGAGCGAGGCCTTGTTGATGGCGTAGGTGCCGACGTTGCTGCCGGGCACGCGCGACAGGCTGCCGCCGAGCGTGTCGCCGCCGACCAGATTGCCCGATGTGATCTGCCAGGTCAGCGCCGGATCGGCGTCGCCGTAGACCTTGGTCTTGGCGTCGGCCGTCACCGTGATCGGCCGCTGGTTGATGATGAAGGTACCGCCGACAAAGGTCATCGCGTAGTTGCTGGTGGCCGCCAGCGTGCCCTTGTTGATGGCGTAGGCGCCGACATTGCTGCCGGACACGCGCGTCAGCGCACCACCGATCGTGTCGCCGTTCACGAGGTTGCCCGCCGTGATCTGGTACGTCAGCGCCGGATCGGCATCGCCGTAGATCTTGCTCTTGGGATCAGCCGTCACCGTGATCGGACGCTGCGCCACCGTCAGCGTGCCGGTGACGGTGGCGGGATTGAGAAAGTAGCCGCGCTTGCCGGATGCGAAGGCGATGCCGGCATTGTCGCTGACCGAGAAGGTGCGCGACGTACCGGCGTTGGCAGTCGTGCTCGGCGCGCCGCCGGAACCCCAGGTGATTGTGGTCGAGTTGGCCGCCAGCAGCGCGGCAAGCGTATCGCCTGCGCGCAGGCTGCCCGACGCCAGGGCGGGAGACGTCACGACCGTGTTGGGATCGCCGTAGGGTCGCGAAACGTTGCCCGACGGCCCGATATTGAGCCGTGCCGCGTCGGCGGTGTCCATGACGCCGATGCGGGTCAGCGTGCTGCCCTCGACGAAGCGGATCGTCTCACCGCCCACAGCGCCCGTGATGGTCTTTGTGCCTTCTCCTGCCCAGATGATGCTGTCACCGCTGCCGCTGGTCAGCACGCTGTTGGCGCGGACGATGATATTGCGGTCCGGCAGGACGATGTTGTCGCCTGAGGTGAGATTGCCGTTCAGCTCGACATTGCTGGTGGCCGTCGAGGCGAACTGCACGGTGATGTCCTGGCTGTTGCCGCCGCTGGTGGTAGTGATGACGCCCAGGCGCACGTCGCCCGCGAGCTGACCGCCCTTGGAGCCCTCCTGCATGATGAGCGTGACGGCACCGGTGCCGGCGTTGACCGTCGTGCCGCGCATATCGATGATCGCGGCGCCGGCTTCGCGCCGGCCGGTGCCGAACGTGCTGCTGGCGATGTTATTGGCGTTGGCGATGACAGTGAGGTTGCCGCTGTCGGTGTTGATCGTGATGCCCGGCGTGAACAGCACGCTGCGGCCGGCCTGCAGCGTGAGATTGCCGGCGGCGCTGCTGCCGTTACCGTTGGCGCTCCAGCCGACCAGCACCGAGATGTCGTTGATGGCCGACAGCGTAACACTGGCGCCTGTGTTCAGCGTCGCGGTCAGCGACCCGATGCCGACGGTGGCGGCGATGGTGTTCGTACCATCAGCGTTGTCGCCATACTCGTTGGCGCCCGTGGTGCCGTTGGTGCTGCCGGTGCTGTCGATGACAAGGTTCTTGGGGTCGAGCAGGAGCTGGCCGCCGGCGCCGATCTCGAGCTTGGCAAGGTCGATATAGGCGAGGTTCTCCTTGCCCGAGATCTCGACCGAGCCGGCCGACAGCGCGCCGGTAGCCTTCACCGACCCGTTCATCCACGTGTTGCCATTGGCCCACACGACGGCCGTGCCGCCCGTGCTGCCACCCGACACGTCAATGCTCGCACTGCTGCCCACACGCGTCTCGGTCGCGTTGCGCAGCGCCGGCGCATCCGCCCAACGCGTCACGAACGTCGCCTGAAGCGGAGATGTATTGTCCTGCGGACTGCCGCCTTGGAAAGCGCCGCCGACGCGGATCAGGCCGCCGACATCGCCGCCCGTCGCCGACAGGCTCGCCTGTGTCACCCGCACGTCGTCCGCCGTCAGGTCGATGCGGCCACCCGTGCTGCCGCCGTTGGCCAGGAAGATCCCCGACGCATCCAGCCGCGTGCCGCCATCGACCGTGATGGTGCCGCCCACCGTGCCACCCGACACATCCAGCGTACCCGTGGTCTTTACCGAGCCGCCGCTGATGCTGATGTCACCACCGCGCTGCGTGCCGCTGCTGGCCGTGATGCGGCCCGACGTCGTCACCGAACCGCCCGGCCCGCCGTCGATCTCCACCTTGCCGCGCTGCACCGTCGCCGGTCCCTTGATCGGCGGTGCGCCGGCATCGGTGCCGAACACCACACCAGCGTCGGTGCGCACCACCGTGCGCGCTTCGATCGTGCCCGAGACCGTGATCGCCGCCCGCGCCACGTCGGCCGTGGTCGCCGCCCGCATCGCCACGCGCCCGCCATTGGCCTGGATGCGCCCGGTGTGCTTGATCAGCGCCTCGGTCCGGTCCGCATCGGCCGTCGGCACCGACACCTGCAGGAAGCCGTCGCCCTGCAGGTCGACCACCACCCGCTCGCCCGACGCCAGGCCGACGCGGCCACCATGGGCCGTAATGGTGCCCTCATTCACCACGCGGCCGCCCATCAGCACCACGCTGCCGCCCGGCGCCGCCTCGATCGTGCCCTGATTGACGACGCCGGCCGACCGGCCATTGCCCTCGAAGACAGTGCGGCCAGCCAGGAAGTCACTGTTCTTGATATCCAGCGTCGAAGCGACGAAAGCGCCGGTGCGCACCGCACCCGACGGCGTGATCTGGATGCCGTTGGGGTTGACCAGGAAGACTTGGCCGTTGGCGCTGATCTGGCCGGCAATGACCGATCCGGTGTTGCCCGAAACGCGGTTGAGCGTGGCCGATGACGCCGACGGTTGCTGGAAGTCGACGCGGCCGCCGGCACCGACGTTGAACGTCTGCCAGTTGACGACACTACGGTCGCTCGCCTGGCGCACTGTCATCTGGCCGCCGGCCGGTTGCCCGATGGTGACCAATCCCGCCGCCACCTGCCCGCCCGTCGGCAGCGCCTGGCCCGCCGCCGGCGCGGCGGCCACGGTCACCAGCCCCAAACCAACCGCCAGCGCCAGCAGCGACACCGGCCCGGCGCTCAACGGCTGAGACACAAATGCCAGTGGTGCAGCCGCAGCTTTCACGCGCCTGGTGCCCCCGCCCAGACGGATCCGTTTCGCGTTCATATGATGGTAGCCCCCCGGCCGCCCCAAAAATAGATGAGAAAAATTGATAGCCAAAATAATCGCGCGGACTATCCTGTTGATTGCATAACTATGAATTTATCAAAAATTACACGCTAAATCAATGAGATGATAAATCCTGAAATTTACCGACTCCGGCCAAGCTCTCTCTTTCGGATTAGATTTGATAAGATATTCTCAATCTGTTGGATAGGGCGACGATATTAATGCATTGATCTTGCAAGTATTTTTTCTCGAGATGAAGTTAACCTGAAATTTGAGCAGCAGCGACTTGCGCGCAGCCTGTCGCCCATCGTGCACAGCACGAGATCGACGGCCGGCACGCCTGTGCCTGCACCACTTTGTGCCACGACAAGCAGCGGCTGGCGCCGTTAGCGGCTAGTAGACGCGCACGCCCCGCCGACGTCGACGCCGGATGGCGATGGACAGCACGACCCGGGAGACCAGGAGCGCCGACAGACCGACGAGCGCCACAGCGAGGGCGCCCTCGACGCCTGTCCTGTCGAACCGTGACATGTACGCAAGAGCGGCGGCCACCGCGAGGCTGGCGAGAAACAGAAACAGGCCAAGCCACCACACCATCAGGCTGGCCCGCTCGTACCAGCGCAGATGATCACTCCAGTATAATCCGTGGCGCAGGAAGCTCATGATCAGCGGTCTCGCCGGAAGCCGTCACGCGACCGCTCGTTCCACGAGCCCCAGAAACAGGAAACCAACTTCCCCTGCTTCCCCAAAATCATTTGCCAATATTCAAGTGGATAAAACATTCACAATAGTTAGGTGAGGATTCCGACTGATCGATGATACAGGCCTTTGCGCAACGCTCGCAAGGGAGCCGACACATCGCGTTCTGTCCGTTGTGTTGATGCCGCTGCTCGTGCGGTCACGGAACGAGCATGAAAGCCGTCAGCAGCGTCAAGCCGATGCCCAGCCGAATGCCCGGCCGCGTCGGCTTGATCGCCGGCGCCGGCGGTTCGGCCGGCAACGACGTGCAGGGCCGCGCCTCGTCGTCGTTGACGAGGACTTTCCGGATCGCCTCGTTGATCCGAAATGATTCAGGATCGATCGCCGGGCGGATATCGACGACCGCGCTGGTGTTATAGACGGGCCTGACCGGCACGACGCTGTGCCGACTGAGCGC
>Ga0187894_10004176_pt1 | contig 15670 bp, 14 predicted proteins | sample GBC1701081metaG_FD_136650 | JGI IMG/M metagenome (GOLD analysis project Ga0187894, IMG submission 136650) | White microbial mat communities from a lava cave in the Kipuka Kanohina Cave System on the Island of Hawaii, USA - GBC170108-1 metaG ... | reverse complement strand
GACTTCAGCAGGACGGCTCCACCGTCCGAGCTGCCGTGGATCTGATCAAACCGAGCAACGACGGGCTTGTCGAACAGGTCAGCAAACAGCAAACACTGTGTTAGACTCTGGCCGTTCATGTGAGCCTCCGGGGTGGCTGAAAGCGGCGTCGTAACTGCTTTCTACCACACGGAGGCTTTTTAGTCTTCAGGATTCACGAATTATTCGGGTTCATGATCTGGTACTTAAGCTCGGGCGCCAACATGGACCAAGCCCGCCCGCAGTCGGCCTTTGAGCCGGTCGCGTGCGGGATGCGCGCGAGTTGCGTTGTCGCACAAGTAGGCAAAGACGTGTTTGATCGCTGGCACCAAGCCACGGAACTGATTGACTGCACAGCGCAGCAGCTCACGCAGGATGTGGATGCCTGACATCGCGGCGATCTGGGTGGAGACGGCGATGCCAGCCTTCGTCCGCTGACATGCATGGGCCAGGCTGCGCTTGATTGCTGCCGCCGTGAGGCTTGCCCAGATGAGCCCCTCGACCAAGGCGGGGTTTGCGCTGGCGAACTCGTGGAGGTTCGCGAAGGACTTCCACTCCTTGAAGATCAACTCTACCTGCCATCGCAGCCGGTAGGTCTCGGCGACCTGGTGGGCCATCAGAACCTTGCGCGGCACGTTGGTCACCAGCGTGGTGAACTGCCTGGTTGCCGGATTCCACAGCAGCACCAGACGCAGTTCAAGAGTCAGATCACGATATCGGGGCCAGTGGACGACCAGCTCGATGGCCCGATGTGGCAGGTTGGCTCGGATGGCTTGAAGTTGGCGTCCCTGAAGCTCCTTGGCTCGTCTGCCGGATACCCAAGCCTTGAGGATCGTCGGATTCAGGTCGCACTTGCCCCGTGCTATGAAGAAGGCCCCGGATCGCGTGAGCGCCCCCCAGTAGCCGAGGTCCTGATACCCGCGGTCGAGCAGCAACAACTTCCCGGTGAGAGTCTCGGGCGGTGGCAGGAAGTTGCGCTCCCCGTCCTTGTCCGGAGCCAGATCGGCGCGCACAACCTGATCCTGGAAAACACTGATGAATGCATGCAATTCGACCGCAGCGGGTCGGATCTTCGTGAAGCGGCCACCATAAACCTTAGCCAACCCATCGTGCACGGCGAAGGAGCTGCCGGCGTGTACGACGACATCACGGAAATACTCCAAGCTGCTGCCAGCGGCGGCCCGCAGCACGTTTCACCGAAAGTCGTCTGAGCACTTCCACGCATACCCGATGCATGAACCGCGGAAAGGCAGGATGCGCCAACCTGTTGTAAAACGCCTTGTACCGTACCGCCAAGCCGTTCTGGGCGTTGAAGGTCCTCAACAGGTCAGCCACGGTTCGTACTCGCTCACCGCCCAGTGCTTCCACCACTGCGTAGACCAGGCGTTGAGGCGTCACCCGTCGCAAGCGCCGACAGTGCCCTGTGCGACGACTCCATGCGATGAGCTGCTTGCTGCCGAGCGTTGTCCTCAGGGCGCGGGTGTATCTGGTAAGATGCGAACCGTTCAACGGTGGCCTCCTTCCGATCGGAAAACTGTTCTTCATCCCAACCGAAAGGATCGCAGGTCACCGTTGATCCGTCCATCCGGAATACGCCCCTTCGCGCAAGTGATCTGTTCCCAATGACTTATAAGATCTTACCCATGAGGCGGCGCAACGCGTCTCGGTACGTTGGACTGGCCCACGATGGATGAGCGGGGCGAGGCAATCACTTCCGGCGGTGCCTCCTCGAAGGCACAGGGACATCCCGTCCCATTTCACGCGCCGCCGGCCGATGCGGCGATCGTTGAGGCGCTGCGGCGCGGAGACGAGGGCGCTTTCACGACTCTCGTGGACCAGCACCACGAGGCGCTGCGCCGCATCGCCCGCCTGTACGTCCCCAGCCCTGCCGTCGCCGACGAGGTCGTGCAGGACACCTGGCTTGCGGTGATTCAGGGGATCTGGGCGTTCGAGGGGCGCTCCTCGCTCAAGACCTGGATCATGCGGATTCTGATCAATCAATCGAAAACACGCGCCATGCGCGAAGGGCGCATGGTTCCTCTTTCCTCCGCGGAGCTGGGTGATCCGGAAGGTCCCAAGGATCTCGCCGCCGCGCCACCTCTGGAGCCCGCAGGAGAGTGGCGCGCGCACGATGAAGATCGAGCCGATGCGTCGAAGGATCTTGTTACGTCCCTGCACGATCCAGGCCTTTCCCCCGAGGGAAGCCTCCTGTCCGAGGAAGCGCGGGTCCGGATCCGATCGGCGGTTGAATCGCTGCCGGTCAACCAGCGCCTCGTGATCACGATGAGGGATCTCGAGGAGTGCACCAGCGAGGAGGTCTGTAACGTGCTGGGCCTCAGCGCGACCAATCAGCGGGTGATCCTGCACCGCGCCCGGGCGAATCTCCGGGTGCGGCTGGCAGGCACCGCACTGTCGGAGTGACGCTGTCGATGTCTGGCTCCCCGGGAATGACCTGCCGCGATCTGATGGCGAACGTCACCGCCTACATGGACGGGGCGCTGGCGCCACAGGATCGCGAGCGCTTCGAGGCGCATCGCGGCGCCTGTCCGGGCTGCCGTCTCCACGTCGCTCAGTGGCAGACCATGGTTGGGTCGCTCGGGCGCCTGGAAGACCGCGGCAAGGGCGCCGCCGGGACGCAGCGGGATCACCTGCTGGCTCTCTTCCGCGAGCGGGGCCTCCATCGCGCCGGGCCGCGCGTGCCCGGCATCCCGCTCGGCCTGGCCACGGCGTTGGTGGCTCCCGGGGATCATCTCGCCTACTTCTGGGAAACGGACGAGGAGTTCGTGACCACGGCCGGCTTCGTCGCAGCCGGAGTGCAGCATGGCGAGACGTCGCTGCTGCTGGGACACGCGGAGGCCCACGCGCGCCTGGCCACCGCGATGAGCGAAATCGGACTTGATGTCGCGGCCTTGCAACGGGAGCAGCGCCTGCGCTTCCTCGCGGACCGGGCTTCCGCCGATGGCTTGATCAACGAGCTGGGCGAGCAGGTCAAGTCCGCCCTGGATCGTGGCACGCCGCGAGTCCGCGTTCTGGGCAACCTGGGCTGGGGCCGGATGGACAGTGCCGGAGATCGGGAGCTGCTCCGTCTAGAAGCCGGCGTGACCGAGGCTATCAGGATGCTTCCGGTCGTGGTGGCCTGCTGCTACGAGGTCCGGCGCGTTCCGGGACTCGTGCTGCTGCTGGGCGGCCTGGAATGCCATCCGCTGGTCTGCCGGCGCGGCACGCTGCGCCACAACGAGTTGTTTGCCCCCCGGGAGTCTGTCCTGTCCGATCTGGAAAAGCAGCCCGCCTTGTTCGGAGATCCCGACGACGGATCCGGCGAACCGCGAGAGTGAACGCGGCGCGCGCGTAAACTCAGCTGATTCTCAGCGTCGCGCGTTGACGAACTGCACCAGCTCAGCCAGGTCCCGGCCTGCGCCATCCGGCGCGATCCCCAGCTCCTCAGCCGGCGCATCGAGGCGGTTCACCCATTAGCATGGGAATCCGAACCACCGCGCGCCAGCCGTATCCCAGCCTGCGAACGCGGCAAAGAGGATCTCCTCGCGCCCGAGCCCGAGGGCGTCAGGGGCCATCTGATAAGCGCGTGAGTCGGGTTTGTGCGCATGCACGCGATCCGCGCTCAGAATGTGCTCGAAGATGCCCTCCAGGCCTGCATTCCTGCAGCCGGCCTCCAGCATCGGCGTCGTCATGTTGGACAGCAGCACCAATCGGAGGCCCGACCTCTTCAAGGCGTCAGTGGCCTGCGCGACGTCGGGCCAGATCGTGAGCTCAAGCCACGGGCGCATCAGCCGATCGCGCTTCTCGGGGGTCAGGTCGAGCCGCAGCGATCTGGCTGAGAAGCTCAGCGCCTCCTGGGTGGTCTCCATGAAATCCTCGTAGCGCCCTGCAAGAGTGCGCAGCCACTGATACTCGAACTGGCGCGTGCGCCAGAGGAGCATGAGTTCCCCGCCCCTTCCGGGGAAGCGACTCGGAGAGCGCCGCGATCGGCCTCGGATCGAAAACAGTGAGCGCATCGAAAGCGACTGCCTTGATGCCTGCAGCCGGAGCCGCGTGTGAGGGCCCCGACGTGAGCCACGCCCCCGCCACCGCGCCTCCCAGAGCCGCGTGGAAGAATCCTCTTCGATCCAACTGCACGAATCCCTCCTGCCAGCGCCCTGGAGGTACCCCCCTCTCAATGGTCAACGCGGGCGAGCCTTCATTACAAGAGATCGCGAACGCCGGTAATGGCCCGGCCCTGCCGGGGCGATCAGCGCTGTAACGATTTCCCGCGTCGTTTGACTGAAGCTTGTGAAGTGCCATCCCGGCAGATGGAGCTTCCTGCCGAGGACGGCATGTCTGGAATCGCTTTGGACCACCCTTTCGCAGCACGGATCCGATCGATGCCTCCCAGCGCACGTCAGGCCGCCCGGGGCCCATCGGCCATCGGGGCGGCGTGCGGGCTGGGACTGCGCCGCGAGCACTACGACCTCGTTCTGGCGGAGCGCCCGGCCGTCCCCTTCTTCGAGGTGATCTCGGAGAACTTCATGATCGAGGGCGGGCGGCCGCGGCAGGTTCTGGAGCGGGTGCGCACCGACTACCCGATCGCCCTGCATGGTGTCTCCGCGTCGCTGGGCTCGGCCGAGCCCCTGAACGCCGCCTATCTGGACCGGCTCGCGCGCCTGGTCCACGAGGTTCAGCCCATCATCGTTTCCGATCATCTCAGCTGGAGCCGTCTCGGCAGCCACAACAGCCACGACCTGCTGCCGCTGCCGTTCACCCAGGAGGCGGTGCGTGCCGCCTCCGCAAAGATCCGGCACATGCAGGATCGATTGGGACGCAGAATCCTCGTCGAGAATGTGTCGACCTACCTGCGCTTCTCGGGCTCGGCGCTCACCGAGTGGGAGTTCGTCGCCGCGGTCGCGGATGAAGCCGACTGCGGCATCCTGCTCGACATCAACAACGTCTACGTCAACGCGCGCAACCACGGATTCGACCCTGCCAGCTACCTGGCCGGGCTGCCGGGTGACCGGATCGGCCAGTTTCATCTGGCGGGCCACCAGGATCATGGCAGCCATGTGCTGGACACCCACGACCAGCCTGTCGTGTACGCCGTCTGGGATCTGTTCCATGCGGCCGTGCAGCGCTTCGGGCCGAGGCCCGCGATCATCGAGCGCGATGACAACGTCCCGCCCTTAAACGAGCTGCTCTCGGAATCGCGCAGAGCCGGGGAGGTCTTCCATGAAGCCCTCGCCATCGTCTGATCTCTTCGCGGCCGGAGCACTGCACTCCGGGCAGGAGCGCTTCCTGGGCGCGCTGCGCTCGGATGCAGGCGGCGCCGGGATCCTCGACTCGGGGGTTTTCATGCCGCCGCCCTGCGACACAACACAGGCGCGCTGGGAGATCTACAGCCAGGGATATGTCCGGCGTCTGGCCGAGGCCATCGGCAATGATTACCCGGCCATCGCGCGCATCGCAGGGCCGGCGGCCTTCACGGAGGTCTGCAGGCGTTATGTGTCGGCCTGCCCGCCCGCTTCCTACGACATCGGGCACGCGGGAGCGCAGCTTGCCGGCTATCTGCCGCACGATCCGGCGACGCAGTCGTTGCCCTTTCTTCCCGACCTGGCCCGCTTCGAATGGGCGCTGGCGGAGGCGTTCCTGGTCCGGGACACCGCGCCGCTGGCCTGGAGCGACGTGGTGGCCGCCGGCCCCCTCCGGTTCTCCGCGCAGCCGCTGCGCGCCATTCCGGGCACGGCGATCATCCGCTCCGAGTGGCCGCTCGAAGAGCTCCGGCTGGCCAAGGACTGGGAGGATGCGGCGATCGATATCCCGCTCGAGAACCGCCCGGCGACGCTTCTCGTCTGGCGGCCCGGCTTCCAGCCCAGATGGAAGTCAGCGACGCAGGAGGAGGCGTCGATCGTCGAGGGCGCGCTGACGGGCAAGTCTCCGCAACTGATTCTGGAATCCGGCGCCTTCGGCGCCAGGATGGATGCTCCACAGCGGCTGGTCGCGGCGCTCCGCCGCATCGTGGAGCTTGGAATACTCGCGCCGTACGAAAAGGAGGAAGGGTCATGAAATCAGGGACAGCTCTTGCTGCGGCTCTGGCCAGCGCGATCGCCATTCCGGCATTCGTTCTGGCGGCCGAGCACAGCAAGCCCGGCAATGCGAACGCCAAGGAAGGGGAGGCCATCCACTGCTACGGCGTCAACAAGTGCAAGGGTGTGGGCGATTGTGGCGGCAAGGGCCACTCGTGCTCTGGCAAGAACACCTGCAAGGGGCAGGGATTCCTGGAGATGTCCAAGGATCTCTGTCTCAAGATCGAAGGGGGTCGGCTGACTCCCAACGAGGACAGCAAGTAATACCCACCAGGGCCCGCTCCGGGGGGCCGGCCGACGCCGGCCTCCCGCCGCGGCGGCCGATCAGCGACGGGAGAGGGCCAGATGCCTCGTGCATGGAAACGATTCACCTTCGGATTCGGCATGGTGCTGTGGATGACCGTGCCTTTCTTCCCGGCGGATGCGGCGCAACTGACCATTGACCGCGATCATTCCAATGTCGGATTCTCGGTCCGGCATCTCTTCACGCGCGTCCAGGGACGATTCAGGGACTTCGCCGGGACCATCACGTTCGACGAGAGCCATCCTGAGTCCTCCAGCGTGAGCGTCACGATTCAGACTGCGAGCATCGATACCAACGTGGAGGCGCGGGACACGGACCTCCGCTCCGCCCGCTTCTTCGACGCCGCGGCATTCCCCACTCTCACGTTTCAGAGCCATGATGTGACGCCGGTCCCTGGGGCTGAGCGCTTCACGATCAACGGAACCCTGATGATGCATGGTGTCTCCAGGGAGGTCGCCCTCGATGCCGAGCTGCTCGGCAGGGGCAAGGACCCCTGGGGCAATGTGCGCTACGGGTTCCACGCCACGGCCCGCCTCAACCGCAAGGACTTCGGGATGCAGTGGAATGAGGTGATCGAAACGGGCGGCGTCCTCGTGGGCGACGAGGTCGAAATCACGCTCGACATCGATGCGACCCCGGCGGAATGACCGCCAGCGGCCGGACCGCCCAGAAGGACTGCGCCCTCCCGTCCGCCGCGCCAACCATTCCGTCTTGGCTCGCGTGACCTCCGGCGGAGCCGCCTCGCCAATCTCCGCACGCCGCGCCAGGAGTTGGTGAAGCCGCCCGGCAATCTCGGCACTGAGACGGGCGATATTGGTCCGGCGGCCCTCATATATATGTGTGCCTCCCTTCTTGCCTCCCGGCATGCCCGCCTTTTCAGCCATCGCCAACCGGGCCTGGTCCCGCACCGGGACCGACCGCGATCCTCGGCCACTTGTTCAAATTAGTTCGACGTGACCCCATGGCGATGTTCCTGTAACATTCTTGGTGCAGATCCAGGCAAACTGTGATATCAAGTGCCGGACATCCTCACTGGCCCGGGGTTGTCGCCCTCCTGCCCGAGTGGAATTCAAGAGTCGCCTTTTTACGTGGGGTTGATCTGTGCGTACCCGCCCCACCTGTGCTGCTCAGACCGCATTGATGAACCAGCGTAATCTGGAGGCTCCGATGAAAAGCTCGACCAGCCACATCGTTGTTGCCGCGACGGCTGCCTGTCTGCTCCTTCTGATCGCTCCCGCGGTCCAGGCGCAGGTCGTCATCAACGAGATCCACTACAACCCTCCGGATGCCACGCTGGAATTTATCGAGCTTTTCAACCGCGGCAGCTCCGCGGTCAACGTTGGCGGGTGGTCCATGGCCGATGCGGTCGGCTTCACGCTTCCGGGTGGAACGACGATCCCGGCGCAGGGCTACCTGGTCGTCGCGCTGAACGCGACGGCGCTGCAGACCGCAACCGGCTACGCGGGCGCGATCCAGTGGACCAGCGGCAACCTGAGCAACGGCGGCGAGATCATGACGCTGCGCGACGGCTCGCTCGCGACCATGGACGTGCTGACCTACGACGACGCCGCGCCCTGGCCGCTGGCCCCCGATGGAACTGGCCCATCGCTCGAGCTGGTCAATCCCGCGCTGGACAACGGCGCCGGCGGGTCGTGGCTCGCCTCCACCGGCACCAACCGGACACCGGGCGCGCAGAACAGCGTCTTCTCCAACGCCGCTTCGATCCAGAGCGAGTCGCCCGCGCGCCGCACGTCAGTCGCCACGCTGCCGTCGGTGTCGGTCACCTTCAGCACATAGGTGACCAATGTCACGGCCGGCGCCCTCACCGTCGCCGGCTCATCTGCCACATCGCTTTCCTGCCCCACCTGCTCGGGCGGCGCCGGCGCGGGCCCTTACATCTTCAGCGGCTACGCGGCGCCCGCGGCCGACTCCGTGGCCATCGCCGTGGCGGGCGGCACGATCCTGGCGGGCGCCGTGCCGTTCAGCGGCGATTCCTGGACCGTATCGGTCGGCGTGGCGGTGGTGATCAACGAGCTGCACTACCACCCGTTCGACACGAATCCCGATGCCGAGTTCCTCGAGATCTACAACGGCGGCTGAATCCCGCGGAATCCGGGCCCTGTGGTAGAGTGCGTCGCGAGCGATGGGCCCGGCCCCGCCACGAAGATCAGGTCATGATCAAGTACTACGATCGATCCCGACGACGGCTGGTGTACATCCGCCGCGGGGCCGACAGCGCCTACTGGGAGGACCGCTGGAGCAGCAAGGACGACGCCCGCATCACCTCCACCGCCTCCAACCGGTTCTTCGTCGCCACCACCGCCCGTTATCTCCCGCCAGGATCGTGCGTGCTGGACGGCGGCTGCGGCATGGCGGACAAGGTCTTCGCCCTGCACGACGCCGGCTTCTTCGCCTGCGGCGTCGACTTCGCCATGGAGACGCTGGTGCGCGCGCGCCGCGTCGCGCCGGCACTGCACCTCGTCGCCGCCAACGTCGAGGCGCTCCCCTTCCACGACGGCTCGCTCGACGGCTGCTGGTCGATCGGGGTCATCGAGCATTTCTTCGAGGGCTTCCAGCCGATAGCGGCGGAGGTCCGCCGTGTCCTGCGCCCCGGCGGCATCCTCTTCCTGACCTTCCCGGTCCTCTCTCCCGTACGGCGCCTCAAGGCGGGGCTGGGTCTCTACGCCGCCTGGGACGCCCCTCTGACTCCCCCGCCGGCCGATTTCTACCAGTTCGCCCTCAGCCCTGACCCGGTGGCGGAGATCTTCGCCGGCCTCGGTTTCACTTTGCTGGCGCGCGTCCCGCACGGTGGCATGCGCGGGCTCAAGGAGGAAATGCCGCGGGCCCACGGGCTGGCGCGCCTGGTGACGCGCGCCGGCGGCTCATTCAGGAAAGCGCTGCGCGACGGCATCGACCGCATGGCGTCGCGCGGCGTGGGCCACACGATGCTCCTTGTGCTGCGCCGCGAGCCATGAGGTCGGGGCTGGCGCGTTGCGCTCGGCTTGAAATGATGGGCCCCGAAGCTCTGACCGCTTGCGCGGCTCCGGCGGACGATTCCGGAGACTTCGGGGCCTGGTGACCTGCTGGCATTTCCTGGGCGGGAACACCAGCGACGGCCGGATACTTGCTATGTCGGGTGGCCGCCTAGGAGACAGGCACCTCACGCGTCCAGACAGTACTGTGTATGTTCACTGGACCACCTCCTTCCTCGTGTACCGATACGATAAGGCGAACGCCCTGATGCCGCAAGTGGATTCTCAAGAGCATGAGAGGGCAGAGGCTGCCAGGACCCGTTTGGCCATGAACCCGGGGGCGCGGCTCTGACCCCCGCTATCCTGAGAGTGGAGGAGAACTCCGTGCCTGGCAAGCCCACCAGGAGATCAGCCGACGGCGGACAGAACGGGACCGAGGCTGTCGACGCATTCATGCGGGATCTGGATCACAAGCTGAAACCAGAGGTCGAGGCCTTACGGAAGCTCATTCTCGCGGCCGACTCCCGGATCGGCGAGGGCATCAAGCGGAACGCTCCGAGCTTTCAGCATCAAGGACAGGGCGGCCGCATTTCAGGAGATCGTGAGGCAGTGGATCCGGCTGATGTGATGCAGCGCTCGAGAGCCTGATGACCAGGCCAGCCCGCATCTGGATCGGAGTGGTCGTCGCCGCAGCGCTGATCATCATGTTTGCCGCCACCATCGGCCCGCCCCCGCCGACGCCCAATCCTCCCGGCAGCTTCTCCTTCGCGGTGCTGGGCGACGCTCCCTACCAGGCCTGGGAAGAGATCCAGCACCGGCTGGTGATCCGGGAAATCGACAGCCACAACCTGAGCTGGGCCATCCACATCGGCGACATCTTCTGGCGCCCCTGCACCGACGAGATGTACGCGCGCACGCTCGAGCTTTTCACCTCCCTGCGGCATCCGGTGATCTACACGCCCGGCGACAACGAATGGTATGACTGCTGGGAGCCCGCATCCGGCAGCTATGACCCTCTGGAGAGGTTCGCTCGCATCCGGCAGGTGTTCTTCAGCTCACCGGCCCGGAGCCTCGGGATGCGATCCTTGACGCTGGTCAGCCAGGCAGGCAGCGCCCGCTTCGCCGAGTTCGCTGAGAACGTGCGCTGGACGCATGAAGGGGTGGTCTTCCTCACGGTGCATCTGATCGGCACGAGAAACGGCACCGAGCCATTCCCCACGCGGACGGAGGCTGACGGTGCAGCCGCCATCCGGCGCACCGAGGCGGCCGCCGCATGGCTGCGCGAGGCGTTCGCCGAGGCCAGGGCCGCCAACGCCTCCGCGGTGGTGGTGGCCTTCCATGGCAACCCCAAGTTCGAGGACCCGGCCGGGGAACCCTACCGTCAGGCCTTCGAGCCGTTCATCTCGGCGCTCGAGGAGGAGACGGAGAGGTTCGGAAGGCCGGTGCTGGCCGCGCACGGAGACTTCCACGAGTTCGTCGTGGATCATCCCCTCGTCCGGCGCAACACGGGCCGCCGGCTGGACAACTTCACCAGGCTTCAGGTGTCGGGCTCGCCGCGCGTGGGATGGGTCCGCGTGGTGGTCACGCCGGGCGCCGCGTCGCCGTTTGCCTTCGAGGATCTGGTATTGCCGCGGTGGAAGTACTGGTGACCGACCGGGCGAGATCGTCCAGATACGAATAGGCCACCGGCGTCACCAGCAGTGTCAGGAGCAGGCAGAGAGTCTGGCCGCCGATCACCACCACGGCGACCGCGCGGCGCTCCTCGGCGCCCGGCCCGCTTCCCGCTGCCAGCGGGAGCATCCCCGCCACCAGGGCCAGGGTGGTCATGAGGATGGGCCGGAGGCGGTCGCGATTGGCCTGCATGATCGCCGTGAGGCGATCCATCCCCTCCTCGCGCAGGCGGTTCATGTGATCGATCTGGAGGATGGCGTTCTTCTTGACCACGCCGAACAGCACCAGGATCCCGAGAGCCGAGTAGAGGTTCAGCGTGTTGCCCGTGGCCCAGAGTGACAGCAGCGCGAAGGGAATCGACAGCGGCAGAGACAGGAGGATCGTCACGGGATGCACGAAGCTTTCAAACTGTGCAGCCAGGATCATGTACATGAAGACCACCGACAGCGCGAAGGCCCAGAGAAACTCGGTGAAGGTGCGCTCCAGCTCCCGCCCGCGGCCGGAGACGGCCGTGGAGTAGGCCGGCGGCAGGTCCATGCCGGCAGCCGCCTCGCGCAGGGCCGCCAGCCGATCGGCCAGCGCGTATCCGGGCGCAACCTGCGCGCGCAGGCTGACCTGCCGCTGGCGATCGAGCCGATCGATGCGTGAGGCCGTCGTCGCCGGGGTGAGCGTTACGAGGTTGTCCAGCCGTGCCAGCCCGCCATCGCGGCGGGCCACATACAGCCGCGCGATGGCGCCGGGATCGGCGCGATCGGTCTCCTCCAGCCTGAGCTGCACATCGTAGTCCTCGTCCATCGCGGCATCCCGGAACCGGGTCACCCGCTGATCGCCGCCCACCATCAGCCGCAGCGCCTGGGCGATCTCCTCGGTATCCACTCCGAGATCGGCGGCCCGGTGGCGATCGATGATCACCTGGAGCTCCGGCTTGGTCAGCTTGAGCGTGGTGTCGGCGTCCAGGATTCCCAGCTCCGGCGCGCGGCTTCTCAGCTGTTCCGCATATCCCGACAGCGCCGTGAGCTCGGGCCCGCGCAGAACGAAGTCGATCTCGTAGTTGCCTCCCCCCACGTTGAACGACTGGAGGTTGCGCACCGCCGTACGAAGGTCCGTGAAGCGGCGCAGCCGCGAGCGCACATCCTGCATCACGTCGCTCTGGGCGTAGTTGCCCCGGAACGCGGCGAAGGGCTGTCCCGCCAGAAACTCCCGCCAGAGACGGCCCGGAGAGAAGATCCGCTCCTCATGCGGAGCGATCTGCACGTAGGCCGAGCCCTGGTTGACCGCCCCGAAGAAGCTGCCTCCCACCGAGGAAAGCACCAGCCGCACGCCGGGCGTCTCGCGCAGCTGCGTCTCCACCTCGCGCATGATGTCGTCCATGGCGGCCAGACTGACGCCCTCGGGTGCATTGACCTGGACGTCGAACTCGGCTTCATCGACCTGGCTGGGGATGTACTCCTGGCGCACGAGCGTATAGAGGGGCACCGAGCTGACGACGACTGCCAGCGCCAGCCAGAGCACGCTGCCGCGGTGCCGCATCGAGCCGGCCAGCAGCCGCTCGTAGACACGGTCGATCCAGGCGTAGAAGCCGGCGCGCGACGACGCCGCGGCATGCCCCGCCGCGGCGTCCGCCGTTCTGAGCAGCCGCGCCGACATCATCGGGGTGAGCGTGAAGGAGACCAGCAGGCTCACCATCACGGCAACCGCCGCCGTGATCCCGAACTGGTAGAGAAAGCGGCCGGAGATGCTGGACATGAACGACACGGGCACGAAGATGACCACCAGACTGAAGGTGGTGGCCATCACCGCCAGCCCGATCTCGGCGGTGGCGGCCCGGGCCGCCGCGAAGGAGCCCATCTTCTTCTCTTCGACGAAGCGGAAGATGTTCTCCAGCACCACAATGGCGTCGTCGATCACCACGCCGACCATGAGCACGAGAGCCAGCATGGTCACGCTGTTGAGCGTGAAGTCCAGGGCCCACATCATCCCGAAGGTCGAGATGACCGACGCGGGGATGGCCACCGCGGCGATCAAGGTGGACCGCCAGCTGCGCATGAAGGCCAGCACCACCAGGGAGGCCAGGATGCTCCCGAGCACCAGATGGGTCTCGATCTCGTGGAGCGCCGAGTAGATGTAGCGGGACTGATCGCGGATCGGCAGCAGCCGCACGTCGGAAGGAAGCTGCTGCGAGATGCGCGCCACGCTCTCCTTGGCGGCCTCGATCACGGCCACCGTGTTGGCGCCCGACTGCCGGAGCACTTCCAGCGTCACCGTGGGGACGCCGTCGAGGCGGGCCACCGACCGCTGCTCCCGCGTGCCGTCCTCGGCGCGCCCCACGTCGCGCACGCGCACCGGGGCTCCGTTCACCGTGGCGACCACCAGGTCGTCGAACTCGCGCGCATTGGCGAGGCGCCCCATCGTGCGGAGCACGTCCTCGCGCGCCCCGGCCGTGACGTTGCCGCCCGGGACATCGGCGTTCTGCCGTCTGACCGCCTCGCGCACGGCGCTGATCGGGATGCCATAGGCGGCGAGACGATCGGCCTGAACCCAGATGTTCATCGCCCGGTCCAGACCGCCGACGATCCTGACTTCACCCACCCCCGAGGAACGCTCAAGCTGCACCTTGACCAGCTTGTCGGCCATCTCCGTGAGCTCAGGCAGCGGCCGGTTCGCCGCCATCGCCAGCGTGAGCACCGGCGTGGAGTCATTGTTGAATTTGGAGATGACCGGCGGATCGATATCTTCCGGAAGGTTGCGCAGCGACGCGGCCACCCGATCGCGGACGTCCTGCGCCGCGGTGTCGATATCGCGCTCCAGCTTGAAGGTGATGATGACGATCGAGGCGCCCTGGACCGACACCGATCGCAGCTCGCTGATTCCCTCGATGGTGTTGACCGCTTCCTCGATCGGCTGGGAGACCTCCGTCTCGACTTCTTCGGGCGACGCCCCGGGAAGCGCGGTGCGCACGCTGACGGTGGGGAGATCCACCGAGGGGAAGCGATCGACGCCCAGGTTGAGGTAGCCGGCCACGCCCACGACGGCCAGCGCCATGATGATCATCGTGGCGAACACCGGCCGTTTGATGCTGATTTCGGCGAGCCGCTGCACTCAGGATCCCGTCACGGTCACAGGCTGGCCCCCCACGAGGCTGCCGGGCTCGACGATCACCTGATCGCCGGCCGCGATCCCTTCGAGTATCTCGACGGTGCCTTGCTGGCGGCGCCCGGTGCGGACACGCCGCTCGACCGATCTCCCCTCCTCGACCGTGAGGACCTTCTCCATTCCGGCGAAGGTGACGATGGAAGACTGTGGCACCAGCACCGCCGGCTCGCCGGCCGACGTGACGATCGTGGCCTTGGCGAAGGCGCCCGGCCTCAGCGCGCCATCCGCATTGGGCACCTCGGCCTCCACCATCAGGGTTCGGCTGCCCTCCTCGATGGCTGCGGAGAGCCGCGCCAGCCGCCCCTCGTGTTCCTGAGGATCTCCTTCGATACGCACGGAAACCCGCTGCCCGGCACGCAGCGCCGCCGCATCCCGCTCGGGCACGGCCAGCTTGAGCCGCAGCGGGTGGGTGCGCACGAGCGTCACGATCGGCTGGCCGATCGCCACGTACTGGCCGACCGCGACGTGCCTCTCACGAACGGCTCCCTCAAACGGCGCGTAGAGGGTGGTGTCGGTGAGCTGCTGGCGCGCCTGATCGAGCTCCACCTTGCGCTGGGCCAGGATCGCGAGGCGGTTGAGGATCTCCTCGCGGGCGTCCTGGTAGCGGCCATCGGCCACCTGGAATCCGGCCTCCGCGGCATCCAGGTCCGACTGGGATATGAGCTGATCCTCGACCAGGGTCTTGGCGCGCTCGCGGCGCAGGCGGGCCTCGTCCAGGACGGCCCGCGCCTGCCGCACCAGCGACGTGGTCGCGGGGTCGAGCGCGGCCTCGTCGTCGCCGGGGGACAGCCCGAGGCGCGCCCGGGCCTGCTGGAGGGCCGCTTCGGCCTGCTGCTGCCGCAGCTCGGCATCGGTTGGAATGAGGCGGGCCAGCGGCTGCCCCTTCGAGGCGCGGCTGCCCAGGTCGGCCAGGATCTCCGAGACCCTCCCGGCGACCTTCATGCCGAGCGCCGCGTCTTCTTCGGCCGCCAGGGTCCCGGAGGCGCTGACCACGCGCGGGAGCACGCCCGCGGAAGCAGGCACCACGCGGACCGCGGGCACCTCCTGCCCGGTACCGCCCGCCGGGCGGGCGGCGACGTCACCGCGGCAGGCTGGCAGGCAGGCCCCGGCCCCCAGTGCCGCGGCTGCGGCGATGAGCTTCCATTGTCGTGAAATCATGCAGGATTACTCCGCCGGGTAACTCTCAACTATACCGCTCCGGCGGACACACGGCTCCGGATCGGGGGCAGAGGCGCCCCTTCCCGGCCGTCGAAGTCAGCGATCTGGAGGCAGGGCAGCTGGCCCGCATTTCTCACCAGATTTCTGCTGCGACCACGGATCTGCGCGGTCTCGCGACGAAACCTGGTGAGAAGAGCGGGCTAGCCCGGTTAATTCATGAACGACGCTGATGCCGCCAGTTCCGCGTCTGGTCGGGCCACGTAGGCGGCGCACGAGCGGGATGCTCAGTTCGCAGCGGTGATTGTACCTCGGAACGGGCCCAG
>Ga0187894_10004175_pt1 | contig 15678 bp, 8 predicted proteins | sample GBC1701081metaG_FD_136650 | JGI IMG/M metagenome (GOLD analysis project Ga0187894, IMG submission 136650) | White microbial mat communities from a lava cave in the Kipuka Kanohina Cave System on the Island of Hawaii, USA - GBC170108-1 metaG ... | reverse complement strand
GGAAGTCGTTAGGCTGGTCCAGTCCTCAGGGTCCGCTCCGGCTTCCGGTGGTCAGCGGTCTCGATTCTCCGAGGCCTGGCGCGAGGCTCGGCGGGAGCGGGTGGACCTTCTCGTGCGCGCCGGTGCGATCGAGGAGAATCAACGCGAGCAAGCGTTGAGCCTCGCTCAAGGACGGGTCGGAATGGACGCGCACTCGCAGGGACGGGAACTGACGCCGCTCGCAGAAGTGCGCCGCCAGGCGGACAAACCCGTGCGCGATGCATCCGAGGAGCCCGGCCAGAGGCTTCGCGGCGAGCTTCGCGCCGTGGCGGTGGACGAGCACGGTCGCCGGGTCGCTGTGCTCGAGACGGGTCGGCACCTCACCGCCATCCCGACGGATCAGGGCGACCTCGAGCTCGGCCACCAGTACGAGGCGGAATCGCGTCATGATCGGGAAGGCGAACGCCGTCGGGTGCTCGCGTGGCGGTTCGAGGATCTCGAGCGCCAACGGGACCGAGATCACGATCGAGGACGCTAGAAGATCTAGAGCGGGGCAGAGGGAGCTGCAGACATGCGGGGCCGGGGAGAGAATTTGTGAAGACGGTTCGCGATGCGTGCCAGCTGCAACCCAATGCGCTGTCCATCAAGCTCAGCGACCAGATTGAGCAGCTCGACGAGCTGATCGCGACCGAGGGTGATGGCGCGGCCTTCTTCGAGAAGACCCACATCACGCAGGGTATGCAGGACCTCATCAGCGAGGGGCTGGCCCGTCTCGGGGGCGCGTCTTCTCAAGCCGTCTTCCACCTGAAGCAGGCGATGGGCGGCGGCAAGACGCACCTGCTCGTTGGATTCGGCTTGCTCGCCAAACAGCCGGGGCTTCGCAAGATCTACTGCGCGGGGATGCCTCACGCCTCCGCTTTCGCGAGTGCCAACGTCGCCGCCTTCAACGGCAGGAACAGCCCTGACCACTTCTTCTGGGGAGAGATCGCCAATCAACTCGGCAAGGGAGATGAGTTCAAAGCATTCTGGACGAGTGGACCCAGGGCACCCGACGAGAAGGACTGGCTCAAGCTCTTCGAGGGCGACCAACCCGTCCTGATTCTGCTGGACGAGATGCCGCCCTACTTCCACTACCTCGACACGCAGAGGGTGGGCAACGGAACCGTTGCAGACATCGCTACGCGAGCGTTCGCCAACCTGCTAACCGCCGCCGGAAAGAAGAAGAACGTCTGCGTCGTCGTCTCGGACCTCGCTGCGGCGTACGACACCGGCGGAAAGCTCATCAACCGAGCGCTTGCAGACGCGCGCTCAGAGCTCGGCAGGCAGGAGCGGAATATCACGCCCGTAGATCTCGCAGCGAACGAGATCTACGACATCCTCCGCAAGCGCCTCTTCAAGTCGCTGCCCGACAAAGCGCAGATTGAGGACATCGCAGAAACCTTCGGGCGGAAGCTCGAGGAAGCCGCCAAGTCCAAGACGGCGAACCGCGGCGCGGAGGCAATCTCCGACGAGGTCGCTGCCACCTATCCGTTCCATCCGCGGCTCAAGAACGTCATCGCTCTCTTCAAGGAGAACGAGCAATTCAAGCAGACGCGCGGACTGATCGAGCTTGTCTCTCGTCTTCTCCGGTCGGTCTGGGATCGACCGGCGAACGATGTCTTGTTAATCGGTCCTCAGCACTTCGACCTCTCGATCGCCGAGGTGCGCGACAAGCTCACCGAGATCTCGGGCATGCGCGACGTGATCGCGAAGGACCTCTGGGACGCGCAGCAGTCCGCTCATGCTCAGGTGATCGACCTGCAAACCGGCAAGGAGGCGGCGACGCAGGTGGGCGCGCTCGTGCTCACGGCAAGTCTGTCGACTGCGGTCAACGCGGTGAAGGGGCTTACGCGTGAGGAGATGGTCGAATGCCTTATCTCGCCGCTGCGAGAGCCCTCCGAGTTCCTCGCCGCATTCGAGGAGTTGGAGAAGGTCGCCTGGTATCTCCATCACACACCCGAGGGCCGCTACTACTTCGATCGCCAGGAGAATCTCACCAAGCTCTTGCAGAGCCTTGCGCATGATGCTCCGGAGAACTTGGTCGACGACCTGATTCGCCATCGCCTGCGCGACATGTTCAAAGCGACGCGCAAGACCGGGTACGAGGAAGTCCTTGCGCTGCCCAAGTTGGAGGACGTGGCCGACCGAGTGCGTCGGGGGCGCGTCCTGCTCGTCGTGAGCCCGGATTCGAAGATTCCGCCGGAAGAGGTTCAGAAGTTCTTCGACGGGCTCAGCCAGAAGAACAACTTGTGCGTCCTCACTGGCGACAAGACGGCGATGGGCAGCGTGGAGAAGGCCGCGCGTCAGCTCTTCGCTGCACAGAAGGCCGACGGTCGGATTCCCAAGGGCCACCCCCAGCGCGAGGAGCTCGAACGAAAGCAACAGACGTACGAGCAAGACTTCAATGCAACGATCTTGAATCTCTTCGACAAGGTCCTGTTTCCGAGGCAGCGCGCAGGGAAACCGGCTGACCTCGCCGCCAAACCGCTGGACATGACACGAGACTCTACCAAGCCGTTCAACGGCGAGGAGCAGATCGAAAAGACGCTGACCTCGAACCCCCTGAAGCTCTACCTCGACGTTGAGAAGGAGTTCGACGCCGTCCGTGACAAGGCCCAGGACCTGCTATGGCCTGAGAACCAAGACGAAGCCCGCTGGTCGGACGTCGCGGATCGCTACGCCGAGCAGGCAGGGATGCCCTGGCTACCACCGAAGGGGCTCGACACGCTCAAGTCGATCGCCTGCAATCGCGGGCTCTGGGAGGATCTCGGCAACGGGTACGTCACGAAGAAACCCAAGAAGAAGCGCACTTCCGCGCAGGTCATCGCGGAGCCCGAGCTGGGCGACGAGGGCAGGGTGCGGTTGCGAGTGAACCCCGTGAATGCGGGCCCCGCACCACGAATTCACTACTCGGAGGATGCGCCTGTGTCGGAGTCGAGTCCCCAGCTCAAGGACAATCCGTACACGACTACTGCGTTGCGGGTGGGTTTCCTTGTCTGCGACGTCTCTGGTCAGTACGAGACCGGTGATCCCGTCAGCTGGTCGAATCAGCTCGTGCTCCGGAATCGGCTAGCGGAGCAAGGAGGCAAGCGCGTCGTCGAGCTCTTCGTCGCACCGCGCGGCTCGATCCGATACACGCTCGATGGCAGCGAGCCGCGGGACGGGACCGCCTACGAGGGACCGGTCGCGGTCGGCGACGGTGAGGTGATGCTGCGCGCGTTCGCTGCCGCCGACGGGCTCGAGACCAAGGCGGAGTTCCGCTTTCCAGCGAAGGGGAAGAAGGGCGTTCAGATCGACGATCTTAAGCCGGCCCGACTCGTCTCTGGCACGGGTCGCAAGCTCGACTCCAGAGGTAAGACGTTCGAGGGGCTGAAGCAGGCCGAGGAGAAGTCCGCAACCTTCGAGCGCGTCGTTCTCACAGTAGGCCAGGGCAACCAAGTGATTGCGATCAGCGTTGGTGAGATCGCGGTCGACGCGAGCTTCCTCACGGCGTTGCTCGTCAAGGTGCTCGACAAGTTCGCTGCGGAGACGCCGGTCACAATGACGTTCCGAAAGGCGCAGTTCGCCTCGGGCCACGATCTCAAGGACTTCGCTGGGAAGCTCGGCATCGAGCTGCAAGTGGGGGACGTAGAGCAGTGAGCGAGAGGCCGCCCACGGTCGACTTCGGCGCACCCGACAAGTTTGGTGCGCACATTTTCCGCGTCGAGATTCCCTCGGCGCGGACCGAGTCGGTCGTGATCGTCGAGGACTACGGGTACCGAGGACACGAGGCCGGCATCCCGCGCGATGAGGAACGCGTCGTCCTTCGTCGCGCGATCTGGTCGGCAATTGCCGACATCGCACGACGCGAGTTCAACGACCGCCTGAAGGCTGCAAGGATCCTTACCGGTCGCTGGCACACGGGCACCAATCTTGTTGAGCGATTGCTCGGCAAGGAGCTGTGCGTCCTCGCTTGGGCTGCAGAGACCGGCGCCGAGGAACAGATCCCTGTCATCTGCAGCAAGTGGGCAGCCCTTCGACCCGAGGAGCGTTGGTGGCTCTTCTCCATGACCGTTGCGGAGGCGGGCCTGCCCGAGGACACGACGCGCGGCTGGCGGCGTGCACTCTTCAGCGCGCTCTCCGACGGGGAGAAGCCAGCAGTCGCGCGTAGACGCCCGCGTCCGGTGGAGCGAGATCTGTTTCCGCTGCCGCTCTTCGAGAAAGAGAAATGACCAGGCTAGTTCAGCCGTTGTGCCTCAAGGACGCGCCGGCGCTGATTGAGCGGTTGCTTCCCGTTCAGAAGCTCTCCGCAGAATCCTACAAAGAGCAGATGGCGGTTCACGGCAAGACGCTCACTGCCCTCGGTAGCTACTGGAAAGGACGCAAGCCGCTCATTCTTGCTAAGGCGTGCGTGCTCGGCTGCCTAATGCCCGCCACGAAGCACCCCGCACGAGACCTCGAGATCTTCGAGAAGTTGATGGCTATGGATGACGAATCCTTCGTCGTTCGCTGGAAGCGTCGCCCGAAGGCCAAGGAAATCCTCTCCACGATCGCAATCGCGCGCATCGCCGACTACTTCGCCGTCGAACCCCATGGCGTCATCCCCGAATCGGCGCCCGTGGACTCGTCGATACCGGGCTACGGCGGAGTAAAAGTCGCGTGGCGCGGTGATGTGAGTGAACCAGAGCGGCGCCGGATCGAGGCGCAATTGTTGCCCCGCGCGCCCTACCGCGAGCGAGTGGACCAGGCACAGCGCCCCGAAGAGGTGATGGACACGGTCCATGACCACATCTGGGATGCCGTGAACGCGCATCTCGGCACGAACGCCAGATCGTTCCCGGAGCTGGTCGAACAGCTTGGCATCATGCGATTTGGTCATCGCCCGCGCGTCGCAGACACCTTTTGCGGCTCTGGTCAGATTCCCTTCGAGGCCGCTCGTCTCGGGTGCGACGTCTACGCTTCGGATCTCAACCCCGTCGCCTGTATGCTTACTTGGGGCGCCTTCAACATTGTGGGTGGGTCCACCGAGAGTCGCGAGCAGCTCGCCAAGGACCAGCTGGCACTCGTTACGCGTGTGCAGGCGGAACTCGATCGCCTTGGTGTCGAGACCGACGGCCATGGATGGCGTGCCAAGGTCTTTCTCTATTGCGTAGAGGCGCGCTGCCCGCAGACCGGCTGGCAGGTGCCGTTATTGCCAACGCGCGTCGTGAGCAAGGGCTATAGGGTGATCGCCGAGCTCGTGCCCGACGCGACGCGCAAGAGCTACGACGTGGCCATCCGCTCCGACGTCAGCGATGCGGAACTCGCCCAGGCCGAGCTCGGAACGGTTCGCTCCGATGGGCGCGGCCAGGACCCGTACCTCATCCACACCGTCGGCGGAGCGGAGTACCGAACGAAGATCTCGACATTGCGTGGCGACTACCGCAAGGACGACGGCACGAGTGGCAATCGCCTGCGTCTGTGGTCGAAAGGTGACTTCACGCCGCGAACCGACGACATCTTTCAGGAACGGGTCTATTGCATCCAGTGGATGCGACCAAAGAAGGCGGGCAAGGGCGACGATTACGAGTTTCGCTCCGTGACTCCGGAAGACCTGCACCGCGAGCGCATCGTCGACGCGTTCGTTGAGGAGCACCTCGCCGAATGGCAGGAGAAGGGCTGGGTGCCGGATATGCGCATCGAACCGGGGGACAAGACCGACGAGCCGATCCGTACGCGCGGCTGGACGCACTGGCACCACCTCTTTAATCCGCGGCAGTTGCTAGTGGCAGGTCTTGTCAATCAAGCCGGCGATGCGCGCCTGAAGTTCGGCCTCACACAGGTTCTTAACAACAACTGTCGGTGTAGTCGGTGGCATCCGGGTGGCGGAGGAGGTGGGCTCACGGTCGGTGTTTTCGATAACCAGGCTCTAAACCCGCTCCTCAACTACGGATGTCGTGGATCCCAGTACGCCGCGAGCTTCCTTCTGCAGGAGTACCGGAGCCACCCTCTCGGAAGCAATGTGAGCCGGGAGATCGCATCGATCCCCGCGGATCAGCTTGCGATAACGGCTGACATCTTTGTAACGGATCCTCCCTACGGCGACGCTGTGAAGTACGAGGAGATCCTCGAGTTCTTCATCGCCTGGCTCCGAAAGGATCCCCCGCCCGAGTTTTCCGGCTGGACGTGGGACAGTCGCCGCGCACTCGCAATCAAGGGCGAAGATGAGGGATTCCGACGAGGAATGGTGGCGGCGTACAAGCGCATGGCCGAGTGCATGCCTGACAACGGTATCCAGGTGATCATGTTCACCCACCAGTCCGGCTCGATTTGGGCCGACATGGCGAACATCGTCTGGGCCTCGGGCCTTCACGTCACCGCCGCCTGGTACATCGTCACCGAAACCGACAGTGCGCTCCGAGAGGGCAGCTACGTCAAGGGTACCGTCCTGCTCATCCTGCGAAAGCGCCAGGGAGTGCAAAAGACCACGCGCGACGACCTCGCGTGGGAGATTCAGGAAGAGGTCGAGGCGCAGGTCAGTGCTCTCACTGGGGTGAATCAGGAGGCGCGAGGTCGCTATCGCGAGGAGAACGTCTTCGAGGATGCAGATATTCAGATGGCGGGATACGCGGCGGCCCTCCGCGTGCTCACTCGCTATGCGACGATCGATGGTCGCGATATGACGGCCGAGGCAATCCGTCCGCGCCTAAGGGGGGAGACCACCTTCGTGGACGGCCTCATTGCCTTCGCGGTCGACGCGGCCAATCAGTGCCTCGTGCCACAGGGGATTGTCAAAGGCCACTGGGACAGACTTTCTGGCGCTGAGCGTTTCTACCTGAAGATGGTGGACATGGAGGCCCGCGGTGCGAAGACGCTCGACAACTACCAGAATTTTGCCAAGGCCTTCAAGGTGCGAGACTTCAAGCCGCTGCTCGCTAGCCACAAGGCCAACGATGCGCGACTCAAGAGCGCAGCGGAGTTCGGCCGTTCCGAAATGAGCGATGGCTCCGAGCTCCATCAGTCGGTGCTTCGAGCGGTGCTCTACGCGCTGATGGAGCTCGAGAGGAACATCGATGGCGGCGAGGTGCTCGCTCACTTGACCCTCAATGTGCCGGACTACTACGGAGATCTGACGCAGCGCGCTCTTGCAATCGAGCTCGCGGACTACTTGGCGAAGCGCCTCGACACGCTTCGGCCACAAGAGGCCAGCGCGGCTCGTGTGCTCCGTGAGCTGGTTAAGAACCAGCGACTCGGATGAGCGCTGTAGAGCGCGCTGTGCATGACTCGCAGCTCCTCGTTCCCGCCGCGTTGACGCAAGGCCAAAGAGGCATGCTTATCGATACATCGGAGCTATATGCCCAGCGCGAAGCGCGCACCCGAAGTGCCGCGAAGGTGCGGTCGAGGTGACGGAGATACGCCGTTTTTCCTCCCGCCGGCAGCGTCTGGATCACGCCTTCCTCAGCGCCAAGCTGAAGGGCGCGAAATCGTATCGGCGTATAGCCGGGTACTTCCGGAGCTCCATCTTCGAGCTCGTCGGCGAGGAGATCGCGTCGATCCCGAAGGTTCAGATCGTCTGCAACAGCGAGCTCGATGCAGCGGACGTCGTGGTCTCGAAGCATGCGCGCGAAACGGCCCTCAAGGAGCGCTGGAACGCGGTTCCCTCGGAAGTCGAAGCACTTCTGCATCGGGATCGCTATCGCAAGCTGCACCAACTCCTAGAGAGCGGTCGCGTAGAGATCCGCGTTGTGCCGAAGGACCGCGTGTTCATCCACGGCAAAGCAGGTGTGATCGAAGCGGCGGACGGTTCGCGGACGTGCTTCTTGGGCTCGATCAACGAGACGAAGAGCGCCTTCGCCGCAAACTACGAGATTCTCTGGGAGGACCCCTCAGCAGAGGGCGTGGCCTGGGTCGAAGAGGAGTTCGAGGCCCTCTGGCGCGACGCATTCCCGCTGCCCGACGCCATCGTGGAGGAAATCAAGCGGGTCGCCGAGCGCGTCGAGATCCGGTTCGAGGAGGCACATGCCGGAGACCTGCCGGGCGCCGCGCTCGCTGAGAGCCCGATTTACCGAGGCGGCGAGCAGCTCCAGGCGTGGCAACGCTCCTTCGTAACCATGTTTTTGCAACACCGAGAAGTGTTTGGAAGGGCACGTCTCCTGTTGGCCGACGAGGTAGGCGTGGGCAAGACGCTCTCACTCGCGGCAAGCGCGATGATGTCCGCGCTGTTGGACGATGGCCCGGTTCTGATCTTGTGCCCATCGACGCTGACATTCCAGTGGCAAGTGGAGCTTGCGGACAAGCTCGGCATCCCGAGCGCGGTGTGGTCGTCTACGAAGAAGGTATGGGTCGATCCGCACGGGCACGTCATCAAGACTCGTGGCCCCGAGGACGTCGCACGCTGTCCATTCCGCATCGCGATCGTCTCAACAGGTCTGCTGTTCCAGGACTCGGACGAGCGCGGATACTTGCTAGAGCGGAAGTTCGGCACCGTCGTGCTCGACGAGGCGCACAGGGCGCGCCGTCGCGGCGGGCTCGGGGAGAAGAAGGAGGAGCCCAACAACCTCCTGGATTTCATGATCCGCATCGGCGCTCGAGCGAAAAACGTCCTGCTTGGTACCGCGACGCCCATTCAGACGGAAGTCTACGAATTGTGGGATCTGCTGCGGATCCTGAACGCCGGTGCCGAGTTCGTGCTTGGGAAAGAGCTGTTTGGACGGTGGACGGACTGGCAGAAGTCGCTGCCGCTGGTGAAGGGCGACGAGCTCCCCGCCAACGAGCGCGATGCGTGGGAATGGCTGCGCAACCCATTGCCACCAGGAAGCGAGGACGCGCTGTTCGCCACGTTGCGTCTCCAGCTCGGGCTCCCCGACCAAGCGTGCTTCACGGATCGCGGATTCGGCTCACTCGGATTCCTCGAGCAGCAAGCAGTTGGCCAAGCACTCGCGCCAGGTTTCTTGCGGGAGCACAACCCCATCGTCCGCCACACGGTGTTGAGGCGCAGGCAGACGTTGGAGGAAGCCGGGCTTCTGGAGAAGGTTGGCGTCGACATTCATCCGGACCCCGATGCTCCCGCGAGCGCTTACTCCGGAGTCGGATTCTCAGGCCAGGGGTTGCTAACGAACCACCCGTTCGACCTCGCATACGAGGCGGCAGAGGCGTTCACGGCAGCGTTGAAGAAGCGAACGAAGGCCGCAGGATTCATGAAGACGCTGCTTCTGCAGCGCATATGCTCCAGCTTCGCTTCCGGTCGAGCGACCGCAGAGAAGATGCTGCGCCGAGAGATGCTCGAGGACGATGAGGAGCAGACGAAGCTGATCGATGAGGCGCTTAGCGCGCTGACCGCAGACGAAGCTCGCCACCTTCGCACCATCGTTGACGAGCTATCTCGGCCAGAAGCCCGAGATCCCAAGACAGCCGCCGTCCGGTACTTCCTCACTGAGCATCGCACCGAGGGCAAGACCTGGCTCGAGCACGGCTGCATCATCTTCAGCCAGTACTACGACACGGCGCGGGCACTTGCGGCGGAGCTAGCGAGATCGCTCCCTGGTGAACCGGTGGCCGTCTACGCCGGCGCGGGCAAGAGCGGGATGTTCCGGGGCGAGGACTTCGCCTCGGTCGACCGAGAGGAGATCAAAGCAGCGGTAAAGAAGCGCGACGTCCGCTTGCTCGTAGCGACCGATGCCGCGTGCGAGGGTCTGAACCTCCAGACGCTAGGGACGCTCATCAACGTGGATCTTCCCTGGAACCCCTCGAGACTCGAACAGCGGCTCGGACGAATCAAGCGGTTCGGGCAAGCCCGCCGGACGGTCGACATGCTCAACCTCGTCTATCACGAAACTCAGGACGAGGAGGTCTATCAAGTTCTCTCGCGGCGCATGAAAGACCGCTACGACATCTTCGGAGGTCTGCCCGATACGATCGAGGACGACTGGATCGAGAGCGTCGAGAAGCTCGAGCAGATGATGGACGAGTACATGCATCTGCGGCAGAAGGCTCGTGACGTCTTCGAGATGCGGTACCAGGAGACGATCGATCCCGACAAGGACCGGTGGGAGCTGTGCTCCAGGGTACTCGCGCGCCGGGATGTCGTGGATCGCCTCTCCGTGCCGTGGTGAAGTGCAAGCCAGAGAACTAGACCGGGACGTGCGTCGTCGCTTGCGGAGCGGGGAGACAATCGGATGAAGGCGAATGCCGCGCCGTTGCTCGCCATCTTCGAGAAGAAGATGAGGCTCGAGGTTCCTCTCTTTCAACGGCAGTACGTGTGGAGCAAGGAGCAGCAGTGGGAGCCGCTTTGGGAGGACATCTCCCGAAAGTTCTCCGAGTATCTCGACGGACGAACCGATGCACCGGTGCACTTCCTCGGCGCAATGGTCCTTGATCAGAAGCAGACTCCAACGACCCACGTTGAGAAGCGCCAGGTCATCGATGGCCAGCAGCGGCTCACGACGCTCCAGATCTTCCTCGCTGCCTTTCGCGACTTCTGTGCCGAGGAGGGCTGCGACGAGCTCGCCCGGGAATGTGAGGGCTTTCTCCTCAACAAGGGAATGATGGCTGAGCCGGAGGTGGACAAGTTCAAGGTGTGGCCCACCCAGCTCGACCGATTGCAGTTCACGGACGTGATCGCGTCAGGATCTCGGGCTGAAGTCGAGCGACGGCATCCGCTGACCCGTCGGAAGTACGCTCGCAAGGCCGACCCGCGACCGCGAATGGTCGAGGCGTATCTCTTCTTCCATGACGAGGTCCGCGAGTTTTTCCTTGGGACAGGCACCGAAGTACCGCTCGCAGCGAACACGCCGTTGCCGAAGCGGTTGGAGGACTGCTTTCAAGCGCTGCGAAATGCGCTGCAGGTCGTCGCTATCGACCTAGAGCAGGACGACGATGCCCAGGTCATCTTCGAGACCTTGAACGCGCGAGGAGAGCCGTTACTGCCCGCAGATCTGCTCCGCAACTTCATCTTTCTGCGAGCAGCGAGGGGAGGCGAGTCGCAGGAGGCGTTGTACAAGGAGTTCTGGCAGCGCTTTGACGATCCGTTCTGGCGGACCGAGGTCAAGCAGGGTCGTCTGCTGCGGCCGCGCAGTGATCTCTTCATGCAGCATTTTCTCTCGAGCCGCCAGACCGTAGATATCCCGATCAAGCACCTCTTCGTGGAGTACAAGTTCTGGATCGGTCGAGAGAAGCCATTCCCCACCGTGAGGGACGAACTAGCCACACTCGCACGGCAGGGCGACGACTTCCGAAGAATCCTCGAGCCGCGGAAGGGCGACGCTCTCTATGCACTCGCCACGTTCCTGGAGGCGTTCGACATAAGGACGGCATATCCGCTTCTGCTGACGTTGCTAGACGTAGGGATCGATGAGACGCAGTGGAGAAGGATGTCCGCCACCCTAGAGTCCTATCTCCTGCGCAGGGCAATTTGCGGACTCACCACGAAGAACTACAACCGCATTTTCTTGGCACTGACGCGAGCGCTGCGACGCGATGGCGCGACGCCAGAGAACTTGGTCGCCTTGCTTTCAGAACAGGCGGGCGAATCTACTGAGTGGCCATCGGACGAGGCCCTCAGGGAAGCGTGGCGCTCGCGACACGCGTATCAGACTCTCAACAACCCGAAGATCGTGCACATCTTCAAGCGCCTGAACGAGACGTACGTCAGCAATAAGATGGAGGCCGTCGTCATCGAGGGACCGTTGACAGTCGAGCACCTCTTGCCACAGCAGTGGATCGAGAATTGGCGGCTACCAGACGGCAGCAAGGGCATGACCTCGCAAGAACTGTGGGACGCGGACCCCGAGGATCAGCGGGCAGCAGCGACAAGAAATCGCAACAGTGCTCTACAGACGTTCGGGAATCTGACTGTTCTTTCGCAGCCGCTCAACTCCGCCGCCTCCAATAGCGGTTGGGCCGAGAAGAGACCGGAGTTGTTGCGGCATTCCCTGTTGGCGATCAATCAGGAGCTCCAGAGCGCTGAGGCGTGGAACGAGGCGGCGATTGAAAGACGCGGGGAGGCGCTGTTCGAGCGAGCGTTGAAGCTCTGGCCGGGTAGGTAGGTAGGGAGGCGGCCAGAAGCAGCCGAGCGCGGAAGCCGAGAGGAGCGGACCGCGGCCTCCGCGGCGTTTTCTGTCTGGTCTCGAACGAACAGCACTCTCGTGGTAGTCTTGGGGCCGCCAGGATGGCCCGTGTTCCGCGCGAGCGGGACCGGGATGTCTACACACGCTCCGATCTACGACCTCGGCCAGGACCGGCCCCACGCACGGATCGGGATCTACCTGAGCCCGATCTTCGCCGTCTTCGGCGTGATGGCGCTCGTCATCTGGGGCGCCACGGAGTGGGTGGCGTGGCGGTTCCGGTTCCACCCGAACCTCGGCGCGCCGGTCTTCGAGGCGAGCTCGACGGGGCGCGTGCTGATTCTCAGCGCCGCCAGCGTTCTGGTGCTGCTGCTCGTGGCGTCGGTCCGCGTCGAGGCGCTCCGCCGCGTGGTGGGCACTCTCGCGGCCTTCCTCGTCATGGCGATCGCCGCAGCGTTTCTGCCCGTGTACGCGCCGTGGGCCGTCTGGGTCTGGGACTGGAGCTTCGGCGATGCGCCGCGCGCGAAGCCGATCTTCGAGGCGGCTGAGAACGCAATCATCATCCCCGCGCATTTCCTCTTCGTCGTCGCGATGTACGTGGCCTGGAGGCGCGCGCGCCGCAACGCGCGAAGCACCGACGCACACGGATCGGCACGCTGGGGTTTGCCCGAGGAGGTCGCGGCCGCCGAGTTGTTGGGCGGGGAGGGGCTCTTCCTCGGCGTTTTCAAGAAGCATGCGCGCGATCACGGCGCGTACCTCCGTCACCAGGGTCCGCAGCACGTGCTCGGCTTCGCGCCGACTCGTTCGGGGAAGGGCGTGGGCTGGGTGATTCCGACGCTCCTCACGTGGCGTGGGAGCGTGCTCGTCCACGACATCAAGGGCGAGAACTGGGCGCGGACCGCCGGCTGGCGCAGCGCCGAGCTCGGCGGCCGCTGCCTCAAGTTCGATCCCACGTGCCGCGACGGGAGCGGTGCTCGCTACAACCCGCTCCTCGAGGTGCGCCGCGGGCCCGAGGAAGTGCGCGACGCGCAGAACATCGCCGACATGCTCGTCGATCCCGACGGCCACGGCGTCAAGGACCACTGGGACATCACGGCGCAGGAGGTGCTCCTCGGCGCGATCCTGCACGTGCTCTACGTCGGGCGGGACAAGAGCCTGCGCGGCTGCCTCGATCTTCTCACGTCGCCGCACGCGCGCATCGAGAATGTTCTCTCGGAGATGCTCTCGACGGAGCACGATCCCGACGGCCAGATGGGCTGGATCGATCGCTCGACGGGAGCGCCGACGCGTACGCACCCGGTCGTCGCCGGCGCCGCGCGCTCGCTCCTCAACAAGAGCGAGAACGAGCGCTCGTCGGTGACCTCGTCGGCGGTCAAGTGTCTCGCGCTCTTCCGCGACGAGGTGGTTGCGACGAACACGTCGACGTGCGACTTCGCGATCGAGGATCTCGTGCGCCACGAATCGCCGGTGAGCCTCTACCTGGTCGTGCCGCCGTCGGACGTGAGCCGCACGCGTCCGCTCATCCGGCTTCTCATCAACCAGATCGGGCGCCGGCTCACCGAAGCGCTGAACCCAGAGGAAGGGGAGGGCGCGGCCGCTCGGCGCCGGCTTCTCTTCATGATGGACGAGTTCCCGACGCTCGGGCGGCTCGACTTCTTCCAGACGCAGCTCGCGTACCTGGCCGGCTACGGGATTCAGGCGTTCCTGATCGTGCAGGATCTCTCGCAGCTCTACGCGGCCTACGGCACGAACGAGAGCATCGTCTCGAACTGCCACGTGCGCGTGGCCTTCGCGCCCAACAAGGTCGAGACGGCGCGGCTTCTCTCGGAGATGGCCGGCATCATGACCGTGCGCAAGGCGCGCCGCATGTACAGCGGGAACCGCCTCTCGCCCTGGCTCTCGCACGTGATGGAGTCCGAGGAGGAGTCGCAGCGGCCGCTCATTACGCCCGACGAGGTGCTCCGTCTTCCCGAGGACAACGCGATCGTCTTTGTCGCTGGGCACCGGCCGATCTGGGCGATGAAGGCGCGCTACTTCAGCGATTCGCGGCTCGCACGTCGAGCGGCGATCGCGCCGCCGGCGACGGTCGAGCCGATCCCGCATGCGTGGGACACGTGGAGGTACGTCTCGCCGACTGAGGGTGCGAGTGCGCCGGAGGGTTCAGCGTCCGCGCGCGCGGCGCCGCCCACCGCGGCCGACGCGGAAGAGACGGGCCTCGACTCACTCCTGCCCGAGGAAGACGATGAGCTCCACGCCCTCGCGTAGTGCCGAAGACGGAGAGCGGCCGGGGATGTCGGCGCGACCGCCCATCCACGCCCACTTCTCCGAGATCCGCGCGCGCGTCGATCCCGCTCTGTACACCGCGCTCGTGCGCGAGGCGTCGGCGCAGGGGATCAGCGTTGCCGAGTCGGTGCGCCGCATCATCGAGGCGCACTACGCGCGGCTCGCGCGGAACGAGCGCGAGCTCGGCGCGCTGCTCGAGCAGGTCGCGCTCGACGTCGTCGACGCGCGATACGAGACGCGCCTGGTCGCTGGCCTTCTGGGGTCCATGGTCGAGCTCGCGCTGAAGGCGCTCCTCGTGCGCCTCCCGCCGGCGTCGGATCGCGATACGGACGACCGAGTTCGCCAGGCGGCCGAGGCCCATGAGAAGTGGATGAAGCAGCTCTCGCGGCGCCTCGCCGAGGGCGGGGCGGAGGAGCTGCTCGCGTTCGTGCTCCCGAGCCTCGACCCGTCGGGTAGACGACGATGACGCCTGCGAGACACTCCGCTGTGTGTGATCCCACTCACTGCAAGCCACCGACGGAGAATGCATGAATCCGGGCGTGGTGAGAGCGTGTAACCGTGATCGGTGGCCCCGAACGGGGCAACCGTCGTCTCGGTCTCTCGCTCCCGCCGCCGAAACCGCTTCATGGCCTTCCCCCTCCTGCAGCGGCCGACGCCCCACCTCCTCCACGCTGGTTCCCGCTAGTCCCCGATGGACCCACCACCCGCTGAGCCGCCGCTGGCGTTGCAAGAGGTTCCCCCAGCCATGGAGAGCAGCACGATCGTTGTCGTTCACTCGGAGCTCGACGAGCAGCGGAAGATTGCCGAGGCCCTCGAGCCGCTGAACCATCCTCTCAAGTGCGCGCTGGATCTGCGCGCAGTCGTTGCGGTTTACCGATCAGGCCGCATAGGGCTCGTGGTCACGCCCGACATCCGGATTCCCTTCGAGAAGCAGTACGTCGTCGAAGGCATCCAGCGCGAGTCGCTGCGCATCCCGGTGATCGTCCTGGTCGACGAGCCGGGCCAAGGGAAGTGCCCGAAGGCGACGCGGCTCCTGATGGGGCTCCAGCACTACCTCGCCTGGCCGGACGAGATCGACGACCTGCTCCCCGTCGCGCGCGGGCTGCTCCGCACCGCGCGCCTCCTCAAGGAGGCCTCGACAGAGCCGGGCGACCCGGACTGGATCCCGACGCTCCGCGAGGTTGGCGCCGCGCAGGAGCGGCGCGACCTAATAGCTGCAATGCGGGCTACGAACGGGAACATCTCGCGGGCGGCGGACCTGCTCGGGATCTCGCGAGGCGGGCTGCAGTATCGGCTTCGAAAGCACGGGGTTCAGTCAAGCGGCGACGCCGCGCGGGGCCGCCGCTGAGCGAAATCG
>Ga0187894_10004174_pt1 | contig 15678 bp, 14 predicted proteins | sample GBC1701081metaG_FD_136650 | JGI IMG/M metagenome (GOLD analysis project Ga0187894, IMG submission 136650) | White microbial mat communities from a lava cave in the Kipuka Kanohina Cave System on the Island of Hawaii, USA - GBC170108-1 metaG ... | reverse complement strand
CCTCCGATTAAGTTGAAATTGAACAGCCTCTTTCCTGGACAGAAAGTTGTTGGGCTGTTTAGTAAACTGTAATTGGAAAGCTCGTGAGGGAGAATGATCGAGTTATTCAGTGACGTGAAGAAAAAAATTCTATCTGCGCGTAGCGCTTAGTTCAACAACGGATTGAACACAAACTTCAGTAACAAGATTGGAGGATAACGTGACACACTATATCGACGGGTTCGTTCTCCCAGTGCCGCGCGACCAGCTAAAGACGTATAGAGAAGTTGTTGAAAAGGTTGCGGAGATTTGGAAGGAACATGGCGCACTCGGTTACTCAGAATATGTGGGTGACGATTCAAATTTGGAGGGCACTCGATCTTTCGCTGATGTCGCGAACACAAAAGAGGATGAAGCCGTCATCTTTGGGTGGGTCGCATTCGAATCTCGTGAGGCGCGTGATCTTGTAAATAAAAGAGTCGCAGCCGACCCAAGGATGACGGATTTGATCAATCCACTGACTAATACATCGAGGCCGATCTTTGATGCTGAACGGATGGTGTATGGCGGGTTCCGGTCGCTCGTTCAATCATCTAATCAGAGCACCGTATAACAAGTGGTTGCGTGTTGGGAAAAGGGATTTGTGAGATATCGCAAAGAGAGAAGCCTACGAGGTTATATGCGGGGCGATTTCGCGTGAAACTTTGATTGGACGCTTCGCTTCTCGCCACTGTTGAGAGAGGTGGTGTCTTTCTGACGTTGGGTGTCAGAAAAAGTTGCGAAGATTGTCCACTGTGGGGTACGACGGTTACATGCTGCACTCGTAGGCGCTTTCGCGCCAATGCTCGCGACTCGGAGTAATTGGCAGATTTAGGGCGCTTCTCGGAACTGTTGGAAGAAACTGAGCACTTCTGCGGTTGGCGTCAACAACCAGTTGCGAAGATTGTCCAGTGTGGGGACAATGACGCCCCGCAGTTTAAGCGTCAACGTCATTTTAGACCCTGAGATTTGGAAGATCGTTTTATTGACGTTATGCAAGGCATCCGACTTCAGCTTTCACTCTCACCTTCAGTTCATTGCGGTAAAGCAATCTCGTCTCACTGTTAACGCGAGAACCTATGGGAAAACCACCACGTCTATGTTCGACTGAGCTTGGAAGTTGTGACAATCCGGATGGAAGACTGTTTTGCATCGAACCTACCGTAACAAACTCAGGTGCTATCCGACGTGCGAAGTACTGGATCAAACATTGACTTTCGTTTTCGAACAGTAATAATCTCCCCGCATTCCAAGGCTGCCCCACGAGCCTGTGCGTCCTCGCAAACTCGCTAAGCAGCCTAAACCATAGAATCAAAAACTCGCTGCAGGCTCCCGCCGCGGCTGTGTTTGCTGGATTCATGTGGTTGGCGCAGAGCCAATCAAAGTAGCGATTTTTCTCTGAAATGAAATGATGGATCAACTCACGAAGCTTGTTGAATTCTTGGCTGCGTATCCAGCCTGGGTGAAGTACTCACTTATAGGATTGTTATTTTCAATCATCGTTCTTCTTGTGGTCTTTCGACCTACAAAAAATGGAATTTCGTCACATTGGAAACTCCGCGTTTACCATTTCGAAAATTTGGGAGAAGCAGCAAAACAAAACCAGACAGGAGAAAGATTCTCAGGGAGAATACTTGACGATCTACTAAGAAGACAGCTTGACGCTAAGCAAGGTACTGAACGAATGCCTCCAACGGATATCTTTCAATTTCGCGGTGATCCACCTCAGGATTTGTTGACGGCATATCGACAGCTTGCGCCATTTGTTTGTGTTTCTGGGTTTGTTGATGAGGGAAAAAGCAAACAATTAACGGCCCATGTTAGAGTTAGCAGGATTGATGCCGACCTCCATTTTGAACCTTTATTGGCTCGGACTTATGAACTTTCGGCGGATGAGTCAAATTGGGATGCTATCACCCAGTCTATAGGCGAAGAAATATTTGGGAGTATTCTAAAAATGCCGCGATGAGAAACAACACCCTCGATCGCAATGAGAATTTTAAACAGCCGAGTGACGGTAAAGTGAGTGGTCGGCAGGCCGTAATGCTTACGGCCATTCCTCCTGAGTATCAGGCGTTGCGCGGCCACTTACAGTCTGTGCGAGAGATAACCCATCCACAAGGTACCGTGTACGAAATGGGTACCTTTGCGTGTCCAGATGGTGAACCATGGTCAGTTGTGATTGTCGAAATCGGTGCTGGCAATCCTGGGGCAGCCTTTGAGACAGAAAGAGCCGCAAGTTTTTTCAAACCGAGTGTGTTGATGTTCGTCGGCGTGGCTGGCGGCCTCAAAGATGTTCAACTAGGCGACGTCGTGGTTGCAACCAAGGTCTACGGCTACGAAGCCGGCAAAGTCGCTGGGAGCTTTAAGCCAAGACCGAGTGTGGGTGAATCCTCTTATTCTCTAGTGCAACGAGCCCGGGCCGAAGCGCGTAAACAGGAGTGGACGAAGCGTGTTATCGGGTCCGATCCTGTAGGACAGCGTGTTCAAATTGGTCCGATCGCGGCAGGCGAAAAAGTTGTGGCATCTAAGCGTTCAGAAGTGTTCAGGTTCTTGCACGAACAGTATGGTGACGCGCTGGCAGTTGAAATGGAGGGCCGAGGCTTTCTGCACGCAGCACATGCCAATCCGAACGTTAGTGCTCTGATTGTCCGCGGCATTTCGGATTTGCTTTCATCCAAATCTGCTACAGACAGTGCTGGATGGCAGATGCGGGCTGCGGCAAACGCCGCTGCTTTTGCCTTCGAAGTCCTTGCACGTCTTGAGCCCCCAAGAGAAGAATTAGGAGAGTACATTCTTGTCCTGACAGCAACGATCGCGGAAAATCGATCGGGCGCGTGCCGAGGCAATCGTAGCGCACTTGCGAGAATTGACCGGTGATGCGCGATTGACACTTAAGCGGATCGAGGAAGGTTCTGTGAAGCTGATCATTGAAGGATCACGAGGGGGCTTTGACCTGCTTAGCGAAATGTTCGCATCGGGGCGTCTCTCCACAGTACTTGGAGTGAACGTAGTTGACCTCAGTTGGTCTTCCACCTCTAGCGTGTTACGAACGGAAGCGTCGGAACTTGAACAGGCAATAACAGCGTTTCTGCCTGACGCCAAAGCGGGTTCGCGCGAATCCATGAACCGCCTTTTCGAAGCCGTATACCCGTTGATTAGACGAGTGGCTCAGTATCAGGTTCGACGGTGGTCCTCCGCAACGACTTGGGTGGACGCCGAAGATCTGGCCATGGATGTGGTAGTTCGCGTATACAGAGGCCTCGACTCTTTTCGGGGCACTACGGCTCAGGAGTTCATCAGGTGGATCACTCTTCTTACTAGGAATCTCGCAGTAGATTCGATGCGGGCACGGATGACTTTCAAGCGGTCCGCCACTGTAGATACGGACGCCGTTCTCGATGCGGCAGACCCATCGCTGGACTTTGTTGAGAGCATGGAACGTTCTGAGGTGCTGCAAACGCTTCAGCAAGCAATGAATAGTCTCCGAGAGCAAGACAGGGCGATTGTTATGAGGTACTTTCTCGAGGAAAGGCCAATACGGGAAATCGCGCTGGAGCTCAACATGACAGCAGGCGCCGTTCGCATTCGACTGTTTCGCGCCTCGAAAAGACTAAGAGATATGCTAGTCAAGAGAGACGTGTCGTCTGACTAGAGAATGAGATGAGGAGCTACGGCGCTCCTCGCACGTCTTGAAGAAAGCTGACCATTTCTCCCGTTGGCGTCAAGAATTAGTTGCGAAGATTGTCCACTGTGGGCTAATCACAGTCACACGTTACACTCTTAGGTGCTACGTGCGAAGGCTCGCGATTTGGAGTGACTGGCAGATTTAGGGCACTTCTCGCAACTGCTGGAAGAAACTGAGCACTTCTGCGGTCGTGGTCAAGAGAAAGTTGCGAAGATTGTCCAGTGTGGGGAGTCACGACTTTGAAGAAAGGTAGCTGGAATCAACTCCAGCGACCTTTTCCTTGCCAAGCTGTGTTCATGATTCCTTTTGTCTTTTGGCTAGGATCATGGTCTATACGTTACCAAAACGGCTTGCTCTTGCTTAGAACATATAGAAAATAAACAGGGTTTCTTTTCAGCTCAAGCTTTTGCTTGAGATAGTTTCCAAGTTCCGCAGTCAGATGTGCCACCGCCCCGCCAGGACCTATTAATGAAAGTGCGGAATTGGCTAGCCCCTGCGCGATTACGTAAACGAACAAACCCCAGATTACAACTTGGGTTCCGGTTGCCTTGACTGCGCTAACTGTCCGCAATTCTCTTATCTTCTCAGTCAAATCTAGTAATTGTTCGTTAAGGTCGAGTTCAAGGTGCTTGACCTCTGACGCGAGGCGCCCTGAATCAAACCGATTTCCGAGGTCAAGGAGGCGCTTAGCCAAATGAAGGCGGAAACGTTCGAAGGGAACTTCGTGGTCTCGAATGATCTCTAGCATCTGATTGCCTGATACATTCTCGAACCCCGGTATGTGAAGGGTAAGTAATGGCCCGACATCACGAATCGGATTTTGTCGTTCCAGAAGGGCTTTCGTTTGGCATTCTAATTTGACAAACGTTGGTGCTGAGTAATCATCCCAGCTTCCAATATAACCGTAGTCGCCAAACGTAACTTGTTCCCCTTGCTCGACAAGAGTTGGCACATAGGTGACCAGATCAGGCGAAAGCCATGCATCTGACAGTCGGAACCATGATTGTGTTGCTTGTAGGTTGTGAAAAAGTAAGAAGTAACGGTAGTCTTCTCCGCCCCTCATTTTGTCACCTAGGAGCGGCCCTAAGAACTCAAGATAATCCACGCGTTTTGGCTTAAAGATCTGACGGGTTTTGATCGGTAGTTTATATCGGACGTTTTCTTGCAATATTGGGCATTCAACCACTAATGGAAGCTTTTTGGTGACCTCCACAAGTTCAGAAGCATCCTGGAGTTGGCAAGCGGCAGTATAATTGGACGACTGCTCCACCGAGGCATAAATATAAGAGTCATGCAGGTGACTTGTAACTCTTCTAAGATATTGACCAAAAGGTTTGTCGAGTTCGCCCCAATTGTATCTGTGTGCCATCTTTACAACTCCTTGCAGTTCAATCTCCAAAATTCAGACTGTCTGGTAAACATGACATAGAACCCAATTCGCGCATACTGCTTCGTAGGATCATGATTACGTATTGAAAGTTCGCTAACGCCCGGCATCAAGCTTGAGTGAGCTACCGGAAATTGTGCTATTGACTGATGGAGTAGTTTGGCATAGTCTCCCCTTACCTCGGAAGTTAACAGGCTGGCCTCGGAGCCTGCAATTGGTACAATTCTCTGACTACCAGCCTTATCGATTTCTAACTGGCTCTCAATCCGACCGACAACAAAGCGAAATACCTCAAGTCGGCTCCGAATAAACGCATGAGTTCACTTCGTTATCTGGAGTTCTTTTACGAATGGTAACGGAAAATCGGAACACGGCGCGCTCAGCGCTTCTCCTCTGAGACGTCCAACTGCTCGAGAGAACCTTGATTTGCCAAGTCTTAGACGGAAGCCGCCCTAGTGGGAGTTCTAGGATAACCAATGACTTCCTCGATCAACAGAAATTGGATTGTCGGTCTAAAGTGTTTGAATTATGCGAAGCTTACATCATTTGCTGACTGCCGCAGCAAAACAAAAACGTTTGCCAACGGTGCTGGCCTATAACCGAATTGATGGCCCTGGGTCTAGTTTGGATTTGCGTGCATTCCAGCAGGCGTTTTGGTCCTTGCCGCAGATTCCAAGGGATTTATTTGCTGACCCCCAAATGGGGTGGACACGGGGATTGCCCAGGACAGTTGGTATCACAATAAACACCGGCACGAAAATATACGCAGAGCCGTTTGATTCAGAATTGATCGCAGTACAGTCCATCGAATATGGAACAGAAGTAATTGGGAAGCCTGGAGAAGTCTTGCCTAAAAAAGAGAATTGGTTATTAAAGATTGTCGATTCGTTCGGTCTAAAGGGAGTCAAGTTTGTACTGCATAATCTTCGTCCTGGCATACAGTCATCCGGGCTTGGAGGCTCAGCCTCCGCCACAACAGGAGTTTGTATCCTTGCAAACGAGTTGGCAGCCCGCCCTCTTAGTGCGGTTCAAATTGTCTCAATGGCTTCGCTAATTGAGCAGGATTTTGGGGTAAGTATTACTGGAACCCAAGAGCAATCTAATGTCGTGTTTGGCGGAGTATGCGACTACACGTGGTTTCCCTGGGGTGTTCCTCGCGGTAATGACGCCGGGTACGGTGCATCAATTCGCACCGAACTATTGCCGCCCTCACGCTATGAGGAATTAGAGAAAAGGTTGGCCATCTTTCATTCGGGAATTACCAGAGCAAGCAAGGATGTAAACGCCGTCTGGATAAGTGCACTCTACCAGTTACAGGGCTACCAACTGCATAAAAGGAAGCTGGACATTGCCTATCGATTCCGTGAAGCGTTACGACTGAGCAAGTGGGAAGCGGTCCGCGAATCAATACAAGAATATCAAGAAGTGCGCACTTCTCTCTGTCCGGCATACATGGATGGAGCAAAGGAAATACAGGGGTTCGCACACGAAAAAGATTGTGTCGCGTTTCCCCTTGGAGCCGGAGGAGGCGGTGGCATTCTTGTATTCGGTCCTGATCCTCCGTCTCTCTTGACACTTCGGGAAGAGTTGAGCGGAGTCTATCGTGAGATTCCCTTTAAGATACAAGCAAGCGGCCATGAAGTCCTGAACCTCCCTTTTCAGGAGGAGATGCCATGCAATTCACAGTCTTAAATTGGAATATCGGTGGCGCTAAGTTTCTTGAAGAGAAAGCGCGCGATAAGAGGGAAAAGACACGTCGGACCTTCAACGAAGCTCTTCTCTCTATTCTTACGGATCGCGCTATAGGACCACAACCAGATGTCGTTACTCTCCAAGAGATTGTGCGATATAAAGAACCGGACGACAAAAAGGTAAGGGATTTATTCGATGATGTTTCTGGATATAACTACTTTCCGTTTCCTCTGATTGACACAAAGATCATCTCATCGAGGGCCAAGTGGAACAAAATACTAAAGAATAGCGATTGGCACCCTAAAACCTATTTTGCACAAGGCAATGCATTTCTTATTAGAAAGGATGCGCCGCATTTTCCGGTTTGGGATTTGTCAAATCTTGGCCAACCACGACCTGGAATCGGCCGAGATCACTTTGTCGAACTTGTTCATTTGGACTCAGGCCTATATTTTGGCGACCGCGATAGCGAACCTAGAGCAGCTCTGGTTGCACACTTCATTTACGATCCAGGAGACAAGCCCGGAACGGTTGAGTATGCGAATCGGAGACCCCTCGATATCTTTGTGATAAATCTCCATCTGACAACGCTGATGATGGAACGGGAGGGAGTGCCAGAAATTGACTCCCGGGCGTCTAAGTTACGACAGGCACAGTTGGATGTGGTTTTTAACGGAATCGTTTCGCGGTACAACTCATGGAGACAGGGTGGATACCGTGAGCGTGGAAATCCAAGGAATCCCGAGCCCCACGAGACCTTTGAGCGACACTCGCCGGTATGGATCATAGCGGGTGATTTTAACTTTTCGGAGGAATCTGCGGAGTATGCATACATTAAGAGGGTGAACTTCATTGACACAGTTCCAGAGCCAGGACGGATTACTCAATTTGGGCGTGGTACGAAGGCCAGTGGAGTAGGTAACGACCCAACACTGACTCTGGACTATATATTTGCGGGGCCAAAATTTGTTTCTCTGGATCCCGCAATCTACTTGCAGGCCAATCGGGTTATTCATGACCACAAATTCCGGGCATCAGACCATTATCCAATCTTGTCGTCCATGACACTTATTCCATCTTAGTAAAGCGGGATTGAACTGCCATTAAGACCGAGGAGAAACCATGCACTCTTTTCGAGTGTTTCTGAGCTATACAGCGCAGGATCAGCCGTTCCTCGATGCTGTTGTCGAGGCATTGCGCGACCTCGGACTCTACCCTTGGTGGGACAAGAAACTCGAACCAGGCCGGCTTTTTCTCGACGAGATCAAACAGAAGATCGCGACAGCACATCTCTTTGTACCAATTCTGACATCCGCATCAAGTCTTCGGCCGTGGGTACACCAAGAGACGGGCTTTGCGCTGGGCATCAACGTCCCGGTACTCCCCATAGCGACCGACACGCTGCCGAGTGCGATGCTGACGGGCATGCAGGCTCTTATAGTGAGAGACGACCTGTCAGACTTAAAGCAGCGACTGCGAGAGGTGGATCTAGAGAGCATCATTTTGCCATTACGTCCCCGCCCTCCTCTCCTGTATTCGATTGCAGACCTACCGGAGAGTCGGACAGAGATGCTTGTCGCACAAGGCACAAGCCTAGTAGCCTCTGTCGCTTCGGGTCGAATCCGCCAACGTGCTCTCTTCTCTTCTTTCTCCATTCCCGACGAACAGCCGACAGCAAAGGTCTGGCAGCACCTAGATCGCGAGCAACCAAGAAGCGATTACTACCGCGGTCTTCTTCGTGAGGAGCGACAGCTTCTCGAAAGCCAAGCGAAAGAGTATGGCTGCACACTCATTATCTCGCCGCTAATCGACCCCGGTCCGGTTGGTCCACTGGTCCACCAAATCCGTATCGAAACACTGATCGGATTTCTTGAGTCTGCCAAGAAGCACCTCGTGGACATTGTCTTTGCAGATAGTTTTCACGCGGGGAACGAGACGATCCTTGGTGACGTGCTTCTCGCGCGCGCACTCCCTCCGCAACCAAATAGGGACTACCAACAAACCTTGTTTACGTCACACGCGCCGACCGTGCTTCAGGCGTGTCGGGCATTCGACGAGACTTATCGTGAGGAGTATGGCCGCCAAGGTTTCCCGCCACAGGGCCCTCCGCCCGGCCACTCCTGCGAGCGGGTGCTTGATGCTCTTCACGCCCGTCTTAGTGAGCTCTCTCACTAATGTTAATGTTTGTGCCTCGCTGCTAATGATTTCTAATCACGCCTAAATTAAAGCTCCTCGCAGGTTTTTAAAACCGTGAGCATCTCTTTTGTTGGCGTGATGAAGAAGTTGCGAAGATTGTCCAGTGTGGGGAGCACTTACCGTTTAATAGAATCGATGAGAGGCCACCGGAAAGGTGGCCTCAGTTTTTGTGACGTGATTCGCGGACGTAAGGCTTGTTCCAAGTTAGTTGCCCAGTTCACATGCCCTCCGGTCGACGAATCAGCGGCCTCAAAGCTAACGGGAGGGCGCATCGTTATCGTTGTGAAGTGCGGTAAGGAAAATGGTTGATTTCGAGACATATAGGAGTATTATTGCGTCAGAGGCGCCTAGTGAAGCAAACCGACTACAAAGAAGAACGAACGAACCTGATGGCCGTAAGTGTGTAATTGTGTCGGTTGGCATTTCCTCTCTCATCACGGGGGCTTTGATAGTGGGGGTTTCTGGCTTCTTTATTTTTTTGTGGTTTCCTTTGGTTGTAGCATTCACGTTTATGTATCAATCAATCGGAACAGTCGCGGAAGAAAGCTTAATTCGAGTTCGACGAAGAGTTTACGAAGAAGAACTTAAAAATTGGAGCATGGGTCAACGAATACAGGCCGTTACCGCATGGCCGGTTATCCTTGTACCACTCATTATATGGTATGCAGCCAAGGCGTCATTCAACTTGCAGTGGGAAGAGTTAACGAGAGAGGTAGAAGAACCTTCGCGCGAGCAGACGCCGTCGAAGGCTCAGGTATAAGCTTGGCTGCAAAGCACTAGAACGCTCACGTAAAAGAAACTTACCATTTCTGTCGCTATCTTCAACACAAGTGCGCAGGCTTTAGCCGTGCTCGGCCTTTGCGGTCCACACCCCCAGCGAAACTCGAAACCCAGAAACTCGAAGCTCGTCTCTCCCTGGCGATAACGACTGAACGGCATGACCCGTGTTTTGTCTTTCGCCAGTTCCAGTTAAGAACTGGCTCACAAAATCTAACTGGCGCTGAACATCGGCCTGGGGAGCCATGAGTTGTTAACAAAATCGGCACTTCGATCATTCGAGGGTGCCGTTTTGTTTTCGCCCTACGGATCCGCACGGAAACAGTCGCCGTAGAGATCCTTCAGCGCAATGAACGCAACGAACAGAAAAGCGAAGGGTGCGGCTCCGGGCCAAACCTTATCTGATGGATGACGAAGGTTTGTGAGATCACGATTACGTGGGCTGGCGGTGCTCTACCCTAAAAGAAAGGATTTGCTCATGGCGTTTTTCAACTCCGGCGGCGAAGAACGACGCGACGACTATGTGTTGAGCGGGTGTCCGAATCGCGCTCGGCACGGCATCGCGGAACGGTTCTTCGTGCTGTTCGCTAGCATTTGCTCAGAATACTAGTTCGCGGAAATAGACATGGTTGCAGACCAACTCCAGCGCTCAATCAGATTCTCGAAATGTTCTTCGGTGCGCGTGAGCAAGACTGCTCCGTCTCTGGGCTCCGCATGAAAGCCATCAAAGATTTTGGGTTTGTACTCCGCCACGCGGACTTGCCAGGAGTACAGCGCTCTTGCCGTTGCTTCGCGACATTCGGCCATTCGGCGAACTTCTCCGATTAACATCGACGGATCGATTGATTGGTCCTGCGAAGCTTCGGGACGTCTTAGCAGGATCTCGCCACGTCGATCAATTTTGCCTTTACGGATGAAGCGTTCCAACAAATAGGATATGGCCTGAATCGCACGGAATATCATTAACGGTGTGACGCCAAACTCCGCGAGTTGAGCAGTCGCCTCTAGGCCGCCGCGACCAGACGCAGTTGACAGAGCATAATCTCTTTCTTCTTTATCTACTTTCTCAACTGATGATAGCCAGTGCTCAGGCTCACTCAGCTCTTCGGGGAGATCTGCGATCAAGCAGTCGCGATATGCGACGCCAATACTGAATTCCTCATCTTCATGTGCGTAGTTGAGATCCGGCAGTTCAGTTGGTTGTATCTGAAAATCACTATCAGCCTTTGAAAGAACCTCATAGACTTCAGCGATCCACAACGGATTCATTTTCAGTACATCTTCATCCGAGATGCCGAATTCTGCCGGCTTCTCTAATGCTACGAGAACTTCCGCCGATCGTTGAGTAAGTTCGTTCAACAATTGACGGTTGCCCCCAGACATCAGAGTATCCTTGAGCAGAGATTCTGCGGTACGTAGCTGTCGTTGTTTCATGGTGATCCTCCTCAAACTCTGGCGCCCTTTAGGTTTGTATTGCTGAAGTGCTTCCCCCAACAGACGCATGTTGCGCGAATTAGCCTTTCGGACCTGGTGAGTAGTTATTCCTAAATAGCCTGCTGCTTCCTGAAATGTGCGGAGATCCCTCCAGAGAGCTTGCGCTACGCGCCAATCCGTTTCGGGCATGGCGTCCGGCCGATGCAGAAGAACAACTACTCGACCGAGCGCTTCCACAAGTTCTTCATGTAAACGATATCTTGTAAGTCCGAGATTGGTGGCCAGCTTTCTCTCGGACGGAGCATCGGAATAGATGTAGCTGCACAGAATACATTTCTGCCGTTCCGGCAGTGTCGAAATCGCGTTTAATAATACCTTTCGATCATGCGAGGCGATCGAAGCTTCGACCGCAGCCGAAAAGCCCACCTCATTTATATCGACGAGGCTGCCTTGAATTCGACGAAGCTTCAAAATTTGGGGTCTGGCAAAATAGACAAATGACTTATAGGCGTATTGTCTAAGAGTTCCCTTATCGGGCTGGTAATTCCTGGCCACATCGTTCCACTTCTCGGCAAAAAAGTCGTGAATCAGGTCTATGCCGTCACCCGGAGCAACCGCCAAACCATGCCGCGCGAGCTCGGCTAGCGCGTGGAAAAAGATGGGTCGCAACTCGTGATAAGCGGTCTCCATGTTGGGGTTCGTTTCCATACTGATATCCGAAAGGTTACGACGTCACCTAGGGTGCCTTTCATTCCCTCCACTGCACATCTAGTGAAAAACCGAGGGCGCTGGCTGGAAAAATCGTTGTTTGACACATATTTTCCAGAGGATCGGTCATCCTGACCGGAGCCTCGCGACAGTTTGCGCCTTTCGCCACTACATCTCCAGGCCATGTGCCGCGGTAAATCACCGCAGTTTGAAGCTGGGATCGACCAGTATCGTTCGAAGGGGCGACTGTGGTGGCAGAAAGTCCTGCACTCTCTGTTGCAAAAGCTCGGTTTCCCAATACAACGATCCGTTCCGATCAACAATTCTGTGCACCAGCAAGCTATTGGACCAACGCTTCGGCTTTATATCGAAAGGAGCCAGATAAGTCTTCCAGTAGTACGGAGACTCGAAAAAGTCACTTTGCGTGGTGGTGCCACAACGCGCTTCAATGTATCGACGGGACCTCGCGCCGTCTGTGGCCGTAAAAGCCTTGACCAAAGGCGGATTATGAATATGACCGGTCATTAGTACTGATATCTCCATGTCAATTATGAACTTGTCTAAAGCGCGTCGCGATTTGCGATCAAGTGCCCTCAGATATCCACCCTCAGCGGGAGAATGATGGAGGCATAATATTGTTACTGAGGCCGCTTCCAGACTCTTCGTCAACTCTCTTAAAGCGTCGAGTTGGGAGGGGAAAGAGCCTCTCGCGAAAAACCGATCCAGGAAGTAGCACGAGACATCCGAATCCGAATCGATTCGAAGGAAGCGGATCGTATCGCCTGTTGATAACGTCAAATCCGCGACAGCAGGAAATCCCCGGAAGCCATTCTGGAAAGTTTGCGACGGCGAGCCCAGGATCCAATTGCTACCGGGCCAGTGATCGTGATTCCCCGGTATCGCCCAGTCTTTCCAATCAGTACATCCAAGTCCGATGGCACTGTTGTCAGGCATAATAAGTTCATTTCCCAGATAATCGTGGGCGATTCTAAACTGTTCGTCGTTTCCGTTTGAAGTGATATCACCCGTGACGATGAGCAAGGGCGACTCGCCATTTAACGTTATTCCGAACAGCCTTTCCAATAATACGAGTGATGAGTATCGGTGACCGAGAAACCCCTCGAACGTTGGGAGTGTAGCCCATATTTGATGTGCCTGTGCGTCGAAGGTTTCAGGATCAATCACGCCAAAGTGCAAGTCTGAGATGTGAAGAAACGTGGCAAGCGTCATTGTTTGTGCTCCTTGTTGGGTGAGAAATAGAGAATCGTCGCGGGCGTCTTTGCAGCGATGGACACGAAACGAGGCATCCGGCGGGTGCGCCGGCGGCAGGCTTACAGCGTTTCAAAACGTCACGTTCGGTTTTCATTAAGCTTTTAACTTCTGAGGGAGCGTCAGGCAAATACGGAGCGGCCTTGTAGGCGCTTTCAGAAGATAGGCCAAGCGGTCGAGAGAAGACCGAAAACGTGCAGACTATACCCCTGTCGAGCGTTTTCCTCAACATTGGATCGCCTGGACAGAACTCTGCGACTGATGAGGTACTCGAATTTCGAATGGTTAACTTTCCTGAGGCTGTTTGAACTCTATACTGTTCTGGCAAACAAAAGAACGGTATATATCCTCTTGAGTCACGGCCGTTTTCGCGCAGTCTTAGTCTAATTGTTTACAATTTCACGATATCAACGCACTTGCTGAACTGGAGGCAATTCTTGCAACCGTTGAAAAAGATTAGCAATGCTGCCGTGGGCCTCAACAACAAGTTGCGAAGATTGTCCACTGTCGGGAGCCAGATAGGACGAAGGTCGCTGGAATCGGCACCGGCGGCCTTTTCTTTTTAATCAGGGTTCATAACGCGCTGGCCTTATCGCTGATAACTTAAAACCTGCACAGATTACGCAGATAATCTGTGTAATCTGTGGTTGACGCAAAGACACACCGTAACTTTTCCCCCGTTCGGCAGTTTTAATACCAAAAACCGGCGCTGCGAGGACTGGTTGGACTTGAGTCAGGTAACTGAATCCGAAGAACGGCTCCTGATCGAAGCTGCTCAGAACAACCCGAGCCGCTTTGCCGAGCTGTACGAACAGAACTTCCACCGCGTGTATGCCTACGTCGCGCGGCGGGTTCGCGATCGTGCGGAAATTCAGGATCTCACCGCCCACGTCTTCCAGCAAGCACTCGCAAACCTCGGCAAGTTTAAGTGGAAAGGCTCGCCCTTCGCCGCATGGCTCTATCGAATAGCGGCAAACGCGATTGCCGATCAGGCAAAGCGCAAAGTGCGCGAGTCGACCGATCAGGCAGATCCCGCTACTGAAACTTCAACCGCCGTTGATCTGGAAGAAGTCGAACGTCGTGCTCGCTTGTTTGCCGCAGTCGACAAACTGCCGGAGGATCAACGTCGTGTGATCGTAATGCGTTTCGCGGACGAAAAGAGTATTCGCGAAATTGCTGCTGAGCTGCGACGCAGTGAGGGAGCAGTGAAACAACTCCAGTTTCGCGGACTGGAAAATTTGCGTAATCGACTAATCGAGAAGTAACACCAATGGCCGAACGCTCAATCATTGATCAACTAGACGACGCACTTGCTGCGCTGGCTGAAGGGCGTCGAACGGATCTGACGAATCTCGCGCCGGAGTTGCCTGCGCTCGTCGAGGTCGCGCAGGGTCTTGTTGGTCTACCACGCGAGACGTTCAAGGCTGAACTAAAACAGCAGCTGATAAGGAGAGACGTTATGAGCAGTCCCGCACCACAACCAGAACAAAACCCGGTGCGTACCGGGGAACAAGCGGCCAAGAACTCATATGAAGGTTCAGTGAAAGAAGACAAGATGAGGCGCGAAAACCGGCGCGCCGTCACGCCTTACCTGACCGTTCGGAAACCTGGTGAACTAATTGACTTCGTAACCGAGGCATTCGGCGGGATTGAACATTTCCGGGCAACCGGTTCGGCGGGCGGGATGCATGCGGAAGTATCCATCGGCGATTCAGTTGTAATGATCGGGGGCGCCGAGCATATTGAACCGATGCCAACAGCGATACATCTCTACGTGCCGGATGTCGATGAGGCGTATGAACGTGCACTCAAAGCCGGCGCGAAGTCGATCATGCCGGTGGCGGATCAACCGTACGGTGAACGTTCGGGTGGTGTTGAAGACGTACACGGCAATCGCTGGTACATCGCGACGCCGTTCGTGCCACTGCAAACAATCGCGAAGGACTTGCACACCGTGACAGTCTATTTCCATCCGATCGGTGCGCAACGTTTTATCGACTTCGTGACCAACGCATTCAGTGGCAAAGAATTGATGCGCCACGCAGAGGGCGACATGATTCTGCATGCAAAAGTGCAGATCGGAAATTCGGTTATCGAACTGGGTGAGGCTCGCTACGAAATACAACCGTTGCCAACGGCAATCTATCTGTATGTTGACGACGTGGACGCGATTCACGAACAGGCGTTGAATGCGGGGGGAGTTTCGATGCTGGCGCCGACGGATCAGCCCTACGGTGATCGAAACGCGTGGGTAAAGGATCCGTTTGCGAACGTCTGGTACATAGCAGCTCCGATTAAGACATAGTCCAGAGGAGGGGTGCAATTGACCGAAATGTCCTGACAAAACTTGGTGGTGTCCTAATTTGAACGCCAAAGGCGTTTACTAACTTCAGCCCAGGGTTGGCGGTTCCGCTAACCCTGGGACTAAACGGATTTTTTGGTACCAATGCTGAAAGCATTGGCAAGTGGCGCTCTCCCTTGCGAACGCTTTCAGCGTAGTAGTCTTTCT
>Ga0187894_10004173_pt1 | contig 15681 bp, 12 predicted proteins | sample GBC1701081metaG_FD_136650 | JGI IMG/M metagenome (GOLD analysis project Ga0187894, IMG submission 136650) | White microbial mat communities from a lava cave in the Kipuka Kanohina Cave System on the Island of Hawaii, USA - GBC170108-1 metaG ... | reverse complement strand
TGGCTACGGCCTCGCGGACGCCGCCGAGGACGCCGACCTTGTCATCTTCAACACCTGCCACATCCGCGAGAAGGCGACCGAGAAGGTCTATTCCGAACTGGGGCGCCTGCGCGCCGTGAAGAAGCCGGACGCGCGCGTCGTCGTCGCCGGCTGCGTGGCGCAGGCCGAAGGCGAGGAGATCGTGCGCCGGGCGCCAATCGTGGATTTCGTCGTCGGCCCGCAATCTCTGCACCGGCTGCCGGAATTGCTTGCGCGCAACGCCCGCGCACTCGGCGAACGGCTCGCTGCGGATTTCGAGCCCGCGGCCAAATTCGATGCGCTGCCGACGCCGAGAGCGAAAGGTCCGACGGCGTTCGTGGCGGTGCAGGAGGGTTGCGACAAGTTCTGCACGTTCTGCGTCGTGCCCTACACGCGCGGCGCGGAATACTCGCGGCCGCTGGCGCAGATCGTCGCCGATGTGCGTGCGCTCGCGGACGGCGGCGTGCGCGAGATCACGCTCGTCGGGCAGAACGTCAATGCGTGGCATGGCGACGATGGTCTGCGGTTCGCCAATCTGCTGCGAGCGTTGGCCCGCATCGATGGCGTGGCGCGGCTGCGCTATACGACAAGCCATCCAGTCGAGATGACGGACGATCTCATCGCGCTGCACGGCGAAGAGCCGCGACTGATGCCGTACCTCCATTTGCCGGTGCAATCGGGCTCGACAGGCCTTCTGAAGGCGATGAACCGCAAGCACACAGCTGAGGACTACCTCGCGATCGTCGCCAAGCTGCGCGCGGCGCGGCCGGATATCGCGCTCTCGAGCGACTTCATTGTCGGCTTTCCGGGTGAAGGCGAACGCGACTTCGAGGAAACGCTCGCGCTCGTGCGCGACGTGGAGTTCGCGGCTGCGTATTCGTTCAAGTACTCGCGCCGCCCGGGGACGCCGGCGGCGGCCATGCGCGCGCAGGTTGCGAACGAGGTGGCGGACGATCGCCTGCAGCGGTTGCAGTCGTTGCTCTCGCAGCAGCAGCGCGCGTTCAACGCGGCGCAGATCGGGCGCACCCTGCCCGTGCTCGTGACTGGCGCCGGACGGATCGCGGGCCAGGCGCACGGGCGCAGCCCTTATCTGCAGAGCGTGCATTTCCCCGGCGATGTCGAGGCAGGGCGCATTGTCGACGTGAAGATCGAAGCGGCCTCGCAAAACAGCCTGTCGGGCGCGAGGGCGGCCGTGCTGGAGCCATTGTGAAAAGCACCATTTCCATCGCCGATGCGGCCGCCGCGAAGGCGCTGTTCGGTCCGCTGCACCGCCACGTGGCGCTGATTCACGACGCGTTTCGCCGCGGCGACGCGTACGTCGTGGACGTTCGCGTCAATGGCAACGAGGTGACGCTGGAGTCCGCCGACGCCGCCGAGCTGGCGCGCGCCGAGACGATCTTCAACACGCTCATCCGCCACTACGATCTGAAGAAGAAGCTGCGCGAAGCCGAAGTGCGTGCGGCGATCAGCTTCTCGGCGCCGGGCGAAGGCGGCGTCGTCCTGAAAGACCTGCCGATGCTCGGTTCCTTCACGCTGCAGACGCCGCGTCAGCAGCGTTACGTGGAAGCGATCCGCAGCGATGCGAAGGCGCTGGTGTTCGGCGTCGGCCCCGCGGGGACAGGCAAGACGTTTCTCGCCGTCACCGCGGCGGTGGAAGCGCTGCGCAACGGCGCGGCCGATCGCATCGTCGTGACGCGTCCCGCGGTGGAAGCGGGCGAGCGGCTCGGCTTTTTGCCAGGCGCGCTGGAAGAGAAGGTCGATCCCTATCTGCAGCCGATCTGGGACGCGTTCCGCAGCCAGATGCCCGAGACCGAACTCAAATCGCGGCGTGAGCAGAACAAGATCGAGGTGGCGCCGCTGGCGTTCATGCGCGGGCGCACGCTGACCAACGCGTTTGTCGTCGTCGACGAAGCGCAGAACGCCACGATCCAGCAGATGAAGATGGTGCTCACCCGTCTCGGGCAGGGCTCCAAGATGGTGGTGACGGGCGATCCCTCGCAGATCGACTTGCCGAGCGCGAGCCTTTCGGGCCTCGATCACGCGCTGGCGTTGCTGCATCGCCTGAAGCGCGTCGAGGTGATCCGTTTCACCTCGCAGGACGTGATGCGCCACGATCTCGTGTCGGAGATCGTCGATGCCTACGACAACGACGAAAAGCGCCGTCGGCAATCGCCATGAAAGGTCCGCTGCTGATCGACGCCGTCGTGGAGGCCGAAGGCTGGCGGGGCGCGCTCGGGGAAGATCCCGAAGCCTTCGCCAGGCGTGTCGTGCGCGCTGCGGCGGAGGGCGAAGATGCGGGCGGCGCCGTCTCCGTGCAGTTCGCCGACGATGCAACCGTGCGCACGCTGAACCGCACCTTCCGCCAGAAGGATGCGCCGACCAACGTACTCTCGTTTCCCGCGCCCGAAGGGTTCGGCGCGCTCGGCGACATTTCGCTCGCGCTGGAAACCGTGACGCGCGAGGCGGAAGAGCAGGGCAAAGCGGTGAAGGCGCACGCGACCCACATGCTGGCGCACGGATTTCTGCACCTGATCGGCTACGATCACGCCGCGGAGGCGGACGCGACGCGCATGGAAGCGCGGGAGCGCGCCATTCTCGCCGGGCTCGGGCTGCCCGATCCTTACGAGGCGGCGCGATGACCGAAACGGCCAACGGCGCGGCGCGTCCGAGGTTACGCGCCATGCTGGAGCGTCTCCTGCGCGGCAATCGCACGGCGGATGTCATCGAGGACGTCGCCGAAGCGCTCGACAACCGCGAGAGCCGCGGCGAGTCGCTCGATCCGGCGCAGCGCACGTTGATGATCGCCGCCGCGCGGTTCAACCAGCAGCGCGCCGGCGAGGTGATGACGCCGCGCGCCGATATCGTGGCGATCGAAGCATCGGCGACGCTGGCCGAAGCCGCGCGTCTCTTCGCCGAGTCGCAGCACTCGCGGCTGCCCATCTACCGCGAAACGCTCGACGATCCGGCGGGGTTCGTGCACGTCAAGGACGTGATGGGCCTCATCGCGCCCGACGATGCGGGCGTCTCCTCCGGCAAGGCCGGCGACCGCGTACTGGCGCGCATCAAGCGCGAAATCCTCTTCGTGCCGCCGTCGATGCCGCTGCCGACGCTGCTGGTGACGATGAAGTCGCGCCGCATCCATCTGGCGCTGGTGATCGACGAGTATGGCGGCACCGACGGCCTCGTTTCCATCGAAGACATCGTCGAACAGATCGTCGGCGACATCGAGGACGAGCACGACACCGAGGATCCGGAGAGCATCCTCTCGCGGCCCGGCGGCGTTCTCGAAGTCGACGGCCGCGCGAGCGTCGAGAGCGTCGAGGCGAAACTCGGCGCCAGGCTCGCGCTCGAAGACCATGAGGACGACGTCGAAACCATCGCCGGTCTGGCAGCTGCGCTCGCCTCGCGCGTGCCCCAGCGCGGCGAGGTGCTGCCGCATCCTGCAGGCTTCGTGTTCGAGGTCATGGACGCCGATCCGCGCCGGGTGAAACGCCTGCGCATCAAGCCGGCGCCGGCGGCGAACCGCGATGCGCCGGAAGGGGCGGCGGCGTGACACGCGAAGACGAAACGCTGCACGGCCTTCCCGCGTGGATCGATGCGATGCCGGTGTGGCGCATTCACGTGGTCGCCGCCGCCGCCGGCGCACTCGGCGCCCTGGCCTTTGCGCCGTTCTATGCCGCACCGGCGCTGTCGCTCGCTTTGGTGGTGCTGGTCTGGCTGATCGATGGCGCAACGCGCCGGCACAGGCCTGTGCGCACGGCGTTCGCGCGCGGCTGGTCGTTTGCGTTCGGGCACTTTCTCGCGGGCACCTACTGGGTCGGCGCGGCGTTCACGCAGGTCGATGGCGCCATGGCGCTGATGCCGCTCGGCGTGCTGTCGCTGCCGGCGCTGCTGGCGCTGTTCTGGGGCGGCGCGTGCGCGGCGGCGGCGGCGCTGTGGACGAATGACTCGCGCCGCATTCCCGCGCTCGCCGTTGCGCTCACACTCGCCGAGGTTCTCCGCGGACATCTGTTCGGCGGCTTTCCGTGGAATCTCGCCGGCTACGCCTGGGAAGCCGGCGGCTCCATTTCGCAAGCGGCCGCCTACGTCGGCATCTACGGGCTGACCGCGCTTACGCTGCTGATCGCCGCGGCGCCGGCGACGTTCGCCGACGCGCATCGCGGCTGGGGCGCACGCGCGGGACCGGCGCTTGTCGCTGCGTTGGCGCTGGGCCTCATGTGGGGCTTCGGTCAGCAGCGGCTCGAAGCAGCGGGTCCTGCAACGCCGCAAGGGCCGGGGCCGGTCGTGCGCGTGGTCGATCCCGGCTACACGCAGAAGGACAAATGGGCCGACGTGCCGGGCCGGCCATGGGAAGTGCTGTCGCGCTATCTCGAACTCACCGGCAAACCCGGCGAAGGCGAATCCGAAATCGTCGTCTGGCCGGAAGGCGCGATCCCCGCGCGCTATCCGGAAATGCCGGTGCTGATGGAAAATCCCGACATGCTCGACGCCATCGGCGCCACGCTCGGCGACCGGGTGCTGATCATGGGCGCCACGCGCGTCGAGCGCAACGATGTCGGCGCGCCGCAGGCGTTCTACAATTCGGGCTTCGTGATCGACGGCGTCGCCGGGGAAGCCTCGATCCTGCAGTGGCACGACAAGTATCGTCTGACTCCGTTCGGCGAATTCATTCCGCTGTTCAATCTTGTCTCCTGGCTCGACATCCCGACGCTGCAGCAGATCGGCAACGGCTTCACCGCCGCCGAAGATCCGCCGTCGCGCAAGGTCGTCCCGGGCGCCGACGATGCGCTGATCCTCATCTGCTACGAGTCGATTTTCCCCGGGCTCATTGCGCGCGGCGCCGAGCGGCCGAGCTGGCTGGTCAACATCTCCGTCGACGCCTGGTACGGCGCGGGGACCGGGCCGTGGCAGAACGACAACCAGTCGCGCTACCGCGCCATCGAGGAGGGCCTGCCGATGGCGCGAGCCGCCTCCGGCGGCGTATCGTCGATCGTCGATGCCTACGGTCGCAAGCTTGTGTCGGTCGGGCGCGAGGGCGGCGCGGTGGAGGCGGCGCTGCCCGCAACCCTGCCTGAGACGATCAACGCCCGCTTCGGCGCGCTGTTGACGGCGGCGCTGATCCTCATCATCGGCTTGCTCCGGTTCGCGCCGTCGGGCGCGCCGGGGCGAGGGTTCGGGTCATGAGCGACGAGCGGCTGGCCAACGCCGTCGACGAGCACATCGGCAAGCGGGTGAAGAGCCGTCGGCTGCAGATCGACCTGAGACAGGAGAAGCTGGCCGACCTCGTCGGCGTCCCGTTCCAGCAGATCCAGAAGTACGAGAACTGCGTGAACCGCGTTGCTGCCAGCCGGCTCTGGGAAATGGCGCGCGCGCTTGGCGTGCCGGTGGCGTATTTCTACGAAGGCCTCAGCGTCGCGTCCGGCGGCGTCGCCGAGGAATCCGAAGCGCTGGTCTACGACATGATGGCCACCCCCGAAGGCCAGCGCCTGCTGCAGATCTTCGGCTCCATCAAAAGCCCCAAGCTCCGCCGCCGCGTGGTGGAGCTGGTGCGCGTGATGGCCGAGGAAGAGGGGGAGGAGTGAAACCCGAAATCTCCCCTCCTTCGACGCACGTCGGGGGAGGGGGGGACCGGCCGTTCGACTGGACGCCATGCGATCCGGTCGCCCCTAACCTTTGGCGCGCCGAAATTAGCATCAACGATTTCTCGGTTGACTATTCTCTGGCCGACGGCCCTTCCTACGCAGCGGTATGGGGGCGTCACTATGTCGGACAATGCGCTAGCTCAATCCTTCAATGCGCCCGGCTTTTGGTGGCGCGTCTTCCTGTTTTCCGCTGGGCTGGGCTCATTGGCGGCAAGTGTTTGGATCGTGCGGGATCGGCTCGCTGACATCATGTCCAGCGAACCACCGCCCTAGGATGTGCTCCCGCTAAAGGTACGCGAGGAACTACATTGAACGAGCGGACGCTCATTTGCAGCAAGGGCCGGGAAAATAATCCATTGACAGGAACAAAAACAGAACATACATTGAGCCCGCGCCGTTCACGGGAGGGCTCCCGAAGAGCTCCGGACCTTCGAGCGAACGGGGCCCGGTCGGCGTTAGGGGCCGGTGGACGGGCGGGAGGTCGATAAGCCGAAAGGCCGATGCGGCGAACCGTTCAGGTCGCCGGCTTTGCCTGTGGGGAAGCAAACCACGGGGTCCATGGGTCTGGAGCCCATGCACGCAGAACCGGCAGCGCGCGGTGGAGCTAAGCTCAGGCCGGACCGTGGGAAACACGGTTTTCGCCGGACCAGAGGAGCGCCGGGGCTAACGACCCCGGGACCAGGCAACTCCTGCTCGCGCGTCCGGGAAAAACGATCGGCAAGGGGCGCGGCGCCCGCGTCATAATCCGCCGGCCCGCAAGGCTGGCACTTCTTGCGGCGCGTGCGCCGTGTCCCGCCTCCCGTTTCGGGGGAAAAAGCAAACCGCAGCGGCGGACGATGACGCACGTCCGGATGCCAGCCATCCTGTTGCCCTGCCTCACATCGAGATATAAGGACATCTTTATATCCCGCCTGCCCAGACCTGCCTGATGGAGCCGATCTTGCGCCGCCAGTCCTACGTGTTCACCAGCGAAAGCGTCTCCGAGGGCCACCCCGACAAGGTCGCCGACCGCATCTCCGACACCGTCGTCGACGCCTTCCTTGGCGAAGACCCCGTGGCGCGCGTCGCGTGCGAAACGCTCGTGACGACGCAGCGCATCGTGCTCGCCGGCGAAGTCCGCACCACCGACGACAAGATCAAGCCGATCATCGACGGCCTCGAAGCGAAGGTGCGCGATGCGGTGAAGGACATCGGCTACCACCAGAAGGGCTTCCACTGGGCGACGGCGCACTACGAGTGCCACCTCCACCCGCAATCGGTGGACATCGCCATCGGCGTCGACTCGACCTCGAACAAGGATGAGGGCGCCGGCGACCAGGGCATCATGTTCGGCTACGCGACGAACGAAACGCCGGAACTCATGCCGGCGACGCTGCAGTACTCGCACAACATCCTGAAGGCGCTCGCCGACGTGCGCCACTCCGGCAAGGAGCCCAAGCTCGAACCGGACGCCAAGAGCCAGGTCACGCTGCAGTATGAGAACGGCAAGCCCGTGCGCGCGCTGGAAGTCGTGCTTTCGACGCAGCACGCGGATGGCCTCTCGCCGAAGGACGTCGAGGAAATCTGCAAGCCCTACATCGAGCGCGTGTTTCCTTCGGGCATGGTCGATGCGAAGACCGCGTTCCACGTGAACCCCACGGGCAACTTCGTCATCGGCGGCCCCGACGGCGACACCGGCCTGACCGGCCGCAAGATCATCGTCGATACCTACGGCGGCGCCGCGCCGCACGGGGGCGGCGCGTTCTCCGGCAAAGACCCGACGAAGGTGGACCGCAGCGCCGCTTACGCGTGCCGCTACCTCGCGAAGAACGTCGTCGCGGCCGGACTTGCCGACCAATGCACCATCCAGATCAGCTACGCCATCGGCGTGGCGCGGCCGCTGTCGTTCTACGTCGATCTCCACGGCGCCGACACGATCGATCCGGCGAAACTGGAATCGGTGCTGCCGGAGCTCCTCGGCGGCTGCACGCCGAGGGCGATCCGCGAGCACCTCAAACTCAACCGCCCGATCTACGCCCGCACCGCCGCCTACGGCCACTTTGGCCGCAAGCCCGAGGCCGACGGCGGCTTTAGCTGGGAAAAAACCGATCTCGCCGACGAGCTGCGCCGACTGGCGTGACATGCGCGCGCTCGCTCTGGCGTTGCTCTGTGTTTTGGCGACTGGCGCCAACGCGCAGGCGCCTAACCGGGCGCGCCCGGCGGACTTTGTCGATGCGAGGACCGTCGTGCCCGGCCTCGTCGTCGAGATGCGCTACGCGGGCGCGGAGAATTTCGTCGGCCGTCGCATCACTGGCTACGACGCGCCGGTGTGCCTGCTGACGCGCGAGGCGGCGACAGCGCTGGCGGCGGCGCAGGCGCAGCTCGCGCCGTTCGGTCTGGGGCTCAAGGTGTACGACTGCTACCGGCCGGCGCGGGCGGTGGCGCACTTTGCCCGCTGGGCGCGCGATCCGCGCGACCAGGTGCGCAAGCGCGACTACTATCCGAACGTCGACAAGGGCCAGCTGTTCGCGCTCGGCTACATCGCCGAGCGTTCGGGCCATTCGCGCGGCTCGACCGTCGACGTCACGATCGTCGATGCGGTGACGAAGCATGAGCTCGACATGGGCGGGGCCTACGATCTCTTCGATACGCGCTCGTGGCCGACCGACACGACTGTCGGCGCCAGCGCGCGCGCCAACCGCCTGCTGCTGCAGGCGACGATGCGCGCGCACGGCTTCGATCCGCTCAAGGAAGAGTGGTGGCATTTCAAGCTGCGCGGCGAACCGTACCCGCAGACTCACTTCGATTTTCCGGTGACGCGCTGAAGATCAGAACCGCAGGCGCACGCCGGCCTGCCAGAGCCGCGGCGCGCCGGGCAGGATGCCGCGGGCGCGATCGACGATGGTGACTTCGTCGGTGGCGTTCTTGACCGTGACGAAGATCGTCGCGGGCTCGACCGTGACGTTCGCCGTCAGGTTGAGCGTGGTGGCGTCCTCGATCAGGCCGCGCTGGCCGTTGGCGCTGGGCGCCACGGTGTTGAGATCGTCGGTGAACATCTCGCCAGTGTGCTGCACTTCGGCCTGCACACCGAGCCAGTCGCCGCGCTCGTAGCCGACGGCGGCCGAGGCGATCCACTCCGGCGCGTAGGGCAGGCGGTTGCCGCTCACCGAAACGGCGGTGAAGCCGGCGATGTTCGAGAACCGCGCGCCGACGAAGTCCGCCTCGGCCACCCAGGTCAAGGCGCCGCGGAAGTGGATGTCGTCGCCGCCGCTCAGCACGCCAAGCTCGCGCAGCGAACCGCGCGCAGACGCTTCAAAGCCGCTGTGCCGCGTTTCGCCGGCGCCGGTGAGCGTGGCGCCGACGCCGCCGGCGACCGACGCCGGCACGATCTGGTTCTCGAAATCCATCAGAAACGCGGTGAGATCGAAGTCGAGGCCCGCTACGGCCGTGCCGCGCAGGCCCAGCTCCCAGTTCGTGCTGCGCTCGGCGTCGAGATCGACCGTGCCGCCGGCGTTGGTGACGACATCCTCGACGCGCGGCGGCGCAAAGCCGCGGTGCACGCCCGCGTAGAGCGCCAGATCGTCGCGCAGCGCGAACGTGGCGCCGAGACCGGGAATGGTTTCCGTGAGGTCCGTCTCCCCGCGCGCGCCGCTGAGCCGGTTGATGCGCTCGTACGCGATGTTTTCCACGCGCACGCCGGGACTTAGCGTCAGGCGGCCGAAATCGAACTGCGCGGCGACGAAGCCGGACCAGGCGTCCGCGTAGCGGAGGTTGCTCTCGATCACGCCAGCGTTGACGCTCGTGCCGGGCGTGCGGCCGTTCGGCATGTCGGCGTTGATTTGCAAGCGGTTCTGGCGCTCGGTGTGCCAGCGTACGCCGGCTTCGATGGCGGCGCCGGCGCCGAGCAGGCTCGCCGCCCACTTTAGCCGGCTTTCGACGCCGTACTGGTTGTATTCGCGCAGCCGGCCTTCCGTGCCGCAGGTGGTGCTGAGGTTGGCCATGCCGCCGCAGGCGGGATCGGAAGAGTCGTTCGGACGCTGGCTGGAGTTTGAGGACTGCCGCCACCAGTCGCGGTCGAACCAGAGCGAATAGGCCGACGTGGTGAGCGTGGCGGCGTCGGACAGCCGCCAGATGTGCGAGACGGCGCCGGTGAACCGCTCGGTTTCGAAGCGGTCGTTGGGGAACGGATTGGCGTACGGGTCCGCCTGGAACTCGGCGAGCGTCAGGCCCGAATACGACACTTGGCTGTTCTCCTCGAACAAGCCAACGCGCGCGACGATGTCGTGTCCGGGCGCCAGCGTGCGTTCGGCCTTGAGGAAGAAGTCGTTGAACTCCAGTCCGTGATTGGCGCGGATGCCGTCGAACGTGACGGCGTTGGCGTGGCCGAGCAGGCGGAAGCCGGCTATCGCGCCGCCAAGAGAGCCGTCGATCTCGGCGTATTCGTTCGTGCCTACTACCGCTTGCAGCGCGCCCTCGAACGCTTCGGGCGCGTCGGGCGTGATGTAGTTGATGACGCCGCCCACGGTGTTGGGTCCGAAGCGGACCTGCCCGGCGCCCTTGAGCACTTCGATGCGTTCGAAGCGGCGCACCGGCGGGTGCGAGTAGGATGCGTTGTCGCCGTAAGGTCCGTAGGTGACTGGGAGCCCGTCCTCCAGCAGGAGCACCTTGCTGGAGCGGATCGGCGAAAGCCCGCGCACGCCGATGTTAGGCCGCATGCCGAGACCTTCCTCTTCGCGCGGGAAGAGGCCGGACGCCTGCCGGAGCGCCTCGTTGACGGTGAACACGCGGGAACGTTCGAGATCCTCGCTCTCGATGGTGGCGCCGGAGCCGGCGATCTTCAGAAGATTGTCGCGGTGGCCGATGACCACCACTTCGCCATCGGCCGGCGGGGCCGGCTGGGCCATGGCGGGCGCGGCCACCAGCGCGGCCATGGCCGCCCCCCACGACGTCGATTTCGCCAGCCCCATGTCCGCCCCTTGCTGCAATTCACTCGCAGTCTTATTGCGAATGTGTTGCAGGTGCAAGAGGCGGATTCGGCTACCGCCGGGCAGGAGCGCCCAGCGTCACGTCCATGGCGCCGGTGACGCTGATCTTCTCGCCGCTCACGTACGTGTTGCGCTCCGACACGAGGAACCGCACCACGCCGGCGATTTCCTCCGGCGTGCAGACGTGGCCGAACGGCATCGCGTCGTCGAGGTCGCGGATGTTGGCCGTGCCGCGCGCTTTCGCGAGACGCTGGCCCATGTCGGTGTCGGTGAGCGGCGGCGCGACGACATTGACGTAAATGCCGTTCGCCCGCTCTTCCTTCGCGAGCGTGAAGGCGAGCGCTTCGCCGGCGGCCTTGCCCATGTTGTAGGGCGCGCCGCGGCCGGCGTAGTGCAGCGTGGCGACGCTGGAGATGACGATGATGTCGCCGCGCTTCTGGCCGCGCATCTGCGGCAGCACTGCCTTGCTCATGTAGAACGGCCCGATTGCGTGCACGCCGATGACGCGCGCCATCTCCGCGGGGTCGGTGTCGGCGATGGTCTGACCACGGCTGGCGATGCCAGCGTTGTTGATCAGGATCGAGACCGGGCCGAGCTTGTTCTGCACGTCCGCCGCCATCGCCGCGCACGCCTCCCAATCGTCGATCGACGCCGCGAATGATTCGGCGCGGCGGCCGAGCTTCTTGATGTCGGCGACGGTCTTCTCCGCATCGGCGGCCTCGCGCCGGTAGTTCACGGCGACATCGGCGCCGTCTTCCGCGAGGGCAAGGGCGATGGCCCTGCCGATGCCCCGGCTGGCGCCGGTGACAAGGGCGATGCGTCCGGTGAGCGACATGGGCTGTCTCCTGAAGCGCTTTCGGTCTGGAGAGATCATGTTCTAGGGTGGCCCGACAAGGAGGCTCCGATGCTGCGGCTACGACAGATCGCGCTGGTGGCGCGCGACCTCGATCCGGTGGAGCGGGAGATCGGCGCGGCGATCGCCGCCGAGGTCTGCTACCGCGATCCGGGCGTGGGGAAGTACGGCCTGCACAATGCGCTCTGGGCGCTGGGCGGGACGTTTCTCGAAGTCGTGGCGCCGACGCAGTCGAACACCGCCGCCGGCCGCTACCTCGATCGGCGCAAGGGAGACGGCGGCTACATGTTCATCGTCGATTGCGACGACCTCGAAGCGCGACGCAAGCATCTCGTCGCGAGCGGCGTGCGGCTGGTGGAGGACCTAGTCTCCGGCGACGAGGCGCTGAAGGCCGAAGCGCTGCACCTGCATCCGCGCGACACCGGCGGCTGTCTGCTTTCCGTGGATCGCCACGGGCCCGACCGCAGCCTCATGGGCTCGTATCGCTGGGCCGGGGCCGACTGGCGTACCAAAGCAAGGCGCGACGTCGCCATCGCCGGCGCCACCATGCAATGCGAGGATCCCGCCGCCACGGCCGCGCGCTGGGGCGACCTGCTGCAGCGGCCCCCACGCGAAATCACACGCGGCGCCTGGGAGATCGCGCTCGACAACGCGCACGCGCGCTTCAAGCCGCTGGCGGACGATCGCGGCGAGGGCCTGTGCGAAGTCGACCTCGTGCATGCCGGCAAGGCGGCGGCGCGGGTCGAACTGTGCGGCGTCGACTTCGAGTGGCAGAACGGAAAGGTCCCGTCATGAGCGATCTCCTCGAAACCGTCGCCGATGGCGTCGCCGTACTGACGATGAACCGCCCGGACGCGCGCAACGCGCTGTCGGCGGACATGCTGGCGCAGCTCAACGAAGCGCTGCCGCGGCTTAACAGCGATCCCAACATCGGCGCCATCGTGCTCACTGGCGCTGGGAGTGCGTTCTGCGCCGGCGGCGACGTGAAGGGCTTCGCGGCGAACAAGGGCGGCGCCAACGCCGGCCGTACGCCGGAGAGCGCGGCGCTGGAGCTGCGGCGCAGCATGGAAGTGTCGCGCTGGCTGCACGAGGGGCCGAAGGTGTCGATCGCCGCCATTCCGGGCGCGGCGGCGGGTGCGGGACTGTCGCTGGCGCTCGCCTGCGATTTCCGCATCGCGGCGCGCACGGCCAAGCTGACGACGGCGTTCGTGAAGGTGGCGCTCGCCGGCGATTTCGGCGGCACGTACTTCATGACTAAGATCCTCGGCGCCGCCAAAGCGCGCGAGCTCTATTTGCTGTCGGACATTCTCACCGGGGAGGAAGCTTGCGAGATCGGCCTCGTTCACCGCGCCGTCGATGGCGCCGAACTGGAAGCGGAGGCGATGGCGCTGGCCAAGCGCATCGCCGCCGGCCCGCGCATTACGCTTGGCTTGATGAAGAAGAGCCTCAACGTCGCGTTGCGTGGCGATCTTTCGCTCAGCTTCGACGCGGAGTCCGTGAATCACTCCCGCACCGCCGGCACGGAAGATCACGCCGAAGCCGTCCGCGCCTTCGTCGAAAAGCGCACGCCGGCGTTCAAGGGGAAGTAGAGTTCCGGACCGCCGGCGCCCTCGCCGGCATACGGTGGTTCGTCTTGCGCAGGCGTGCGCGCGTTAGGCGCCGGGCCGGCGAGGGCGCCGGCGGTCCAGTTGCACCGCCGGCGTTCCAGCTGACTTACGCGGCGCCCATCACCGCTTTCACTTCGAGGAATTCCTCGAAGCCGAACTCGCCCCACTCGCGGCCGTTGCCTGACTGCTTATAGCCGCCGAACGGCGCGTTGAAGTCGGCGCCGGCGCCGTTGAGGTGGACGTTGCCGGTGCGCAGCTTGTTGGCGACGGCCGCGGCGTGCTTCGGTTCGCCCGAGACGTAGCCGGAAAGGCCGTAGACGGTGTCGTTGGCCATGCGCACCGCTTCTTCTTCGGTGTCGTACGGCAGGATAGCGAGCACCGGCCCGAAGATTTCCTCGCGCGCGATGGTCATGTCGTTGGTGACGTTGGCGAACACCGTCGGGCGCACGTAGTAGCCGCGGTTGACGCCTTGCGGGCGCCCGACGCCGCCGGTGACCAGCGTCGCGCCTTCGTCGATGCCCTTCTGGATGAGCGCCTGCACCTTCTGGAACTGGTTGGCGTTGGAGAGCGGCCCCATGGCGCGGCCTTCGACCGGGCCGACCGGCACGGATTCCGCGGCGGCCTTGGCGATCTGCGCCGCCTCGCCGTGCATCTTGCGCGGGACGAACATGCGGCTCGGCGCGTTGCAGCTCTGCCCCGAGTTCACCGTCATGTGCACCATGCCGCCGGCGACGGCGGTCTTGAGGTCCGCGTCTTCGAGGATGATGTTGGCGCTCTTGCCGCCCAGTTCCTGCGACACGCGCTTCACAGTATCCGCCGCAGCCTTCGCCACCAGCACGCCGGCGCGCGTCGAGCCGGTGAAGCTCATCATGTCGATGTCGGGGTGGCGCGAGAGCGCCTCGCCGACGCCGGGGCCGTCGCCGTTGACGAGGTTGAACACGCCCTTCGGCAGGCCGGCTTCGTGGATGATCTCGGCCATGAGGATGGCGTTGATCGGCGCCAGTTCGCTCGGCTTCAGCACCATGGTGCAGCCGGCGGCGATGGCGGGCGCCACCTTGCAGGCGATCTGGTTGATCGGCCAGTTCCACGGCGTGATGAAGCCGCACACGCCGACCGGCTCGTACCGGAGCTGCGTCGTGCCGCGCATGTCTTCGAACTTGTAGTCCTTCAGCACCGCGAGGGTGTTGGCGAAGTGCCCGAGGCCCGCCGGCGCCTGCGCCGCGGTCGCGAGCCACATGGGCGCGCCCATTTCCTGGCTGATCGCTTCGGCCACTTCGCCGATGCGGCGCTGGTACACTTCGATGATCTTGCCGATGTAGCCCATCCGCTCTTCGCGGGTGGAGAACTGGAAGGTCTCGAACGCCTTCCTGGCGGCGGCGACCGCCTTGTCGACGTCCTTGGCGCCGCCGAGCGAGATCCTGGCGATCGGCTCTTCGGTGGCCGGGTTGATTACCTCATGCGTCCGCGCGGCGACCGGATCGACCCACTGGCCGTCGATGTAGAATTTCAGGTGCTCGCGCATGGGTGGTCTCCTCGGGGCTGAGGAGGATGACATAGCGTCCGGGCGCGCGCCCGTGAAGTAGACGTGGCGTAACCTCGCGCCAAATGGCTCGCTTCCCGCGACAGCGGCGCTCTGCTACCCGCCGCCCATGCAGTACCGCCAACTTGGCCGCACCGACGTGCGGGTGTCCGCCGCCTGTCTCGGGACCATGACGTGGGGCGAGCAGAACACCGAGGCCGAAGGCCACGCACAGCTCGATCTCGCCGTCGACCGGGGCGTCACCTTCATCGACACCGCCGAAATGTACGCCGTCCCGCCGAAGCCGGAGACGCAAGGCTCGACGGAACGGATCATCGGCTCATGGCTGAAGGCGCGCGGACGGCGGGACAAGGTCGTGCTCGCCACCAAGATCGCCGGCCGGAGCCCGATGCTGTGGACGCGACAGGGCGGCGCCTCGCGGAATGACGGCCCTGTCGACGGCGGCCTCACCCGCCAGACGCGCCAGCAGATCGACTTTGCGGTGACCGCGAGCCTGAAACGCCTGCAGACGGACTACATCGACCTCTACCAGTTGCATTGGCCGGATCGTGGCTTCGCCGGCTTTGGTTTCCACACCTATCGCGACTACGCCGGCGGGTGGCTAGCCTTTGAGGACATCCTTGAATCGCTCGAAGCGCATGTGCGCGCCGGCCGCATCCGCCACATCGGCGTCTCCAACGAAAGCCCGTGGGGGGTCATGCGCTTCCTTGCGGAAGCGGAGGCGCGCGGGCTGCCGCGGATGGTGTCCATCCAGAACGCGTACAGTCTGGTCAACCGCAGCTTTGAAACCGGCGGCCTCGCGGAGATCGCCATGCGCGAGCAGGTGGGGCTGCTTGCGTATTCGCCGCTGGCGCAGGGGTATCTCACGGGCAAATACCGCGACGGTGCGCTGCCCGCGGGATCGCGCAAGCAGCTGTTCAACCGCCTGCAGCGCTACCAAGGCCCTGGGGCCGCGGAAGCGATCGCCTCGTATCTCGATCTGGCCGCCGAGCTTGGCGTGAAGCCGGAGCACCTGGCGCTCAAGTTCGTCGACACGCGCCCGTGGGTCACCGCGACG
>Ga0187894_10004172_pt1 | contig 15683 bp, 11 predicted proteins | sample GBC1701081metaG_FD_136650 | JGI IMG/M metagenome (GOLD analysis project Ga0187894, IMG submission 136650) | White microbial mat communities from a lava cave in the Kipuka Kanohina Cave System on the Island of Hawaii, USA - GBC170108-1 metaG ... | reverse complement strand
GAATTGGAATCAGAGACTTAGAATCAATGGTTTATAGGCAACAACGGAGCAAAAGCCTACAAGTTGAATTTATAAGTCCTTTGTTTTCAATACTGACATTTTTCAACTCTTGATTCGCATTACACACTACACTTCTATTTTACCCTGTAGCTCAAGCTGACGGGCTATTATTATTTGCCCCGACGGGCTGAGATGTTTATTTTCAATTTCCGTACTCCCGATATATACTTCAAGGTGAAGCTAATGCACCGCAAAGCGATTTTCGTTATTCTCGTACTCGTGCAATTCTCTTCTGTAGTAACGGCAAAGGATACGCCTGACAAGTTACAGGCAACGATTGAAGAAGCCATCCGCGCCAGTGGAGCCGAGATTGTCGCTGTCGCCTTTCACGATCTGGCAAGCGGCAAAGAAATTCTCATCAATGCCGATGCGAGTCTGCACGCCGCCAGTACCATGAAAGTACCCGTGATGATAGAACTCTACCGGCAGGCGGCGGCAAAGAAGTTTTCCTTAGATGACCGCCTCCCGATTAAAAACGACTTCATCAGCATCGCCGATGGCAGCCATTTCTCCATCAGCGCCGATGATGATTCCGAAGCGACACTCTACAAACACTTGGGCGAAACCGAAACTATCCGTGAGTTGATGCGCTTGATGATTGTTATGAGCAGCAACCTCGCCACCAACCTGTTAATTGAGCGCCTCGGCGCAAAAAATATCATGGAACTGATGCAGCAGATGGGCGCGACAAAAATTCAGGTCTTGCGCGGCGTCGAAGACAGCAAAGCCTTTGAGCGCAAGATGAACAACACCACCACAGCGCGGGATTTAATGATCCTGCTGCGGCGCATCGCTGAACGCCGCGCCGTCTCGCCGCAAGCCTCAGATGAAATGGTGAAAATTCTCTTAACCCAGCGCTTCAACGAGGGCATCCCGGCGGGCGTCTCGCCCGAAGCCCGCGTCGCTCACAAGACCGGCTCCATTACGAAAATCTATCACGACGCGGCGATTGTCTACCCGCCGCGCCGCAAACCCTATATTCTTGTCGTCCTGACACGCGGCTTTGCCGATGAAAAACAGGCGCACCAACTGACCACCACTATCTCCCGGATGATTTATGAACGCACAACGAAAAGCGATTGATACCATGAACGAAACCGACTCTCAAACTACCGGCGTACTCCAGATTCACGAAAAAGGCTTCGGCTTTTTGCGACAGGCAAGCAATAACTTTCTGGCGCGTCCAAAAGATATCTTTGTGCCGCGCCATCTGATTCAACAATTCAAACTGCGCGACGGCGTCGCCATCACCGGCACAACCGTTGCCGCGCAATCCGCCAAAGCGCAATCCGACGCCCTCGACGCCATTGACAATATCAACGGTTTGAGCGTTGACGATTATGCCCGGACGCGCGATTTCAGCCAGCTTATCAGCATAGACCCGACTGAGCGATTGTCCCTTTCCGAAGGCAGTAATAATCTCTCAATGCGGGTGCTTGATTTAATTGCGCCGATTGGCAAAGGGCAGCGCGGCATCATTGTCGCGCCGCCCAAGACCGGCAAGACCACACTCATTGAAGAGATAGCCGAAGCCGTTGCCGATAATCACGAAGAGGTTAGCCTTGTCGTTCTGCTGATTGACGAACGCCCCGAAGAAGTGACACATCTGAAGCGCCGGGTGCGCGGCGAAGTCATTGCCTCGTCTTCCGATCAGGCAAACGACGCGCATCTGCAAGTGGCAAGGCTGGTGCTGGAGCACGTCAAACGATTGGTCGAATCCGGGCAGGATGTGGTCATGCTGCTCGATTCGATTACCCGACTTGCCCGCGCCTCGAATCGTAATGCCAGCCGACGCGGACGCACCATGACGGGCGGCGTGGATTCGCGGGCGCTGGAATTTCCACGACGATTCTTTGGCGCGGCACGCAACGCCGAACACGGGGGCTCCTTGACGATTATTGGCACGGCGCTTATAGACACCGGCAGCCAGATGGATGAAGTCATCTTTCAGGAGTTCAAAGGCACAGGCAATCTCGAAATCGTCCTTGACAGAAGACTCGCGGAACGCCGCATCTTTCCGGCAATAGACATCTCAAAATCCGGCACCCGCAAAGAAGAGAAACTTTTTGATGCCGACACCATGCGGAAGGTCACGCTGTTGCGCCGCGCTCTGGCTGAAAAACGCCCGACTGAAGCAATGGAGATACTAATCAACAAATTGCAGCAGACCAAAGACAACCGCGAATTTCTCGATATGATTCAATCGTGATGTATGCATGAACAATTAGAAAATTTTTTTCACCGCAGAAGCGCAGAGAACACAGAGGAAGCGCAGAAACAGATAGTGAAATTCGCTGCGTTGTCTCTGCTCTCTCAAGCCTCTGCGGTGAATCTTTTCTTAACTCATCCAACATTACATTTTTCGCACTACTTCAATAATCATTTGTAGCACAAGAGCGGAAGCCTTATGCCACCTTCTGAGCCAAACTATCAGATTCCCGGTGTCCAACTGAGCGACGAACTTGGGCGCGGCAGTTTCGGCGCGGTCTATCGCGGGCATCATCTGACGCTCGACGTAGATGTTGCGGTAAAGTTCATAAACGACTCGGCGGGCGATGCGGCAATCCTCGAACGCGCCCTCTACGAAGCGCGATTGATGGCGCGGCTCGACCACCCCAATCTGCTCCGCATCTATGACGCCAGACGTTCCGATTCCATGATCTATCTGGTGCTTGAATTGATGGATGGCGGTTCGTGCGCCGGTCTGCGACGCCTCACCCCGGACGACGCCATGCATCTGACGCGCCAGTTGTTATCCGGTTTACAGGCGCTTCACGAAGCCCGCATCCTGCACCGCGACATTAAACCCGCGAACTGCCTCCGTCGCAAACAGGACGGGCGCATAAAACTCGCCGATCTGGGCATCGCCGTCGAACAGGCTACCCAGACCGATAAGGTCTACGACTCCGCCGGAACCGTGCCTTTCATGGCTCCCGAACTGTTCGACAGACCGCCGCGTTTCAGCCCCAGTTCCGATTTGTACGCCCTCGGTCTGACCATTACTTCGATGTGCTTAGGTGCAGACCCGTTTCCGAAAAGTTCATTTGCCGAGTTATATGCTTGGATTACCAGCAAAGAACGCCCGAAAATCTCGGCAGTACGCCGCGATCTGCCCACACCTTTAACCTGTCTGTTACAGCGTTTGATTTCTCCCGATGTGGCTGACCGTCTGGCAAGCGCGGCAGAAGCAATTGCGCTCTTGAACGAACCGTCGCCGCAACGACTAGACAATACGACAGTAAAGCAATCCGAAGACACGCAGAGCGTCGCGGCTACGGCGGCAACCGTCGGCGCGTGGGTGTTGGGCGCACAGGTCTATGCCTCATCAAACTGGCGCGGCTATGCGGCGACGCACTACCTCAGCGGCATCCCCGCACGCATTATGTTTCTGCAACCGACCGGACCGCTCGCCAACAGTTCCGTGTTGATTCTGGCATCAGCGGAACGTGCCGCCCGGTTAAACCATCCTGCGGTTCTCGACGTTCTGGATTGGGGATTGAAAGATGAACGCGCTTATGTCGTGACCGCGCCGCAGGGCATCTGCATTGACGAGTTGATAAAAGCGTCGGGAGCGTGTGACGAACTGGAAGCCGTAGAGATTACTGCTAGTGTCGCTGATGCGCTAACCTACTTGCACAGTCGCGGGCTGGTCTATCAGATGGTCGAACCCGGTGCGATTGTCGTCTCTGCCGATGCGCGTTCGGCGCAACTTTCGTGGCCCGTTTTTTGTGTGCCTGCCGGAACGCCGGGCAAGGATGAACACGGTACGCCGCATCGTGTTTGCGTAGCTATGTACGCCGCACCGGAAGCCTTCTTCCAACAAAGCAGTCAGGGAACCATTGAACCGGCAACCGATATTTACGGACTCGGCGAGGTGTTGTATTACCTGTTGGCGGGCAAATCGGCGCATGAAACCGGAGCCAAAAATGTCAAAGAGGCAGATGTGCGCGATGTTGCGCCGCACGTCACCGCACCCACCGCCCGCCTGATCAAAGAGTTGACGCATTACGACCCGGCGCAACGCCCGGCACGCGCCGCCAATGTAAAAGACGAACTCACCCGCATCGCTCAACGTCTGCGCGGCAGCGGGCAACCCTGGTCACTGCCGGAAAGCAACTCTATAAACCGCGAGAAGACTTCATAAGTGAACCCATATTGTTCTAATCATTGCTATCAGTTAAAATCTGACCCGGCAGACGATAGCACAATATAGTAACTTTCGATGGGTAAGAAGGAGAGAATATGGAGATATTGCTGATAATTGTTTTAGGAGTTTTGGGATTTCCGGTTGTTGTCCAATCTATTCTTGCGATGCTGAAAAAAAGGCATAAACCGACGCCACGGAAGAATTAAAATTCTGACGGAGCTTTTCTACTGACCTCTGACCTCTAAGTACCCGTGCTGAATTACATTAAACCATTGGTACAGCTAAACGCTTGCATCTACAGAGTTTTTAACCTCAAGATGGTTTAATCTAAATATGCACGACCACTTACCATCCGACATCTGCTATCTTACATCTTTGACAAGGATTAGACATGACACAAACGTATATACGGGATATTGCCAACCACGTTGGCGAAGAAGTGACGATTAAAGGCTGGCTTTATAACATTCGTTCAAGCGGCAAACTCAGCTTTCCGCAAATCCGCGATGGTTCCGGCACAATTCAAGGCGTCGTTTCCAAACGCGATGTCAGCGAAGAGGTATGGAATAATGTGCAATCGCTGACGCAGGAATCGTCTCTCATTGTGCGCGGCGCGGTGCGCGAACATCCGAAACAACCCGGCGTTTATGAACTCGATGTCAAGGATGTCGAAATCGTGCAAATTGCTCAGGAATACCCCATCGCCCTGAAAGAACATGGCGTTGAATTTCTGATGGACAACCGCCATCTGTGGCTGCGCTCGAAACGCCAACACGCCATTCTTTCCATACGTGCTGAGGTCATTCGCGCCGTCCGTGACTATTTCGATGATAACGGCTTTCTGTTGATGGATACGCCGATTTTCACGCCTGCCGCCTGTGAAGGCACGACCAATCTTTTTGAAGTCAATTACTTCGACGACACCTCTGCTTATCTGACGCAATCCGGGCAGTTGTACAACGAAGCGACGGCGGCGGCATTCGGCAAGGTCTACTGTTTCGGTCCGACCTTTCGCGCTGAAAAGTCAAAGACCCGCCGCCATCTGACCGAATTCTGGATGGTCGAGCCGGAAGTCGCTTACGCTGAACTCAATGATGTGATGAATCTGGCAGAAGACTTTCTGACCTTTATTGTGCAGCGCGTCCTTGAAAATCGCCGTCAAGAATTGACCGAACTGGAACGCGACATAACGAAATTAGAGCTAATACAAAAGCCCTTTCCGCGCCTGCATTATGACGATGCGGTGAAGATATTGCACGACGGTTTTGAGAAAGGCGAAATGGAAAACAAATTTGAGTGGGGCGGCGATTTCGGCGCCCCCGACGAAACTTATCTATCGAGCAAATACGATAGTCCGGTGCTGGTGCATCGCTATCCGACAGCAATCAAAGCCTTCTATATGGCTCCCGACCCCGAACGCCCGGAACTCGCTTTGTGCGTTGATGTGCTTGCGCCGGAAGGTTACGGCGAAGTCATCGGCGGCGGGCAGCGTTCGCCTGACCTCGATTATCTGTTAAAGCAGATTCACGCCCACAGCTTACCGGAAGAGGCATTCGACTGGTATTTGGATTTGCGAAAATACGGCTCCGTGCCGCACGGCGGTTTCGGCATGGGCATCGAAAGATGCACCTCTTGGCTTTGCGGCGCTGAACACATCCGCGAAACCATCCCCTTCCCGCGTATGCTCTACCGCTTAAAACCGTAATCCACAATCAGGGCGGGCGGTGTCTGTCATCGCCCGCCCGAAATCTCCATCCCGCCGCAAAGCGCTTCTTTACACATACGTACAAACGTGGTACAATAAACCGGAATGGCATAAGCGGCAAGGTGAGTCGCTAGGCAGAGGCGTTTGTCGGGCAGATTGATTGGCAAAGAAAAAGCCGCCACTGTAGTTGCTGATTACCGTTCATAGCGCCGTTGCCGCGTAGAAAATGGCAGCGATGTTGATAAGCTGCGAAAAAATTGCGCCAATACAGAAACCTGTGCAGAAACGAAATTGCAAAATGGCACAGATGTACGTCATCGCGCCGATTGAAAATGGCACAGATGCAGAAATGAAAAGGCAAAATGGCACAGATGCAGTTCCCCGTGCAGATAAACGAGTGCAATTCTGTATCAAAATGTAACATAAATGACACATGATGAAAAAAAAACGCCAATACAAATAATGGCGCAGATGAAAATGGCATAGATGTAGAGGCTCGGGCAGAGGTAATAATGAAAATGGCACAGATGCAGATGAAGTTGCCTATAGAAAAGCGCCAAAGTAAATGACCGGACAATTTCTTGCGCCAATGCAGAGAATAGCGCAATCAGAGAAAGACGTCATAACGTAATGGCAATACGAGAAGAAAGCAGCGTAACAAAAAGTAAGCAGCGTAACAAAAAAAGCGCCAAAGTGGTTCACCCTGTCACACCATTAGAGGTTGCTTTTCAGACGACGACCAAACTACAGTTTATACGTTAAATTTTTATTGAAATTCTGCAATATATTGCGCTTGTTTTAATTTCATATATGTAATATATTGCACTGTCAGGCTAATTTTAACAGGAGGCGCGATGATTAACTTTGAGACTTCGCCGGAGCGTTACCACCATTGGAAATTGACCATTGAGGGAGCCGTAGCGACGCTGGCGATGGATGTGCAGGAAGACAAAACGCTTTATGACGGCTATAAATTGAAGCTCAACTCCTACGATTTAGGCGTAGACATTGAGCTTGCCGACGCCGTTCAACGCTTGCGTTTTGAACACCCGGAAGTAAAGGCAGTGGTCATTACCAGTCTCAAGCCGCGCATCTTCTGTGCCGGGGCGAATATCTATATGCTCGGCACGTCGTCACACGCGGCGAAGGTCAACTTCTGTAAGTTCACCAATGAGACGCGCTGCGGCATTGAAGACGCTTCGGCGCATTCCGGGCAGACCTATATTGCCGCGCTCAACGGCACGGCATCGGGCGGCGGCTATGAACTGGCGATTGCCTGCGAGGAAATCTATCTCGTTGATGATGGCAGTTCTGCCATATCGCTGCCGGAAGTGCCGCTTCTCGGCGTGTTGCCGGGAACGGGTGGCTTAACCCGACTGGTTGATAAGCGCAAAGTGCGCCGTGACATTGCTGATGTCTTTTCGACGCTTGCCGAAGGTTTCAAAGCGAAACGCGCCAAACAGAGCGGCTTGATTGACGATTACTTTTCGACCACCAAGTTTCAGGAAGCCGTTAAGGCCCGCCTTCAAGCTATTGTTGCCGCTGCGCCGAAGTCCGACGATGAACAAGGCATCACGCTTCATCCTCTGCAAGTCGAAGTCACAGACAGCGGGCGCGAGTATAAATATGTCAGCCTGAAACTTTACCCAGAGAGACGCTATGCCGATTTGACCATGCGAGCGCCGGAAGGTGAGCAACCTACGGATGCCGCCACGATTCATCAACTCGGTGACCGCTACTGGGCATTGCAGGCGTACCGGGAATTGGACGATGCCTTATTGTATCTGCGCGTCAATATGCCGGAAATTGGCTTAGTTTGTCTCAGAACCACAGGCAATATCGAAAATGTGCTGGCGATGGACAACGCCATGATGCAGAACCGCGACCACTGGTTCGTCCGCGAAATCATCCTGCACATGGCGCGGGTGTTGCGACGGCTTGACCTGACGGCAAAGAGTTTCTTCGCCATCATCGAACCGGGCAGTTGTTTTGCCGGAAACCTGTTGGAGTTGGCGCTTGCGGCTGACCGAACGTATATGCTCAACGACGCGGCGCAGAAGATTGAAGTTGCTACCGGCTCGTTAAACGACGGAGCCTTGCTGATGAGCAATGGTTTGACCCGTTTGCAATCGCGTTTTCTGGCAATGCCGGAACAGGTCGCCGCCGTTCTCGAACAAGGCAGATTCGACACCGCAGCGGCAGAAGCAGCGGGACTCATCACCGCCGCGCCCGATGACCTCGATTGGGACGATGAATTGCGCCTCGCCATTGAAGAACGCACATCATTGTCGCCGGATGCGCTGACCGGCATGGAAGCCTCACTCCGGTTTGCCGGACCCGAAACCCAAGACACCAAGATTTTCGGACGTTTGACGGCGTGGCAGAACTGGATATTTCAACGCCCGAACGCGGTTGGCGAACACGGCGCACTAACCAATTACGGCAAGCCGACACAGGCGAAATTTGATTTTAAGAGGACATAAAGGTAGAGGTAGATACTGAATCAGACCGAATGAGAATGGTAAAAATGAAAGTCGGTAAACTTACAGACCAGATAGAACGCGAATTAGGCGGATGCAGCGGATAAACGCGGAAAATCCGAGAAAATCTGCTCAATCCGCCCAATTCGCGTTCTATTCGCGCCAAACTCTCAAGGCTTGATTAAAACGAGGAGAATATCATGAGCTTATATGACCGCATTCCTAATAACGTAAACTTAAATGAGGATGTGCGCCTGCAACGGGCGCTCGAAAAATGGCTGCCGAACTATCTGGACTGGTGGCAGGAGATGGGACCCGATGGCTTTCAGCAGAAAGACGTTTATCTCCGCACCGCCATCAGTGTTGAGCCGAACGGCTGGGCGCATTTCGACTATATAAAGATGCCTGATTATCGTTGGGGTATCTTTCTTGTACCACCTGACCCGGATGCCAAAATCGGTTTCGGTGACAACTACGGCAAGCCCGCCTATCAGGAAGTGCCGGGAGAATTTCGTAATGCCTTGCGCCGCATCATCGTCACGCAGGGCGACACCGAGCCGGCATCCGTTGAGCAACAACGCCAGCTTGGTCACACCTGCCCATCGCTTTATGACCTCAGAAATCTCTTTCAGGTCAACGTCGAAGAAGGCAGACATCTGTGGGCGATGGTCTATCTGTTACACGGTTATTTCGGGCGCGACGGGCGCGAAGAAGCCGAAGAATTATTACAACGTCGCAGCGGCAATGCCGACAAGCCGCGCATCCTTCAGGCATTCAATCAACCCTGTGACGACTGGCTGAACTTCTACTGCTTCACGATGTACACCGACCGCGACGGTAAGTATCAGTTGTCGGCGCTCGCCGAATCGGGTTTTGAACCGTTGGCGCGTACTTGTCAGTTTATGCTCACCGAAGAGGCGCATCATATGTTCGTTGGCGAAACCGGCGTCGGGCGCGTCGTCAAACGCACGGCGCAGTTGATGAAAGAGAATGAGGATGTCCGCAAAGTCGGCGGCATTCCGTTCGACATTATTCAGAAATACATCAACTTCTGGTACACCTATTCGCTCGACCTCTTCGGCGGCGAAATCAGTTCCAACTCTGCCGACTTCTTTGCCGCCGGATTGAAAGGCAGATTTCAGGAGCAGAAGAAATACAGCGACCACATTGCCGCCGAGGGCTTCGTCGCTATCGAAACCATTGAAGACGGCATCATCAAATCGAAAGAAGTGGCGCTCCGCAATGGCTTAAATGAAGTCTTGCGCGGCGAGTACATCCGTGACAGTGAACGGGCAATGGCGCGATGGAATAAGTTCATTGCCGAAGAAGGCATCAATCACGAATTGTACTTACCGCATCAACGATTTCACCGTCACGTCGGCGAATACGCCGGGCATACTTTCGATGTAGACGGCAAGCTGATTTCAGCAGAAGAATTTAATCGTCGCTCTTCGGAGTGGTTGCCGAGCATGGAGGACCGCGAGTATGTCGGCAGCCTGATGATCCCGGTGACAGAACCAGGGAAACTGGTGAACTGGATTGCGCCGCCAACCACTGGCATCAACAGCAAACCATTCGACTTTGAATACGTGCGATTGTAGATTGTGAAGCAGTACAGATTTTGAACCACGAAGCTCACGAAGGACACGAAGAGAAAAGAGAAAAGTTTAGAGAGTTTGAGAGTCTAGTGAGTTGAGAGTTAGAGCATTGTCCATTGTCCACTATCAATTGTTCATTGTCGAATGAGGTGCTAACCCCTTGTAACCGCATCCGCATCGTGATAGCAAAGAAGTATTACGATGCGACAATGCACAATGCGGACTGCTGTTCTTCTCTTCCTACTTTTCTTCGTGATCTTCGTGGGCTTCGTGGTTCAAAAACAGACTCAAAAAATTGAAATACCAGAGCAGATCGCGCCGCCTTTTTTGCCGGAAAATTCGAGGCGAATCTGCCCGCTCTGGTCTGCCCAGACGTTGTGACGGACGATTTTATAGGCGCGATTCGGTTGAGTTCGTTTGAGCAGATTGAAGTTTTTAATCACCGTTTTGCCGTTCAAAGAGATGGTAAATGTTCGCTTCTTGCCAACCTTCGCTGACTGTTCGGCAAAGAAGAGTTTGACCGTATAAGGTCGTCCCGGCGCTACTCGTGCGGTGTAGGTGAAGTTGCCCTGTCGCGCCGATTGATAGAGTTGCTGATTCTCTGCGCCTTCAATCGGTGCATCGGTGGTAATCACTGCGCCGCCATCGAAGTTGCCATCGGCTGAAAAGCTGACGCCGCGAGCCGTGGTCAGCGCCGAACCGCCGCAGTTGACCCGGAAAGCTGCCGGACGCTGTTGTTGAAAATTCGTCCGGTTGAGCATGATGCTGACGGTATTGAAGAACTTACTCGGCTCGGATTCAAAAGAGCCGGTGACGGTGTAGTTGCCAGCGGCTATATCCATCTTGCCGTCGAGATTGAAGTCTGCCGCCGCGTTCCACCGGGACGGTCCTTGAATCTGAAAGTGGTAAGGGGAACTGAAAACCCCGCGCCCATCGCCGAGCAGTACGCCGCAGGTAACGCCCTTGACCCCTGCCAGTACCAGGTCGGGATTGCCGTCGCCGTTAAAGTCGGTAAGGGTCATACCGAAGGGCCAGATGTCGCCAGTCCAGTAGCTCACGGGCGACGCAAAACTGCCGTCGCCATTGCCGAAGACGATAGCGATATTGTTGCTGTAGGCGGACGAAGTGGCGATATCCATCTTGCCGTCATTATTGAGATCATAGACCACAGCCGCGCCGGTCAACTGCCCGACATTGATGACACGAGGCGCGGCGAACGACGGCGAATCCTTCGTCCCGGTATTTTGGAAGATGGCAACGCGCCCGTTAGCGGTGTCGCTTGGCACAACCAAATCGGTGCGCCCGTCATTATTGAAATCGCCAAACTCGACGGCACGCGGCTGCATTCCCTGAGTTGCCGGAATGACGAAAGGCGGCAGAAAATTGCCGTCGCCGATGCCAATGAGAATGGTAATCGCGTAGCTGTCGAAGTTGGCAACCGCGAGGTCGGGAATGCCGTCGCCATTGATGTCACCGGCAGAGACTGCCCAGGCATCGTTAGCGGCAATCGCCTTCGGTTCTTCAAATGTGCCATCTTCTTTAGCGAGGAAGATTGAGACGGTTTTGCCATCTTTATTAGGAACGATTACGTCTAGTCGTTCGATGCCGCGCAAATCCGCCGATGCCATGCCGTAAGGTTGATTGCCGTCGCCAACTGGAAGCGATTGAGCGAGGGTGAACGTGCCGTCGCCTTTGCCGAAAAAGACATCGAGGGTCTGCGATTGATAGAGCAGATAAGTTCCCAAATTGGCAACCACAAGGTCGGGTATCTCGTCGCCGTTGAGGTCTTTGGCAAGGATGCCACGCGGTCCGAGTCCCTGCACCTTCAAATCGGTACGCACAAAGTTCAGATTGCTTGAGGACTGCGCTTGAATTGGCGTGATGAAAGTTGCCGGAAGCAACAGCAAAACAGACAGACCGATATTCAGGGAGAGATAACGGCGCACAGAATATAGATCGGGCATTCCCACTTACCTCGATTTCAGATTGATTGACGGTGAATAGTCAGAAAGGAATTTGTTTTGTACCATCCCGACGCGGCAACCGTCAAGCATAAAGGAAGGTTCAGGACTCTGCCGCCTGAATTGCCGCTTTCTTTTTGATGCCGAATTTCGCGGCGATTTTATGGACAGCCTGACGTTCTGCCTGACTCATACAGAAGAAATAGACCAGCGCCACATAGGGTATCAATGCCGCGCCAACTTCAGCAAAAAAGAGCAGCATGGCTTTCGGGCGGCTGAAATTTTCCAGTAACGGCTGGCGCGTGTAGCGTTCAAGCAGAAAGATGAGAACGGCGAAAGGCAGTTGCAGAACAATCGGCAGCGGCACGGCACGGCGCACATAGTCGCCAAGCGGCAGGCGCAATTGCGTCTTGAAGTAGACATAGATGGCGATAAAGGTAAACGCTACCATCGGAATCGTTGTGCCAAGGGCAACGCCGCGCAGCCCGTAGGGTTTGACCAGCGCGATACTGAGCGCCAGATTCGCTACTGCCTGCGCCAGCGTGAAGTACGCCACAACTTTATGCTTGCCTAAACCTAATAAAACCGTATGCGCGGGCATCTCCGCCAGATGCGCGAGAACCGCAACCGTCAGAATTGAGAGAATCGCCGCGCTGCTTTCGTAACCGCGCCCCATCCATAAGGTGATAAAAGTCTCGCCCATAATGAAAAAGACTGTTGCCACCGGCAAAGCAATCAGCAGCATATATTTGGTGCTGAGGACAAGCATCTCTTTGATTGCTGCCTGATCGTTGCGTGCGCCAAGGTCAGAAGCGGTTGGAGTCAACACGCCCATCGTCTCCGACACCTGCAAAAGATAGGTCACGAGACGATTGGCTATCGAGTAGAGCGTCACAGCCGCCACCGGCATAAAGATACCGATAACGATGGCATCGGTGTAGAAGATTAGCTTCTTGCCGACAATCATCAGAAAGGCGAAGACACTGTAACCGAAGAGCCGCCGCATCTCGGCTTTATCAAAGTAAGCGCGGCGAATCTTAATGTCAGGGTTGAGTTTGTACGCCCAGCGCATCATGTAGACGAGGCGCAACATATCGAAAGCAAAGGTGACAAGCGCCAACGCCAGAATGCCGTAGCCTTTGAAGATAAGAACGACAATCAGAACGCTGCGGATGATGATATTGATTGTCGTAATCGAGGAATCGAGGTCATAGCGTTGATAGCCGCGCAGTACGCCGACAAAGACCGATGCCGGAAAGGTGATTGCCAGATTCAAGCCGGTAATCAGCACAACGGCGGCAGCGACTTGAAACGATAGCGGCGTATCGAAGATGCGGTTGAAATAGAAGGCGACAACGCCACTGACCACAAGGGCGATAAGTCCGAGTACCGAATAAATGGCGAGGCTTGTGGTAATCAGCCGGTTGATGGCTTTCTGGTCATTCAACGCCCGGTACTCAGCGACATATTTGACCGTCGAAGGTGTGATGCCGAAATCGAGCAGACCGAGATAGCCGACCAGCGAGCCGACCAGCACCCAAACGCCATAGACCGAATCGCCAAGCCGGTTGACCAGAAATGGCGACATGATGAAGCCGATGCCGATGGTTGCCAGAAAAGCTGCCCAGTTCATCAGCACGTTTTTGAGTATTTGCGTTGAGCTTTTATGCGTCTCTGCTTGCATAAGAAGATGCCGCAGTGATTATGGAGGATAGCTCGCCGGAGTTAAAGAATAAAATTGAGTGTTTAACTGCTAATGTGGAAAGGCTTGTCAGCTAAGAATGGCGAGGCTTTCGACGGCAAGCGGTTTATTGCTGGCTTCCTCAAATACAGTGTTTATTTGAGATACAGAGAAATGGAAGAAAATCATACGATAAAGACACCTCAACCCTATTCCCCTGACCAGAGAGAACTTTAGCAAAGAGATGGACGCAACGGTGTCAAAACAGTTGACAGAAAACTGGCTTCTATCCAGCCAGTTCTCTGATGATTTGGGTTAGCGAATCGGGCGGCGCGGGTTTACGCACTACCACATCCGCGCCAGCACGTCTGGCATCATTAGCATTACCGCTGCCGTGAGCCGTCAGCGCAATGATCTTTGTATCGGCAAATTCCGGGTCTTGTCGCAAACAATGGATCATCTCTACGCCGTCCATTCTCGGCATACTAATATCGGTGAGAATCAACAGCGGCTTCTCCTCCAAAGCCATACGCAGACCTGCTTCCCCATCTTCCGCTTCAATCACCTGATGCCCTTCACGAGTCAGGAAGTATGCCAAGAAATCGCGTGCATCCTGATTATCTTCAACAATAAGAACTTTCACTGCTATCACCCTGCCACTTCATATATAATCTCAAGTATTACTACGCTATCTACCTGCCAACAGTTTTTATTCTTCACAAGTAAACGACTTATGACCATACAATCGCTGTGGACAAGTAAGTAAGGAGCAAATCCTGAGCCAGAGCTTTATCCGTCTTTCAAAATAAGCAATTTTTCTCATTCAATTGCCGAAAGTTCAGCCTTTTCCTGTACAATAACCGCTTATGGTGCAACCGTCTTACCTGACCTTACTGGAAACCGGCGAACTGCATGGGCGCGTCGAAAGCCTGATGCAGATGCTCGCCAGATGTCGCGTCTGTCCGCGAGATTGTGACAACAACCGCCTCAATGATGAGCTTGCCGCCTGCTATTCGGGACTGCTGCCGATTGTCTCGTCCTACACGCCGCACTTCGGCGAAGAACCGGCGCTCACCGGCACACGCGGCGCGGGCAACATCTTTCTCGGACTCTGCAACCTGCGTTGCGTCTATTGCCAGAACTATCAGATTAGTCAGACCTTCAAAGAACAGCATAAGAATCAAATCTCTTTTGACCGCCTTGCCGACATCTTCCTCGAACTTCAACAGCGCGGTTGTCACAACATCAACTGGGTATCGCCAACGCACTTCGCGCCGCAGCTTGCCAAGGCTTTGCTCATTGCTGCCGAACGCGGTTTACGCCTGCCGGTAGTCTACAATACAAACGCTTATGACTCTGTTGAGGCGCTGCGCTTATTAGACGGCATCGTTGACATCTATCTGCCCGACTTAAAGTACAGCGACAACGAAATGGGGCGCGAATACTCAAAAGTCAAAGGCTATGTGGAACACTCCCGCGCCGCCCTCAAAGAGATGTTCCGGCAGACCGGCGATGCACTCATATATGACGAAAACGGCTTGCTCAAACGCGGCTTGGTGATTCGCCTGTTAGTCTTGCCCAATGATATTGGCGGCATCTATGAATCGCTCAAATGGATTCGGCAAGAGTTGTCGCCAAAGGTTGCTGTCAGTTTAATGGCGCAGTATTTCCCAACCAACAAGGTGACGCTGGAACGCTATCCGTTGATGTCGCGGAAAATTCGCTGGACGGAATGGCTCGAAGCCATTGACCACATGGAGCAGCTAGAGATGGAAGAGGGATGGTTGCAGGATTACGACAGCGCCGCCGAGTATTACCGCCCCGATTTCGGCGACGCCATAACGCCATTCAAGGATATAGCCGATTTCCAGAAATCAGGCGACGGCTGAGGCACATCCCGAAAGGCAATTATCCGATAGTAGTCTATCTTTATCAACCCGGCAAAGAAGACCTCTGACTTTAGGCAGAGGATGAATTTGCCATCCCCGTAGGGGATGATTGGTTGCAAGCAAAGCCATATTGTGCTATACCTAGAGCCATAAAAACAGTTT
>Ga0187894_10004171_pt1 | contig 15691 bp, 7 predicted proteins | sample GBC1701081metaG_FD_136650 | JGI IMG/M metagenome (GOLD analysis project Ga0187894, IMG submission 136650) | White microbial mat communities from a lava cave in the Kipuka Kanohina Cave System on the Island of Hawaii, USA - GBC170108-1 metaG ... | reverse complement strand
CTAATTAGGCCCTTAATGATCCCCGTGATTACGCTCCTGATTATGCCTCTGATTAGGCCCCTGATTAGGCCCCTGATTAGGCCCCTGATTAGGCCCCTGATTAGGCCCCTGATTAGGCCCCTGATTAGGATAGATCGCTCGATAAGCGTTGTAGAAATTGACCACTTTAAACACGTAGTCCTTGGTCTCCCGCTTCGCCATCTCGATCACCAGTCTGTCAACATCATTGCTTCCGGCCCGCGCAATCCATCGGCGCACGGAATCCTCGCTGCCGTTGTACGCGGCGGCGACCGCCTGCGGAGATCTGAATTCCGCAAACAGGTTTTTCATATACTGCGAACCGAAAAGGATCGCCGTGTCGGCGTTGTAAAGGTCGTCCTGATCGAAATCGCGCAGCCCGATCTCAGCCGCAATCTGATTGGCCGTCGAGGGAATGAACTGCATCATCCCGCGCGCGGCTTGGGCGCTCTTTTCACGCGGGTTATAACGAGTCTCCTGCCGGGCGATTGAAAGGGCGAATCGTGGATCAACGCCGCGTGAAACGGCATGGCGGGCGAGCGAATCCCGGTAAGGAAACGGATAGAAAATCTCGGCCACTTCGCGCGGCAGCAATTCCGGGCGGTAATCGTCAGGCAAAGCTCTGAGCAATGGCTCCGAAAATTTGACCGTGCGGTTCGCGCAATCGCCCCGCGCGCAGGGGAGCGCTACGGCGTAAACGCCTTCGCGCGATTTCGCAATCGGAGTTTGCAGCAGCTCCGACGCGCCTTCGTCATAAAGTCCGAGGAATAGCAACTCGCCCGCGATTGTCTGATGACTGGTGTCGGTGGGCGTCGTCGCGCCGGGTTCAATTGGCGCGGTTCGTCCGACCTTCGTGGTCGGTATATTCGGAACCTGGTATGCGGGCAATTTCGAATAGGCTGCTCGAAGGATTTTCAGCAACTCGCCGCGAGTCGTTTCATCAATCGCAAACCGCAACGCCTGATTGACCGCGGACTTCGCGCTCCCAGCGTTTCCTTGAGCCCCGGCTGCGCGAGCTTGGGCGATAAACGCGTCGCGTTTATCCGCCACTAAGGCGTCGGCGCGAGGAGTTGCGCCAATCGCGCGCAAACGCTCACTCGCGCGGCGCCCGTAATATCCGGCGGCGCCTTCGCGCAACTCGGGCAACGCCAGATACTCGTTGATCGCCTCGTCAAACCTTCCGAGTTTCTCCAGGCAGTACGCGCGCATGAACGCGGCTTCGGGCGCGTTGGTCGTGGCGGTCAACCCTCGCGCGTTCAGGTTGCGGGACCTGAGCGCGGTGAAACGGGCGAGCGCCGCCTCGTAATCGCCCTGAGTCAGCCGGATTCTAGCCTCTTGAAACAGGGCGCTCGCGACGATGAAAGGCTCGTTCCCGTTGTTCTGCGCGCGCGCGGCCCACTTCAGAGCCTCTTCCAGACGCCCTGCTGAACGCAACGTGTCAATCGCGTTCAGATGCGCATACCCGAAGTATTCGCTCCTCGGATACTCATTCAGGAAAGACTCGTAGCGGGCGATTGCCCTGTCGGCGTCGTCGAGGTACTGATGGCAATGCCCGGCGTAATAAAACCCAAGCTCACCTTCTTCCGTTCGCGGAAATTCGTCGTGAACGCGGTCGTACCACTTCGCGGCTTCGGCGAAATTGTTGTCGAGAAAATAGCCGCGGCCGATTTGGAACAGCGCTTCATTGCGTTTCGCGCTCTGCGGGAAATCTCCGAGCAAAGCCAAATAGTGTCGTCGAGCCTCGGTAAAATGACGGTTGAATTGATAAGTGCGGGCGCGGCGCAGCCGGTCGGCTTCGGTCAACATGTTCGCCTCGGCGGCGTCAATCTGATCGAGACCCGCGCACGCGCGCAGCGAAGCGTCATCCATTGAGCCGCCGGCGAGCGCGGATTCAAAAGTCTGCTTCGCGGCCGCCGTCTGCCTCATTGCGAGCTGCGCTTCGCCGGTCGGCGCCAGGGTGTCGCGTCTCGGTCCGGCGATCAACCGCAGCGTATCGATCACGTTCTGGTACTGGCCGGTCTTGAAATAACTGTCGCTGAGCCGGCGGATCGCGCGTTCGCGCAGCAGGTGGTCGCCGTACTGCGAGATGAATTTCTGAAGCAGTTTTTGCTCCTCTACGAAAGCGCCGCGCGCGCGCGCGATTTCGGCCAGGCGCCACAGCGCATGCCCGGCGAGCGGTGAATTGCGGTTGATGACGCGCAGGAAGAACGCCCCAGCCTCGACGCCGGCCTCCCGGTTTTCCAGTAAACGCGCGAGCAGATAATCGTAATTGTTTCGCGCGAACGCGTCGGGGTCGTTGTCTATCATCCCGCGCAGCAGCGATTCGGCCGCCGTATAGGCGCCGCGATCCATCTCCGCGCGCAATCGAGCATGCTGTTGCTGAAGCGTTTGCTTGCCCGCTGATGAGCGGGAATGCAGAAAGAGCGGCGGCGCGGCGCAGACGAGCAGCGCGACGCAGACGACCTCTTTCCTGAAAACTTTAAATAGCCTACTGGACATCGAGAAAACTAAGCCTCATTTCACCCTGCTTGTTTTACGTTTGATGAAATCCATCATCACATATTCGCCCAGGCTGAGGCTGGTCGTGAAATACGCCTTGCCGTGGGCGACCTCTGTCATTCGTTTGACGAACTCTACAAGATAATAATCATCCGTCAGCATGAAAGTATTGACGATGATACCGGAACGGCGGCACTGCGCGACCTCGCTCAAGGTCGCGTCAATGATCATCGGATCAAGCCCCATTGAATTTTTATAAAGCCTGCGCTCGACTCCGTCGGTTCTGTTTGCGCGAATGCCTTGGTGGTAGGGATCGCTTTCCACGAAGAGCGCTGACGGTTTGCCGTCGGTGATCATAATGATCTGCCGCATGTCTTTCTTCTGCGACATCAGGATTCGCCGCGCCAGCTTTAAACCCTCGCAGGTGTTCGTGTGGTACGGCCCGACCTGCACACTCGCCAGCTTTGCCAGCGGAACCTCTTCCGCCGAATCGTGAAAGAGCGTGAGGCGCAGACTGTCGCCGGGATACTGCGTGCGGATCAGATGCGCCAGCGCCAGCGCCACGCGTTTGGCCGGCGTGAACCGGTCTTCGCCGTAGAGGATCATCGAGTGTGAACAATCGAGCATCAATACGGTCGCGCACGATGATTGATATTCCGATTGCCGCACCATCAAATCCTTGTAGTCGAGATTGAGCGGGAGATTGAGGCCGTCGCGCGCGACGGCGTTGAGCAGCGTCGCCGTGACGTCCAGATTGAGCGTATCACCGAATTCGTAAGGCTTCGACGATTCATAAGCCTCAACGCCCGTCGCCAGATATTTGGTGTCGTGCCGGCCTAGCGCGGATTTGCCGAAACTGGCCATTAGATTTTTGAGCGTTTTGTAGCCGAGGAAATCAATGCCTTTTTCCGTGATCTCGAACTTGATATTGGGCTTTTTGTAAGCCTCGGTTTCGCCTGGCTGTCGCTGGTTGCGATGACGCGCGCGACGCGCCTGGCCGCCATCGCCGATCAACGCTTCAAGCTCTTCCTGATCGCCGACCGCGTTCAGGTACCCTTCCTGCAACAGCCGTTGAACAAGGCGGTCAATCAGCTCCTCCAGCCGCTGGTCGCGCGCATTACCGTCTTCGTCGAAGAGCTGGTTATATTGCTCTTCGTCAAGCAGGCCGGAATTGCGCAGCGCTTCGCGGATCGCCTGCCGCAAACGTTCGAGCGCGTCGTCGGGGTCGAGATCGTCGAACTCGTCGTAGCCCCAATCCTGAGACCACCGCTGGTAATGCCGCCGGAACTGGTCTTCAAAACCGCTCCGCAAAAGGTAATCGGTGAGGGCCCCCATCAATTCTTCCAGACTGATGTCGTCCCAACTCTGGCCCGTCCATTTGGAGTATTTGGTGAAGCGCATGTGCAAATTCCCGGTGATTTCTGTATTGTCTCGACTTTGGTATAAGTAGCCCACGCCTATTCTAAGGTAAAAGGAGACGAATTTCTTGAAACGAATTTTATCAATCGCGTTGCTCGTTCTTTTCGCCGCGCAACCGATCTTCGCCCAAGCGAAAAACAAGACGGGGAGCCAAGGCAAAAGCCGAAGCCCTCAACCAGCCAGCGTCGAAGCCGAATTGAAAAGGCTCGAACGCGAATGGTTCGACGCCGTCGTGAAAGGAGACGCCGAAACGCTCAATCGCATCTTCGCGGACGATTTCACGGCCATCAACAATGACGGCAGCTTCGTCAACAAGGCGGAGATGAAGGAGATGATGAGCGCCGGCCGCATCAAACTCGACGAGATCAGAACCGACGAATTTAAGCTGCGGCTTTACGGCGCCACGGCGGTGGTCACTGGGCGCGCGACTTACATTCGCAATCAAAAGCCGCTAGGCCAGAGCAGCCACATCGAGACCTGGGTCAAACGCGCCGACACCACCGGCCAATCCGGGAGGACCCGCTGGCAAGCGGTTTCCTGGGTTTCAATACCAATCAAAGCATCTATCTTAGGAGCAAAAGCAGTGACTACGCCATCAGGATTAAAGTACGAAGACATAGTCGTCGGAACCGGCCCCAGCCCGCAACCCGGTCAGGAAGTGACAGTGCATTATACCGGCACGCTCGAGGACGGAACCAAATTCGACAGCTCGCTGGATCGCAACGAGCCGTTCCAATTCCCAATCGGCATGGGGCGCGTCATCAAAGGCTGGGATGAGGGCGTGATGACGATGAAGGTCGGCGGGAAGCGCAAACTCGTGATCCCGCCGCAACTCGGCTACGGCGCGCGCGGCGTCGGGCCGATCCCGCCCAACTCGACTCTGGTGTTTGAAGTTGAACTGCTCGGCGTGAAGTGACGGAAGCGCGCTCTTCGGACATTAAATCACGTTCCCGATTCCTTCGAGGGATTGACTGCGTCTCGAACAGGCGCGAGGGCACAGGCGAAGAAGACGTCGCGCAGTCGCCTCGGTTGCTTTGCGTCGCGAAGCTCTGCCTTGCGGGCGAGCGCTACCAGCGCCATGGCAACGACCGCGCCAAGAGGGCAAGTCCAGAACACTTGGTCCCCCCGTTGGGTCAGGAGCGGAGGCGCCGCGGAACCCAGAATCCCCCAGATCGCGGCGCGCGCCAATGAGAGATTGCGGATCGCCGTACCGCTTTCAGCGAAGGACAAGAGGATGCCGAAGGCGCCTCCGGAAAGAAAACCAACCCATCCTATTATCGCAATCATCCTGAACGGCCCTACACCAGGGCCTCCTTCGTTGGGATGGAAGACCGCTATGACGCTTGCTATGATAGCGAAGAAGAGCGCCGTCCAGAGGGGCGCCCAGATCAGTCCGATACCTATCACGCCACGCAGCTTCCGAAGATTAACGTTCATCTTTCCTCCAATTGGTTGCACATAGGATGCGGCCTATTCTCTTTCTAATCGCAGTTCGGAACACCGATCCAACAAGGATATTGATCAACTATGATGCTGCCCACATTTGTGTCGAAGGTTGTCTGGAACGTTTTACGGCTTAAATCTATATAGGTAGAGTTAAGCCGTCAAGCCCACATCGCTTCACATTAAATATGCGGAAATCATAGTTCGCCCCATGGAAGTCAGAGGCGTTTGTTTGCTATATTCCCGACAGAGCGAGTTAGTAACTGCTGAACAGAATTTTTCAGACAACCCCCTTCTATAATACCGCCGGAGAAAAACAGCGATCTCCTCAATAGCTGTGCGCACCCGTTTGAATTTTCCCCAATCCCGACCATTAACCGTCTTATGAAGTATGAACGAGCCGTTTATCCATGTTCGCCGCGCTGCCAGCGGCTTCAAGCTTAAGGGGCTGAGCGACTGCGCGCTGGGTCACAAAATTCAGAACCCCGCCCGGACAGATGTTGATGGTATATTCGTTGAGTGGTTTTGGGACGGAAGCAGCCTCAAAGTTCGCAACGACAGATATGGTTTCTATCCCGTTTACTATTTTGCCAATGCCGATGAGATAGCGCTCTCTACTTCAATCTGTCGCTTATTGGAATCCGGAGTTTGTCGCGATCTGGATTACAAAGGCATAGCCGCTTTCCTGCGCATTGGCTTTTTCATCGGAGAGGACACGCCGTTCCAAGCCATAAGGGCGCTTCCGCCGAATGCGACGCTTGAATGGCGCGGCGGACGGTTAACAGTCTCCGGGCAAATCACCATTCCGCGGACACAAACCATAGGCCGTAACGCTGCGATTGATTCTTACATTGCGCTGTTTCAGGCTTCTATAGCGCGACGGTTTCCCAATAAGCCGGCGGTTGCGGCGCCGCTCAGCGGTGGCCGCGATTCCCGCCACATCATGCTTGAGCTTTGCCGGCAGGGAATTCGCCCGGATTTTTGTTTGACCGTGGATTTTTATCCCGAGATTCAGGTCAGGAATGAAATCCCCGCCGCGGCGCTTCTCTGCCAGGCGCTCGGGTTGAAGCACGTGGTGATCGGGCAGACCAAGCCAAGGATAGACGCCGAACTGCGAAAAAATCGCATCACCGGGTTTACCGCGGGAGTTTGCGAGCACTCGTGGATACTGGCCCTCAGAGATTATCTGGAGCAGGGCGCTTGCGCGGTGTATGACGGTATCGGCGGAGACGTCCTCTCGGCGGGTCTCTTCGTATCGGAAAAACGGCTCGAATGGTGTGACAAAGGAGACTATGGAGCGCTTGGTAGAGATTTATTGGTCGGTGTGGACGAGCGGTTGGTTGAAAAGCTGTTTAGCCGCGAAATGGCCAGACGGTTAGGCTGGGACGCCGCATTCGAAAGATTTGAAGTGGAATTTCTGAGGCATACGGGCGCTCCGAACCCCGTCGGATCTTTTCACTTTTGGAACAGGACGAGAAGGCACGTCGCGCTCTGTCCCTATGCCCTCCTGGGCGCGACCCACGATGTGTTCAGCCCATACCTGGACAACGACCTGTTCGATTTCCTCGCCTCATTGCCGGTGAGCATGCTTGCTGACCACACCTTTCATACCGAGACGATCCATCGCGCCTTTCCAGCCGTCAGTCATATCCCGTGGGGAGGTTCAAAAAGAGGAGGCAGGCCGTACCATAGGCACTATATGAATTTTGCGCTGGACACACTTCTTTATCTGTTCCGAAACAGGTCCAAGGCCTGGACGCGCCGATCATACACTGTCTCCCGTTTGATGCGCTGCCTGGTTGATACGAGTTACTCGTCCCAGACGCATTGGATCGGAGCCATGGCTGTGTTCTTTGCTCAGCTCGAAGATGTCGTTTGCAGGGAGAGCGCGTATGAAGGCAACCTGGCTGATCTTAAGCCAAACTGAATTCAACGTTCACGCAATCAACTCTCGAACTGGGACAACCCTGGCGCTTGCTGCAAACACTGCAACAACCGCAAGGGCAACCCCAGCCCCGAAGAAGCCGGCATGAAACTGGTCAGACGCCCGCAATCATTCAGCATGAGCCAGCCGAACCAGCGGACCTGTTTGCTTGGTTGGTGGATCATCTCGGCGCGCCAGCGCATCCTGCGGCAAAGCGGTCAAAACATGAGCGCAAAGGCGCTTGAAGAGGGTACATGGCCGAAACGATAACCACAGCCCATTCATCTAATCGTTTCAACTTTGAAGTAGGTTCTCCTGATTACGAATGTCTGTTCTGGTTTGAGAATCTGTCCGTATTCATGATTTTCAAGCCCGAGACGAAGAACGATTGATATCCCTTCAGCCCTGATTGTCCCATCGGGTCTAAGCGGGGATTCCTGGACACGGGAGCCAGTAGTAGCGATGAGCAATGCCCCTTTGGGCATGACTTTTTGTGTGGCGATCTTCCATAATAAATCTTCTTGAAACTGCCGAGCATCTCCTGAGAGTACGTTATCTGGTCCAGCGACAATCGCCGCGATCAACTCATCTTCTGTCAGCGGCGGATATGGCGCTAAAGCGCTGATACATTGTTTTTCTTCATTGAAGATTCTGATTGCCTCGTTCAGAGGAATCTTTTCCGGGTAGCCATGCATTTTCTGGTCTTCTCTTTTTGAGATCACTTCATATGGTATAGATTTATCGTTGAGAGTAACAAACCAACATGGATCTTTTGGCAAATCACGTTGCCCTTGTTTTTTCACGTTCATATAGTTCGAATGGTCGGCCTTTTCGGATGTCGCCACCCTTGACAAAATTGCCCAGGCAATCAGAGCGATTATAGGTATGATCAGTAACAAATAAAATCTGTTTGCGATTTTCATAAACAATCACCCTTCTCTCTATTACTCACGAAAAGAGATTCGGCCAAATTCCGTCCCGATTCAGCCAATCCAGCGTTTTCATCTTCCACTAACCCTATCATTTTCCGGTCGGAATTTCCACACAACTAAAACGATGGGCATTTCGGAAATACCGATTATTATTATCGAACGGAATAAATCCAAAGTCAGCTTTGCCATTTAAGTCTGACATTTGCTGAATTACTCTCATTCCTTGGACACCACCCCGCACCTGCCACTCCACAAAGATCGCGGTATGATTCTCTCTCTGTTCGCTAGAATCTGCCCGTGGGTATCTTCCATCATTAAGACTAAATGTGGCGACGACTGTTCCTGGTTTAATATCCATTCCGTATTTTAACCGTGCTCCCCTTTCCCAGTTTTCGGTTAAGCGTCTAGAACGTTTTAGGCGGCTTTCTATAAAACCTTCTTGATCGTTCTGCCACGCTAATGGAAGACGGGCGCATTGAGCAATGTTATTTTTATCCAGATACGAAACATTACCTGCCTCGACTTCTTTTATAAGTTTGTCTATGTTTGAAACGACAAATCTCTCTGTGTCAATAACCACTGATTGATATTGGGCACTGCCAAAACTCAAGCTACGCCCAAGTACCGCCTCCTCCCCTGTCGCCCCGTTCAACCTTGCAAGATCAGTATCTCCTTTTTTGCTGCTGGAGGCATAAAGCGGCATTCCGCCAGCGCCCTTGAATATTGCCCCGCCGCCGGATCCGATTTGACCATTCCCCAGATACCTCTCCCCAACCGGCACGTATCCTTGATAACCATCCGCATACGCCTGGAATCTTGCCAACTGCGGTTTACCGTTGCGAATGATTCTGACGTATTCTTCACCTGGCGCTACGACTGCTGAAGCGCCCGGACCCGTTAGCATTTCAATCACGAAAGCCTCATCTACCCTGATACCGTCGAGGGTGAACGTCGGCCGATCCGGGTCCCACGTTCCAGCGCCGAAGTATGAAGGTTGCTCCTCCTCAGGCGGTGGCGGCTGCTGCTGCGCAGGATCAACAAATCCAACATGCACACCTTGTGGGTCTGGTTCGGATTGTCGAAGCATGAAATCTCCACTAGCGGTACGGAGCTCCGTTCCGCTGATCGGATCAATCTGACGCCATTCCAGTCTTTGTGTTGGTGGAGTAGTGCCTATCATTTCCTGTACTGCGACCATTGACGCGCCATGATACACATAGCTTTGGAGTTTGCCACCACGCGGAATGACCCAACCAGAGCCGGGAGCCATGCCGTTGATTTCGGCTATTACTTTCCCTCCCAATATCGTCGAGCGCATGTAAAAGATCGGTGATGAATCGTTCGGAATATGGCTTGGTAGGACTGGGTCTCGCCGGACGGTCAACCCGTCACCATCGAACGCTTCCGTTGAGGTGTCAAAGCCTGACACGACTGAAACATTGCGTCCGGCCGCATCATACTGGAATGGAATTACCCCGTCACTGATGACGTTTCCAGCCGCGTCATATTGCCAGCCAGAACGCCGATTGTTCTGATAGGTCGCCGATTCATTCATGGGCACGCTCCAGAGCTCTCCGGTCTGTGAAAGCCGGTTGCCCCAAACATCGTATTGATACACGAGATGGTAAGGGACGACATCCGTTCCGATGGGGACCTGATTGATAAAGTTACGGGCTTGTATTCCGCTCCACCCTTCCTGCAAGCGCCCGACCTGGTCGTAATTGAAAGCGCGATCGAACTCCTCGTTATTCAATGAGTCATCTGAAAATTTGATCCGCCCATCAGGGTAATACTGATAGACCTTATCCATCTCCTTCGTTTCATCCAGTTTTTTGAGTTGTAGGCTCTGCACCTGCTGGCGCGCATTGTAGCCGGCTGTCAGTATCCGATTATTTCCGTATCTCAGCGACTTCGCATCGCTCCATGCGCGATATTTCATTTCGGTCACATACTGAGTGACGCCTGCATAAGGCGATCCCGTAACGGCGGTCATTTCCGCTGTCTTGTTGTAATCATAATAGACGTGTGTATTGTCGCCGGGGAAGGAAGGCGATTCAAAGCTCACACGCTTGACCTGCCCTGCCAGGTTGTACGCATGGGTCAGGCTATAAGATCGCGCCAGTTCGGTGAAATATCGCGTCTCCGATTCCATGCGACTCAACGAATCATACGAATAGGTGACCGTGCCCAATCCATCGTTCATCAGAGTCCGGTTACCGTTTTCATCGTAGGCGTAATGAACATTCGGCGTGGCGGCTACGCCTGCCGGAACAGTGTAAGTGATGTCTTGAACCAAAGGGCGGCCATAATAGGTGAAAGTGGCGGCTGCCTGGCGGGCATCGGTGACTCTAAATACCTTGTCATCGTCATAATATTCATAAATCGTATCGCCCGACTCGATTGGCGTCCTCTGCTTCCACAAGCGCCCGTGACCGTCATACTGCGTGGTTGTAATCTGACTGCCCCCGCCCGACTGGACGATCTGGCTGACCTGCGTAATCTGGTCGCGGACGTTGTAGGTGTTGATCTGCGTCGAGTATACGGTCCCGTTCCAATTCAACGCTTCGACTTTCTCCTCTCTGCCGAAGACATCGCGATAAACCTTGCGCTTACGCCCAACTTCATCAATCAACTCCGTGACGTCGCTGCCCGCGCAACCGCAACCGGTGTAATTGATCGTGCTGGTCGTGCCATCCTGATTGGTCAGAACCGTTGGGCGGCCTTTCCAGTCGAAAGCCTGTCTGCTGTAAGGATAGCCCGCCGCGTCGTCTCCGTACGGCGCCCAACTGCCGTTGACCTCTATAACGTTCGACCACTCCGAGACCCTTCCCATCACGTCGAAAACGCGGTAGGCGGATTTCAGACCGCCCTGGCTCGTCGGGTGTTCGCTGATCGTGATTCGCTCCCGGCTCACTCCGTCCAGGAGGCTCAACACCCAGGTCTCCTCACTCAAATTGTTGACCGTCGTCCAGGTCTGCGTCCAGTTATGATCCGTGCCGTAAGCGTATCTCGTCTGAGAGTATTTGCTCCCGTCCTTCCAGATGAGCGCCTTGTCGGGCCGGCCCTTTGAATCATACGTGTTCACTCTCATTGTGGTGGGATTCGGGCCGTGCAGCGCGTACTCTTTCGGATCGACTGCCCGTGTGACCGCGCCGAAATTATAGTTGTAGCTGGCGGTGGAAATGACATCGGCGGGAGTTTCGTCAATGGTGACTTTCGTCGGATAGGCATAGGTGGGCGGACTCGAGGACACAGTGGTCACGTTGAGCTCGCCGGGCGAAGGCTCGGTGTAGTGCAAGAAGGAATCATCGTATGTGATGGTCGTTTCGTGGTTCGCTCCGTCTTTGGCCCAGGCCGGATTGCCGGTGATGTAATAGCCGGTCTTCGTTTCAATATATGAGCCCGCGACGCCATTCACGACGCTGTAACGGCGCGCCTTCGTCAAATTGCCGCGATACGAAAAGCCTGTGCCGTAATTGCCAGTGTCGTGCTGGCGAACGGAGGCGTACTCCTGAAGAAATGTCGTTCCTCCTCCATTCGGGCTGTCGTAAACATATTCCGTCTGCGCCTTCAGCGTTGTCTGATCGCCTTCGTAGAGATAAGTGAAGTTCGGCAATCCGATGATCCGGCGACTCAGGTAGTTTCCATCAGTCACGTAATCCGTCTTCGTACTGCGATAGACACTCCCCCCGCCCTCATTGTACTCCCTGACTTTCCACGGCAGCTTTATCGTCCCGCTCACCGTCGTGTATTCAATCGTCGTCTTGCTGAGCTTATCGGTTCCACTCTGATAAGTCCCGTTGTGATTGCGGTCATCGCAGATCTTCGTTTCGGTCACGCGCGGGCGCAGCGGCGGGCTTGCGGCGCTGTCGCTCGCCCAGGTGATGTCGGTGAATTGTTGGATGGCGCCCCCGAAATGGGTCTCGGTCCGCGTCGTCAGCCCGCGCGTGCCGCCCGATGTGCTGAAGATCTCCTTGTGAGTCACCCCGTCGGGCCCGGTCGCTTGGCCGAAAGTCTCATTCGGATCGAAGTAGAAATAGTTGACGCTCCAGCCGAATCCGGTGTTCGGATCGTAAATTTGGCCCGGCCATCCGTAGATTCCATCGTTGCGCTGTGTGAAGCGCGGGCATTCCGATTGCGGGGAACTCGTGCCTGGGAAGGCGTAAACCATCTGCGTTCTCGGATTATCCGCTTCGCCAAGACTCGTGATCACGCTCACTTGCCCCCACGAATTGTAATCGAAAGTATAGCGCGCGCCGTTTCCCATAATGACACGCGTGATAACGGGAATGTCCATGTTGAGGGGGCCCTCCACGTATAGGCTCCCGAAATTTGGCGCGACGTGTTTCACGCCGTAATCGAATTGCGCCCAGTAGAAGGTTTGCCCGTTCCAGTTCTGCGTAATGCTCAGCAAATGAAGATTGCTGTCGTAGTTGAAGAAAATTTCCCGCCCCAGCGTGTCGGTGACCTTGTCAATCACTGTCAGGTAGGAGCCGATGATTTTATAGGCGATCGAGATGTAATTGCCGTTGTTGTCTTTAATCTGCGTGCAGTGCCGCGGGGAGTAGGGGTTCGGCTGCTCGAATTTGTACTGAGTCCCGTCCGTCGAATAGAGCGTTATCGTCTGATCCACGTTGACGGTCAGGTAGAGATACGAGGAATCAATCGCCTCGAACTGATTGGTCGCCGCCTGCCGCATCTCAACTCGGCGGCCTGACGGAAGATGGACGATGTAGGTGTTGACGCCGTTGACCACGTAAGGCCCTTCCAGTTCTGGAAAACCCATCCTGAAGCCTGGCGTGAGCGATGGAAAGTAATCGTAATCGTAAGAGACCGCATAGCCGTATCTGAGCCAAACCAACGAGTTGAGGCTGAGGGGAATGTTCAAATCCAATCCGCCACGCCCCGGCAGCTTGACCAGCGAGAGAGTGAAATTGTAATTGCCTGAAAAGAGGTCCACTCCCGGCCCGCCGATCCGATTACGCGGATCGAGTTTGGCCTCAACTTCAGTGTTGAAGTACGGCGGGGGCATGGCGGGAGCCGCGCCGGCAGCAATGCTGTTGAATGGGGTAGGCGTCAGGTTTCCGGCGCTCCGATTCAACTCCGAAGCGGAGAAGGAATTGCCTTTGGCCGACACCGAAGTAATCCCCGGGAGAATGCTGGTGAAGACGCGCCCAAAACGTCCAAGCCAATTGCGGTCTCTCTTCCGCGCCACACCGTCAAACACCTGCGCGGCATTGTCATTCAACATCGCCCCTGGGTACGCATCGCTTCCAGCGTGCTTGACACCATCAAATACCTGCGCGGCATTGTCCTTCAACGGTGTGAAATTCTGGCCGACCTTACCCTCTTTCTCCTTCTTTCGCTTGCAAGCCTCGTCGCGATAGCCGCAAAGCGTGGACGGTTTCAGAGGCGGGCGCGGCAGATCAGTCCGCTGCGATTTCTTCCCTTCGGTGATCAGGCTGTTGAGATTGGGCAGTTTGTAATTGGGCGGAAGCTGTCTCTTCGATCCCGCGCCGCCGGAGCTTTGCGCGTATGCGCTGTCGCGCTTGAAATGCGCTGGAAGGCTGGACAGAACGAGGGCGAAACAGACAACCAGAGAAACAAATCTGCCCAATTTGACAAAGGTATTGCGGCCAGCGAATAACATAAAATGCGCTCCTGGGATTGAAATCCGCCGCGTTTGGAGCTAGGATGCGCACCAATGTACGAGCGTACCCGAAGCTGCCGCAAGCAGCAGAGGTTATGCCACAAGGGCCTTGTTGTTACCTGCCAGTAATAATAGGGCCCTTAATGTTTGTTACATCGAAGTCTGCAAAAGCACATACCATGCTCTTATCAAGGCGCGCTTCGACAGCGCAAGCTAACGCCCGAGTACCCTGAGCGCCATGCAAGCCATTCAGAGGAAAGAGCAATTCACCTTACACCTGAGGTTAAAACGCCTTCTTTGGTTGGGGAGGATATGTAACAGTGGTTAAGCCGGGGCAGTTTTGAAAGTTTGAGAGTTTCACCAAATAACCCGAGGAATCATCAGCGCCTCGCGAAAGCTAAATCAAAACCAAATCTCTGTCAAGAAGCATCCGCGGACCTGAACAATTTTTTGATTCCGGCAGTTTGGTAGCTTGGTCTAACTTACTTATTACTACCTTCGTAACGAACTCAGTTCCTGCCTGGCCTGTCCTGCATCGGCGCCATTCGGCCCGCCCAGTTGCAGCGCGCGCTCATAAGCCTGGCGGGCTTTTTGTGTGTCGCCGTGATCGCGCAACGCGCGCGCCAGGTGCAGATGATAAAGCGCCACTGATGGTTTGCGGTCAACCGCTTTATTGAATTGTTCAATGGCGACTTCGTGTTGACGTTTCTTGTGATAGACGTAACCGAGCGTGTCGTAAAAAGCGCCTTCGTGGGTGATGTTGATCGCGTTGCGCGCGTATTCCGTGGCTTTGTCCAGATTGCCCAGCCCTTTATCGGCGTAGAGCCATGCCAGGTTATTGAACGCTATCGCCGCCCCCATAGACCGTTTGTCGTAATTGAGCATCTGTTCGTAATCCCTGGCCGCCTCGTCGAAATTGCCGCGTCCCTCTTCGAGCATTGCGACAAACAGGTGCGCTTGCGCGATCTGCTGCACGTTGGTTGGTTTCAACTTGATCAGATCCCGCAACCGGGTGATCGCGCGTTCGGTCTGTTTCTGTGAAGTCTGATAAAAATCGCTCAGCGCGAAATAGGCGTTCAGATAATTCGGATCGGTTTCAATGATCCGGCGCAGCGTTTGTTCTCCAGTCGCCGTGTCGCCTTCGGCCATGAAGACTCGCGCGTTCAGCTCCTGTAACTGCAGGCGCGTGGATTGGGCGGCGATCAATTCGTTCAGCTTCATATGCGCCGGGTAGTAATTCTTCTGTCGCAGGTAGACGTTGACGAGCGTGGTGATGGCCGAAAGGCTGCTTGGCGCCAAGTCAACGGCGCGCTCGGCTTCGCGTTGCGCATTCGTCAGATCGCCACGCAACATGTGAATCGTCGCCAGGTTGATGTGCGGTTCAGCGCCTCGTTTATCAATTTGGATAGCGCGTTCGAGGTCTGATTGCGCTCCGGCGAAATCGCGCAGTTGAATCCGCGCGACGGCGCGCGAGATGTACGATTTACCCTCCCAATCGGGCAGCGTGTCCGCCGGGATCCGCGCGGCCCGCAGCGCCGTATCATTCGATTTCAGTTGCGAGACGTTTTCGATGATCTGCGTCGCGATCTTCTCCGCCTCTTTGGCCTTGCCTTCGCTGAGGTGAATGCGAACCTGCATCAGCAACCCCATCGGATTTCGCGGATAAAAATTGAGCAGGCGCGAAATGAACAACCGCGCCTGAGTCGGGTCGTTGTTTTGCAGGTGCGCGTCGGCGGCGTAATAGAGCGCGGCGGGCAGCGCCGGCTCCATCCGCAGCGCCTGATCCAGATCGCTGACGGCCTCGCG
>Ga0187894_10004170_pt1 | contig 15691 bp, 11 predicted proteins | sample GBC1701081metaG_FD_136650 | JGI IMG/M metagenome (GOLD analysis project Ga0187894, IMG submission 136650) | White microbial mat communities from a lava cave in the Kipuka Kanohina Cave System on the Island of Hawaii, USA - GBC170108-1 metaG ... | reverse complement strand
TTCGCGCCGCCTTTCGATTTTTTGGCCAAGGCGTTTCTGCCATTGCTCGACCGAATGGGTGTTCACGTTGAAGCCAGGCTCGAACGCTACGGCTTCTATCCGGCGGGCGGCGGCAAGATCGAAGTCTCCATCCGCCCTGCGAGGAGGCTTGAACCGATTGAATTAAACGAGCGCGGAAAGATTGTGAACCGGCGGGCGACGGCGCTGCTGGCCCATCTGCCGCGCAACATCGCCGACCGCGAACTGGGCGTCGTACACAGGAAACTCTCGTGGCCGCAGAAATGGCTGAAGGTCGAATCGATCATCAATTCACCCGGTCCCGGAAACATCGTTACGCTCGAAATCGAAAGCGAAAACGTCACCGAAGTTTTCACGGGTTTCGGCGAACGCACTGTCGCGGCCGAAGCCGTCGCGGATCAAGCCGTGATTGCGGCGCGGCGCTATCTGGCGAGCGACGTGGCCGTCGGCGAATACCTGGCCGACCAATTGCTGGCGCCGATGGCGCTGGCCCGCGGCGGAGCGTTCACGACCGTGCCGCCTTCGCGCCACACGACGACCAACATCGAAATCATCCGCAAATTCCTCGATGTCGAAATCAGGGCCGAGCAGATGACCAATCGAAGCTGGAGAATCGAGGTGAGACATCCCTGAAGCCAAATGACTTTGAATTAGCAGATCGAAGAAGCAAAGAGAGAATACGGAACAAACGGAAATAACGGAACAGACGGAAAGTTTCAGGTTGCGCTCCAGTCTTTTTCCGTCTGTTCCGTTATTTCCGTTTGTTCCGTATTCTCCTCTTCTCTTCGTTCAACGTCATTGCCCTGAAGCCGCCCTTTGCCTTTTGTGGTTCGATTCCTTATCCTCGCGCTGCCTTTCACAACAACAAGTTCACAACTCAACACGGAGGAAGCTATGTCGGAGAACACTTCAAAGCATCCTGGCCGCAGACGCTTCATCGCCAACGCCGGCGCGGGTCTGGCCGGCGCGGGTCTGTTGACCGCGAAGTCTTACGCGCGCGTCATCGGCGCGAACGAACGGATTCAGCTCGGCATCGTCGGCGCAGGCGGACGTGGCCGCAGTGTGATGGGTTCGTTCAACGGATTTTCGCGGATGTGCGAATTCATCCATGTCTGCGACGTTTACGAACCGAATATCAACGCCGCATTGAAGCTCTCGCGAGAAGGCGCCAAATCAACGGTCGATTACAAAGAGCTGCTGGCCAACAAGGACGTCGTAGCGGTACTCAACGCCACACCCGATCACTGGCACGCCAGCATCCTGCTTGACGCTGTCGCAGCGGGTAAAGACGTCTACACTGAAAAGCCTTTTTCGTATTCGATCGAGCAGGGCGCGAAGATGGTCAAGGGCGTGCGCGCGACAAAACAGATCGTCCAGGTGGGAATGCAACGCCGCAGCTCCGAAGCCGTGCGCGGCGCGAAGAAACTGGTGGATGACGGCGCGCTCGGCGAAATCGTGATGGCGCGCGCCCAATGGTTCTGGAACCGCAAACCCATGCCGCAAAAACTTTCGCTTGAAGGCAAGCTGGACTGGGAGCGATTCCAAGGGCCCGCGAAGAAACGCTACGCGCTCGACGAGCGGCGGTTCTTCCACTGGCGAAACTTTTCGGATTACAACGGCGGCCACATGACCGACCAGGGCACGCATCTGATGGACGTGATTCAGTGGTTCTGCAATAACGGCAAACCGCCCGCGTCCGCCGTCTGCCAGGGTATGATCACGGTTCATAAAGGCGGCGACGTTCCCGACACGTTCAGCGGAGTCTTCGAGTATCCGTCATTCCTCGCCACGTGGACGCTCTGTTACGGCAATTCGTACGAAGACAGCTGGAAGATTTTCCTGCAAGGCAAGAAAGCCACAATGACGCTTGACGACGATGGCTATCGCGTTTACCCGGAGCCCTGGCGCCGTCCCGAAATCCCGCCGAAACCGATCCATGAATACAAGGGCGGAATCCCGACCGAACCGCACGTCAAAAACTTTCTGGATTGCGTCAAGTCGCGGCAGGAGCCGAACGCCCCGGTCGAAGTCGGACACAACGCTGTGACGGGGCCGCATCTGGCCAACCTGGCGCTCAGGCAACAGAAGCGCGTCGCGCTGAATAGCGACGGCATGATCGCGCGGGACTGACCGTCGCTCGTATATGACCGAGCCGCGTAGGAATAAAGCGGCGAGAGCCGGCACAGGCTGTCTATCGCCACAAGCCCTGCGCGGTTCCGGTCTTTTTTGAGGAGGTGTATGATCAGTTCGGCTTTTTAACTTCACGAATGAGCGAGAGGCATCTCAATGAGCGCGCAACCTATCAGAAAAACTTCGAGCTTTTTGGCTGCGGTCAAGAACCTACCTGAAGGCGGAATGGTCACAATCCCTGATGTTACCTGGGACGAGTATGAACAATTGATTGCCGAACTGGATGATCGCCCTGGTATACGGGTGAACTATAGTAGAGGAAGGTTGTGGATCGTGAGTCCATCGCAATATCACGAAATGTACACGGGACTGCTCCTGCGCATTGCGATCTACGCCGCTGATGCGCTTGGCTATGATTTAGAAAGTCGCGGCTCAGCCACGTTCAAGAAGAAATCTTTTCCTGGCGGCATGGAGCCGGACACCTGTTTCTTCATCCAAAACGCCGCGCGCATCATCGGCAAACGCAAACTCGATCCGCGCCGTGACCCGCCGCCTGACGTGATCGTCGAAATAGATATTTCGAGCGGCTCGCTCTATAAACTCGATTTCTATGCTGATCTGGGTGTGCCGGAAATCTGGCGCTACGATGAAAACCGTTTACATATCTTGCTTCTGACCGAAAAGGGATATGTCGAAGCTACAACCAGCCACGCCTTGCCCGTGTTGACGGCTGACGGATTGTCCCGATTTCTGGAGCAGAGCAAAGCTGAAGGCCAGAGCGCGGCGTTGCGATCTTTCCGCGACTGGTTGCGGAACGCCCTACCTGCGAATAACTGAGGCTCCGACTTTCGCTTGTGTCTGCTGACGGTCGCGGCAACGACGCCGCGACCGTCAACATACGCTTCCGGCTAATTCAACTTAGAAAATGCGGTAAGCGGCAAAGCAATCAGCTAAAAGCTCTCTGATTGCTCATCTTGAGAATCCTGCCCGGCGAGCGGCAGATTGAAATCATCGGCCTGCTCGTGAGCCGCGCCATTCACTATCTCGACTTCCACCGCGTCGCTTATGGATTCAGCGACATTCACCATCTCGGCTTCCACCGCATCGCTTATGGATTCGGCGTCATTCACTACCTCGGCTTCCACCGCATCGCTTATGGATTCGGCGATGGCGGCGACGGGTTCTTCGACCGGCGCCGAGACTTCGGCGGAACTTATGGATTCGGCGATGGCGGCGACGGGTTCTTCGACCGGCGTCGCAACTTCGACGGATGGATGGCTCCCGTTTGCCTTGGCGGATTGGTCGGCCAATTCAGCAAGGACGGGATAAAGCCGGAGACAGTATTCCGGATTAAGAATATTGACGAGATTGAGCTGCTGTTGCAGATGATCGCTGATCACCTGGTTCAGATCAGCGGGCAGGTGCGGTAACGACAGTATTTCAGACAGTAAATAGCCCAAGCGGGCGCGCGATTCTGGCATGGTCATCTCTGACATAAGTGACTCCTCCTGATCGTGGATATGGTGAAGGCTGCTTCGGTTAGCGCGAAGGGGGTCGTGAGAACGCAAACTGAGACCGAGCGGCATCGGACCAAAACTGGGTGATTATGGGACAAACTGCGGGGCACTGAACGAAGGTGATTTCGTTACGGAACTGATGCAACAAATCACAGTGAAGATGAAGATGGCGCGAAATCTATGACAACTCAGTTGCGACTGTCAACCTAAATCCTGTTCTATCGCTCGGTAAATTTTGAAAATCGCACGTTGCGAATGCGCCCCGCGTGAACGGCGAACCCGGAGATTTTACCCGCGCCATCACGATAGACGTGTTTGTGAAACATCCGCATTACGGCCTCCTTCATTGAAGCTGGATTGAACTTGATTTGCGCCGGACTTCTTCGCTCACCGTAAATATCCCAGCAGAGGCCTGAATGTTCAAGCCTGCTGGAACAGAGCCATTCTCAATTCTCCATTTCCAATCCCCCATTCTTTTGCAGAGAGACGGTTTTCAAAAGGGTTCAACCTGCAAAAGAATGGGGGATTGGAAATGGAGAATTGAGAATGACTTGGAGTTAAACTCCCAAAATGCCCAGCAAGTATGCCTTCACGTCAGCCCATTGATATAATCGCTGACAAGCGGTACGAAGTTTCGATGCCCTGTTCTTTTCCGAATTCCCCAACGCCGATTACGCGGTAGCCCAGAGATGAAAATCACCGTTCCGATCTACATCGAACAACAACAGGAATCAGGCCAGCCGGCGTCTTATGTAGTCCGCCCGCTCTTTTTCGACGAGCCGGTAACTCGCGACGAAGAGCTGCAGCGCGCCATCGCCAAACTGGCAAAAGCCATGCGGCGCGAACTCGATGAGGCCGGCAAAAAGATGTGGCAGAGCGATCTGGCGGCATATTCGTTCGCGCCCGAACTCAACGATCAACCGCTCTCATTCAACCTGGATCTGAAGACGCGCAAGGCCGCCTGCCGGATGCTCTTCGTCACGTTCAACAGCCTCAACCGCCGGATCGCATTCTCACCCAATCTGCCGCAGCTCTGGTTTGAGATTGAGCGCGGCGAAACGCTGCAAGCGCGCGCGGCCGAAGTCTTGACGCAATTCTTTCGCGGCAAAAACAAGCGCGACAGTCAAACCGTCCTCAAGCCCGAAGACGTCTCGATCAGCGGCAATGCCTGGGCCAGCGCCATTGAGATTGAAATCAATCCGCCGCGCGTCGCCAGAACGCGTCAGGAAGAGGTGCGCGCGCAACTGGGCGGCGCCGAAACGCTGGACGGCGAGGCGGAATTGCAACAGGTCGGGCGATGCCTCGACTGGCTCTATCCGGACGAGTTGAACCGTGTGGTCGCCCGCGAACGCGAGGTCGCCGAATTGACGCGATTGATGAGAGCCGATGACCGCCGGCCCGTCCTGCTGTCCGGCCCCCGGCTGGTGGGCAAAACGGCTCTGGTAGAAGAATACGTCTACCGGACAGTCGCGAAGCGAAAATCGCAATTCAACAACAAGAACAACGTCTGGATGATCGCGCCGCAACGTTTGATTTCCGGGATGTCGTACGTCGGGCAGTGGGAGAACCGATTGATCGCGATTTTGAAAGAAGCGAAAGAGCGCGATCACATCTTGTATTTCGACGATCTGATCGGATTGTTCAAAGCGGGCGTCAGCCGCGACGCCAATCTGAACGTCGCTCATGTGATGAAGCCTTACATCGAGCGCCGTGACGTGCGCGTGCTCGGCGAGATCACGCCTGAGGCCTGGCGCGCGCTGCGCGAACAGGATCGCGGCCTCGCGGACCTGTTCCACCTGATGCCGGTTCCTGAGCCGAACGAAACTGAAACGGTTGAAATGTTGCTGGGGCTTATCCGGCGGCTCGAAGCGCGGCATCATTGCATTTTCGGGTTGGAGGTTCTGCCCGCGGTTTTGGACTTGCAGCGCCGGTACGTGCGCGATGCGGCCTTCCCAGGCAAAGCGGCGGCGTTTTTGCGTCAACTCGCGATCAAACATCGCGGCTCGCAAATAAGCCGTCATCACGCGATCGAAGAGTTTCAGGCGAAGAGCGGATTGGCATGGTGGATGCTGATTGAATCGCAGAGGATGAGTCGCGATGATGTGATCGGGAATCTACAGCGCGCGATCATCGGGCAGAAGGCCGCGCTGGAAGCCTGCGCCGATTGCGTCGTGGTCGCCGAAGCGAGGCTGAACGATCCCGGCCGCCCGCTGACGTCGTTACTTTTTCTGGGCCCGACCGGCGTGGGCAAAACGCAATGCGCGAAGGCGCTGGCCCAACTGCTCTTCGGAAGCGAAGAGCGGTTGGTTCGCTTCGATATGAACGAATTCGTCTCTTCCGACGCCGTAGCGCGGCTGGCGGGCACATTCGATCAACCCGAAGGGCTGTTGACGAGCGCAGTGCGCCGCCAGCCGTTTTCGGTCGTCCTGCTGGACGAGGTCGAAAAAGCGAATAGAGATGTCTTCAACCTGTTATTGCAGGTGATGGGCGATGGGCGGTTGACCGACGCGTTGGGGCGCACGGCCGATTTTACGAACGCGATCCTGATCCTAACGTCGAACCTCGGAGTCAAAGAAGCGTCGAGCGATCTGGGATTCCAATCCGCGCCGCCAATCGCCGGCGTTTACATTCAAGCCGCCGAGAAATTCTTCAGCCCGGAATTTTTCAACCGTCTCGACCGCGTCGTTCCATTCGACCGGTTGAGCCGGCGCGACATCGGGCGCATCGCGTACAACCTGATCAATCAAATCTTCCTGCGCGAAGGACTGGCGCGCCGCAAAACCGTCCTGCGCGTTGATGAGCGCGCGCTGGAACGCGTGATTGACGCGGGCTTTCATCCGAAGCTCGGCGCGAGGGCGCTCAAGCGCGCGATTGAAAAACAATTGACGCAACCGCTCGCGGTTCGCCTTTCGGCAATGGCCGCAACGGCGCCCGCGATGATTGACGTCCTGCCCGGCGGCGCGGGCGTGCAAATCAGCGTCCGTGAACTGACCGAGGCCGAGCGGCGCGAGAACTGGCCAATCTTCGATTTACTCGACGCCCCGCAATCAATACTCGAACGCATCCGGGAGTTCATCGCGCGACTCCAGGAAGAGATCGCCGTGATGCGCCCCGAAGGCGCAATCTCCCTGGACGCTGTCGAACCGCGCCATCAGCGCTACTTCGCGTTGACCGAACGGTTGCGCCGATTGCGGCAGACTTGCGATTGGCTCGCCAGGCGGTTCGAGACGGCGGCGCGCGCGTCATCGCGGCTGACCTCCGGCAAACCCCGCGTTCCGCCAGCGCCTGGACACGGAACTCTGGAGCGCCGTGAAGGCGCGCCGGGACAAATCTTGAAACAAGTGTTCGCCGCCGAGGACATTCATGCCTACCTGCGGGAACTGGCCTCGCAGACGACACGCGAAGACCATTCGCTCAAGAAGCGACTGGCCGACGCAGTGCGTGAAACGGCGCTGATCGCGTTGCTCTCTCAAGATGAACGGCCCGATGAGCGGCCCGATGAGCTGTCTGATGAGAGTGAAGCCGGGCGGGAAGATGACGAAGACCGGGCGCTGATCCTGCTCCGCTCACACGTCGCCAATTACGCGATCTATCGCGAGTGGCTGAAAAAATCCTACAAAGAGTTGTTCAGCGCGCAATTCGGGCTGGAAACGAAATCACTGACCGCCGACCACAAGCTCTTTCTGCGCCTGGACGATTGGCTGCTGGCGCGCGGCGACGGCGCGCGGCGACTGGCCGGGACCGAGCAAGGGACGCACCTCTATTTTGATGAAGATGAAGTGATCGTGCCTGTGCAGGTCATAGTCTTCCCGCTCCGGCGCGGCGCCAGGCCGCGAGAGGCAATCGCTGAAGTGATCAAAGACCGCAGACGCTGGATCGAAAAGATTGCGCTCAATGGCGCAGACGCCAACGATGATCCGCATCCGCTGGGGCCGGTTATCCGCATTTACGATCAATCGGCGGGACAGACGAAAACGACCGTTGATCTGCGTTCGGGACTGATGGTACCCCGGTTCCCGACGATGGATGATCTGCGGACGTTTCTATCATCGTCGTTGGAATTGCCCGGGGAGTTACAAGGTCAGTACCGCGGGCCGTAGCGAGCGTGCCGGCGTCAATCCGTCCCTGATAGGGCACTGATAGGGCACTGATAGGGACACGCTCGCTACAGTTCGTGGCGCTGACCGGAGTCATCAATGCCAACACATCATTTTCCAGTATTAGTCTGGGAGGATCATTCGGGCTATTTCACCGCCCGGCTGGTTGAAGAGATTGACGCGCCCGCCGGGTTCGGCGAGACGGCGTCCGAGGCCGTGCGCCAACTGAAAGAGGTTCTCGACTGGTCGTTCCAGAAATATCCCTGGCGTTCGACGCCGGATTTCAACGACTCGAAACTGATCCTGCTGCGGTTGGAAATCAGACCCGAATACCATGTCGGCGAACGAATCTTCCCTTGCGACGAGACGATCACGCTGCGGATACCGTGCGTTCATGGACGCAATTCAGACGGCCAGTATGTGTGCTCGCTGCCGACGCTTGGCGCCACATTCTTTTACCACGAAGCGAACAAGCTGAAGGACCTGGCCACGCATTACGCGCGGGAGAAGCTCAGAGGGATGTCGCCGGCGGCGTTGTCGCGTTTTTTACAGCCGCGCGAGGCGCGGCTCGAAGAGGTCACGCTGCAAGTCAGCGGCAAAGAAACGTATCCAACCTACCCGCCCACGCTCGACGTTCTGGAGGCTGTGGCCGAACCGCTCGGCGACAAGAAGTTGAGCCGTCGTTTCTCGCGCGCGTGGGAGCGCGAACGCGAAGTCGCCGACCTCGTTCGCCGCATCGGCCAGGAGAAAGCCAATCTCATCATCGTCGCCGAATCGGGCGCGGGAAAGACATCGGCGCTCATCGAAGCCGTCCGGCAAATCGAACGGCAGACGGAACAGGAGGCCGATGGCGACGACACGGGACAACGCGCGCGGTTCAAATACTGGATGACTTCGGGCGCGCGACTGATCGCGGGTATGCGGTATCTGGGCGGATGGCAGGAGCGTTGCGAACGCGTGATCGAAGAGCTTTCCAACATCAACGGCGTGTTGTGCCCGGACAATATCCTCGATCTGATCCGCACGGGCGCGGGCAGCGTCTCAGAGAGTATGGCGATGTTCGTCATGCCCTACCTGCAACGCGGCGAATTACGAATGGTCGGAGAAGCGACGCCCGCCGAATTGGACGCTTGCAGAAAACTGCTGCCCGGGTTTGTCGATCTGTTTCAAATCCTGAAGCTCGAACCTTTCAACCGGCAGCAAGCGATCAACGCGCTCAACCGCGTCGCAGCCAACCACGCGCGCAATCACAGGATCGAGATCGCGGAAGGCGTGACGGCAATGATCTACAGGCTGTTCAATCGCTTTCAACCTTACCAGGCGTTTCCCGGCAAAGCTGTGGCCTTCATCGACGAGATTGTCGATCGCGCCGTGCGAAGCCGTTCAAACTCCATCACGCCCAACGACGCGCTCACTCAGTTCATCCGGCAGACGGGTTTGCCTGAAATGTTCTTGCGTGACGAACTTCCACTCGATTACGACACGGCGCTCGACGCGTTTTGCAAACAGGTGATCGGGCAGGAGCCGGCCTGTCAGACGGCGGCGCATCTGGTCACGACGTTTAAGGCCGGGTTGAACGATCCCAATCGCCCGCTCGGCGTCTTTCTGTTCTGCGGTCCGACGGGCGTCGGCAAGACGGAATTGGCTCGCGCAATCGCTCGGTATTTCTTCGGGCACGGCGAGCAATCAAATTTATCAGGCCGCAATGAAGATCGCCTGGTTCGGCTCGACTTGAGCGAGTACGCGGGCTGGGGCGCCGCGCGCCGTTTGCTGACCGGAGCGGATGGCGAACCGAGCGAGTTCGTCCGGAAAGTCCGCCAACAGCCTTTCTGCGCCGTCCTGCTGGATGAGATCGAAAAGGCCGACCCGGAGGTCTTCGATGTTCTGCTGAGCGTTTTCGACGAAGGGCGATTGACCGACCGTTACGGCCGCGTGACCACGTTCCGCAGCGCCGTGATCATCATGACCTCGAACCTGGGCGCGGATAAGCTGGAGGGCATCGGGTTCGAATCGAAAGATTCGCCGTCGTATTCGCGCGAGGCGATGAATTTCTTCCGCCCCGAATTCTTCAACCGCATAGACGCCGTCGTGCAATTCAACCCGCTCTCGAAAGAGATGATGCGGCAGATCACGGCGAAAGAGCTGGGCGGAATCGCGGCGCGCGAAGGATTGCAGAGAAACAACCTGCGCCTGGTGTGGTCTGAAGAGTTGATCGAACGGTTGGTCGCCGCGGGATTCGACCAGCGTTACGGCGCAAGGCCGCTGCAACGAACCATCGAAACGATGGTCGTAGCGCCATTGGCCAAACACCTTCTGGCCAATCCCGACCTGAAAAACACGACGCTGCAAATCTCAGCGGGAGAGAATGGATTGATGATCGCGGTTGGACAGCCAGCGTGAATTGAGTGTACGGATCAGTACCGCGAGCGGTAGCGAGCGTGGCTGCGGTCAAGAGGCCGCTTCAATAAGCCACGCTCGCTACCGCTCGCGGTACTGATCCGGCGATCTCGTACACGCAATTGCAAACCGATCTAAGTTGAATCTTGACATTCTCTCCCCTCGACTTCAGTCTTGCGCCGCCGATTAATCTCACCACTCGGAGGCATTCATTTGAGCTGGCAACCGGAAGTTGACGAGATAAAACGCCGCGTCGAGCTGGCAAAACAGATGGGCGGCGAATCCAATGTCGCGCGCCAACACGCCAACGGCCGCCTGACCGTGCGCGAACGCATTGACCGCCTGCTCGACCCCGGATCGTTTCACGAAACCGGCGCTTTGGCCGGCAAGGCGGTGTATGAAAACGGCGAGATGGTTTCGTTCACGCCGTCCAACTTCGTCTTCGGCGCGGGGAGAATTGACGGCCGCCGCGTCATTGTCGGCGGTGACGATTTCACGGTGCGCGGAGGCGCGGCCGACGCCGCCATCGGCCACAAGATGAGCTATTCCGAGCGAATGGCGCGCGAGCTGCGACTGCCGATCATTCGCCTGGTTGACGGCACGGGCGGCGGCGGCAGTGTGAAGACGCTGGAGATGACCGGGCGAACTTACGTGCCCGCGAATCCTGCCTGGGACATCATCGTCGCGTCGCTTTCAGAGATTCCCATCGTGTCCGCATGCTTAGGCCCCTGCGCCGGACTCGGCGCGGTGCGCGTCGTACATTCCCATTTTTCAGTGATGGTCCGAGGCGTCAGCCAGCTCTTCGTCGCAGGCCCACCGGTGGTCGAACGCGGCGTCGGCGAGAAGGTCACGAAAGAAGAACTGGGCGGATCTAGCATCCACGCTAAGGGGAGCGGCGCGGTTGATAACGAAGTCGAGACCGAAGACGAAGCCTTCGCGCAAATCCGCCGCTTCCTCTCTTATCTGCCGTCGAACGTCTGGCAATCGCCGCCACGAACCGAAACCCGCGACAACCCGCGCCGCCGCGAAGAGGAACTGATCTCGATCATCCCGCGCGACCGCCGCCGCTCTTACGACGTTCGGCGGATTCTGAACCTGGTTCTGGATCGCGATTCGTTTTTTGAGATCGGAGGATTTTACGGACGCCCGCTGGTCGTGGGGCTCGCGCGGTTGAACGGGTACTCGGTCGGCGTGGCGGCCGGCGATCCGATGAATGGCGGCGGAGCGCTCGACGCCGCGGGCAGCGAAAAGTTAACCCGCTTCGTTGACCTCTGCGATACATTCCACTTGCCAGTCGTGAACTTCGTCGATCAACCCGGCTTCCTGATCGGCACACGCGCCGAGCGCGCAGGCACGGCCCGATACGGCGCGCGAGCGATGGCCGCGGTCTATCAAGCGACCGTGCCCTGGGTTTCGATCATCCTGCGCAGGGTGTTCGGCGTGGCGGGCGCGGCGCACGGCAACGCGCAATCGCTGAACCTGCGCTACGCCTGGCCTTCGGGTGATTGGGGATCGCTGCCGATTGAAGGCGGCGTGCAAGCGGCTTATAAACGAGACATCGAATCCTCGCCCGATCCGGACGCGAGGCGGCGCGAGATCGAAGAGATGTTGAATGAATTGCGCTCGCCGTTCCGAACGGCTGAAAGCTTCGGCATCGAAGAGATCATTGACCCACGCGACACGCGGCCTTTGTTGTGCGATTGGGTTGAGTTGGCTTATGAAATGTTGCCGACGCAGATTGGAGTGAAACGGCGTGGGATGCGTCCTTAATTCACTATCAGTAGTCGGGACACATTTTGTTTGAAAGCTTTTCAGATCAGGCAATGACCATACAAAATGCCCCATCAGACAGGAAGATGTAGAAGAGGAAAATGTAGGAGAGGAAAATGAGATTTCTGATTTTCCTCTCCTACATTTTCCTCTTCTACATCTTCCTGTCTGATGGTTAGCGCACAAAAGTGCTCTGACATCAGGGTACTGTGGCAATCTGGGCTGGCTGCCACCAGACTATAAGACTTCATAGGTGAAGTGATGAGAAACGATCTTTTCGCCAATTCCAAACCGGTCATCGGAGTGATTCACGTAGCCGCGTTGCCTGGGGCTCCCACAAACACGCTGCCTGTGGTCGAAATACTCGCTCAAGCGATCCGCGAAGCGGCGATCTACCGCGATTGTGGCGTTGACGGCATCATCATCGAAAACATGCATGACACGCCTTACCTGCGCGGCGCGGTCGGGCCGGAAATAGTCGCGGCAATGGCGGTCGTCGGGCAGGCGGTCAAGCTCGAAAGCCGGCTGCCTGTGGGCATTCAAATCCTCGCCGGCGCGAACATCGAAGCGATGGCCGTCGCTCACGCCGCCAATCTCGATTTCATCCGCGCGGAAGGCTTCGCGTTCGCGCATGTGGCCGACGAAGGATTGATCCAATCCTCCGCCGCCGAACTGCTGCGCTATCGCAAAATGATCGGCGCCGAACGCGTGCAGGTGTGGACCGATGTGAAGAAGAAGCATTCGTCGCATGCCATCACCGCCGACGTCAGCCTCGGCGCGACCGCCGAAGCCGTGGAGTTCATGCGCGGCGACGCGGTGATCGTCACGGGCAGCGTTACGGGCGAGGCGCCGAGGATCGAGGACGCGCGAGAAGCCAAAGCGCATTGCCGATTGCCTGTGCTGCTCGGCTCAGGCGTTGACGCGAACAACATCGCCGAGTTCTATCCGGCGGCCGATGGATTTATCATCGGAACATATTTCAAAACAGACGGCCATTGGACGAAATCAGTGGACGCGGAGCGAATAAAGAGATTGATGACATTAGTAGAACGACTTCGCGGCGGCGGAAGTTGATACCATAGCCGCCAAACAAAGCTGCTAGGGCGACTAACAGATCTGTTTGTCCTCGCCGGCCCTGCCCATCATCTCCAAATTATCAAACCACCATCGAAATCACTTTTACCCCTGTAGCTTCATACTTTTCCGCGAAAGCCTCGCACGACTCCAACCATCTGGCACAAAGCTTGAGATAGCTCGCTGTCGAAAGCTCAGGCAAATGACTCCTCGCCTCGACAGGCAAGGATAGGCGGGCAAGAGCCGCCGTCATCGTTTTTGCTCTCAAACAAACTGAAACGGAGACAGATATGAAACGCCAGAAAATGCAAAACAGATTCCCGATTCTGCCAATTATTCTTATAGTCGTCGGTCTGCTGGCTGGTAGCAGCGCACAACTTTCATTGCCGCCGTCGGCTCAGGCCGCGCAGGATCAGAAGCCTGCGCGCGAAGCCGACGCCGCAACCGCATCGGTCGAACCCCAATCAAGTCAGGAAACCAATCGCGCCGCCCGGTTGGAGCAAAAAATCGCCGCGTTCAAGAAGCAGATCGATGAGAGCGGCAAAGAGAATGGCATTGTGCGCGTGATCATAGGCTTGCGCGGGGATTTTGAGCCTGAAGATAAACAGACGGGCCGCAAAGGCGCTCAGGTGCGCCATGAAAAGATCGGACGCGCCCAGGATGCGTTGTTGAGCAAACTTTTCGTCCGCGAGATCGGGTCAATCAAAAGATTCCGGACGATTCCTTATTTGGTGGCGGAACTTAATGAGACCGGTTTGGAACAGCTCCGAGCCGCCGAAGAGGTGGGGTCGGTAACGGAAGATAAAGCCGATCCGCCGTCGTTGGCGCAGAGCACTGCGATGATCGGAGCGCCAGCGGCCTGGAATCTGGGATTCACCGGCCAGGGCCAGACCGTAGCGATTCTCGACACGGGCGTGGACAACGATCATAGCTTCCTGGCGGGAAAAATAGTCTCGGAAGCCTGTTTTTCAACGACCAGCGCCGCGAGCAATTCGACCAGCGTCTGCCCCGGCGGCGCCGCGTCGAGCACGGCGCAGAATTCGGCTGACAACGTCGGTTCGGGCGTCTCCGGCTTCGATCACGGCACGCACGTAGCAGGTATCGCGGCCGGCCGTCAGAATTTACCGGTCCTTACAGCCAACGTAAAAGGCGCCTTCGTCTTACCTCCGACCATCTTCAATATCTTTTCTGGAGTCGCGCGCGACGCCAACATCATCGCGATGAAAATCTTCTCCCGCTTCAACAATCAATCGGACTGTGGCAGTTCACCGGCGCCCTGCATGCGCAGCTTCCGCTCCGACCAGATTGAAGCATTGGAGCGTGTGCTGGATTTGAGCGACAACTTCAACATCGCGGCCGTCAACCTGAGCCTGGGCGGCGGGAATTTCACCTCGACCTGCAACAGTGAAAACGAGGCCTATACGGAGATCGTCAACGACCTGCGCGCTCAGAGGATCGCCACGGTGATCGCCGCGGGTAATGGCGGCAATAAAAACGGAATTGCGTTCCCAGCCTGCATCTCCTCAGCCATTAGCGTCGGTTCGGCGGGCGACGGCAGCGCCGGCGATCCCGGAGAAACTCTCTCGCCTGCGGATGTGGTCGTCAGTTCGTCTCAAAGCGCTTCGTTCCTGAAGCTGCTGGCGCCCGGACGGTGGATCAACTCTTCGGTCCCGGGCAACGCTTTCAACAACAAGAGCGGCACCTCGATGGCCGCCCCGCACGTCGCCGGCGCCTTTGCCGTGCTCAAGGAGAAATCGCCGAATGCGAGCGTCACCGATCTGCTGATGATCCTGCAGACGACCGGCGTGGCGGTAACCGACGCCGCCAACGACATCACCAAGCCTCGCATCAATCTTGGAGCCGCGATCAACGGGGTGTGCGCGCCGAACAACTTCACGCTGAACCCGGCGATCACGAGCTTCAACTTACAAGGCGGTATCCGAACCATTCAGGTCACGACGCAGAGCGCAAGTTGCATCTGGCAGGCGCGCAGCAATGCGAGTTGGATCAATGTGCTTACTCCGGCGCCGGAGACCGGCAATGGCGTGGTGAATATTCTAGTGACTCAGTATTTCGGCTTCGGGTCACGCACCGGCACGGTGACGATTGCGGGCAGAACACTCACAGTCATACAGAACGGACTCTTTTAGAAGCTGGTAGCAATCGGAGGCTGGTTAAACAAAAACCGGCTGAAGATCGGGGAGGACTGAGCCTTGCAGCTCTGTCCTCCCCGTTGAATGTGCCCGTTGAATGTGGAAGTTACTGCGACGATGAGGAACTGCTGGCGGCGGGCGCTTTCTGCGGTTCGTCCGCTCGCGCAAAAGTGAACCAGCCGATCATCATCTCTTCCCAGGTCTGATCGCCCCAGCGCACGGTCTGCGTCGGGTCGGGATTGAATTTGTTCCTGGGCGAATTATCAAAATGCGCCACACAATCCAGCCGCGTGCCTTTCGGCAATATGATCGGCTTCTTGGGAAGGTAGGTCAGTTGCCAATTGAAATCATACTTCGGGACATTCAACAGAATTTCCGAACGGCCGTCCGGATAGACCGCCGTATAGGTGAAAGATTTGCCGCGCACGTGCATGTGCGGCATGAAGGATGTGATCATCACATCTTCATTGAAGGTCTTCGATGATTTGACCTCATGACTCGGATCGCCGGGCGGGATGGCGAACCTCGAATTGGC
>Ga0187894_10004169_pt1 | contig 15691 bp, 15 predicted proteins | sample GBC1701081metaG_FD_136650 | JGI IMG/M metagenome (GOLD analysis project Ga0187894, IMG submission 136650) | White microbial mat communities from a lava cave in the Kipuka Kanohina Cave System on the Island of Hawaii, USA - GBC170108-1 metaG ... | reverse complement strand
GGTTTCTGCCGCGACGCCGTGTCTGACTGCCTTGAACCGCGTCTCCAATACGTTCTTCACTGCGTTACCTGGTTCGGTCTGAGGCACGCAGACTATCAACTTCTTCACGAAACCCCTTTGTTCGTCGGGTCCCTTTTGTTCGTCGGTGGTGGTTTGCCTGTCGAATCTATCGGCGGCCTCTCCCACTTTCAGCGCCGCCTCAGTGTCGTCTCCCGCCGCGTCCAGCCAGACGGATTTCAATTCCCACAAAGCGTGCGTGCCCGGGAGAGAGCTTGCTGCATCGGTCAGGGTGCTGAGGTTCAGAAGATGAGTCAGCCGCTCGCCATCATCGTTGCAGGCGTGGCCGACGCCGCCTTGCGCTTGTTTCTCCTGCGCGCCAATGGTTTGGCAGAGCGAAGTGAAATCAGTCGGCAGCAGCGTTGCCTGTACGTGGACTTCGCGCTGATGATGAACGGCGCGATCAGAGTTGCCCTTGCACCGCTCGCAATAAGCTCGCACGCCGCGCCCATCCAATCCATCACGGGAGAGCAGACGCTCGTGGCAATGAGGGCAGTCGTTGATGTAAGCGCCGCTGGTGTGAACGAGGAAGGCTTCGACTTTCTTTCCGCAAGCGCCGCAGGCGAAGTCGAAGTCGCCGAAGTGAAGACATTCAGGACAGAGGAAACGGTGTTGCGAAGAACGATGGCTGGCGCGCTCGCGGGATGCGGCATACGCGCCGTGCGCCCACGCTGGGCCGATTATGCCCGCGACGGCGGCGAGGTAAGCGGTGACTCCCAGCCCTGCCATCCGCAGGCCTCGCTCTCCGCCGAGTCCCCACGCGGCGACGAGCGTCAACGCAGGCAGCCACCACAGCCGCCCCAGCAAGCGTAACAACGGATTGCGGAACAGAGCCAGCATCTGTCGCCCCTCCTGACGCGCGGCAGTGACGGCTACGGGAAGAGTAACAGCGCTTGCCGCGCAAGGGCATTCTACGCCAGTCATCATTGCTTACCAATGTTGCCTTCTAAATCGGTACTGCGGCAGCGCGGTCTCCTGAAGGCTCGTTTTCAAAAAGAGAAGGCCGCGCTGAATGGCGGCGGCGGCGCAGCGCCGGTTTCAGCCGGTCTTTCTCTCTTCAGCCTCATCATCTTCCGATGTTTGAAATGGAGCGCCGGCAGCCGGGCTGACCGCTTATCTGAAAGCTTGCCTGACTGCCGGCGCTCCGTTTGTCGTTCCTCCTGTAGGTCAGCGGATGGCAGATCAGACTTTCCTGGCCTCCACTTTCGCTTCGCCGATGATCGCCTGGTTTTCGAGCAGGAAGGCTTTCTTCTGCTCCTCCAGGACGCGGGTTTGCAGGATCATCGTGTCGAGTCCCGCAATCACCGATCGCGCCTGCGCCGGTGTGGTGTAGCCGGGATGATGGAGAATCTTCAGGAGGTCGGCGTTGAAGCGGTCCGCTTCGTCGCCGAGCATTTTCATCCCTCGATGAAAGTTATGAAGTTTGGTTTCGATCTCCTTCTTCAGTTCTGCTGTAGGCATACTACTTCTCCTATTTGAAGAGGTGGCGCGGTTGCGTCGGCAACCACGCCACGATGGTTGGTTGTGTTGGTTGCTTTTCGATTTCGACGGCGCCAGACACTAGCAGGTGAGAGCTAAGGAAGTCATAAATGAGGTATCAGGAGTTCGTAGCGAGAGAATTAAATACCGCTAGCCGTGAGACCAATAATGGAACGAAGAAAGACCGGCGAAGCAATTCCGGCAAAAATGTCCTGCCACAGACAAGACTGCCCCACTCTTTCGGAACCCGCCGCTGCTTAAGAAGTCGAACATTCTCTTCCCCGCGCTCGCTTGCGCCGCCGCGGACCGCTTTCGGTCGCTGGAACAGTGATTGCAGTGAGCAGCGTCGAGGCAATTGATGAAGGAGGAGAATGAAGAGACATGCCGAGAAATATCACGTCGATCGCATTATTGCTGATCTTGATGGCTGCCGGCGCGGCGCCGATCAAGGCCGCGCCGGCTTCAGGCACGGTGCGAGGCCGCGTCGTCGGGCCGGATGGCGGGGTCATCGTCGGAGCGAAGGTGAAACTCTCCAACCCCGTCAGCGGACTTGTGACCGAAGCGGTGACTGACGATCAGGGGGTCTTCACTTTTTACAACGTCACGCATAACCCATACGTCCTGACGGTGAACGCTGAAGGCTTCACCGAACTGAAGCGCAACCTGGACATTCACAGCGACGCCGTGACCGAGTTGGGCGACCTGGCGCTGACGATCAGCGCCGTGACGGCGTCGGTAGATGTGTCAGCCTCCGCCTCGCCGCTGGTGGAGCCTGACAACACCAGCTCTCATCACGACATTGACAAATCGCTCATCCAGCGTTTCCCGGCGGCGGTCAGCTCGCGCGGCTTCGAGCAGATCCTGCTCTCGACGCCCGGCTTCATCGCCGACGAAAATGGCCGCTTCCATTTTCGCGGCTCGCACGGCCAGGTCGCTTACGTCATAGATGGAGTGCCGATCTACGATCAGTTACAAGCCACGTTCTCGAACGATCTCGACCCGAACACCGTCTCGGCGCTCGAAGTAACTACCGGAGGCATTCCGGCTGAATATGGCGACCGCGCGGCGGCGGTGAAAGTAACAACCAGGTCGGGACTGGAAAGCTCCCAGAGCTTTTTCGGCAACCTCTCGTATGGCTTTTCCAGCTTCGCCACGCACGAAGCTGGCGCGCAGTTCGGCGGCTCGACGGCTGACAAGAAATTCGGCTACTTCACGAGTTTTGCCGGATCAGTCTCCGATCGTTTTCTCGATCCGATCAACTTCGACAACTTTCACAACGAAGGCGATACACAACGCTTCTTTTCGCGCTTCGATTTTCAGGCTTCGCCGAACGACACGCTGACGCTCAACCTCGGCGCCGGACGAACCGATCACGAGGTCCCGAACCTGCTCTCGCAGCAATTGGCCGGGCAGGATCAATCCGTTCTCTTGCGTGACAGCTCGGTCAGCTTCGGATGGGAACACGTGCTCGGTCCGCACGCCTTCTTCGACGCGCATCCCTATTACCGTTCGAGCCAGCAGCAACTCTTTGCCAGCCCCTTCGACACGCCGTTGCGCAGTTCCTATGACAGGCGGTTGGCGAACTATGGGCTGACGGCGAACTTCGACTATGAACGCAGCGGCCACCGCTTCCGAACCGGCATTCAGGCATTCGCCTTTCCGCTGCGCGAAAATCTTTCCTTCGTCATCACCGGCCCGAAATTCAACGCGCCGTTCCTGACTGCAAGCGGCGATCCCGATCCGGCGGACGATCCGGCGAACGCAAGCAACCCGAACCCGAATTACAACTCCGCGCTGCGGGCGTTCGATGCAACGCGCGTTAATCCGGTAACTGGTCAACCAGGCATGCCGTTCTTTCTCAATGGTCATCGCACAGGAAAAGAGTTTGTCTACTACCTGCAAGATACCTACCGATGGAAGGCGTTCACGGTCAATGCCGGGATGCGGCTCGATCATTACGATATGTTTGTTACTGAAACATCCGCGCAGCCGCGCATCGGGCTGAGTTACTACCTGGCGAAAACAGGCACGGTCTTTCGCGCCTCTTCCGACCGGCTCTTCATTCCGCCCGAAAACGAAGGTCTGGTCATCGCCAATTCAGCGCAGGCCGCCGCGTTCACCGCCGGAGGGCGCGATATTTTGCTCCGGGCCGAGCGGCAGCGCAGCTATGAGATAGGGTTCCAGCAGAAGATCAATAACTGGCTGCGTCTCGATGGGGCTTATTACACGAAGGACGCGCGCAACGTTCAGGACAACGATCAGTTCCTCAACACGGGTGTGCTCTTTCCCATCGCATTCGACTCGGCCAAGCTGAAAGGCTTCGATCTACGCCTCGATGTGCCGGATCATCACGGACTGACAAGTTACTTGAGTTTTGGCGCGAACAGCGCGATCTACTCGCCGCCGTTCGCCGGCGGGTTGATTACCGGGGATATTCCGGCGACGCAGTTCCGCATTGATCACGACCAGAAGCTCGCTTCGCAGTGGCAGGCCGAGTACCGGAACAAAAAACACGGCTGGTGGACGAGCTTGAGCGGGCGCTACGACAGCGGCCTCGTAGCGGAGGTTGACGATCCGGCGGCGATTGCCAGAGACCCGGACATCGCCTTCGGCCTGAATTATGTGCGAGCGACCGGCGATCCGCTGGCGCCCTTCCGCATCAAGCCGCGCGCGATCTGGAACTATTCGGCCGGCGTTGATCTGTTTCACGAAACGAAGCATGCGATCAACCTCCAGTTCGACTTGCTCAACCTGGCCGATCAGAAAGGTCTTTATAACTTCCTGTCGCCTTTCGGAGGCACACACGTTATTCCGCCGCGGACCTTCGCGATGAAGCTCAAGTATAACTTCTAACGACATACAACGTGGTGATTGACGTGGCGAATCCTGACCTCAAACTCAAACCCGGAATGACAACCAATCTCACCGCCGTCATCGCCGAAAGCGATGACGGGTTGAAAATTCCCAACGCCGCGCTGCGTTTTGCCCCCCCCAAGGCGCAACTCAACTTCGCGCGGGCAACTCCGTCGGAGCGAGAGGCGCCGGGGGGATCGCGCCACCGACTTCCGCCGTCCTGCAGGGCCAGTCGCGCATCGTCTGGAAGCCAGGCCCCGATCACCAGCCGCAGCCCGTGAAGATCAAGCTCGGAATCACGGACGGAGTGAATGTCGAAGTAACTGAAGGTAACTTGAAAGAAGGCGAATTGGTCATCACCGGACAGAACCTGACAAAGGGAAGCCAGGCGCAAAGCGGTCAGCGCCCGCCGGGCTTCGGCGGTTCGTTCGGTCGCCTGGGCAGGTAACAACAAGCTATTCATCAAGGTTGAAATTTATGCTCAGAGCCTGTTTGAAAAGTAACTTGCCGGATGCCACGAGCTTGTCTCGTGGAGTTTCACGCTGCCTGCTACCAAGCCTGAAAAGAGGCTTGCCAGATGCCACGAGCTTGTCTCGTGGAGTTTCACGCTGCCTGCTACCAAGCCTGAAAAGAGGCTTGCCAGATGCCACGAGCTTGTCTCGTGGAGATTCACGCTGCTTGCTACCATTTTTCCCTGGATGTCACGAGCTTGTCTCGTGGAGTTTCACGTTACCTGCTACTATAGCTCGAAGCGTGAGCCTCCACGAGACAAGCTCGTGGCATCCGAGAAAGGGCAGCGTTCGTGTAGCAGCCAACGTGAAACTCCACGACACAAGGTCGTGGCATCTTTTCGGACAGGCTTTTGGAAAGATAGTAGCTATTGCCCTACTTGTTATTTTTATTACCGCCGGTGAGGTACTCGGCGGAGCGAAGAATGTTAGCGCGCTCCCGTTCCAGCAGCGCGCGGAGAAAGCTCCGCACTACGAGCTTAAGAAGTTCGAGAAGTTCCTGGACGATCACCCGGCGATTGCCGCTGACCTGGAGCGTGACCCTTCGCTGATCGCCAACCAGAACTACCTCGCCGAGCACTCCGAGCTACGACAGTTTCTTCAAACTCATCCCGGATTGGAGAAGGAGATCGCGGCGAAGAACGAGCGGTGCTCCCAAACCATTCCATCAATCTTCGACCGCGTCTCGCCAGCGGTGGTCTTTATTTACGCGACCTCGATCAATCCCTACCGGACAACGGATCGCGTCGAGCACGTGGTCGGATCGGGATTCATCTTCGATGCTTCAGGGTTGGTCCTGACCAACTCCCACGTCGCCTTTGGCCGCCAGACGTTGATCGTGGCTTTGGAAGACGGGACGACCCTGCCCGCGCAACTCGCCGGCGCCGACCCGATCTTCGACATCGCCGTGTTGCGCATCCCGAAGCCTGAGAAGGGATCGCTGCCGGCGCTCACGCTCGGAGACTCTGACCGCCTCCGCGCCGCCCGGCTGGCCAACGCCCACGAATTCATCGAACGGGCGCCGGAAGGTTACCAGACGATGGTTGGCGAGCGCGGCGTGACGCTTTCGGGCGGCCAGCGCCAGCGCATCGCCATCGCGCGCGCCATCATCCGCGACTCGCCGATCCTGATTCTCGACGAGCCGACCTCGGGGCTGGACGCTTCGTCGGAGAAGCTGGTGTTGGAAGCGCTCGAACGCTTGATGGCAGGCAAGACCGTCATCGTCATCGCGCACCATCTGGAAACGGTCAGGAAGGCCAACGTGATCTTCGCGCTCAACGACGGGCGGATCGTCGAACGCGGCGCGCATCGTGAGTTGTTGGCCCGGGGCGGCCTCTATGCCCGGCTTTATGAAGATCAGTTCCGGTACGAGGGCAATACTTACTGGGAGAGGGAGATTTCAGCAGATTGAACCTGAGGCTTTACACCAAGACTATTCTCGTCATCTCTGCCGTGCTGATCACGGTCTTCGCTGTGATCGCCTACTTCACAGACCTGGCGACCGCCAGTCTCAGCGATCAGCAAGAGCGGGAGCAGGCCGAGTTGCTCGCCGTTCAGGTGGCCGACACGGTCAGGTATCACGTCAAGCACGCGCGGCGCGGCGCGGGGCAAACTCTCGCCGAATCGCTGTTGCCGGAGTGGGCCGAAGTGCGAGACGACGTTTCGGACACGATCATCAAGAGCAATCCGCAGCTTTCCGAAGTGCGCGTCTTTCATCAAGTCGGGCCGGATCAGTGGAAAGAAGAGGTCAGACTGCCGGCCAGCGCCGGGTCGCCTTCCACCGAGGATGCGCAAGCGGCCAGACAGCCGGCTAAAAGCCCGAAGCTGCTCTCGGCGCGCGCGGAGGGGCAAACCAGGCTGGTGACGGCGATGGCGCCGGTAATTTTGCCGCTCGACGATCACGGACCGGCGCAAATCGGCGCGGCCACGGTCGTTTTGTCTTTTGATGAAACGCAAAGCGTGGCGGCCAGGCTGCGTCGCCTGATCTGGCCGTTGATGGCGCTGGCGATCATCACCATCACGCTGATCGTTTATCTGCTCTTCCGTTTTCTGATCTCCAAACCGATTGACCGGCTGCTCGTGGCGATGGAGCAGGCCGAGGCCGGCGACCTCGCCGTCGAGGCCCGCTCCTCGGCGTCCGACGAGATCGGGCTGCTCAGCTCGCGGTTCAATCGCATGCTGGGACGCATCGGGCAAGTGACCGGCCAACTCGACGATGAGCGGCGTGGGTTGAAAGACCGCGTGCAGGCGGCGACCGCCGAGATCGAAGGGCGTAAGCGGCAACTCGAAGAAGCCAACCGATTGCTGTTCGAGATGCAGCGGCAATTGACGCAGCTCGAACGGCTGGCCGCCACGGGGCAGTTGGCTGCGCAGTTCGCGCACGAAGTCGGCACGCCGCTCAACCTGATCTCCGGTCACGTCCAGGTGCTGCGCGCCCGCGCCGGCGACGAGCGCGCCGTCAAACGCCTCAACGTGATCGCCGGACAGATCAAACGCATCGCCGAGATCGTCCGCTCGATGCTCGACTCGACTCGCAGCCCCAAGCCCCGGCTCGCATCCGTCAGCATCAACGCGTTGCTCGATGAAATCCTGGACGCGGCGAAACCGACTTTGCTGGCGCGCGGCGTCGAGTTACGGACGGAGATGGTAGAAGGACTGCCGCCCGTCGAAGCTGATCCCGATCAGTTGCAGCAGGTCTTCCTCAACCTGATCAACAACAGTCTCGATGCGATGCCGGCGGGCGGCGCGCTTTCTGTCTCGACCAGGCGTGGAGCGGACGATCTGATCGTCGAACTAACAGACACCGGCGAAGGCATCGCCGCAGATCAAATCGAATTGATCTTCGACCCGTTCTTCACCACCAAACGCGAGCGCGGGACCGGACTTGGCGTGACGATCGTGAAACAGATCGTCACGGAGCACGGCGGAAAGGTGGAGGTGGAAAGTGAACCGGGACGCGGGACTGTGTTCCGCATCAGATTGCCGCTGCAACGTTGGATCAGTACCGCGAGCGGTAGCGAGCGTGGCTCCCCAGGCGAGCTCATTGTGGGAGCCACGCTCGCTACCGCTCGCGGTACTGATTGAGAGGCGGTTATGAAACATATTCTGGTGATTGACGACGATTTCGAAACCTGCGATTTCCTGACCGACATTTTCTCGGAGGAAGGCTGGGACGCGACCTTCAGCCAGACGGCGGAGGATGCGCGCGCGCGCGTCGAGCAATCGCGCTTCGATCTGATCGTGAGCGACATCAACCTGGACGGGCTTGGCAATAGCGCAAACGGCGTGGCGCTGCTCAAGGAGTTCAAACAAATCTCGCCCGGCTCCGAAGTCATCCTGATCAGCGGGTTCGGCACGCTGGAGACGGCGGTCGCGGCGGCGCGCGAAGGAGCGTTCGATTACATAAGCAAGCCCTTCGATGTGAACGAAGTGATCGCCGCGGCGCGCCGGGCGCTCAAAAACCACGACGGCCCGGAGACGGCGGCCATCCTGCTGCCGGAGCCAGGCGAAGGATCGGGGCTGGTCGGCCACAGCCCGAAGATGATCGAACTTTACAAGCAGATCGCCGTCGTCGCGCCCGCCGGTTCGACCGTGCTGATCACGGGCGAATCGGGCGCCGGCAAAGAACTGGTCGCGCGCGCCATTCACCGCACAGGCGCGCGCAGCGACAAACCCTTCGTCGCGGTCAACTGCGGCGCGCTGGCCGAGACGCTGCTCGAATCGGAATTGTTCGGTCACGTCAAAGGCAGCTTCACCGGCGCGGTCAGCGACAAACGCGGGCTGTTCGAGGAGGCGCACGGCGGGACGATCCTGCTCGACGAGATCGGCGAAACCAGCCCGGCGTTGCAAGTCAAGCTGCTGCGCGTGCTGCAGGAAGGCGAGATTCGCCGCGTGGGGAGCGCCAGGGCGATTTGCGTTGACGCCAGAGTACTGGCCGCGACCAACCGCGACCTGGAGCGCGAAGTGAAGGAAGGGCGGTTCAGAGAAGACCTCTACTATCGCCTCAATGTCGTCACGGTCAGAGTTCCGCCGCTGCGCGAGCGGCGCGACGACATCCGGTTGCTCGCCGGGAACATCCTGAGTAGGCCCCGCAAGACACGCGCCCGCGCCGCTTCCATTTCCGAAGAAGCCCTGGCGATGCTCGAACAATACGATTGGCCCGGCAATGTGCGGGAGCTGGAAAATACTTTGGAGCACGCGGCGGTTTATGCGCGCGGCAGCGTGATCGCTCCCGAAGACCTGCCCGAAAAGATCGTCAGACACAGCCGGGCGTTCGAGCGGGAGAACCATCTGCGCGCGACGTTTGAAGACTTCCCGACGCTGGACGAACTCGAACGCCGCTATCTCAGTTTTGTGCTGGAATCATTCGGCGGCAGCCGCACGCGCGCGGCGGAGACGCTGGGAGTTGATCGCCGCACCGTGACGCGGATGATCGAACGATACGGTCGTTCGGAACAGCCTGTCGTTTGAACGGGATCACGTCGAAGGATTCGTCAATCAATATGCGCTGGACGCAAAGGTGAGCAACAGTAAGACGCTCGTCTTCGTCACCTTAAGCGAAAGAAGTAGGTGTGAAAGACCAAACATTCATTTCGGCTTGACGCTGACGGTCTTCCGTTGCTTTGAAACCGTCTTTGGTTTGCACGTAGTCAGACAATCCCAGAGCGCGGCGGCGGTTCCGGCGAGCGTGCGGTCTTTACGCTTTACCAGGAAAAATCTGCGCTCGCGCCGCAGAAGCGGGTCGCGGACGGGCCGGAGCAATTTGGCGGCCTCTTCCAATTTCGTCGCCCACGACGAAAGCACGGCGACGCCTAAACCTGAAGCCACCGCTTGTTTGATCGCCTCAGAGCTGGGGACTTCCACTACGCGCTCGAAATCCTTCAAGCGCTCGCCGAGCAAGTTCTCCGCTCCGGCGCGTGTGCTTGATCCCGGCTCCCTAAGCAGCAGCGCGCGCCCGCGCAGATGTTCGGGCTTCACCTGTTTGACGCGGCAGAGCGAGTCGCCCGCGGCGGCGACCAGTTGCAGGCGATCAGAGCCGATCTCCACACTTTTAAGATCCTCCGCGATACTCATCTCCCCGATCACGCCGAGCGGCGCCTGGTAACCCAACAACCATTCCAGCACCTCCGCGCTGTCGCCGACTCTCAGCACCGGTCGAACTTCCGGATAGATCTCCTGAAACTGCCGCAGGAGTTCCGGCACGAGATACGCGCCCGGCGTGCTCGAAGCCGCCACAATCACCTCACCGCGCACTTGGCCACGCAGCGCGTCAACGGCGGCGGGAATCTCTTCATACAAAGCGAATAAACGATTGACTTGCTCCAACACGATTGCGCCTGCCGGCGTGAGCCGCATCCCGCGCGGTGTGCGCTCAAACAGTGGCTCGCCTATGGCCGTTTCCAACGCCTTCAGGTGCGCCGAAACGGCAGGCTGACTGATGAAAAGTTCCTGCGCGGCGCGCGTGACGCTGCCGCTGCGCGCAACCAGCCGAAAAACATGCAGCGGGTAGAGATTATAACCGTCTAGCATAACTTCAACCTTATACCATTCTTCAGAAAAACAGTATTTGCATTATATCCAACCCAAGCCTAGATTCGAGACATGTTCTGGAAAAAATCTGAATCATTACCGGTGATGACGCCGGAAGAAGTGGCCCGAATGCTGGCTGAAGAGAATCCGCTGGTGGTTGTGGATGTCCGCAGTCCGCAACAGTTCCACGACGGCCACCTGCCGGAAGCAATCAATATTCCGCTGAGCGAGTTGGAAGACAGAGCCGGTGAACTCGACCCTGCCGCCCCAACGGTCTTTTACTGAGACCGTGGATTCAAGAGCGGCCAGGCTGGTCGCCTGATGCGGAGCAAAGGCTTTCAACAGGTTTTCAACCTCGCTGGCGGTATCAGAGCCTGGAAGGGACCAGTGGGGAAGTCCCTCAATGAATGATTATCTGCCAACAATAATTGCCACCTTCAGCTTGATCCTGCTTTTGGCGCTGGAGAGTTGGCTCCCCGCAGCGGTTGGCCGTCAGCGCCGGATGCGCCACATGGCGCGGAACCTGACGCTGGGATTACTCAACACCGTGCTGCTCGCCCTTCTGGCTGCCCCATTCATCGCGCAGGTCGCCGTTTGGGCCGAGGAGAATCGGTTCGGACTGCTGCGTCTGCTGAACACGCCGCCAATGATCGCCATTGTGGCGGCCATCCTGGTGTTCGACGCCTGGATGTATCTGTGGCACCGCGCCAATCACGAGCTCGGTTTCCTCTGGCGCTTTCATCGCGTGCATCACAGCGATCCGGAGATGGACGCCACGACCGCTGTCCGATTTCACACCGGAGAAATCCTGATTTCATCGGCGCTGCGGCTGGCCGTGATTCCACTGCTGGGAATCACAATCAGTCAACTACTCGTTTATGAAATGCTGATGCTGCCGGTGATCCTGTTTCATCACAGTAATGTGCGGTTCCCAGAATGGCTGGACGCTCTTCTGCGCCTGGTCATCGTCACTCCGGCTGTTCATCGAGTGCATCACTCGCGGTTGAGGATGGAAACCGACAGCAATTATTCCAGCGTCTTCTCATTCTGGGATCGGATGGCCGGAACGTTCCGGCTACGACGAGACGGGCGACCGGTCAATTTCGGGCTGGATGAGTATGATGGCGAGGAATGGCAGCGTTTATCGGGGCTGATGGTGATGCCATTCCCTCCCGCAGGTAGAGACTCGGCGGTCGGTGTAAAGAACATCTGAAACGAGCGGTCGGTTAATTCCGAAGATTCGTATGCCATTCTACACAGATCATATCTACCCAACAGTTGCCGTAATCGTTAGCCGGCCGCCGCCCTTACTTGCCGCCGCCGGATACGACGATCTCAGTCCTGGTCGAATCAACGATAGCAAGAAGCTCCTGAGCCTCCTTCGCCGGGACGCGATGCTTGGCGAGCACCTCTTTGAAGATGGTAACCATGCGGTCCCACTCCCGCTCTGTGATCTTCAGGTTGGTGTGAGACTCTTTCATCCCACGTCCGTGGTACTGGCAGGGTCCGCCAGTGGCCTGACAGACAAGGGCCGTCACGTGGTATTTGAGATAGGGCGCCGGCACACGCTTCCTCGCGGCATCGATCGCGGGATTCGCATTGAGGACAGCGTCCGGCGCGAGGGCGTCAATGAAGTCGCTGACCACGACCGAAATCGGCGCCAGGCCACCTAGCCGGTCGTAGAGGGACTGCTGTTTCCGCTCTGCGCCGCCCTGCGCGAACGCCATTTCGGCCGTCACAAGGACGATAACTGCAAGAGCGGCCCAGAGTTTCATGCTGCGTGTGATCATAATTGAACTCCTTCGGCTTGCGGGGCGTGCGTCGCCACCCCCTTTTTCGTTGTTGTGCGGCCCCGACGCGGGCCAGCTAACAATCGATTCAAGCTGGCAACCTACCTGAAGAATCTTCCCGGAATCTTCCCGCGCTCTTCCCGAAAGAAAAAGCCTGAAGGAGTGATGAAAATTAAGGAGGCGAGGCGCCGGAGTTCGAAACAGGAAAAGGACGGATTCGGAGGAGCTCATGCGCGCAGTTGTCGCAGCATACTTCGCGCCTGAGAAGCCGAGGCGCTCGCGCCAAGCTTGACGAAGATTGGCACGGCGCGGCTCAACTCTTTCGCCGCGACGCTGATGTCCTGCGGCTTGTGGCGTTGCAGGCGGACATACGCGCGGAACAGGTGTGTGCGCGCAACCTCGTAGGATTGGGGGATTGCTGCAAAAGCCTCTTCGGCTCGGTCGAGAGCGGCGAACGCTTCCTGCCAATTTCCGTCCGTCGCTTCGACCATCGCCGTGGCCTGACTGGCCAAGCCGAAGAAGAACCGGCTGCCGTACTCGGTCGCCGACTCGCAGGCCAGTTGCGCGAAATGCCGTCCTGCTTTCACGTCGCCGTTCTTCGCGTACGCCATCGCTGCCGCCGGATAGAGCAGCACGCCGCAGATCAGACAGCGGCCGTCCGCTCCTCAATAGCCAGCCCCTGCTCGGCGTAGCCAAGAGCCGCGTGGAAGTCTGCCGCCTCGAGGCGGTTGCGAGCCAGCGTCGCGTAGACGCGCATCAGCGAGTGGCCTTGCAGAATGTAGCCGCGCGCGATCTCCAGCGCGCGATGCAGGTCGGCGAGAGCCTGCGACCATTCGCCCACCGCTGTGCGTACCACGCCGAGGCGTTGTAAGGCCATCGCCTCGCCCGACGGTGTGTTGATCTCGCGGTAAAGCGCCGCGCTGCGCTCAAGGCTGGCGCGGGCGTCGGCGAATTTGCCCTGCAAATACTCGGTCGCGCCGACGTAGGAGTAGCAGTAGGCCAGGGTGCGCAGCGCCCCGGCGCCGCGCGCCTGCTCAGCCATACTCTCGGCGAACCGTTTGGCCTCTTCGTACTGCTCATCACCGTACAGGTGATACTCGCACAGTCAGAGATGCACGTCCGAGACCGCCGCGATGTCGCAGTTGAGGTCGCTCAGGCTCTGCCGTTTGCATTCGTACTCGAAGCCCCGTTTCCAATCGCCGAGCGGCAAGCTTGTGAGCGCGAGCGCTTCGTATGCGAGCATCGTGTCGGCGCGCGATTGCGAGGACTCCGCCATCCGAAGGCTCTCTTGCGCGGCGTCCAGCGCCGCGTCAAACCTCTCGCCGTGCCAGTGCAACAGCGCGAAGGTGTAATGCACGCGCGCCTGTTCAACAGAGCATTGAATGTCGGCCTCGGCGAGCGCGGAGCTGGCCTCGCGCAGATGCCCCTCAGCGGCGTCAAGCTGGGTTAGGAGGATGAGTTGATAAGCCAGCTTGCGCGGCAATCGCGCCGTGCGCTCTACAACTTCGGGCGTTTCGGGCGACACCTTGGCCTCCGCGCCGGCTCTCTCCAGGGCTGCCTGGTAGTTATCGGCGGCCGCGCGGTTCGAACCAATGTGCGCCTGTAGATCTCCCAGCTTTTCATAAAGCGCAATTGCGCGACTGCTATCAGGGGTCATCTCCAACGCCGCGCGGTAATGGTTAATTGCCGTCTCGTTGGCGTAGACGGTGGCGGCGCGATCGCCGGCCAGCGCCAGGAAGTGGGCGCCCTTCTCCCGGTTCGGGCTGAGACTGTAATGATGAGCCAGCGTTTCAACCTGCGGGTCGAGTTGCGCGGCATTCAGACGCTCAATTGCCTCGGCTACACGCCCGTGCATTAGCGCGCGGCGGGCCGGGCTGAGCTGCTGATAGACGATCTCGCGCACGAGCGGGTGATGAAACCTGAAGCCGGCCCCCGTCGCGTCCAGGATGCGCGCTTCAAGCAACCGGTCAGTCGCATCGAGCAGAGCCGCTTCCGGGAGCGCGCTGACGGCGAGCAGCGTCTGCCACGCCGCCTCCTGGCCAACGACCGAGGCCAGTGAGATGACTTTTTGCTCCAACTCATTACAACGCTCCAGGCGGACTCGAACCCAATCGCGCAATTCATTCGGCAGCGCCGCTGCCCCTTCGCGCGGAACGACCCAGCGGCTGCCATCCCATTCAAGCCGCCCTTGCTCCCGCAACGCCCGTACCATCTCCTGGGTGAAGAAGGGATTTCCGGCGGCCACGCTGAAGATGAAACGGCGGCGCGCGCAAGATGGCTCATCAACGCCAGCGAATCTTCGTCCGCGGCATGCAGGTCGTCGAGAAAGAGCGCGACCGGCCATCGCTCGGCGAGGCGGGTGAAGAAACCTGTCACCGCCGCAAAGAGCCATTGCTTATCGCCCGGAATCTGGGCTGCGCTGATCGCCTCGGCGCGTCCGAGCTTCACGGCCACAACCGGGACGAGCCGGGCGAGCGGTTCCGCCCAGGCGCCAATTTGATCGGCCAGTACCGCCGGGCTCTGGCCGCGAGCGTAACGTGCGAGCGCCTCGACGAATGGTCCGTAAGGCGCCTGCCCCTCCTGCTCGTGACAGACGCCAACGAACAGTCGCGCTCCTTGCCGTCGCGCCCGTTCGAGGGCTTCGAGCGCCAGCCGCGTCTTGCCGACCCCTGCCGGCAGTTTGACAGGCTCGTCGCGCACGCCCTGATCCACAAGATGGGCAAGATGGGTTCTTCGCTCATTTCCCTTATTATGCAGTCTCTTACTGCCAGGGTCCGTGACCACTCCCTCATTTGTTTCCCATCTCGGCCTCGATAAATTTCTTCACCCCCTCACGACCGCGCAGGCGAAGCCAAAGTGGGCCGTCCTCTTTCTCCGCCACAAGCTCAAATGTAAAGTGACGTTGCTGACCATCGGCGAGTGGAGCAGTTGGGTCATCTATTGGACTCTTTAGCCGTCAAATGAAAGGGGGCGATTATGATGAGCGGAATTTCTTTGAAGACGCTAGCGTGCGTGGCGTTCGCTTGTTGTCTTTGCATGTCAAACGGCTGCCAGGCGTCATCGGCGAGCGATGCTGCGGTTACGCCCAGCGCGGCGTTGTCCGATGCAACGCTGCCAGATGCCGCGCTGAAGGATTTACAGAAGCTGGAGACATTGCGCGAACTCTTCAATCAGGAGAAGAACACACCGCGCCTGGTGCTGTTGCTGTCGCCGACCTGACCGATCTGCGTGGCTGGCGCCCGGTGGGTCCAGAATGAGCTTTTGGCCAAGAATCCTTCAGCGAAACTGCGGGTCTACGCGGTCTGGTTCAACATGTATCGCGGCGATGAAAGGTCGAAGTGGCCGAGCGATCTGTTGACTGACCCAAGAGTCGTTCACTTCTGGGATGAACAGAAAGTCGATGGCACGGATTCGCGTTGGGACGACAAGCCGTCGCATTTGATCAGCGCGGGGCGGACGATTGTGGCGAAGCGC
>Ga0187894_10004168_pt1 | contig 15693 bp, 8 predicted proteins | sample GBC1701081metaG_FD_136650 | JGI IMG/M metagenome (GOLD analysis project Ga0187894, IMG submission 136650) | White microbial mat communities from a lava cave in the Kipuka Kanohina Cave System on the Island of Hawaii, USA - GBC170108-1 metaG ... | reverse complement strand
TCGGACTGGCGGCGCTCGTTCTGGACCACACCCCGCGCACTGTCGAGCTTCGCCTGCGTGAGCGCCTCAGGTAGCGTGGCCAGGCGGTCCGCTTCGAGCCACAGGAGGTACTCCAGGCTCGTCGATGGTGCGGTGGAGAAGTATTTGGTGCGGTCCTTGTCGGTGCGCCCGCCGCTGTAGATGCCCGCCTTGCTGCCATAGACCGCGTATCTCTGCGGTGCGTGCTGCGAGCCCTCGAACATCACGTGCTCGAAGAGGTGGGCAAAGCCCGTGCGTCCCACGGGTTCGTCTCGCGAGCCGACGTGAAACCACTGACTGACATGCACGCGCGGCGAGCGGCGATCGACATGCAGGATCACCTGCAGCCCGTTCGGGAGCGTGTACTTCTCGAATTCGATCCTGGTTGCCGTGAGCGCAGCGTTCGTTGTCGCGGGCGGTGGCTCGAGAGCGGCGTTTGCGCCCGCGGCGAGCACGACGGCCACAGATGCCAACAGCGCCACGGATCGAATCAAGTTGCGCAGTCTCATTTGCCGCCGCCGAAGCTCTTACGGACACTCAGCGAAAAGCGCCGCAGGCGTGGATCGCCGTAGAAGCTGTAGCCTCCGAAGGCCGCCGAGCTCGCGATGATCGGCGGAGACTCATCGAACACATTCTGCACGCCGAGCCGGATGTCGATGTCATCCAGCCACCCGCCCGCGAGATCGCCCGAATTGCCGGTTCGATAGCCGGCGGTGAAATCGTGGTACGTCTGACTGGCAATGGTATCCGTGCCCTGGCTGAGCACGGGAAACGCGACGACGCCCGATGGCGAAACCCTCGCCTGCCCTGCGAACAGCACCGAGTAGGCGCCGTAGTACTGAGCGTTCCAACCCAGCGTCCACGGACCGCGTTCCCAGGTCACGCCGGCGTTGCCACGCCACTTCAACGGACCGCCGGTGAACCCGGCGGAATCGAGCACGGGAGTGGTCGGCAGGTTCTGGAACTTCAAGTGCGGCTGCCAGCTCGCCACGGTAAAGAACCGGAACGCGCCGAAACGCCCGGTGGGCACCTCGTAGTCGATCTGAAAATCGTAGGCGTCGACCTCGGTGCTGGTGATGTTGAAGAGCGTGGTGTCGATCTCGAGGATGGCGCCGCCGGTGAAGTTGGAGGCGCGGTCCGCATCGGTCAGCGGAGCGCGGGCGATCCGGCCCGGGAAATCGTCCTCGTTCTGAAACAAGAACGTGATGTTGGGACTGGCGATCTCGTCCTCTTTCTCGATGTGGGTGTAGTCGGCCGACAGTCTCAACCCGGGAGCAAAGCGGGGTGTGAAGATCAGCCCGGCCGACCAGCTATCCGACAACTCCGGCTTGACGTCCGGGTTGCCGCCTTGCAGGAACGTGATGGGCCCGATGAGCGTGGGAACGTTACCGCGCTTCGGATCGGTGCCGAACAGCGTAGCACCCGTGATCCGCACGGCAGCGACCTGGCTGATCGAAGGAGGCAGGAAACCGGTACCGAAGCTCGATCGCAACGTGACATCTTCGAGCGGCTGGAAGCGCAGCGCGACCGTGTAGTCGGTGGATTCAAGCTGGTTCGTCTGGAAGTTCACCGGCGGGCGTGGCGCGTCGCGGGAGGGCAGCACAATGAGACCGCCAATCGGGGCACCCGTGGTTTCGTACTCGTCGCGCCGCACCGAGGCTTGCAGGTCCAGCGCCCGAACGAAGCGCAGCGCGTTCGAGGCAGAAATCAGCGGCACTTGCATTTCGAGCTGGAAGTTGTCCGCGTTCTGCTCGGTGTGCGGAAAGAAGGAATAGATCTGCTCGCGCGACAGGCTGGTGGGATTGGTCGATTGGGCGAAGGCGTCCGCCTGCAGTTCCTTGCGCCGCCCCACGAAACCAGTCACGCGCAGCGGGCCTGCGGGCAGATCGAGCACGGGACCCGAGATGCGCACGTTCCCCTCTCGCAAGGTCGACTCCCCTTCCCCGTGGGTGGTCGGCATGAGATACGGACTCAAGTCGAGAGGAAAGGTGTTGGTTTCCTGGAGTACGTCGAGCGCCGGCCGGCCATCGGCGGACGGCTGGCCGGTGATCAGCGACAGCCTGCCGGCATCGTCGAGAAATATCGCGCCGCCCGTGCCTTCGCTCTCGAACGTCGAACGGCTCCAGTTGTAGTCGGCGAGCGCGCTCCAGTCGTGCGGCAGCCGCACGATGATTCCGCCCGTGGCCTGCAGCGCCTCGGTGGATGACCGGGTCTGAAACGACACCCCCGGCCACGGAGTCGTCACGACGAGGAACTGATTGAAGGGGTTGTTCGGTGCCCCCGGCGCCAGGAAGTTCTGAACCGGCAGGCCCGCGGTAAAAGCCTCGCCTTCGTTCTCGAGCGACGCGACGTTGACGAACGCTTCGACACGTTCGCCAAACGCCTGGCGCGCGTTCATGGACACGGAGGTACCGCCCGGACTGCTCATGATCGAAGCCAGGCGGCCATTGAGGTCGTTCGGCAGATCGAGATTGTAGCTACCGGCGTTGGCGATCAATGCCTGTGCGTTGTCGCTGCCCGGGCCGGCGTAGCCCAGCGGAACGTGCGTGTGGTTCGAGCCCAGGCTCGCCCCGCCGAACGCGGTGGTCAGCGTGAGCGGCTGGCCGGTGATGCTGCCGATGTTGACGGTGCCGCCCAGCGGCGGCACGTTGCCCAGCGGCCCACCGATGCCCGTCGGGTTGTTCTCCAGCATCAATCCCCGCGCGCGCACCGAGAAGTCCCGCTCTTTCACCAGCAGCTGACCGCCATCGACGTGGCTGGCGACGACCATCACGTTGGTGCGTCCTTCGCCCAGCGAGAAGCCGCCGTGCGCCTCGAGCTTGCGCGTGGCGAAGCTGGTGTCGAACGTGTCCGCATAGGTCGCCTGCGCTTGCAGCCCGCTGTAGTTCCTCTTGAGGATGATGTTGATGACGCCGCCCGTGGCGCCGCCGCCGTAGATGCCGCTGGCCGTGGACGGCAGCACTTCGATGCGCTCGATCGCAGAGACCGGGATGCCGTTGATGTCCGGCTGCTGCAGGGTATTGCGAATGGAGATACCTGGCAGGCGCCGGCCATCCACGAGAATCAGCGTCTGATCGGAGCCCAACCCGCGCAGATTGATATCCGAAAAGTTGCGCCCGGGAGAATTCTGCGCCGTGGAACCCTGCGCTGCGTTCATCGGCAGGCGCGTGCGGAAGAACTCTTCCAGGTTCGTGACCTGAGCCCGCTCGATCTCGTCGCTGTCGAAGACCACGTAGGGTTGCGGGTCGTCTTCGGTCCGCTCGACGTCCACGTTGAAGGTGCGCGCGCCGTACACGACGATCTCCGGCATGTTGTACACGCCCCGCTCTTCGAGCACGGGTCCTGCGCTGGAGTATCGACGGCTCCTGTTGGACGGTCTGGTTCCGCTCGGGGCCTGATCTGCATCAGACTGCGTCCCGGGCTCGCGCCCCGCGTCTTCGGCACTCGTGTCCGGCGCTGGCGGCGGCGGCATCGAGGCCGGGGCGGTCGGCACTTGCTGCGCGTCCGGCGCCGACGCGCCGCTCGCCGCCAGAATCGTCACGGTCTTCTCGTCGAGGTATCGGAACGTGAGACCTGTGCCGCTGAGGAGCTGCCGCAGCGCCTCTTCCTGGGTGAGATTCCCCGACGCACCCTGCGTGTGTCGCGACGCGACCACGTCAGAGCGATAGATGATCTGGAACTCACGTTGCGCCGCAAGTGCCTGCAGCGCGGAGCCGAGCTGCTGCGGAGCGATCGAAGTCGGCTTGCGCACCGCCGCCTGAGTTTCCGAAGCCGTGGACAGGCCGATGAGACATGAGACAACAGCGACTGCGACGACCATGGAGCGCATGAGTACTCCCCCGCCTTCGATGAGGCGCGTTAGGCCCGTCATTCCCTGCGATGACGGTTTCATGCGCTAGAGAGCGATCATCGGCGCAAAGTGGAACCCCGCGGTGATGGCCCGCTCATTGATGCTGCTGCGACGTGGTCTGCGTGATGCGGATTTCGCGATCGTTCTCCTGCACGCCGACGCCGGGCTGTTCGCGCAGAAAGCGGGTCAGCGAAGAGGGGTCCGTGGAAGAGAAGACACCGCTCAGCAGAACGCCGTCGAGAGTACCTTCGGCAAAGACGAGTTGCCGCGAGTTGTAGCGATTGAACTCTTCCGCGACTTCGGCCAGTGACGCATGCTCGAACACGATCTGTCGGCGCATCCACGCGGTAGCGGCATTGACGTCTGCGCGCCGGGTATGAGCGATGCCAGTGGGTAGTACGGTCGCCTGCTCTCCGGCGCCCAATGCCAAGGTAGCCGGTGTGTTCGTCGCCGGCGGTTCGGCGGTACCCGCGGCATCTGGATAGCGAGGCGTCGCTGGCGCCACCAGCTCGACCTGCCCTTCGAGCACCGTGACGGTGGTGCCGCGCGTCTTGCGGTAGACGTCGAACTGCGTCCCGACGGCGCGCACTCTGATATCGTCGCTGGCGACAACAAACGGCCGGCTCGGGTCTTTTGCCACCTCAAACAATGCCTGTCCTTCGAGCAGGTCGATGCTGCGTTCGCGCTCGGAGAAAGCAACGCGGACGCGCGAGCGGGAATTCAGCACGACCGTGGAACCGTCCGCGAGGACCAGCGAGCGCTGCTCGCCCGCCGCCGTCTCATATGTCGGAGCCTTGCTCAGACTCCACAGCGTGACACCCGCAATCCCGGCGACCAGGCAGGCGGCCGCCGGCAGCACCCACCGGCGCGGCCAGCGTGGCGTCGAGTGGACGCCGGTCGGTTCGGCCGACGATTCTCGCCGTGAGATCTGTTCGGTCGGCGACGCCAGCGAGACCACGTTGTCCTGTGCGCGCGCGGCTTCGACCAGTGCGCTCGCATCGACCTTCCGTTGCGGGTCGACTCCCGGAACGTCGGCCCAGATGGCGGCGACATCCAGATAGGCTCGGATATGCTGCGGCGAATTCCGCAGCCACTCCGTGAAGGCTTCTCGCTCCGCCTGCTCGAACGGCCCCTCGCGCAGGGTGACGAACCAATCGCAGGCCTGCTCGAGAATCTCGCCGTTGAGCTTGGAACCAGTGTTGCTGTCCATGGCGCCGCTACTCCTCTCCCACATTCTGACGGTCCAGGTGCTGACGGCAGTACATCAAGGCACGGGCCAGGTGTTTCTTGGCCATGGGCCGCGAGATGCCGAGAGTCTCGGCGATCTCCTGGAGCGTAAAGCCATCGCGACGATGCAGAACGAGCGCGGCGCGTGCCTTCGCGGGAAGCTGCGCGAGCGCCTCTTCGAGCTGGCGCAGCCGTTGCTGTACCTCAACCTGCGCGGCGGGGTCCTCATCGATCACCGTTTGCAGTTCCGGGAAGACGTCGTCGAATTCGACGACGACCGGTGTCGCGGACTGCTGCAGCGTGCGCTGGTAGATGACGTGACTGGCGACGGTGAACAGATACGCCTCGGGGCTGCGAATCATCTCGTGGCGTCCGAGTCTGAGCAGGCGCAGGAACACCTCCTGCACCAGGTCCGGCACATCGGCGGCGTTGCGCAGGCGAGCTGCCAGAAAGCGCCGCAAGCGCTGACCGTGTTGCAGCTCGAGCCCGGCGACGAAAGCTTGCTTGTCTCCCGCGGTCAAGGGTTGGGGCCTCCGGCGGTTTTCGGGCCTACTGTCTCCTCGTGCTAGAGCGCGCGGCAAGGAAAAGCGGATACCGGGGTCGCGAATAGAGTCTGCGGACCCAGCAGAATCAATCACCTGGCGATCGATCGGTTGCGCTGGCCTGGCGGGCGAGCGCGCGCGGCCTCGCGGAGCCTACTCCCGGGGAACCCGCCGCTGGCGCGTGCGATGAGACCCATGAGGGTGCATGGGCGAGCGGCCAGTGGATCCTGACTGTCGGCGGTCAGGTGGCCGCGAGCGAGCGACGGGCGCGGGCGCTTGGAACCGCGAGGTCGTCGCCATAGCCAAGCGGTCCGAACATGCTGAGACGCCCTTCGGAATAGACCAGTACGAAGAAATCGCCAATGCCGGCCAGCCCGTTCATGTAGCCGTAGTCCAGACCCTGCCCGAGGTGCCAGAAGCCGTTGGCGCCGAGATTCTGCGTGTCGTACAGGAGATCGACGGCGGCACGGATGGTGACGCGGTAGTCAGCATTGCCCGTTCGACCGTAGAGCTGTACGAGGGAGGCCGCGTTGCCGGTCACGCCATGGCAAACGCCGGCGTTCTCCCGGATGTTGACTCCCTGGTCGAGCAGGTACTCGGTGCTCTGCGCCGCCCACGACAGATACTTTCGCTCCGACGTTCGCGCATGCCTTTCCAGAAAGAAGGGGTTCATGCCGGGCGCACCGTGACACCATTGCGAGGAGTAGCGGCTCTTGCGCTTCAGTTCCTCGTGGTACCACTTCACGAACCCGTACTCGCGAATCGCGATCGCCTCGATGTGCGCCATGGCGCGCTCCGCCATCGCCGCGTAGCTTTTTTCCCCGCTCGCACCGGCGAGCAGGTCGAGGAAGTATGCGATGCCGGCGGGACCGTGAGAGAAGCCGACGAAGTAGTACTCCGGTTGCGGGGCGCCGGGTGGGGCCGTCAGCTTCCAGGTGACGCCCGCTTCGCGCGGTTCGGCGCGCTCGAGCAGGAAATCGCCCAGTCGGCGCGCGCCTCGCAGGTACTCCTCGTTCCTGGTCACGCGGTGCATGGCGAGGAGGTAGAGCCCCGTGCCCGCTGCTCCGGAGATGATGTCCGGGCTGCTGGCGGACTCGATGTCGGGCACGGCCACGATGCGGCGCGCCGTGGCTTGCGCCGCCTCCAGCCAACGGACGTCGCCCGTGACGTGATGGGCGTACAGGAAGACATAGCCCGGTCCAGCGTTGCCCTCGAACACACCGTTGATCCGGGCATCGAAATAGAGACCGTGAGCGTCGCGTTTTCCCTGGCTGAGAAGGTAGGTCAGCGCACGCCCGGCGGCAACGCGGTGACCCTCCTCGCCAAGCGTCTCGTACGCTTTGAGGAGAAAGTACGCGACTCCGGGCGAGCCGTCGTACACGCTCAGCGTTTCCTCGGACTTGCCCTCCTCCGACCGGTTCGCCCAGGCGATCCCCGTGGGTTTCTGCACGGCGCTCGCGATCAGGTCGTCCGCGATCTCGCGAATGGTTTGCCCCAGACGAGCGCGCTCATTCTCAGAAAAGATCGGTGCTGCGTGAGCCGGTGATGCTCCCGCAGAAGGCACCGGCGGCGCCGGTGCGTCATCAGCCCCGCGCAAAGTGCCGAACCCGGCAAGAACCGAGCGAATTTTCGTGCCGTCCCCCACCGCGGCGATCTGCAGAGTGCTGAGATCGACGATGCGTTTGGCGATGCGCTGGATGTCGGCAGCGGTAACGGCCGTCACTCCGTTCAGATAAGTATCCCAATAGTCGGACGGCAAGCCGTAGAGTACCTGCGTCACGATGTTCTCCACGACCCGCTGCGGCCGCTCCAGCGCGAAGATGTATTTGCCGGCGAGCGAGCGCCTGCTGGCGGCGAGCTCTTCCGCCGAGACAGCTTGCTCCACGATGCGACGCAGCTCGAACAGGATCTCCTCGAGTGCGGGCTTCGTGACCTCCGTGCGAACCGACGTTGTGACCTGCCACAGTCCCGGTACATGCGCCGCGCTGAAGCCGCTGTAGGCACCGTACGTGTAGCCGTGGCGGGCGCGCAGATTCTGGTACAGGCGTGCGGACGACTGGCCACCCACGATTTCGTTCATCGCCTGGAGCGCGAAGAAGTCCGGGTCCTTGCGGGTGATACCCAGCACGCCGATCTGGAACACCGTCTGCACCGAGCCCGGCCGATCCACCAGGCGAATCGCGGACGCCTGCTGCCGGCCAACCGGTGCGAACGCCGGCACCGCGACATCGCGCCGCTGCCAGTCGCCGAAGGCCCGCTTCACCTGTGGCAGAGCCTCGTCGAGGGTCCCGGAGCCGACGACGACGAGCACCGCGGCGTTCGGCCGATAGTGTTTCGCGTGAAATCGCTCCAGATCCTCCCGGCGTATCGCCCCGATGGCTTCGACCGACGGTGCCAGATCGCCCGCGGGGTGATGTCCGTAGATCGCGCGCTGCAGCTGCTCCTGGGCGACAAACTCCGGACGCGCGCGTTTGAGTTCCAGCTCGGCGAGCGTGCGCGCCGCATGACGCGCGACCTCCTGCTCCCGGAACGCGGGGTTGCGGACGATGTCTGCCAACAGATCCAGGACCTGCCCGAGATTCACGCTCGGCGCTGTGACCGTAACCGTGCCGGCGCTCGCTGCCAGCGGAGCGTCTGCCTCCAGCGTGGCGCCAAGTGTTTCGAGCTGTCGGGCTATGTCTTGCCCGCTCCTGCCGGCCGTTCCTTCTCTCAGCATGTCGGCAGTGAAGGCAGCCACGCCGCGCCGGTGCGGCGGTTCGTACAAGCCGCCGGAGTCGGGGAACACGAGTTGCGCCATGAACGTCGGCACGTCGCTGTAGCGTTCGACCATGAGAACGCGCAGCCCGTTGTCGAGTGTCGCCTCCTTCGGCCGTGGTGCTCTGACGCTCGGCATGCCCTCACCAATCGGCGGCGCGACACGAGCGTGCGCAGATGACCGGGTGTTTGCCGCTTCGGCAGCGGTTGTCGACACAACTGTGGGCAGTGCGACTGCCAGGATTGCCAGCGTGGTGCACGAAGAGAGAGCCGTGAGAAGAATGCGAGCACAAGTGCCGGCGCGCGCGGCGGTGCGCACGGGCTCTCTGGTCGCTGGCTCTTTGATGGAGAAGAGCGACGAACCTCCCATCTCCGCAATCATGGACTGCCCTCCGCGGCTGTTTTCGGCATCGTCACCACGACCGTGCGATTGCCCACGCGCAGGTGTTCGCGCGCCACGCGCTGCACGTCTTCCTGCGTGACCGCGCCGATGCGATCGAGATACGTGTTGATTCGTTGCGGGTCGTCGAAGTCGACCGTCGAGCTCGCGATATAGAGAGCGCGAATCAGGCCCCGGTGCAGGTCACCCAGAATCTCCGCGCCGATCAGGCTGCGAGCCTTCTGCAGCTCCCAGTCTTCGATCTTCCGATCCTGAAGACGCTCGATTTCTCCGTAGATGGCCCGTTCGGCGCTGCCACTATCGACACCGGGCTGCAGGTCGGCCGTGAGATAGAAACCGCCCGCTCCGCGCGTTTCGTCCAGACTGCCGGAGATCGAAGTCGCCAGACCTTGATTGACGAGCGGCTCGTAGAGGCGCGAACTGTGCCCGCTCTGCAGGACCGCGAGCAGGACGCGCAGCGCGAAGTAGTCCGGATGATTGCCTGGCACGGTCTTGAACGCCAGGCTCACTCGCGGCGCCGGCGCCAGCACGTCGACTACTGTCTGGCGCCGGGGCGTTGTCTGCCTGGGTTCGGTCCGGTCAGCGGCCGGTGGCGCCGGCCGCGGCAGCAGAGCGCCGAAGTACTTCACGACCTTCTGGCGAGCCGTCGCCGTGTCGATATCGCCGATGAGCACGAGCACCGTGTTGCCGGCGGTGTAGTACGTGTCGAAAAAGCGGCGAATGTCGTCCAGCGACGAGGCGTCGAGATCAGCCATCGAACCGATGCCCTCGTGCCCGTAGGCGAAGCTGTCGTACATGAGCTCGTTGAGTGCGAACGCGCTGCGCCGGTAAGGCTGATTGTCCACCCGCATGCGCCGTTCCTCCTTGACGACCTCCTTTTCCCTGGCAAAGCTTTCCGCGCTGATCGCCAGGCTGCGCATGCGATCGGCGTTCAGAAACAGTGTGAGGTCGACCTGGTTGGTAGGCACGTTGTCGAAGTAGAACGTCCAGTCCGTGCTGGTCATCGCGTTGCTCTGCCCGCCGTAGTTCGCGATGAGGATGCTGTGCTGTCCCGCGTCGACGTTCGCCGATCCCTGGAACATCAGGTGCTCGAAGAGATGTGCGAATCCGGTACGCCCCGGCTGCTCGTTCGCCGAACCGACATCGACCATCATTGCCAGTGTCACGATGGGCGCGCGCCGGTCTTCGATGGTGATCAACCGCAGGCCGTTGGCGAGGGTCACGTCATCGAACGCGATTCGCAGGCGTGGTCCAGCAGCCGGGTCCGGGCTGTCGGCGCGAACATCAGGCGCGCCGCGCAAGAGTGAAACCGCAGCGCAGATCGCCGCGACGGCAGCGCGCGTCAATACCGTTCGTGTCATCGCTTCTCCCTGGGATCGGCGCGCGTCAGCGCCGCACGACGTTGCCTTGCGTATCCAGAACCGTGATGACACCCAGCTTCAGCTTGCTCAGCGCCGGCTCTATCTTTGCCTGGTCGCCGACCATCAGGATGGTCGCTTCACGGGGGTCGATGTGGTTCCGCGCGGCGGTATTGACCGCCGTCAGTGTGGCGCTCGAATTCTCGGTCGCGAATCGCTGCAGCTCGGTCATCGGCAGGCCGAGCGCCCACAGCTGCGCGACCTGACCGGCGATTCGTCCCATGAAGCTGAATTCCTGCGCGTAGCCGCGTACGCGATTGGTCTTGGCGCCGACCAGCTCCGCTTCCGTGATCGGTTTCGTCCCGGCGACGTCCGCGAGCTCCTTGATCAGCTCAGCGATGGACTCTGCTGTCTTGTTCGTTTGCACGCCGCCCGTCGGGCCCCAGACACCGGCTTGCGTGTACAGGCTGGGGAACGAGTAGATGCCGTACGAGTACCCCTTCTCCTCGCGCAGATTCTTCATGAGTCGCGACTCGAACCCGCTGGCCCAGACCGTATTGACCAGCATGAGGGGATAGTAGTCCGGCGTACTGCGCGGCGGCGCGGGTAGCAGCTGCGCAATTTGCGTCTGCGGTGCATCCTGCCGGTCGACCAGGAACACGCCGCCCGGTTTGAACGGCTGCGGCCTTGGAATGTCCACGAGCGCCGCGGGTCCGCCGGTCCACGATCCGAAATGCTCGTTGGCGAGCCGAGTCGCCTCCGCCAGGGAGACGTCACCCACCAGAATCAGGGCCGAGCTGGCCGGACGCCAGCGTGTTTCGTGCATCCGCTCGAGATCGGCGCGCGTGATGGCCGCGAGCGTTTCCTGCGTGCCGCGCAACGGCCGCCCGTACGGATGCTCGCGGCCGAACATCAACATGTCGCCCAGCTTCGCGGCCAGAGCGGCGGGATTGCTGGCCTCCTGCGCAAACCTGTCGGTGAGGAGCTTCTTCTCCCTCGCGATCTCCGATTCCGGGAAGGTGGGGTGTCTCACCGCGTCGGAAAGGATTGCCAACCCCGGCCCGAGATTGCGTGCGAGGATTTCGAGCGAGGCTTGCGCGAACTCGCGGCTCGCGTTGCTCGACAGCGCGGATCCCAACTGCCCCATCGCTTCTTCGATCTGCAGCGCCGAGCGAGTCTGCGTTCCCAGATCGATCGTTGCGGCGGTGAGGTTCGCCAGCCCTGCCTTTCCCGGCGGATCGGCCACTCCTCCCGCACGCGTGGTCAGCACAGCGACAACTTTCGGAAGGTCCCGGCGCTCGACAACCAGAACCTCGAGTCCGTTCTCCAGCGTAGCGGCCTTGACTTCGGGAGCCGTGAACGTCCGCTCGTCCACGATCGGCGGTGTCCGCGAGCGATCCACGACGATACTGGCGGGACGCCCCGCCGGCTCCGATCGATAGCGCACCTGCAGGCGATTGCGCGTGTCCACCCAGCGCTGCACCGAATCGCGAACGCTGGCCGCGCTGGCGGTGCGATAGCGGGCGAGATCCGCCGCCAGCTTCCCCGGATCGCCGAGCAGAGTGTTGTACTGGTTCAGCCGGTCGGCCTTGCCGCCGAAGCCGCCGATATTCTCGAGCGCCGAGACAAACCCGTATTCGATCTTCGTCTTGATGCGCTCCAGCTCCCGAGGCGTCGGGCCTTCCTTCGCCAGTCGCGCGACTTCGGCGGTGACGAGCTGCTCGATCTGCTCCAGGGTCGCGTCGCCGCGCGCAGTCGCCCGGATGACGAACAACCCCGACAGCTCGCTGGAGCCCTGAAACGCAGCAACATCCGAGGCGATCTGGCGGTCATAGACGAGCGCCTTGGTGAGGCGCGCCGACAGGCCGTCACTGAGAACCGCGGCAGCGATCTGCAGATCTGCATCTCCTGCCTCGAAGTAAGCCGGTGAGGGCCACGCCAGGTAGAGCCGCGCCTGCGGGACGCGGTCGGTGGCTTCGACGACTTTCTCGCCATCGAGCTTCGGGATCCAGCGTTTCGGGCGCTCGAGCGCGGGACCCGGCGCGATGCCGCCGAAGTATTTCTCGACGAGCCGCTTCGCCTCGGCCGGGTCGAAATCGCCGGTGATGGCGAGCGAAAGGTTGTTCGGCGTGTAGTACTTCCCGAAGAACTCACGCACGTCATCGAGCGTGGCGGCGGTGAGATCCTCGTGGCTGCCGAACACCGGCCAGGAGTACGGATGACCGACCGGATGAACGTTCTCGCCGATCAGCTTGTAGGCGAGGCCGTACGGCTGGTTTTCGAAGGACTGCCGCCGTTCGTTCTTGACCACCTCCCGCTGGTTGTCGAGCTTCTCCTGTGTCAGTGCTTCGGGAAGCGTCGCCAGGCGATCGGATTCGAGCCAGAGCAGGTATTCCAGGCTGGCAGAGGGGGCCGTCACGAAGTAGTTGGTTCGATCCTCATCCGTGGTTCCATTGACGCCGCCGGCGAAAAGGTTGGCACCGGCGCCGCTGACGTAGGAAAAGTAGTCGGACGGTGCATGCTTCGAGCCCTGGAACATCATGTGCTCGAACAGATGGGCGAAACCGGTGCGACGCGGTTCCTCATTCTTGGAGCCGACGTGAAACCACTGGTTGATGTGCACCAGCGGCAGGCGGCGATCGACGTGCAGGATCACTTGCAAGCCGTTCGAGAGCGTGAACTTCTCGAATGCGATCTCCGGTACGGGTGCAGCCCTCTCCGCGCCCGCGTTGCGGAACGAGGTGAGCGAAACCAGCAGTGCCGCAGCACAGACGACGGGGAATGCTTGCCAGAAGTTTTTCTTCACGACGTCTCCGTGAGATCAGACTTTCGGGGTTGTCGACCCTCTAGAGCGGTTGTCGGCGGGAAAAGGACCCGCAGTGGCTCTACGAACACAGGCGGCCGAGGGCCGGTGACGAGGGCGCGGTTGGCGTCGTCGAGCGAGCGTATATATATAGAGTGTCGACCAGCCCATGCCGGAGGTCATCGGACGTAAGCCTTTGTTTCAGCTATATTTTGTTTTCTTGCCTCACCAAGCCTGTGGAAAAACGAGTACGCGTTCAGCGAGGGACGAAACGCGGTCGCGAAAGGATCAGTCGCTTCGAAGTCTCCGGAGGTCTTCGGCGGAGCAGGCGGTTACATCGCGTGCGCGCATGCGCAGCTCGACCTGGTTGAGCCAGGACCAGTACGTGGTTGTGAAGTGCATATGAGCGTTGCGATGGCGCTCGAGAAACTCGGCGAGCTTGCCGGTCTTGTGCGCCGAGAGATTTTCGGCGATCAGGTGGCTCTCTATGGCGCGTGGCTGCTCGGCCACGAGCTTTGCGAGAAACGCCACGAACTTGGCCGAAGCGTATCGAACCGCTGGATCGGCGCGCAGGGCATTCGGAGTCTTTCGGCAGCATCGAGAACGCGCGTTCGGCGAGATGCGCCCCGGAATGAATCACACCGCGTTTGATTCATGGCTTTTTGGCATGAGTGAGTTTCACGGGCGTGGCTATTTCCAAGCCATCCCCGCCCTTAACATGCGACACTGATTGCGCCGCAAGCGTCGGTGCGATGGGGCCGCGTCAGCTCCTGCGCCGATTTCTCGCCACAAGCTGGTCGAACAATCCTTTCCAAGGAACAACCCCATGAGATCATTCGTCCCCGCAGTCGCTTCATCCACAACCGCTCTCGTGGCCATCGCGCTCGCGGCCTGTTCGCCACCGGCTCCGCCCGCGGAGAAGCAAGCCGCCGACTCCGCCGCGGCGCCGGTCCGGATCGAGGCGCCGGCAGGCCGTTATGCGCTCGACCCCAATCATTCGAGCCTCAGTTTCACCGTCAACCACGTCGGGTTGTCCAACTACGTGGCGCGCTTCACGAAATACCAGGTGACACTCGATCTCGACCCGCAGAACCTGGCGAACTCGTCCGTGGTCGTGACGATCGATCCGACATCCATCCGCACGGACTACTCCGCCGACTACCGCGCCCAGCATCCGGACTCGAAGTTTCAGACCTGGGACGAGGACCTGGCGCAGAGCGACAAGTTCTTCGACGCCGGCCAGCATCCGCAAGTCGAGTTCCGCTCGACACGCGTCGAACAAACCGGGCCGGGCTCCGTGCGGATCGTCGGTGATCTGGCCCTGCGGGGGCAGACGCACCCGGTTACGCTGCAGGCTACGCTGGTCGGATCGAGCCCAACGCATCCCTTTTACGGCGGCGGCGGCGCTATTGGCTTCTCGGCGCAAGGCGAATTCGAGCGCTCGGTCTTCGGCATGGATCATCTGCTGAAGCCGCTGCTGGTCGGCGACACCGTGAGGATCGAATTCGAGGGCGAATTCCAACAAGCCGTGCCGCAGGCAGCGACGCCCGCGAACCGATAGCGCGCCGTTGGAGATAGCTCATGTCTGAACCCCTGCTGCTATTTGCCGTCATCGCATTCATCGGTATCGCGACGCCCGGTCCGACGGTGCTGCTCGCCCTCACGAACGGCTCGCGCTTCGGCGTTCGCGCTGCTCTTGCCGGCATGGCCGGCGCGGTGCTTTCGGACTTCGTGCTCATCTCGGCAGTCGCCTGCGGCCTCGGTGCGTTGCTTGCGGCGTCCGAGTTCTGGTTCTCCGTCGTCAAATGGATCGGCGTCGCCTATCTTGCCTGGCTCGGCCTGCGGCTGCTTCGCTCCAAGGGAGCGCTGGCTGTGCCTGCGCAAGCGGCGGCGCAGCAGCCCTCCTCCCGCGACATCTTCATGCGCAGCTTCCTCGTGGCGGTGACCAATCCAAAGGGCTATTTGTTCTTCTCGGCGTTTCTGCCCCAGTTCATTCTTGCAGGCGAGCCACAGTTGCCGCAGTACGCAGCGCTTGCCGCTACCTTCGCGGCCATCGACTTTGCGGTCATGTTTGCCTATGCCGCGGCCGGGGCGCAGGCCATCCGCTTCCTGCGCGCCAAAGGCGTGCTCTGGCTCGAGCGTATCTGCGGCGGAGCGCTGCTGGCGCTCGCTGGGTCCCTCGCGCTCTATCGCCGTCATGCCTGAGTCTTCCTTCGAGCATCATCGGGTGCACGACGCCGCACGACGTTACACTGCAGTCGCAATCGTCCTGCATTGGGCGATCGCGGCGGCGATCGTCGGCAACCTCGCCCTCGGCTGGTGGATGCACGGCGCTGTCGAAGTGGCGCAGACGCAGGCACGCGCGATCGCAGCGTTCCAGCTGCACAAGTCGATCGGGTTGACGATTCTGGTCCTGAGCCTGTTCCGGCTCATGTGGCGCTTGCTGCATCGGCCGCCGCCGTTGCCGGCGGGGATGCCGGCGTGGGAGAAAGTCGCCGCAAAGGTGACGCATTGGATCTTCTATGCGCTGATGATCGGCATTCCGCTCAGCGGCTGGCTGTACGTCTCCACGCAGTGGCGGGGTAACGCCCCGCTGAACATTCCGACGCTGTGGTTCGGTCTGTTCGAAGTCCCCCATCTGTTCGGCTTGAACGAGGCGGCTCGCGAATCGCGAGCCGCCTTTGCCGGCGCAGCGCTCGACGTGCACCAGTTTCTGGCGTGGAGCACGTTGGCATTGCTCG
>Ga0187894_10004167_pt1 | contig 15693 bp, 10 predicted proteins | sample GBC1701081metaG_FD_136650 | JGI IMG/M metagenome (GOLD analysis project Ga0187894, IMG submission 136650) | White microbial mat communities from a lava cave in the Kipuka Kanohina Cave System on the Island of Hawaii, USA - GBC170108-1 metaG ... | reverse complement strand
CGAAGAAGTAGCGGAATCCGAGCATCGCGTCGAGGTAGGGATTCGGCCGTTGCTCGAAGGGCAGGATGATGTTGCAGCCGATTGATCGCCCGCCCACGTCTTTCGCGCCACGGTTGGCCGCTTCCATAATGCCAGGGCCGCCGCCGGTGATCACCGTGAAGCCCAGGTTGGCCACCGCCGCGCCGGCTTCGCGCGCCAGTTCGTAGTAACGATGGTCTTCTTTAAACCGCGCCGAGCCGAAGATGGTCACGCAGGGGCCTATGAAATGGAGCTTGCGGAAGCCGTAGAAGAATTCCCGGAGAATGCGCCAGAGCGTCATCGCTTCCGATCCGCGCGATTTCGGGCCTTCGAGAAAATGTCGTTCACCGCGTTTGGCGGTTACATTCGGGGAGGTTTCGATTTTGGGTTGAGGATTCGGTATCGCCATCTTATCCGTTGCAGTACAGGGAGCGGTAGCGACCTGGGCGCCTGCGGGAGCGCTCGCTCCACGAGGCGCCCAGGTCGCTACCGCTCCCTGTACTGTACCATGCGTATCCGCGTTCGTGTTCGCGCCGTCACGGCGCGGGAATTGACCAATCCGCTCTCATCCTGTAACGTGCGCGTCGTTGTGGCCGGGCATCACGATATGAACGGCCTTGGAACTTACCTCATCGCATTTCAAACAGAACGATAAATCTCATTCGCATCCAGGAGTCATTCACGTCATCACGATGACGCCCTGAAAGCAATGAAAACGCGGCGCGCGATGTACCGTAGGTTGTCTAACCTGCGGAGGTTTCATCATCAAGCCGCTTGATAGTAACTGAACGGTTCAGTCATCGAGCCATCCGCAGGTTAGACAACCTACGGTACGGTTTCTGAGGAGGCAGCAAATGAAATTCAGATCCGAGCGGATACTGGCTTTGTCATTGTTGATGGTTTTACTGACCGGCGCGGCGTTCGTGAAATCGCCCGCAGTCGCCGGGGCTTCGCGCGAGGAAGAGATCTCCCGCGCCGCCGAAAGCCTTCGCGCGAAGCTGATCGAACAGCGGCGCGATTTCCACATGCATCCCGAACTCTCCAACCGCGAAGAGCGCACCTCGCGCGTGATCGCCGAGAGACTGCGCGCGCTCGGTTTGGATGAAGTCAAAACCGGCGTCGGCAAACACGGCGTCGTCGCGCTGCTCAAGGGCAAGCTGCCTGGCGTCGTCGTCGCCATTCGCGCCGATATGGACGCGCTGCCGATTCAGGAAACGATTGACGTCCCATACAAATCGCGTAACGACGGCGTCAAGCATGCCTGCGGCCACGACGCGCATATGGCCGTCGCGTTGGGCGCTGCGGAACTGCTCTCGAAGATGCGCGATCAGATTCGCGGCTCGGTCAAATTCATTTTTCAGCCCGCCGAAGAAGGCGCGCCGCAGGGTGAACGCGGAGGCGCGAAGTTTATGATCGAAGAGGGATGCCTGGAGAACCCGCGCCCGTCGGCGATCTTCGGGCTGCACGTGATGCCCAACATCGAAGCCGGCCAGGTCGGTTATAACTCAGGCCCCGCGATGGCTTCGTCGGATCGGTTCTCGATCACGATTCGCGGCAAAAAGGTTCACGGGGCTTACCCGCACGACGGGATTGACACCGTGGTCGTCGCGGCGGAATGCGTCACGGCGCTCCAGACCATCCGCAGCCGCCGCATCAACACGCAGGAGCCGCTGGTTATCACTCTCGGCAGCATCCACGGCGGCAACCGTTTCAACATCATCGCCGATGAGGTGAAGCTTGAAGGCACGATGCGCACGCTCAACGAAGAGGTCCGGACAAAAGCCATCGAGATGATGAAACAGACGCTGGCCGGTGTGACATCCGCCTATGGCGCAAGCTACGAAATAGAATTCGGAACTAACAACCCTGTCACGTACAACGATCCCGCGCTGGTCGAAGCCACTCTGCCGGTGATGCGAAGAATAGCGGGAGAGAAGAATATCATCTCGCCCAGACCGCAAATGGGCGCGGAGGATTTTTCGCAATACCAGAAAATCATTCCCGGATTTTTCTACTTCCTCGGCGTCGGCAACAGGGAAAAAGGGATCACCGCGATGATCCACACTCCGGAATTCGACCTCGATGAGCAGAGCCTGGTCGTGGGAGTGAAGGTGATGTCGAATGTGTTGCTGGATTACCTTGATCGAACGGGAGGTAAAAAGTAGGAGCCTGAACAAAAATGCGGAAGCGGGGAGAGCTTACCGGCCGCTCAGATAAGGAGCGGCAATATAACTCCTGGATTTATTCTCCAGAGCTTTTGAGAGATTGATGATTGTCAGCAGATCGGTCTGCGCGCGTTCGGCCAGGTCGGTGTCGAAGACCTTGTTGCTCTGGTGAACAGGGTTGTGGGCGAAGTCCCAGATCAGACTGGCCAGCTTGCGAATTGATTCGTCGAATTCCCGCGCTGTGTCTATCTCTCGGTTGATCTCAATCTCCGAAGCCAGCTCTCCCAACGCGATCAACGCGCGCAGCGCCCTGGCGCACTTGTTGATTGATTTGGCGCCTTTGGCCAGCTTGCCGGGCGTCAGTTTAGCCGTCTCGTGATCCTGCAACAGTCCCTTGCCAATCAACTGAAGGTCGCGGAAGTTTTTCGAGAATTGTTCCCGCGCGTAGGCGCGTTCGCGTTCGCGTTCGAGCCGTTTATCCGTCGCTTGCGAGAAACCGCTCAGGCAAAGAGAGAACAGGAATAGCGGGATAGAGCATTGGCGCAGCTTGTTCATTCCGGTGAACTCCTTCAATTCAGCCCATACGGAGAGCGTCAGCGCAATGGCATACAAGTTAGCGATATGAGATGGCGGAAAGAGAGTGCGGAAAAGACGGAACAAATGGAAAACAGATCGGAAAAGACCTTAAGGATTTCCGTTTGTTCCGTTATTTCCGTCTTTTCCGTACTCTCTCTTCATACCTGAGCGGCGCTGTTGCGATTTCGTTCAGACCTGCGCGAACGCCTTCCGCGCGGCTTCAATCGTTCGTTCGATAATTTCGTCATTGTGCGCGGTCGAGATAAAAGCGGCCTCGAATTGCGACGGCGCCAGGTATACGCCTTCATCCAGCATCGCGTGGAAGAACCGCGCGAAGGCTTCGCGGTCGCTTCGATTGGCTGTGGCCCAGTCGCTCACAGGCTCTGAGGTAAAGAAGGTCGTGAACATCGAGCCTACGCGATTGCTGACAGTAGAACGGGCAGCCTCGCGCGCCGCCTCGGTCATCCCGGCGACCAATCGCGCGGCCGCTCTTTCGAGCTGTTCGTAAATGGCCGGTTCTTTTAGCAACCGCAGAGTCGTCAGGCCCGCCGTTACCGCCAGGGGATTGCCGGACAGCGTGCCGGCTTGGTAGACGGGGCCGACCGGGGCGACGACTTCCATAATTTCGCGCCGCCCGCCGAAAGCGCCCACGGGCAATCCTCCGCCGATAATCTTTCCGAGCGTCGTCATATCGGCGTTGACGCCGTAGCGCTGTTGCGCTCCGCCTCGCGCGACGCGGAATCCGGTCATTACTTCGTCGAAGATCAACACCGCGCCGTGGCGTTCGGTGATACGGCGGACGGCCTGCAGATAACCCTCCTGAGGCGGCACGCATCCCATGTTGCCGACCACCGGTTCGATAATCACCGCGGCGATCTGATCGCCCGCTTCGTTGAAGACTTTTTCGAGCGCTTCGGCGTCGTTGAACGCGACAGTGATGGTGTTCCGCGCGACTTCGGGCAACACCCCGGGCGAATCGGGCAACCCAAGGGTCGCCACTCCCGATCCCGCGCGCACCAGCAGGCTGTCGCCGTGGCCGTGATAACAGCCCTCGAATTTGACGATCTTAGGGCGGCCCGTGAATCCGCGCGCGACGCGCAGCGCCGACATCGTCGCTTCGGTGCCGCTCGAAGTCAGCCGCAGCATTTCAATCGAGGGAAAAGCGTCAATCACTTCTTTCGCGAGTTCAACCTCCAACTCGGTCGGCGCGCCGTAACTCGTCCCCCGCGTCGCGGCCTGCTGAATGGCGGCGATGACCTGCGGATGCGCGTGGCCCAGGATCATCGGTCCCCACGATCCCACGTAATCAATGTACTCGCGCCCATCGGCGTCGGTGATCGTCGCGCCGCTAGCCGATCTGATGAAGAGAGGCGTTCCGCCAACGCCGCGAAAGGCGCGCACGGGACTATTGACGCCGCCGGGGATGACTTCCCTGGCGCGTTCAAACAGAGCGGCTGATTGTGGATATTTGTTGTTCATTGGTTGTCGGTCAATTTCAGGATAAGAGTTGAATGTAGCGGGACACAGTTTAGTTACGCCGGAGGCCGGTTTCAAGGTTGCGCGGTCGCGTCCTGGGTACGCGTCGCTTCCAGCGCTCTCTTGGCCGGAGACCCATTTCTTTACCATTGCGCTTCCGTCCGAGGGCGCGCTGGAAGCGACGCGTACCCAGGACGCGCGCGACTGGCAATCGCTGAACTACAAACATCTTGCGTGAAACCCAGTGTTTATGGGATGATCCGCGTTACGCTAATTATTATCATACACGGCTTTACCAAGGAGTCGTCCATGTCGCAGTGAGCGGCTCCCAGAAAGAATGAAAATCAACCACGAAGAAACGAGGATCGAGGATGGAAGATCGAGGATGGAACGGATGACGCGATCTTCGATTCTCGATCCTCGATCCTCGATTCTTCGTGGTTGATTTTCCGAGGAGGCTGCTTTGAATTCCGAACTGAGCCATCTCATCTCGCTCCAGGACGGCGATGTCGAAATCAAACGGTTGAAGGAAGAAATAGAATCGTTTCCAGCGCGTCGTGACGAGCTTGAACGCCAGTTCGCGGAATCGGTCAAAGAATACCTCGCCATCAAACAGGAACTTGACGACGCGCAAGCGGCAAGGCGGCGGCTCGAAAGCGACCTGGAGCACGAGCAGCAGAAGCACCAGAAGTTCAAGAACGATCTGATGAAAGCCACCAACGAACGCGAATACACCACGGCGGTTCGCGAGATTGACGTCGCGCGCAAAGCCGTCAGCGCGCTTGAAACTGAAATCCTCAAACTGATGGAGCGCGCCGAAAAGCTGGACGCGCAGGTCACAGAGCGCACTCCGGCAATGGAAGCGCGCCGGGTCGAGGTCGACCGGCAGTTGAAAGAATGGCTCGTGGCCGCCGAATCGAACCAGCAAAGGCTCGAAGTTTTGAGAGCCGAGCGCGTCGCGAAGATGCAGGCGCTCAGTCCGGACGCCCGCGCGACCTATGAGCGCCTTTCGAGGATGCGCAGCGGGTTCGCGCTGGCCGAAGCGCGTGACTATTCCTGCATGGCCTGCCGGATGAAGATCCGCCCGCAGGTCTTCAGCGACATCCGCAAGGGCGATTCGATCATTACTTGTGAGAGCTGTGGAAGGATTCTCTATTTCAAGGTTGAAGCGGCGGTGACCTGATCCGCCGTTATCCTGGCTGTCTCTGTCGCCCTCTTTGTCGCCCTCTTTGTCGCCCTCTTTGTCGAATGATCTCGAACAAAACGATCCCGGCGGCCACACTCACATTCAACGAATTGATCTTTCCTCGCATCGGGATTGAAACAACCGCGTCACATTTTTCCCTGACCAACCGGCGAATGCCTTTTCCTTCACTGCCCAGCACAATCGCCAGCGGAATCTTCATATCGAAATCCGAATAAACGTTGTCAGTTCCGCCTTCGACCCCGACAACCCACACCCCGCGGTCTTTCAATTCGCCAATCAATGGGACCAGGTTGGTCACTCGCGCGACGCGAACGTATTCGACCGCGCCCGCCGAAGTCTTCGCCACGGTTTCGTTCAATCCGGCGGCGCGATGTTCGGGGATGAAGACGCCATCAACGCCTACGGCCTCGCAGGTCCGCAAAATGGCGCCCAGGTTATGCGGGTCTTCAATGTTGTCGAGCAGTACTACCAGAGGCGCATCGCCCATCGAATCGAGAATCGTCTCGGCCTCGACGTAAGCGCTCTTTTGATCGAGTGGCGCGGTGATAACGACCACACCCTGGTGATTCGCGGCGCCGGTCAATTCGTCCAGCGCGCGCCGGTCGCGCTTTTCAACCGTCACGCCCGCGCGCCGGGCGGTTTCAATCAATTCGTTCAGACGCGACTGATTGGCGCCCGACGCGATCAGGATTTTGTGAATCACGCGGCGGCGCGCGCGCAAAGCTTCAAGCGCCGGCGCGAGACCGTAGATTTGATTCATAGTGTTTGCCAACCTCAGCGCCATGGCTTTTGCAAAGTCGTCAGGGAGGAACTAAAACCCAAGATCTACAACCTACAACCTATAAATTTTTCCTTCGATGGCTCACAAGTGACGGTTCGAAGGAAAAGTTTATAGGTATTAGGTTTTCGGTCGTAGGTTTTAGTTTATCAGCAAAGGCCACAATCGACTTTGTAAAAGCCCTGCCCATGCGCCAACCTCGGTAGAAGATACGGATAGAGCGGCGCGATTATATCCTAACCTGATTCAAAGCAGTTGGAGCTGCCTTATCCGCGCGCGCAATGTGCGCACGAAGATAGCTGTTTCAGTTTGATTGAATCCGCCCGCGCAAAACGCGTCCGCCAGTTGCTTGTCCGAAAGACGTCCGAGCAGGTTGCCCATCCAGCGCGCGTTTGCGACCGAGACGCCTTTGAGGTTGTTCCGCACGCGCTCTCTGCGGGCATAAAAGATCACCTGGTCGCCGCGCACTTCCTCGATGAACTTTTCGCCGGCAAAGGCTTCCGGATTTCCTTTCACCTTTCTTTGATCGAGACTAAGGCCCACCGGCCAGTCGCCGAACAGCGGCACGCTGTTTATAAAAGTCCCCGTTTGAGCGAAGGTCGCGCCCAGGTCCGAGACGTAGTAGATGTTCGGCCCCGGAACCTTCTTTGAATAGACGATGTCATTGTTCTTCGTTTTGAAGTCCCAGTTTTTCAGCAGCGCCATCAAGACCTTCAGCCCGTCCAATTCGCACGTGCCCAGGAATGGGTTCTTATTCCAAGCCCAGTGCCCGATCTCTTCGTACCCATCGTCACGCCGCTCGAAGCGCACGTTGAGCGCGTCTATATTCTCTTTGCCGACGATGCGCGCCTGCCGGACAAAATAATTCTGATCAACGTGGTAACCGGCGGCCCAGATGATGCGCGTGGCCGTGGTCTCGGGCCGCGCCTCAGGCCCGAACTTCACTGTCCATTCACGACCCTGGTCGTCTTCGACGATCACCTTCTTCTGCGTGCCGCTCTTGGAATGGCGCACGAAGGTGAAGGGCGTCGAAGGATCGGGCGCGCCATCACGCCCGCCTGGACCATAAAACAGGTCGCGGCTTTCGATGTCCACAGGCTCGCGCCATAAGACCTGTTGGCCCGGATTCTGGCGCTGGTTTGAATCGGCGCTCGCGCCGGCGCCAGGCGCGGAAATTGTTAAGGCCAGGGTCAGCGTAATTGCGACTGCGTATTTGAACTCAGTGATTAGAACCATCATTGCCCCTCCGCGATGCTGCCTGAGCATCTCTTAAGGCCCGCGTGGTTAAGCAGGGCTTATCACGATTCTTATGGGTGGATTGTAAAGCGCGACCGTCAATCCCTTACTTGAGGAGGATTAAGGGCATAGAGCATCACGCAAGCCCAGTACCACTGATCAGGTCCTCGATTGTGTGGTGTTTCGATTTACCGTAAGCTGGCGGCATGGATGACACGGAATGGATACAGAAAGAATTTGCGCTCAGAGCCAGGCCGCGCGGGTTTCACCTGATTACGCGCGAAGTGCTCGAACATTTGCCTGAAACGCGCGAGATCGAAACCGGCGTGCTTCACCTCTTCATCCAACACACTTCAGCGTCGCTGACCATCAATGAAAACGCCGATCCTGACGTGCGCGGCGATATGGAACGCCATTTCAATCATGCCGTGCCCGAAGACGCGCCTTATTACGAGCACACTCTGGAAGGCCCGGATGACATGCCCGCCCACATCAAATCGTCAATCCTGGGTTGCTCGCTTTCGATACCGGTCGGGCGCGGGCAGTTACGCCTGGGCGCGTGGCAGGGAATCTATCTTTGCGAACATCGCAACGACGGCGGCCCGCGCCGGCTGGTGGCGACTTTGTGCGGGAAGACAAGAGCAGGCTGATTTCCTGGTGACGATCAGGATGGATTGAACTTTCTCAACACAAGGGGTCAAGGGGTCAAAGGGTTGGAAGGGGAGGAACTGGTTCCTTCTCTTCTTCTACCTTTGCCCCTTTGCCCCTTTGTGTTGAAAAAGCGCTCTCGCAAAAATTCCACGTGCGATTTCAGCAAACCGTTGTAGAATGCCTCTCGCCAACCCGACACCTCCCTAATCAAAATTCCCCTGAAGCAAAACAGATGGCCGTTTGAATCTCCACCACCTCTTCCCGAAGCAAGAGCCGTAGACCAGGTATTTCCCCGTCTTTAAGCGGAATAGATTATTGGCTGCCCGTGCGGCCGTGGGCTGCGGCGCGCGGCGCGGCTTCGCTAACAGGAGGAGTTGGACATGAGGATTTCATACAAGCTTACCGTTTTACACAACATGATCACCCGCGGTTCATCCGTTTTACCAAGACTTGTTATGTTCGGCCTGGCGCTGGCGGTCGTGGCGCTGGCGCTAGTCGGCTTCGCCGCGACGGCGCAGGGGCCGTTTTCACCGTTCGGCGATGACTTGTTTAATACAATTCACCATTCTGGACAGACCGGTAAGCTGCCGGAACTCCGCCTGGTCAGCAGCGTAAGCGATTTGAACGGCGGCTTCGCGCAGCCTGGAGATACGCTGGAATACACGTTGACGTTGAGCAATCCGTCTTCGCGCACGGTCGGCGCCACGTTTATCGCCGAATTCATTCCCATCAACACGGACTACGTCGCGGACAGCGCGCGGATCACCGACGGCGCGAATGCCGGGGCGAAGACTGACGCGATGGGCGACGATCAGGTTGACGCGTTCAAGGTTGGCGATAGAGTCGTTCAGATCAACATCGGCGCAGGCGCGGGCGCAGGCGGGCAGAGCGGCGGTTTGCGCGGTGGCGCGCTCGCGCCCGGCGAGAGCGTGACGGTTGTTTTCCGCGTCACCGTCAAAACGGATTTGAGCGAAGGCGCGCCAATCATCAATGGCTCGCAGTGGGGCGCCGAAGCCATCTACCCGGGCGCCGATTCCAGTCTTGTCCTGAACACCGTGGGGCCGCCGCTCAAACTCGAAAAGAGCGTGACCGATTTGAACGGCGGGCTGGCGCTGCCGGGCGATGAGCTAGAATACAAGCTGACGCTGACTAATCAATCTTTTAATCCGGTCAACAGGACATTCATCGCCGAATTCATCCCGAAGGGCGTGACCTACGTCGCAAACAGCGTGCAAATCACGGCGGGCGCGAACACCGGCGCCAAGACCGACACGGTTGACGCCGACCAGGTTGATTACTTCCCGGCCGCGGGCGCAAACGGCCAGATCAACATCTTTACCGGCGAAGGCGCCGGCGGCGGGTTGATTGGCGGAACGCTGGCTTCGGGCGAAAGCGCGACGATCGTCTTTCGCGTGAGAGTCAACAGCGGCGCCGGCATTGAAGCCGCCATTGTCAACGGCGCCAATGCGGGCGGGAATGACATTTACCCGCTGGCCAATTCCAACATCGTCACGACAACAGTGAATTGCGCGCCGCCCGCAATCACCGCCCATCCAATCAGCCGGGCTGTCTGCGCCGGCGGCGAGAGGACCTTCTTCGTGACCGCCAACGGTTCAGGCCTGACCTACCAATGGCGCAAAAACGGTGTGAACATTCCAGGCGCGACAACGAACGGGCTTACGCTTCTCAACGTCACGGCGAACGACGCAGGCAGCTATGACGTTGTGGTCACGAACGCGTGCGGAACGGCCACGTCCACCGCGGCGACGCTGGAGGTCAATACCACGCTCGCGATCACCGCCCAACCGGTCTCCCTGGTCAGAGCCGCGGGGCAGAGCGCGGCGTTCGCGGTTACCGCCTCCGGAGGCGGTCTGAGCTATCAATGGCGCAGGGACGGCGTGAATATCCCGGGCGCGACCAGCAGCAGCCTCGCCATCGCTTCGGTGACGCCGAGCTACGCGGGCAGCTACGACGTGGTCGTAACGAACGCGTGCAATTCGGCCACTTCGTCAGCTGCAACGCTGACGGTTGATTGCCAAACGATCACCGTTCACCCGGTAGCGTTACCCGTGGGCGTGGTCGGGACGTCATACACCCAGATGATCACTCAAACCGGCGGCCGCGTCCCCGTCACTTTCAGCGTGAGCGCGGGACCGCTCCCCGCCGGTTTTGGGCTTGACGCGGAGACCGGCGCGCTGACCGGCACACCCAGAGAAGCCGGCCAATTCCAGTTCGCGATCGCGGCGACGGATGCGAACGGTTGTGCGGGCATTCACCCCTACCTGCTGACCATTACGCAGTCCGCGGTCCCCGAATGCAGACAAACGATCTGCTTCCGCTCCGCCGCCTTCTTCTCGCTCAATTCCGGCACGCCCCTGATTCCAAACGGCTCGGTAATAATCGGCGGAGTCAATTCAAATAGCCCCATCCCTTCGACTGATCTGAGGGTGAAGGAGGCGCTTGACGAACAGATCGGAACGTTCAATCGTGAGTTCGTCGCGGCTCAGTTGAACCTGCTTGTCGCAAACGAGCTGGGCGCGGCGGACCTGGCTACCGCGCTGGCGTCGCACCTTAACTGTTATGGGCTGCAATTCAGTTCAGTAACCTTGAGCAGCGGCCTGGTTCTGAGCCCCCAGTCCCCGCTCTCCGATCTGATCTCCGGCGCGACCTCTGTGGCCAAGGAAACCGGGACCGATCGCGACAAATGTATACTCATCCGGCTGTTCATTGCGCTCAATGGCTCCGCCCCGGACAACGCGTGCAACAAACCGGCTGGCCCGGTTGACCTCAGCGGTTGTCAGTAAGGTACGGGGCGACAGGGCGACGGGGCGACAGGGCGACGGGGCGACAGGGCGACGGGGCGACGGGGCGACGGAGAGACAGAGAATCTCAAGCTCTCCTTTGTCTCGCCGTCGCCCCGTCGCCCCGTCGCCCTGTCGCCCCGTCGCCCTGTCGCCCCGTCACCCCGTCGCCCCGTCTCTCCCTCTTCTATTTCAACACTCCAACCTTCAAATGCGAACTCATCCGCGCCGAGTGATAGACGCGGTGAGTGGCTTTCTGAAAGTCGGCTTCGGTGGCGTGGTAGATGTCCACGAATTTTTGTGGATTGCGGTCAACCAGGGGGAACCAACTGCTCTGAACCTGAACCATGATTTTGTGCCCCGCCTTGAAGGTGTGATGGACATCGTTCAGAGCGATTTTGACTTCGTCCGGCTTGCCGGGCGCGAACGGTTCGGGTTTTGAAAGGCTGTTGCGGAATTTGCCGCGCATGACTTCGGCGCGCACCAGCATCTGGAATCCTCCCATCTTCGCTTGCGGTCCGGCGGGCGAATTGTTCGGCGCGTTGTCGGGATAAACGTCAATCAGCTTGACTATGAAATCGGCGTCGGTCCCCGTGGTCGAGACGAACAGATCGGCCGTAATCGGCCCGGCCAGCGTCAGGTCTTCGCCGAGCGCGGCGGTTTCGTAGACCAGCGCGTCGGAGCGGCGCGCCGCGAAGCGCTGGTCTTCGATCATATAACCGGACCCGCGCGAATTCGTGATCGTGTTCGTGTAAGGAGTGGGCTTGGCGGGATCGCTCTCGTATTCGTCGAAAGACTCTCCCGAATCCTTGGGATTTGGGGGCGCGTCGAACGACAATGCGCCCTTTTCGCGCAAGTAGAGAGAACGCGGTTGCAAATCTTTCGGCGGCCATTGGTCGAAATTTTTCCACTCGTTCGCGCCGGTGCGGAACACCGTCGCTTCCGCCAGTTTCAACTCGCCTTTGTCTTTCAGATAAAAGTTGAAGAAGGGAAGTTCGACGTTTTCGCGGTACCAGGCCGAGGTGTTCGAATCGAAGCGGATGTTTCCTAGGCTGTCGCCGGAGCCGCCCGCCCATTGCCCATGCGACCACGGCCCCATCACGAGAGTATTTTTCGCGCCCGGATTATTCTTTTCAATGGCTTCATAAATTTTCAGCGGCCCGTACAAATCCTCGGCGTCGAACCATCCACCGACCACCAAAACCGCGGGCGTGACTTTTTTCAGATGCGGCAACACATTGCGCGCCTGCCAGAATTGGTCGTAAGTCCCGTGCGCTGTCACGTCGTTCCAGTATTTGTTCTTGCCTTTGAAATAGTTTGTTTGCGCGTTGGCCACGGGACCGAGTTCGAGGAAGAATTTGTATGCGTCCGGCGTCCCGTAATCGAAGCTTTTGAACTGATTCGCGGTCGGTTCGGGCCGCGGCATCCCGAAAAACATGTTGAAGCCGAAGCAGTCGAAGAGAAAGAACGCGCCGTTGTGATGATCGTCGTCGCCGACGAACCAGTCGGCGATAGGCGCCTGTGGCGAAGCGGCTTTGAGCGCCGGGTGCGCCTCCATCAACGCCGTGGCCGCGTAAAAACCGGGATACGAAATCCCCCAAACGCCCGCGCGGCCATTGTTGTTCGGAACGTTTTTGACCAGCCATTCGATGGTGTCGTAAGTGTCGCTCGATTCGTCAATCTCTTTGGGCGATTTTTTGTTCGGGATGTGAGGGCGCACATCCTCGAATTCGCCCTCGGACATGAACGTCCCGCGCACGTCCTGGTAAACGAAGATGTAGCCTTCCTGCATAAACGCCGCCGACGGGCCGAGCGAAGGCCGGTACGCATCGGCGCCATACGGCCCGACGCCGTAAGGTGTGCGCGTCATCAGGATCGGATGTTTTTGCGACGTGTCCTTCGGCGCATAGACGACGGTGTAAAGCTTCACGCCGTCGCGCATTGGGATCTGATGCTCCGATTTGACGTAATGCTCTTTGACGTTGATTGATTGTCGCGCGCCTGTCCACGGCGCGAGCGAAAAGGTGATCAGCGCGATGACGCCGGCGAGCAGGCGCAGCGCGGACGACTTATTCGGTTTCATCAAGCTCTCCACGGAAAATCCCTGGGTACGCATCGCTTCCAGCGTGCTTTGCTTCGACCACTATTCGAGTGGTCGAAGCAAAGCACGCTGGAAGCGATGCGTACCCAGGGGCGATTTTCATTCTTTCAGGGCGTCGCTCATCGTGACATGAACGACTCTTCGAATTGTTTTGATGATCTTGCTGTTTGCTTGCGCGGGCATTATATCTTGACCACAACCCACTTGGAGAGCGAAGTCAAACCTGAGCGACGAACAAGGAGAAACAGAGCCATGAAAAATATGGAAGTTTCAGCGGGCCGCGGCCTGATTGCGCGCCGTGATCTGTTGCGGTCCATCGGAGCGGTAGGCGGATCGGCAGTCGGCGCAATCGGCGCCTCGTTCCTATTGAACCGTTCAATCCCTGGAGGAGTTTCAATGAGCGGCGAAAACCTGATTTCCGCAAAAGCGGCTGTTGATCATTTGATACTCGGCGCGTCGGATCTCGACCAGGCCATCGCATGGTTCGAGAAGACCGCCGGAGTAAAGCCTGTCATTGGCGGCGTCCATCCGGGGCGGGGGACTCGCAACGCGCTGGTTTCGTTGGGAGGGCGACAATACCTGGAAATCCTCGCGCCCGACCCGGCGCAGCAGGTCGCCTCATTGCCATACGGTCTGAAATCGCTGACCACGCCGCGATTGATTAATTGGGCGGCGGTTACGAACGACATCAATCTGATCGCCGAAAGATCGCGCTCGGGGGGCTTGAGCGTCACTAGTCCGCGAGATGGATCTCGCGCTCGTCCCGACGGGCGAATGCTGAAGTGGAAGTCGCTCGATGTCGTAAGCAGGAGCGGCGATGAGCATGCCGTGTTGATTCCATTTTTCATCCAGTGGGCGGCCGATTCGCTGCATCCGTCGCAGGATTCGCCGAAAGGCTGCGAGCTTAAATCGTTCGAGATGGAGCATCCCGATCCGGCGAGCGTGATTGAGACGCTGAAAAAGCTCGGAGTCGAAGCGAAGGTCAAACAGGCCGGAGAGTCGAAACTAGTGGCGACTTTGAGAACGCCAAAAGGCAAAGTGGAATTGGTCTGAGCAAAATCGCGATCGCCTTCGCATTCGTCTTCATTCCAAGATCCGGAGCGAGGCAAGACCTAGCCACAGAGGTCACAGAGATCACAGAGGGTGGCGGCTTGGTTTTTTTATGCTCTGTGCCCTCTGTGCGCTCTGTGGCTCAATCCGGATCTTGGTGTGCCGGGCAATAGGCATGGTTCGCGCGGCAGAACCACTTCGAATGGATGTTCAACCCGCTGCCACTTACTGATGTGCAATTGGAAAATTCAATAATGACCACCAACCACCAATTAAAAAACTGGAAACCTGAAGTTAACAAGGCGCGTCTTTATAATCGCTCACTGAGAAAAGCACCAGCCGGTGTTTCTTCAAAGGGGTATCCTCCTGTACGGCTGCCGCGGTCCACATGGCTAGCGGCAGCCATTTTTTCAAATCTATTGAATGTTCAGCCACGGCTGTATCCGCATTCGCGCATTCGCAGTGGTTTATTGTGGGTTAATGGCAGGCGAAAATTAGGCCAGCTTGCGCCCGTATTTCCGCGTATTGTATCATCGGCCTGCGGTTGAAACGGGCCGGTCGAGCCTGCACTCCCTATAGTTAAACCGAATGCGCGCTGACCGCCGGACGAACAAAAAAGCACTCAAGGAGCTGTTTAAATGTCTATACGCAGCAAACTCACGCTGGTCACGCTATCCGCCTTCATCGCCCTGTATTCGATTGTCGGCGGAATGCTTTCCAAATCGAACAATCCGTTCTTCAGGGCGATTGCCAATCCGGGGCCTTACCCGCAATTGCGCATCTTTGAAGATGTGGTGCGCCACATCGTTCAGGATTACGTCGAGAAGCCTGATCTCGAGAAGGTCCGGGTCGGAGCCTTGCGCGGTTTGACCGACGGACTCGATCCTTACAGCGCCTATTTGCTGCCGCCACAGGTCAAGGAATATCAATCGAATAAAATCAAGCTCGACACGACCGGAATGGTCGTCGGCCAGTATTCAGACTTCGCTTACGTGATCGCGGTGGTTCCAAACTCTCCGGCGGAGAAGGCGGGCATCAAGGTCGGCGACGTGATCGAATACATTGACGGTCGCGCGACGCGCGATCTCGATCTTTACGACGTGAAGTCGCTGCTTTCCGGCGACCCTGGTTCGAGCGTCGAGCTGATTCTGATCAACCGCAAACCCGAAAAGATTAAGCTCGTACGGGGCAAAGTCCCGCCGACCTCGACCGAAACGCGCCTGCTGGAGTCGCAGGTCGGTTACGTCAAAGTCCCGATCCTGAGCAAAGGTCAATCGGAGGCGGTGGAAAGCGCGATTAAAGAAGTTATCAAAAAAGGCGCGAAATCAATCGTTCTCGATTTGCGCGGATCGGCGGGTGGTGAGTTGAACGAAGGCGTAAAGGTCGCGGACTTCTTCCTGAAATCCGGCGCCATCGCCAAATCAATCGGGCGCAAAGAAAAGGTTCTTGCCACCTTTGACGCGAAGCCTGACAACGATCTGACCGATCTGCCCGTGGCCGTGATTATTGACCGCACGACGGCCGGCGCGTCGGAAGTCGTCGCCGCCGCGATCATGGAAAACCAGCGCGGCGAAATTGTCGGCGAGCGCACGCTCTTCGGAATGGGTTCCGAGCAGGAGCTTTTCCCGCTCGAT